>ERZ840096.1631-NODE-1631-length-22227-cov-3.312241_pt1 | contig 22227 bp, 19 predicted proteins | sample MGYA00519878_ERZ840096 | MGnify/ENA primary metagenome ERZ840096 (study PRJEB31850, sample SAMEA3708865) | human gut metagenome | biome: human gut; feature: human-associated habitat; material: faeces | place: China | collected 2014 ...
CCTTCTTGGTCTGGTTTTCGTAGGACGTCTGGGTGGAGAAGCAGTTGGTCACCAGCACCAGACAGTCTTGGACGTCCTGCCACTTAATGCCGCTCTCGTTTTTGTTGTACTTGCCCTGTTGCTTGATGTAGGCGTCGATTGCGCTGGTCAGCGCGCTGCGGGCGGCCTTCTCGGGCGAGCCGCCGTTCTCTAGCCACGAGGAGTTGTGGTAGTACTCCTGCATCTGGAAGGTGCGCGAGAAGCACAGGCAGGCCGTGATCTTGACGTTGTAATCGGGCAGGTCCTCGCGGTCGCGGCCGCGGCGATCGGCCTCGATGAAGAAGGGCTCGGTGAGGTAGTCGGTGCCCACCTTCTCGAGAACATAGTCCTCGATGCCCTTGGGATAGCAGAAATCCTCTTCGGCGAACTCGCCGTCGTCGCCCTCGATGCGTAGGCGGAAGGTCACGTTGGCGTTGACCACTGCCTGTCGGCGCATGGTCTCGCGATACCACTCGTGGGGGATGCTGATCGAGGTGAAGACCTCCAGGTCCGGGCGCCACTTGATGGTAGTGCCGGTGCGGTTCTCGTCGGTGGGCTCGATCTCGAGCGCCTTTTTCTTGGCGCCCACGACCTTGCCCTTCTTGAAGTGAAGGGAGTACTTGTTGCCGTCGCGCCAGACCGTGACGTCCATGTACTCGGAGGCGTACTGGGTCGCGCAGGAGCCCAGGCCGTTGGTGCCCAGCGAGAAGTCGTAGTCGCCGCCCTCGTTGTTGTTGTACTTGCCGCCGGCGTAGAGCTCGCAGAAAACGAGCTCCCAGTTAAAGCGCTTCTCGGACGGGTTCCAGTCGAGCGGGCAGCCGCGGCCGTTGTCCTCGACCTGAATGGAGCCATCGCGGAAGGCGGTGAGGGTGATGAGCTTGCCGTAGCCCTGGCGCGCCTCGTCGACGGCGTTGGACAGGATCTCGAAGGCGGCGTGCGCGCAGCCGTCGAGCCCGTCCGAGCCGAAGATGACGGCGGGGCGCAGACGAACGCGTTCCTCGTCCTTGAGCTGACGGATGCTGTCGTTGCCATAGTTTGCGTTGTTCTTTGCCATGCTCGCTCTCTCGGTGGTTCCCTTTTGCGTCTATGTAGTCATAGATGAATACCGTAGCATAGCCCAGCTCGCATTGGGTCTCGTCCAATCGAAATCCATCGAACAAATGTTTGTGTATAGCTTCGTTCGGGGAGTTTTTGCCGAGCGAGATGATCAGAGCACGTTGGGCTTCTTTATAGAGAGGGTGCACGCATATGCACAAGAAAGCTCAAGGAGCGCTTCTGCATTCTTGAGACGGATTTACGCTTCCAGTGCGTTGTATGCCTCCTCGGTGACAGGCTCGAGCCGCTCGTTGGAGCAGTTCTCGCCAGGGAAGTCAAAGGCCAGGTGGCTGAACCAGCAGCCTGCCTTGGCACCGTGCCAGTGCTTGACGTTTGCGGGAATCTCCACGATGTCGCCGGGCACAAGGCTCTGGGCGGGCTTGCCCTCTTCCTGGTACCAGCCCTCGCCCTCACCGCAGATAAGAACCTGGCCGCCACCCTTCGCGGCGTGGTGGATATGCCGCTTTGGAACGGGAGGTTGGGCGTCGAGCTGCTTGATCGTACCGGCGGGTCGTGCGTGTTTACGTCCGACGGCATGCGATTGCGCCAACGGGCGGAAGAGATGCTCTCGCTTGTAAAGCAAAGCGAGATGGGACTGGCGGACCGCGAGCTGGGAATCATGGGCGGCATTCGTATTGGCGCGGGGAAGCGTCGGCATTGCGATGATGCTGTCGCTTTTCAGCATGTTCTGGCGTGGGCGGACCGCGTGCTTTAGTGTTGTTGCCCTACGCCCTGGTTTGACATGCGAGGGGAAGATGCCCGCGCGCGGCTCGTGCAGGTCGCGCGCCCGAATGCATCGATACCTCATGTTGCGCGGCATGCACGCGACCGGGAGCGCTAACGCTAGGTTCTACCTGCTGGTATTTACTTGATGTTCGCTTGATGTTCGCAAGAGGAGACTCGATGATTTTGTCGCTGGCCCCTATGGAGGGGCTTACCGGGTACATGTTCCGCAACGTGCACGCGGAATGCTTCGGCCCGCTGGACCGCTACTACACGCCGTTTCTCGCCCCGCCGCATGTGGGTTCCGGCTTTGGCAAAAAGGCGTTCAAGGAGATCGACCCCAAAAACAACCAAGGGCTCAATGTGGTGCCCCAGCTGCTTACCAGAAACGCGGACGAGTTCGTGTGGGCGGCGCAGGTCCTCGCGGAGCTTGGCTACGCGGAGGTCAACCTCAACCTGGGCTGTCCGTCTGGAACGGTGGTGGCCAAGGGCCGCGGATCGGGCTTTCTGCGCGACCCCGGCGAGCTGGAGGAATTCTTGCAAGACGTGTGCGAGCGCTCGTCCATAGCCGTCTCCGTCAAAACCAGGTTGGGGCTCGTTGAAGACCGTGAGTACCGGCAGATCCTCGATCTGTACTGCCGTTTGCCCCTGGCAGAGCTCATCGTCCACCCGCGCGTGCAAAAGGACCGCTATCAAGGAGCCCCGCGCCAGGAGGCCTATGGCGAGACGCTGCGCCGCGCGCCTTTCGCCGTGGCGTACAACGGCGACGTCTTTAGCGTGGACGAGTATAACGCCCTGTGTACGGCGTATCCGCAGACGCGCCACGTGATGCTGGGGCGCGGGCTGTTGGCAAACCCCGCCCTGGCGCGCATGGTGCGTGGCGGCGCGCCCGCTACGGCGGCGGAGCTCAAGCGCTTTCATGACAAGCTGTTCTCAGCGTATTTGGACGAGATGGGTGGTAACGCGGTTTTTCGCATGAAGGAGTGGTGGTTCTACGCCAAGTTCGCGTTCGCCGACCCGCTGGCGGTGCATCGCACGGTGCGCAAGGTCCGCCGCGTGGACGAGTACGAGCATGCAGCGGCAGGGGTCTTCAGCAGGGAGGCCTTCGCAGCCGTGCCGGTGTTTAGGGCGTAGGACGCACGGTCGGCATTGGGCGGCGCCAGGCGGTGTGGGGCCGCACGGCCCGCACCGGGCGCGAACGCTTACACGTGTCTAAACGCTTCTTTACAATGCGCCGGGCACGCAGGGGTTCCCGGCGAGTCGCACGGTCCTCTGACGTGTCGCCTTGCCGTTTGGCACGGCATGTCAACCGCTTGGGCATGGGGTTACGCAGGCATGACAATCCGATGTCACTTGTCGCTTAAAGTAGGCAAGGATTGCATTCGCCAACCATTTAAGGAAGGACTGCGCATGAGTAAGCCGATTGTTCGGAGGGCCCTGTTCTCGCTGGGTGCCGCGGCACTGATCGCCGGTGCCGTGACGGTGGCGCCCGCGGGAGCCTACGCTGCCGGGGTTGCCGGCGCTGACGGCGCGTCAAAAGACGGCGCTGTTTCCATTGTCTTTACCAACGACGTTCACTGCGCTATCGACCAGCAGGTTGATAAGGACGGCAACGTGACCGGCATTGGCTATGCCGGCGTCGCAGCGTATACCAACGCGCAAAAGGGCCTGTACGGCGCGGGCAACGTGACCCTGGTCGACGCGGGCGACGCTATCCAGGGCGGTCCCGTGGGAACGCTCACCAAGGGCGCGGCGCTGGTCCAGATTATGAACGCCGTGGGATACGACTACGCAATCCCCGGCAACCATGAGTTCGACTACGGCATGGACCAGTTCAACGCGCTGGTAAAGCAGGCGGGCACCACGTACCTCTCCTGCAACTTCACCAAGCTTAACGCTGACGGTTCCAAGGCGAGCGTGTTCGCGCCCTTCGCCATCGAGACTTACAAGGATGCAGATGTCGCCGCAGATGACGCGGACGGCGTGCTCAAGGTCGCTTACGTTGGCATCTCCACTCCCGAGACGCTCACCAAGTCTTCGCCCGCATACTTCCAGGACGCTGCCGGCAACTACATCTACGGCTTCTGCCAAGATGAAACCGGCGAGGCCCTATACGCCGCGGTGCAGAGCGCTGTGGACGAGGCTCGCGCCCAGGGTGCCGATTACGTGGTAGCCGTGGGCCATCTGGGCATTGAGGGTACAACCTCGCGCTGGACTAGCGAGGCCGTTATCAAGCACACCACTGGCATCGACGCCCTGATCGACGGCCACTCGCATGAGGCCTATGACAAGACGGTTGGTTCCGAGGTCGCGGCGGGTGCCATCCAGACGCTTGCCAACAGCGATGGCGACAAGGTGGTGCTGGTGCAGACCGGTACCAAGCTTGCCAACGTGGGCAACCTGGTGATCGATGCGGACGCGGCGGACGGCCAGGACGTTACCGCGCAGCTGGTCCCGGCGTCTGAGTGCAAGGACGAGGACGCCGCGGTCAAGAAGGTCGTCGACTAGGTGAACGGCGAGCTTGCTGACGTCTTCAACAAGGTTGTGGGCAAGACCGACGTGGCCCTTACCATTGTGGACGCCGACGGCGTGCGCCAGGTTCGCCACCATGAGACCAATATGGGCGACTTGGTCGCGGATGCCTACCGTGCCGCGGTTGGCGCCGACATCGCGCTGGCTAACGGCGGCGGCGTGCGCGCATCCATCGCTGCCGGCGACATTACCAACAACGACCTGCTCTCCGTTCAGCCTTACGGCAACGAGCTATGCCTGATCGAGGCGACCGGCCAGGAGATTCTGGATGCGCTCGAGATGGGCGCTTCCAACGCGCCGGAGGAGTTTGGCGGCTTTTTGCAGGTGTCCGGCCTTAGCTACAAGATCGACGCCTCCATCCCCTCGTCCGTAAAGACGGATGAGAACGGCAACTTTGTCAGCGTGGACGGAGAGCGCCGCGTGTTCGATGTCAAGGTGGGCGGCCAGGCGATCGACGCTACCAAGACGTACAAGGTCGCATCCCACGGATATATGCTGCTTGAAGGCGGCGACGGCCTCACCATGTTCAAGGACAACAAGGTGCTGCAGGAGAACGTGATCCTGGATAACCAGGCGCTTATCAACTACATCACCAACGACCTCAAGGGCGTAGTGGGCGAGCGCTATGCCAACGCCACCGGCGAGGGCCGCATCACGTACGCGACCAAGCCCGTTACTGTCAACTTCAAGGACGTATCTTCCACGGATTGGTTTGCCGGTGTGGTCTCGCAGGCCGCCACTAAGGGACTGCTGGTGGGTTATTCCGACTCCAACGGCGTTCATACGGGATACTTCGGCTCGTATGACAAGATGACCCGCGCCCAGGTTGTGACGGTGCTCTATCGCATTGCCGGCGCCGAGACCCCCGGAGAGAAGCCGGGCGTAAACAAGACTCCCTTTACGGATGTCGAGGACGGCACATATTACACCAATGCGATCAATTGGGCCTACGAAACCGGCCGCATTGCCGGTTATCAGGCTAAGGACGGCGGCCCCTCGACCGCATTTGGCCCCAACGACCCGGTGACCCGCGAGCAACTCGCCGTCTTTGTATGGCGCGCCGCTGGTGAGCCCGCCGCCAGCGATGAGGTCGGTTACCTCGCGTGCAAGGATGCGGGAGACGAGTCGTCTTACGCTACCGCCGCGCTCAAGTGGGCGGCTTCCGCGGGCGTGCTGACCGGTTCCTCCGAGGCGGACGGTCTCTATCTGCGACCTGCCGCAACGGCCCAGCGCTGCCAGGGCGCCAAGGTATTTGTGATTGCACAGCCCCTGCTGCAGGATGCCGAGCAATAACGCCGAACATATAGTGCTACAAGGGCGTCTTCGCTGTGGCGAGGGCGCCCTTCTCATTTGATTCGATGGTCGGTATCGCTCTTATCACCGGTGGTCGCGTGGGGCGGGCTACAATAACATCGCTAAACGAATTGTTCCGCATAGATAGGAGCGCCCATGTCCCAGGCCGTGATAGGTCTTGTCGCCCACGTCGATGCGGGCAAGACCACGTTGGCGGAGGCCCTTCTGTACCGCGCGGGCGCCATTCGCCGGCAGGGGCGCGTGGACAAGGGCGATGCGCACCTCGACACGGACGCCATGGAACGCGAGCGTGGCATTACGATTTTTTCGAAGCAGACCTCGCTGGATTGGGCGAGTGCGCACGTAATGTTGCTCGACACTCCGGGCCACGTCGACTTCTCTGCGGAGGCGGAGCGCACGCTGCAGGCGCTGGACTATGCGGTGCTTATTGTGGGCGCCAACGACGGGGTTGAGGGCCATACCGAGACCCTATGGAGCCTGCTTGCCCGATATAACGTTCCTACCTTTGTTTTTGTAAACAAGCTCGATCTTGCCGCGGACGGCCTCGGTCCCGTTATGGACGAGATGCATCGCCGCCTGTCACCTTCGGTTGTGGACGGCGACGCGTTGTCGGCGCTGGTCGCTTCAGCTGGCGGGGCGGGGAAGGGCGCTGCCGCGCTTTTAGAAGACGTCGCGGCGACCGATGAAGACGCGTTGGATGAGTATCTGGAGAGCGGCTCGCTGTCTGCCGAGACGATTCGCCGGCTCATCGTCCAAAGAAAGGTCTTTCCGTGCTTTGCGGGGTCCGCGTTGCGCATGGAAGGTATCGAGGAGTTCTTGGACGGCGTGGTCGCGCTGATGCAGGAGAAGGCGTGGCCGGATGAGTTCGCCGCGCGCGTGTACCGAGTGAGTCGCGGGGCGCACGGCGAGCGCCTGGCCTGGGTCAAGGTTACCGGCGGCGTGCTGCGTGCCAAGGAGCAGTTGAGCGGCTTTGACCGCGGTACGACATGGAACGAGAAGGTCGACCAGGTGCGCATCTATGATGCCGACTCGTTTGAGATCGCGCGCGAGGTGCCGGCGGGGCGCGTGTGCGCGGTGACCGGATTGTCCCAGGTGCTGCCGGGGAGCGCTTTGGGCGCGGAGGCGCGTCTGGCCGAGCCCGTTCTGGTGCCCGTGCTCTCCTATAGCGTGGTCGCGGCGGGTGCGGACGCTACCACGCTGGTGCAGGCGCTGCGAGAGCTTGCGGATGAGGATCCCCTGCTGGGCGTTGCGTGGCACGAGCAGCTGCAAGAGGTGCACGTGCAGCTTATGGGAGAGGTTCAGCGCGAGGTGGTGGCGCGTCAGCTGTTGGATCGCTTTGGGCTCGAGGTGACCTTTGGCGCCGGAGGCATCCTGTATCGCGAGACCGTGACCGCGCCGGTGCGCGGGGCGGGTCATTTTGAGCCGCTGCGCCATTACGCGGAGGTTCAGTTGCTGGTGGAGCCGGCGGAGCGCGGAGCGGGCGTTGAGGCGGGTACCCGCGTCCTCGAGGATGATTTGGACCGCAACTGGCAGCGGCTCATCCTTACCCACGTGCTAGAGCGCGAACACCCCGGTGTGCTGACCGGTGCCCCGTTGACGGATGTTCGCATCACCTTGCTGGGCGGTCGTGCGCATCTGAAACATACCGAGGGCGGCGATTTTAGGCAGGCAACCTACCGCGCTATTCGTCAGGCGCTGATGACGGCACGTGAGCAGGGGGCTTGCCAGCTGTTGGAACCGTGGTACCGCTTTAGACTGGGCGTTCCGGTGGACAAGGTGGGTCGCGCGCTTGCTGACTTGCAACGTATGGGTGCCGATTTCGATGCGCCGGTCGCCGAGGGTGATCGCGCGGAGATTGCTGGCTCGGCGCCGGCTTCTGAGATCGGCTCCTACGCGCTGGAGGTGAGCGCGTACTCGGGAGGTCGCGGAAGGTTGTTTTTGGAGTATGCGGGTTACCGGCCCTGCCATAACGCCGAGCAGGTTATCGCTGACGCCGCCTACGATCCCGTGGCGGATCTTGCCAACACGCCCGACTCCGTCTTTTGCAGCCACGGCGCGGGTTACAATGTGTCGTGGGATCAGGTTCCCGCGCAAGCGCACGTCGAGATCGACTTTGATCGGCTGCGCCCGTGGCGAAAGGCGGATGCGAGTTTCTTTGCGGGATAGGGCTGAGACGGATGGTGCGCGATGGTAAAAAAGACGGGTGGGTTTAGCGCGAAAGGAGGGCTTGTAGTGATTGGCGAGGACGGCCTCATATCTTCAGTACGCGAATTATCTTCAGGCGACATGTCGAAGTTCTTGAACTTGTGTCTTGGCAATCCGCAGTACTATCGCCCTCTGGGCTATGCTCCAACAATCGATTCGCTCTCAGATGAGCTGGCCGAGCTACCTCCCGGGTGCAGTCCAAAGCAAAAGCAGTGCCTTGGATACTATTCGGATTCGGGGGAGTTAATTGCAGTGCTTGACGTGGTACGCGGGTATCCAGATGTGGCGTCCGTGTTTATAGGGTTCTTTATGGTCGATGCCACATATCAGGGAATTGGTTTGGGTCGCGGTATCATTTCGCGTCTATGCCATTCTCTGCGTCTTGAGGGATATCATCGCGTGCGTCTTGGTTACGTTGATGGAAATGCTCAATCGCAAGGTTTTTGGGCGCGGTGCGGTTTTACGACTTCGGGTGAAACTGTCAATTGTGGGACTTATCAAGTCGTTCCCATGGAAAAGCGGCTGTAAAAACGGGTCCTGAATGGTGCGCCTGCGCAGTTCTGAAGGATAATTGCATTGTTTTTAGAAAAGTGCGTGTATACCTGTTTGGCAAGTTGGCTCTACCGATAGTTTCTTCGGAGCTGTGCGGCTGTCTACTTGGGGAAAATCAAAATCGATGCAATTATCCTTTAGAATTGCGCGCGGTTTCCCGGAATGAGTCGCACGTGGGCGTCTGGCAAGCGGGGAAGAACGCAAGAAAAGTCCGTTGCAGTCTCGAAGCACGCTTTGAAACAGGAGGGGCCACCATGAAGCCCGTCGCGCATATTCATACAGACCTGCCGCAGAAGTTCGGCATTCCCCGCAACAGCTTCCTTGCTCCCCATCTGCAGGGACGTATCATTTTCGAGCCGGAGTTCGCGCTGGACGCGGCGGTGGAGGGGCTCGATGAGTTCTCGCATCTATGGTTGCTTTGGGAGTTCCAAAACGGCACGCCGGGCGGGGCCGCGGCAGATATCGCCGCAGACCTAGCGACTAAGGATAAGAGCGGTGCTACGTCCAAGTGGGCACCTTCCGTGCGTCCGCCGCGCTTGGGCGGTGTCGAGAGGCGCGGCGTCTTCGCTACGCGAAGCCCGTTCCGTCCCAATCCTATAGGTCTTACCTGCGTAAAGCTTGATCATGTGGAGTTGACGGCGCAAGGCCCCGTCATTCACGTGTTGGCTGCGGACCTGCGCGACGGCACGCCCATTTATGACATCAAGCCCTATATTCCCTTCGCGGACTGCCATCCGGAGGCCACGGGAGGATGGATCGAGGACGCACCCTGGCATGAGCTCGAAGTCGATTTTTCCGATCAGCTGCGCGCGCGTTTTGTAGCGCTTGCGGAGGCATCTAAGCTCGAAGGTCTTATCGAAGTTCTGCGCCAGGATCCGCGCCGTGCCGGAAGCAAGCATGAGCCCGACCGCGTCTATCATCTGGCATATGCCAGGCTTGATGTGGCGTTCACCGTGGACGGAGACGTGCTGCATGTAGTTGCGATTGACTAGCAACGCAACGCGTCTGCAATCGTTTGGGCGACAAATTGCGATCCAGCGGGCGAGGGGTGCACGCCGTCGGCTGCGTAAAACCAATCGGCGTCCTCCATCTGCGCCACGGCTTTTGCCATGTCGGCAAAGATGGCGCCATGGGCAGCAGCGGCGCGCAGGGACCCCTCATGCATGAGCTGGCCCATCTGTGCGGCGCTCATGCCCAGCTTCTTTAGTTTGGCCGAGCCCTCTCGGTATCCCCAGGTTCCGTAGAGCACGGGCGCCGCGTTGTGGTCGCGTGCCAGCTCGCACATTTTGGCCACCGCTCGCTCGTGTGCAGATGGGTTGGTTGCGGGCAGATGGCTCATATCCTGCGCGATCACGTAGTCAAAGCGCCCGTGCTCTGCCTGCGTTCCATCGCCGTCCAGCGCTTGCAGAACGCGCGATCCCGTTTTGGTGAGAGGGTTGGAGAACTCTGCGAGCCGAGCGCCCCCACGGGTGATGGCGACTACCTGCGCGTCGAGGAGACTTGCGAGCATGGTTGGCATGGCGTTTGCCTCGGTGAGGCTGTTGCCCACCATAAGTATGGAGAGGCTCATGGGACTCCTTCCTTGGGATGCGGATTAGGCAATGAAGAGGCTCGGTACAAGCAAGGTGGCGGTCCATGCGAGTATACAGGCGATGGCAACCGCCGTCGCAAGGGAGAGGACCAGGGCGTTGTGCGGGTCCTTTACTCCATCGCGGGCGATCTGGTCGGCGAGGCACTCGTCCAAGGGATCGACTGATCGGCGGTTCTCCTTATCGAGCGCTCTCAGTACCCCTGCGGCGGATTGCGCGGCGGCGGCACGCCCCAGCCCACGCATGGTTAGGACTTTGAACATAGTCGCGCAGATCGCTCCCAGGCATAGCTGCGCCACGCTGCCAACCATGGGACGCGCCGTCAGACCAACCGTGATAAGGGCGCACACGCTCGCCGCGGTGACTGCTGCGAGTAGGATGGTTCGACCGTGGGAAGCCCGCGCTTCCGCCTGAACCATGTCTCGCATCTCGTCCGCATCGCCTAAGACCAGGTCGTCGATGGTTACACCAAAAATCTGGGACAGGATGAGGAGGGACTGGGCATCGGGTAGCGTCCGCCCCGTTTCCCAGTGCGACAGGGTTGGCCTGGACACCAGCGCCCTCTGTGCGAGCTCTTCTTGAGAAAGTCCCATTCTCGCCCTGTTTTCGCGAATGCGCTCGCCAACGTTCATACGGCCCGTCCTTTCGCCCGTTTGTCCTGATGGTATGCCTTCCAGCATGGACAATGGGGGCCATCTTGTCAGTAAAAATATGTAACATGCCAATCTACCTGCTAGTTTAATGCTAATAACAAATGATACGAATCGGTATTCGCGCCGGCGGTATTTTGGGGTTGTACGCCCGCGTGCCGCCATGTTTTGCCTATGCACGGTTCGCGCGGGTGCCCCCTGGGAGCCATCCTAAAACCACATTCCAATCCACGTGCCGACGGGCCCAAGGTGCTCGGTGGCGCATCGTGCGTTTGAGAAATGACTCCTGAAAGGGGGCGATTCAGCCCGTTTTGTTGTGAGCGGGAACCTACGTAGCAGAAAGGATTGGAAACATGGGTAATGGGGGCAAGCGCAAGATGATGCTCGCGGCAACGGTTGCGGCGCTGGCGATTGGCGTCGCGCCCGCGATCGCGGACGCTCAGCCTGCGAGCAGCGTGGTTGCCGGCAGCGTCACCCTGGGCGGAGCGGGCAAGGCCGCGTATGCCAAGACGGACTCTGCCGGATCGGTGGCGTTGGGAGGTGGCGAGGGCGACTACAACCTCAAGTTCCAAGACGGCACGCTGTATCTCAACCATGCCACGGTATCGTGTATCGCCGGCGAGGGAATCCTGGGCGATGGCGACCTACGCATCATGCTGAATGGGGACAGCTTGGTTACGTCCCGGGGCGCGAACGGAATCGAAGTCGACGGTTCGCTGTGGATAGGGGGTGCGGGCTCGCTTGAAGTCGAAAGCGGCATGGATCGCCCTGCGCATGATGGCAACGACGAGTGCGATGGCATCTACGCTACGGGCGACGTGGTGATCGACGGCGTTTCCGTCAAGGCGAGCGGTCTGGATCAGGGCGAGGGCGAAGCCAAGTACGGCGTCGGCATCTACAGCGAAGAGGGCGACGTGGTGATCAAGGGCGCGAAGGCGGATGTCGAGGCTCGCGGCGGCCGCGCGGCGGAGGTGAGCGCCGGCATCAGCGCCAACGCCGGCGCCGTGAAGATAGAGGGCGGCACGGTGGTGGCTACCGCTGGGAGCACAGATGCAGGTAAGGGGAGCATAAGCAGCGGCATCCACGCCGCCCATGACATCAGCGTCGACGCTGCAAGGCTCACGGCGACCGCTGGCGAAGCGGCGAGCAGCGCTGGTATGGGCAGCGCGTTCGGTTCCATCACCGTGGCGGGAGATTCAGTCGTGAGCGCCGCGTCGTCCGCTAAAGAGGGTGTGGGCATCTCGGCGGTGAGCGCTTCGGTCGCCGGTGGCAAGCTGCTCGCGTCCGGAAACTTTGAAGCGGCCCGTTGCCCCAAGGGATTCACGGTGGCGCCGGATGCGGGTGAGGTTATGAGCGTTGCCACCGCGGACGGCGTGAGGGCGTTGCCTTCGGATGTCGATGATCTTGATGGGGTGAACCTCGAGACCGTGGGAGGAGCCCCCTATACCAAGGAGGGTGAGCTTCCCGTCGATGCCCTGCGGGCAAACGTGCTGTACACGACCGAAAAGAAGCCCGTTGATGCGTCGCGTTCCGCGCGGGACGAAGATAGCGAGAAGTCTGAAAGCCCGGCAAAGACAGACGGGGCTGCTAAGGACGATGCGATGAAGGAGGACGCCGCCAAGAAGGACGCCGCCGCAGCCGAGAAGGACGCCGCTGCAGCTGAGAAGGACGTTGAGGGCACGGTCGAGAAGGTGGGCGAAGACGTCGAGAAGGCGCTTGGAGACAGCGAGGCGAATGCTGCCCGGAAGCCCCAGGTTGCCAAGGCGAAGGACGCGTCCGCCCCTTCCAAGGCGGAGGCAGCGGGGCGCAAAGGCTCCATTGCGTCGCACCTCCCCCAGACGGGTGACGCCAACCTTACGCTCCCTCTTGTATTTGCCGGAATCATCGGAGTCGCGCTTCTTGGCGCCGGTATCGCCTTGTTGTTCGATAAGCGCAAGTAGGGCTACACTGCAGCAAGGAATAGATTTACTGCGGCAAGGGAGTTGACCCGTTATGGACCTGCGCGAGGAAATCGAGCTTTACACGCCTTTCAACGCGCAGGAGGAGGCGGACCGTCATGTGATGCTGCGTGCGCTCGACTGCGGCTCCACGTGCTTCGAGCGCACGGCTCCCGCCCACATGACGTGTTCCATCTGGACCATCGACCCGACGGCTCGCCAAACCCTGCTGGTTTACCACAACATCTATAACTCATGGAGCTGGATCGGGGGCCATGCGGACGGCGAACGCGACCTTGCAGCCGTCGCCCTTCGCGAGCTGCGGGAAGAGACGGGCGTTACGGGCGCGTGCCTGATTGGGTGCGGGCCCGGCGCCATCTTCTCGCTCGAGGTCCTTCCCGTCGCCGGCCATGAGAAGCGCGGGCGCTACGTAAGCTCGCATACCCATCTTAACGTTACCTACCTGGCGGTCGTGGACCCGGCGGAGCCCTTGCGCATTTGTGCGGACGAGAACTCCGCGGTGCGTTGGGTGCCTATGGAAGACGCCATCGCCCTTTCGAACGAGCCTTGGTTTCGCGAGCGCATCTACCGCAAGCTTATCGATAAGCTCCGGCAACATGCAGATTGGGTAGCATAGACTCAATGGACCAGCTAGGTTTCCAGTTTGGCCTATCGGTCGGCTGATGGCGGGGACGGAGCGCGCATGGACGAGAAGCGGAGCCTGGGCGAGGAGATCGGCCGTCGCTCTTTTGGGGTTATGTGGATGGACGAGGAAGAGCGTCTTATGCAGGAGCTGGATGATGCTCGCAACGCCGCCGGCTCCTCGTCCGCAAATCGAAGGCGCGTCAAGGGAGCCGGCGGCTATGGCGGAGTCGATACCCCCGGCGGCGCGCTAGTTGTTGCTATTCTGCTGTTTGTAGTCGCCGCGGTGATAATCAACTTCTTTGTAGGGGAGTAGCCATGATGGTTTCGTCCGAGTCTTATATCGCTCAATTTGAGGATGCTCCTTATAGCGAGCTCATTAGGGCCCGCGCAGAGCTTGTGGCAGAGCTCGCAGAACTCGAGAACCACTTCGAGTGTGGCTCGCAGGAGTGTCCGAGCATCGCCGTTTCCCCTTCTGAGGACACTCGCTACAAGACGGGGCTTGAATACCTTGCTGTTTTAATCGACCTTATGATCGAGCGCGCTCCCGAGCTAACCGGGGAGGAATTTGCTGCGTACGAGGACGATGACGAGGAAAAGGGCGATTAGCTTAAATACTGCGTGCGGCGTTCTTTTCCGCATCAAGCGTTAAGAATGCCCAGAAAAGCGGCATCGAACGCATCCCAGGCGGGCTTGTCTCTGGAGGGAATATCCTCAATCGCATCTTCTATTTCAGCCCGTGTAGCGTTGATCCAATCATCAAGCTCTTTAATTCGGGGAATCGGCTCGTGTTCAACGCTGGTTGCTTTCTGTTGGATAAGATCGCGGAACAATGGCAACATCGCGGGTTCGAGCTCGGCGTCGACAAGCTCATGAAAGGGGATGGGAGGCGCGCTTAGATGATGGATGACCCATCGTGCAGCCAGTAGAGGGCGCATAACGTAGAAGTACTTTTTGAGTCGTACGCGATCTGCGGAAAGATGGGTCGCTTGGTTTTTGCGCGCCATGTTGAGGTAGTGGTAGATGATGGGACGAGGTGAAAACGCGCTGTCAACCAAATTCCGTACCGAGGTGAATTCATCTCGCTCGCGGTAAACGATGGGGGAATTGAGCCATTCAACGACTGTAGGATTGGAGGCGCGCATAAGGCGCAGGGCTTTGCTCAAATCCCAGCCATTGATATCGAGGACCTCGTCCAAAGCCCATTCGATTACGTCGCGTGTTTCCCCAAGCCGAAGATACCACGCTGTGTCGTGCATGTAGATGAAGCAGACGTCGTAGTCGCTGTCTTGTGAAGCGAATCCCCAAGCGCGGCTGCCCGATTCGCACGCATACAGAATGCGAACGTGATGGATGCGTTCGATGGCGTCGATTTCGTTGGCTATGCGTTCGCGCATGGGGTTTAGCGTTTCTGTTTGATGATCCAAAGGCATGGTTCGCTCCTTGTTTTTGAAGGATTCTACGGGATGCACGCTTGCTTCGCGCTTTTCACTTGAATCGCGGGAATGCGCGCGGTTGAGGTCGCCGGGCGAGTATCGATCCTATCTGCCTAGGACCGCGGTGCGGCCTGCGGCACCTGGCGACCGGTCTCTTGTAGATGAGGTTGGATGGGGGCATCATTCCTCATCCTCCATGCGGCTCCATAGCTCAGTAGATTCCGCTGCATCGCGCTCGCGCCGCAGGGTGCGTTCCAACTCTTCCTCAGTTGGCAGGTAGGTCATGTATTGTGAGGCAAAGAGGTTGTCCTTGTCTGCCAGCACCGAATAGCGAGCCGTCGCCGCCGTCTTTTCGGAGCAAAGGATGATGCCAATGGGAGGGTTGTCGCCTTCTGGTTTGTATTTCTCCTCATACAGGCGGACGTAGAAATCCATCTGCCCCACATCCTGATGCGTGAGCTTGCCCGTTTTGAGGTCGACAAGCACAAAGCGTCTCATAAGGTAGTTGTAAAACACAAGGTCAATGTAGTAGTTGTCAGTGCCGTCAGAGATGCGCACCTGTCTGCCCACAAACGCGAAACCGCGCCCCAGCTCCAGCAAAAAGTCTTGCAACTTGTCGATGAGTGCCTGTTCCAACGTGCTCTCCAACTGTTTTGGCGATTGAGGGATGTTGAGGAATTCAAGAACATAGGGGTCACGCACAATGCTATCGGCCGCAGTGACTGGCTGCGTGGATTGAATCTCTGCAGCGACTTCTTCTTTGTTCCGTTCGCCCCGCGTGGCAATCAGGCGGTCATAGTAGAGGGTCTGGATTTGCCGGTCGAGCTGGCGGGAGCTCCATCCTGCGTCCGCGGCTTCGTTCATATACCACAAGCGCCGCCGCTCGTTGTCTACGCGCATAAGCATGCGGTAGTGAGACCAGCCCAATTCGGCACGCAGTGTGTGCCGAATTGGAAACGTGAGGTAAAACTGGCGCATGGCTCGCAGGTTACGCTGCGTAAAGCCCTTGCCAAAGTCATCCGTCAAACGCTTGGAGAGGTATGAGAACAGATGCTTGCCATATTCGGCGCGCTCACCAATCGCCTCGTTAATCTGCCGCCCAATCTCCCAATAAGCGTTCACCATGGCGCCGTTCACGGCACGCGTGACAGATGAGCGCGCTTGTGCAAGGACGTCGTGGACGTTGGAGTAGATCGATTCGTCGTTCGGGGCCGTGTCGCCAGCTTGCTGCTTGCCAGCTGCCACACTCGCGGTTATCTCAAGGGGGCTAGGACTGGTTGGATGTTTCATGGTTGTCTGTCCTTTCCGGTGCTCGAGCGGGTTGTTTAGGCGGGTTGATTACTGTGGACGAGGCTGCTGTGGACGAGGTTGGCGGTTGGCTACTCCCTTCTGGTTGATGTATCGAACCTGTGTTCTATTTCATTGTGGCTATACTTAACTTTCGTCTGGACATAAAAAGCCCCTTGAATGTTGAGTGCGGTGGGATAATTCGTCCTAAGAATGACGAGAGGGGCGTGTCATGGTGTTTGAGGATGCAGCCAGAAAGGCGCTGGCGTTTCGTGACGAGAGGGACTGGGCGCAGTTCCATAACCCTAAGGACCTAGCGATCTCTATTAGCTTGGAAGCGGCGGAGTTGCTGGAAACGTTCCAGTGGTCGGGGACGGATCTTGAGGTTGCCAAGAAGCGAGAGGCGATGGTAGGGGAGCTTGCCGACGTCGCTATCTACTGCATCTTTCTTGCCAGCGAGCTGGGCGTGGACCTGGCCGATGCCGTAAGCGCTAAAATGGATGCTAATGCAGTGAAATATCCCGTCGATAAGGCGTACGGCAATTCAAAGAAGTACACGGAGCTGTAACCATGATTATCTACAGCGGTAGCAAGGCCGACTTTATGGTTCAGGTCGAGGAAGACACCATCGCCTATACCATCCGTGACAACATCTTGGAGAAGATGCACCGCAAGACGCCCGACGCCGAGTTCAGGTCATGGGTGAATTCGCTTGAGTACATGTACAAAGTGCTAAACGATGACGGGATTCCGCGGAATTCTGGCATAGCGATCGAATACAACCTGCCCAACACCGCCAAGCGCGTGGACTTTCTTGTATCGGGCTACGACGCTAAACGGACGGCCAATGTGGTGATTATCGAGCTGAAACAGTGGGAGAAGCTGAACAAGGTCGAGGGCCTCGATGCGCTGGTGGAAACGTTCACGGGGGGCAGGGAGCGCCGCGTGGTCCATCCTTCTTACCAAGCCTGGAGCTATGCGGAGATGATCAGGGACTACAACGAATACGCTCAGATAGCCGGCGTGAACCTGTGGCCCTGCGCCTATCTGCATAACTATATGCGCGTGCAGGATGACCCGTTGGACGATCCCATCTACAAGGATTATCTGGACGAAGCCCCCGCGTTTGCCAAGGGCGACGTGAGGAAGCTGCGCGAGTTCATTAAGCGCGTGGTGGAGACTGGCGATGACAGCGAAATCCTCTACGAGATCGATAACGGCCGCATCAAACCATCGAAGAGTCTTCAGGACGCTATTGTGGGAATGCTTGAGAGCAGTCCCGAGTTCAACCTGATCGACGACCAGAAGGTTGTGTTCGAGCGCATCATGGAGCTCTCTCGCCAATGCGAGCGGGATGGAAAGAAGCGCGTGCTGATCGCGACCGGTGGCCCCGGAACTGGCAAGACGGTTATCGCGATGAATCTGCTTGCTCGCCTTACCCAAGAGGGCGTCTTTGTGCAGTATTGTTCGAAGAACAGCGCGCCCCGTACGGTCTACGCCAAGAAACTCAAGGGGCACAGGACAAAAAGCAGCATCGATAACATGTTCAAGGGCTCCGGTGCATATATGGAAGCGCCCAGGAACGCCGTGGGAGTTGTGTTAGCCGATGAGGCACATCGTCTGAACGAAAAGTCGGGGCTGTATGGCAACCAGGGCGTCAATCAGATACATGAAATCATCCATGCCGCCAGGCTGAGCGTGTTCTTCATCGACGAATGCCAACGCGTGACCGTGAAGGATATCGGCAGCGTTGGGGAGATTAAGCGCTGGGCCGCCGTTAACGGGGCGGAAGTGCATGAAGAGGAGCTTACCTCGCAGTTTCGCTGCAACGGCTCCGATGGGTATCTCGCATGGCTGGACGATGTTTTGGAGATTCGCGAGACGGCGAATTACGATATCGAGGGCATCGACTACGACTTCGAGGTGCTTGATTCTCCCGATGAAATGAGGCAAAAGGTAATCGAGCGAAACCAGGGGTCGAACAAGTCGCGCATTTTGGCGGGATATTGCTGGAACTGGCCACGCGCGGGTCGCGCCGATACAAACACCCATGAGATCACAATAGGAGACTTCGAGATAAGCTGGAACCTTGATGGAGGAGAGGCGTTCGCGCTTAGTCCAACGTCCATCAACGAGGCGGGGTGCATCCACACAACGCAGGGCCTTGAGTTCGAGTACGTTGGCGTGATCATAGGCGACGACCTTCGCTATGAGGGCGACCATGTGGTGACCGACTATACAAAGCGCGCGGGAACGGACCAGTCGATCAAGGGCTTGAAAAAGATGGAGCGCGAAGATCCAAAACATGCGCTCAAGCTCGCTGACGAGATTATTAAGAACACATATCGCACGCTGATGACACGCGGCATGAAGGGCTGCTATGTGTACGCCACGGATCCAAATCTGCGCAGCTACTTGAAGGAACGTTCGGCAGCGTACGCTTAGGGCGGACCAGTTTAGCGAGTGACGGTAGCTGGATCTTGAGAATGTATGGGGGCGCATGTGACCTCGCCGTTTGATCATTACCTCTACGTGCTGCGATGCGGCGACGGCAGCCTCTACACCGGCTACGCGGTCGATGCCGCGGCGCGTGTTGCGGCCCATCAAGCCGGGCGCGGCGCCAAGTACACCAAGTCGCACGCACCGGTGAGCCTGGTGGCGCAGGCACGTTTCTATTCCAAGCAACGTGCCATGAGCGCGGAGGCCCTGTTCAAGAAGCTGCCGCGTGAGCGCAAAGATGCGTTGCTGGCCATGGCGGCGACCGAACCGCTTGAGGACGTGCTCTGCCGCGGGCTGCCCGGCTTTGGCGATGATTCCGCCTGCGAATTCGTCGCCCGCAGCCTGAGCGAACGGGTCGATCCCGCATACAGAGACTTCATGGCAAAGCTCACGCCCACGGTTGATCCTAAGCGCATGGTCGGCGTGCGCACGCCCGCCTTGCGTGCAATCGCCAAGGAGCTCGTCCACCGCGATGATGCCGCGACGTTTCTGCGCGCCTTGCCGCACCGCTTGTTCGAAGAGAACCAGGTGCACGCCTTCGCCATTGGGCTGGAGCGCGATTTTGGCCGCGCGCTCAAGCTGTACAACCGCTTCTTGCTCCATGTGGATAACTGGGCCACGTGCGACCAGCTGCCGGTGATAGTTCTTGCGAAAGATCCTTCACGCACGCTTGAGCAGGTTGAGGCATGGCTCGCTTCTGGCCGCTGCTACACCATCCGGTTTGGCATCGGCGTGCTCATGCGTCTGTTTTTGGACGAGTTGTTCGACCCGCGGTTTCTCGATATGGTCGCGACCTCTCGCATGCCGCAGACGGCTGCGGACGGTTCGCCCGCGTCTGAGGACGATATCTACTACGTGGACATGATGCGCGCGTGGTACTTTGCCGAGGCGCTCGCGAAGCAGGAGGCGGCTGCGTTGCCGTATCTGCAGCGCAAGGGCGACGCTGCACTTTTGGACGAATGGACCCGTCGCAAGGCTATCCAGAAGGCGATTGAAAGCCGCCGCATCTCGTCCACCATGAAGGAGCGGCTCCGCGCGATGCGCTGATTGTCGATAGGAAGTGGCAATGGAAACATACACTTTCTTTCATCATTGGGCGTACCATGCCGACTGATATTAGCTGCTGGCTATTATTTGAATCATATAGGGAAGGATATAATTCATTGTAAAAAACAATCGCTGATAAGGAGCAGACATGTCCAAGCTCAACATCGACCAGAAGACCATTAGCGACTTGTTCTCCGACAAAAAGGCCGATTTCCTCATCCCCGATTATCAGCGACCCTACGCGTGGACACGAGATGAGTGCGAGACGCTCTGGGACGACCTTAAGGCTTTCGCCTTTCCGAATGACACGAGCGGAGACTTTGACAGCGAAAACGACGAGTACTTCCTCGGCCCCATAGTGACCTTCAAGAACTCGGACGGCAAGCAAGAGATCATCGACGGCCAGCAGAGACTTACGACCGTCATGCTGCTGCTCCGCGCCTTCTACTCTAAGTTTGAGACCGCCCAGGATGACGAGATCGTTGAGACCCGAAAGCTCATTGCGAAGTGCATCTGGAAGACCGACGAGCTTGGGCGCCCGGTCTTCGACCGCTTGAAAATCGACTCCGAGGTCGCATCCGACGACGATAAGGACGAGTTTCTCACCATACTCGAAACGGGCAAGGCTGGTGAGAAGATGCACAGCCGCTATGCGGATACGTTTAGGTTCTTCTCTGAGAAGATCATCGACTTCATCGACAAAACCCCGATGTGGACGTATTACTTCCCCTTGCGCATCCTCAACAACGTGATCATGCTCCCCATTGAGGCCGAGTCGCAGGACACGGCTCTGCGCATCTTCTCGACGCTTAACGACCGCGGCCTGCCGCTATCCGACGCCGACATTTTCAAGAGCCAGTTCTACAAGTTCTATTCTCAGCGCGGAGAGAAAGACACCTTTATTGCCCGATGGAAGGTGCTCGAGGAGGGTGCCAACGCGATCTTCCGCCCCATGCGCGGGACACCCATGGACGAGCTCTTTACCCGCTACATGTACTACCGCCGTGCAAAGAAGGGTATCAAGGACACAACCACCGCATCGCTTCGCGATTTCTTCAGCGCTGACGCCTATGCGATTCTCAAGGAGGAGGGCACGCTCGCCGACCTGGAGGCCCTGCTCGCGTTCTGGCAGGCGGTCGATGCCCAGCAGGGCTTCTCCGACAGGGTCCTCCGCCGCCTGTTCGTCCTCAACTACGCCCCAAACGGCATGTGGACCTACTTGGTCAGCGTATGGTTCCTCGCCAACCGCGACGAGGGCGGCGCACTGGACGAGGGCGCCTTCTACGACTTCCTCAACCTCATCACGGGGTTCATTTTCGCCTACGCGATCGAGCGCCCGGGCGTCAACGCCCTGCGGGCGCCGGTGTACCCCGAGATGGTCAGCATCGTCAAGCACGAGCCCGTGACGTTCCCCAACCACCGCTTCGACGAGAGGGCGATCTCTGCGCGGTTCCACGCCTACGAGTTCACCAACGGACGTCCTGTCACGAAGTCGATTCTAGCATGGTGGGCGTTCAATGATCCGTCGCAGCCCCTCATGGATATCGACACGAGCATCGAGATCGAACACATCTACGCACGCAAGCGCGCCGAGGTGACCCCGCTTTCCGACCGCAGGAACCTCGAGAGCCTGGGCAACAAGGCGCTGCTCGAGAAGCGCGTCAACATCCGCGCGGCGGACTACAAGTTCGCCGACAAGAAGAGGTTCTACACGGGCTTCACCGACGGGAACGGCAAGGAGCGCGCGGGCACCGAGATCGTCGAGCTCCGCAGGCTCGCCGCCGAGCGGGGCGACTTCACCGAAACTGACATCGAGGAGCGGACCGACGAGATCATCGCGACGTTCGTCGGGTTCCTCGACTCCTGCGGGCTGATCGCCGAGGAGGCCTAGGATGGGCACCGCACGCGAGGAGATGCACGGGTTCGCGACGAGGTGGATCCCCCGGTTCGAGGAATGGGGATACGGCCAGCTGTTCGAGACGATGGAGTTTTCCGACGACTGCCGGGCGCTGGGGTTCGAGATGGACTGCGGTGAAGCGTTCGAAGATGCCTATCCGCGCTGCTTCCGAAGCGCCGAGGCAACCGAGCGTGTAATTTCTAGATGCGAGGACGTTAGTCTGCTGGGTTCCGCTCTGCACTCGGGATGGCGCTACTACAACCACTGGAACAGATTTGGAGACTTTGAGCCCGATGAGCGCGCCTGGTTTGGAGTGTTGCTACGGCGTCTCGCAGAGCTTACTGCTTGAGTTTGTGTTTTATGAACGCTCGAGAAGATGACATGCATATTAAGGAACTATAGCGTCATGGGGTTCTAAGTTTCTATGTTGGTTATAGGCTAGTGTGGCCCAACAATGGCACGGCGTCAGAATGACGCTTCTGAATTCGAATAGTAGAAAACGGTATAAGTTGGTATAAGGTAGTGTAAAGTGCAGTTTACACATTGATGGGTGATCGATATGGCCAAAACCCCTAATCCTTTTAAACCAACTGCGGGCAAGGTTCCGCCCGTGCTTATTGGCAGGCAAGACGTGCTCGATGGATTTGAGTCGGGGCTTGCGGACGGTGCTGGAGCCCTGGGCCGCCTTATGCTCATCACGGGCCAGCGCGGGTTTGGCAAAACCGTCATGCTTTCAAAGATCCGCTCCATTGCAGAGCGCGAGGGTTGGTTTGTTGTTGCCGATAACGCTTCGGTGGGAATGTG
>ERZ840096.1636-NODE-1636-length-22177-cov-5.555556_pt1 | contig 22177 bp, 25 predicted proteins | sample MGYA00519878_ERZ840096 | MGnify/ENA primary metagenome ERZ840096 (study PRJEB31850, sample SAMEA3708865) | human gut metagenome | biome: human gut; feature: human-associated habitat; material: faeces | place: China | collected 2014 ...
AGCAAGGCCGGAGGCCAAGTCCGCCCTGCAGGGGCGGGGGACCGGGCTTGCCCGGATGGGCCCCTGACTCCTTCCAGGTGCGGGAGATGTGCCCAGATACGCGAAAGCGGGAAATTTGGTGCGTGGCATAGCACCCACACCCCGACTTCTTCCCTGGGCGTCAGAGTAGGTCAGATGCGCGAAAGCGGGAATTTTTGAATGGGGCATAGTACATAGTGGTACATGCCCCTTTCAAAAATTCCCGCTGACAAAGCAGATGGCCCGCTATGGCGCCCAGGGGGTTATGCGATAGCCCCTACCACCCGTTAGCCCCCCATCCCCATCTCCTTCATCAATGCCCTCTGCAGCACATTGGAAAAATTAATGTTCCGCTTCTGAGCCAGGGTGTCCAGCCACCGGGGGATGGAGAGGGTTTTCTTTACCGCCCTGGTATCATTCCGTTTCCGGTAAGCCAGAGTATCCACCGGAATCAGGGTAAGGCAGGACGCGGAGGGAACTTTCAGGGATTCCAGTTTCGGGGGTAATGGGATTTCTTCCCTGGCATCCTCGGCTTCCACCATTCGGAGATTCAATATATCTTCTGCCATTTCCAGGGCTTCCTCCATGGTGGAACCGAAGGTGTAACAGGCTTCCAGTCCCGGAAAATCAACGCTGTAAAAGCCTTCCGGAAATCCCTCTTCCGGTGGCTGATGGGTCACAATTGCAGGATATCGTCTTTTCATGAGAACCTCCTGGTCAGTCAAGATCGATGCCGGCATCTTTCAGGATCCGCAGGGCAGTGCCTGCGGGAATTTCCCTGGCATGCCGGCTGACAGGGATTTTCCTGCCTGTCAGAGGACTGTAATACAGGCTGTGCCTGCCTCCTTCCCGGATCAGGTACACCCCATGCCGTTTCAAGATTTTCAAAAGCTCAGCCGTACGCAAGTCTTCACCTCTTTTATTTTAACACGTAATATTACGTATGTAAATCATGGATACACGGACATCCGATCAAATGTGTTGGTGAAATCCGTCCGTCAGATTCCAGGCCAGGTGCGGGAGATGTGCCCAGATACGCGAAAGCGGGAAATTTGGTGCGTGGCATAGCACCCACACCCCGACTTCTTCCCTGGGCGTCAGAGTAGGTCAGATGCGCGAAAGCGGGAATTTTTGAATGGGGCATAGTACATAGTGGTACATGCCCCTTTCAAAAATTCCCGCTGACAAAGCAGATGGCCCGCTATGGCGCCCAGGGGTTATGCGATAGCCTTTGTGCGGAAGACCCCCACCACCCCCTCGCTCTTCACAAACTCCGCCCCCTTTTTCACCACGATGGGTCCCCGGCAGGCCAGGATCCCGGTTACGTGGGAGCCTGGTTCCAGAGTCAGGGTTCCGGTGGCGTAAAGGTAGGCATTTTCCAGGCGGGCGCCTTTTTCCACGGTAATGTCCCCGTTGGCCAGGAACCGGAAATCCCCCTTGCAGCGGAAGCCCTGACGGAACCGGATGCTCCCCCGGTTCACCAGTACCCCGCTGCCCTGGAGCAGCACTGTCCGGCCTGTTTTTTCCGGCCACTGGAGGGTTTCCCGGCCATAGCAGAACACTTTTTCCACCGGGGCTTCCATCCGCCGGGAATCAGGCAGGGACCAGGCAGGCTTCCGCCCGAACAGGGACCAGTCCACAAACAGTTTCCCCTCCTTCCGTCCCTCCGCCCAGATGCCGGTTTCTAGAAAGATCTCCCCAGGCTCTGTACCAGGCATCCGGATTTCATACCGCCGGCCTTTCATCAGTTCTTCTCCGGTTTCCCGGTGGAGCCGGAGGACTTCTTCCCGGATCCGGCCCTCCTGGATGGTTTCCAGGGAAGCATAGACCAGCGGTCCCTCCGGCTGGAACCGGACCGGTTCCAGCTGCCGCTTTTCTCCCGGTGCCAGGAAGGGCTCTCCCTCCCGGATCCCGCACAGGCTCCGGAACAGGACAGCGTCCTGCCGGGCCTCCTGCTTCAGCTGCCAGTCCTTCAGAGCCTGGCGGGTCACCCCAAGAAGCCCGGCCCACACTGTGCCCAGGAGCCCCAGCCCCACCAGCAGCACCAGGCTGATCATCCCGGGAGATTTCTTACCGGCCATAGGGCAGCACCTCCTTCCACACTTTCTCCTGACCGGTTTTCCGATCCCGGAGGGTCAGCTCCCAGGCCAGTTTTCCCGGCTCTGGAAGGGAAGCGGAAAACTTCTCCACCTGCACATGTTCCGGAGAGACCGCCAGGCTCACCGGGTTGTGCTTCCGGGGTTTCCAGATCTTTATGTACAGGGTGGGCCAGGGCCGTTTGGCGGTGGTCATGACGAACCAGGATTCCCAGACGGCATCCGGCCTTCCGTAACACCGGACTTCCGTGCCATGGTCCCCCTGGAATACCCGGATCTGCTCCACTTCGTACAGGAACCGGCTTTCCAGCCGGGTGTGGAGGTCCTGTTCCAACCGGTCCAGTTCTCCCTGGGTCCAGCAGCTTTCCATGAACCGGCACAGGCTGGGCAGTCCCTGGAGCAGCTGGCACAGCACCAGGGTAAAAAGGACCAGGGCCCCCAGCCCTTCCGCCAGCAGGCTTCCTTTACTTTTTCTCATACCGGGCATAGCAGCAGCGTCCTTTCCCCCGTCGGGTGAGGCAGATTTTCCGGAGCATCACCCCGGGCAGCTGGGGCACCGGTTCCAGAACGGTTTCTGTCTCCCACTCCGGGTCCGGGAAAGGCGGATCCTCCCCTTCCTCCAGGAGCCGGACCGCCAGCCGGCTTCCCGTTTCCAGTTCCCGGCGGAGCCGGACGCCCTGGAGAGCCAGCCGGGAGCCCGCTGCAAAGGACAGGGCCGCCGCCCCCAGAAGGAACACCGCCAGGATTCCGTCCAGCAGGAAGAACCCGGGCTGCCGTTTACCGGAATCCATGGTATTCCATCCGTCCCACAAAGTGGGAAAAGGAAAGGAGCTGGTACCGGTCAGGATCCGCCTGTTGGCAGACGGCCACCGCAAACCCCTCTTCCCCGTTGCCGGTGGGGGTGAAGCCTCCTTCAAAGGTCCGGACCCGGAAATCCCCCAGACCCAGGGAAGGATAATCCAGCACAGTCCGCTGCCTGGTCCCGTATTGGCCATACACCTGGCTGCCCTTTGGATTCATGGAAAACCGTACATGGTTGCTGTGGAGGTACTGGGCCCGCTGCTGGAGGGCGGTAAAGGTGCTGCCGGCGGCCCGGGCTCCCAGCTGAAGCCGGAACCCATTGGCAAGCTCCTGCCACCGGGACAGACAGGGCAAAAGAGCCAGGACCAGCCCCAGACAAAGCCCCAGCACCAGGAGCAGTTCCGTCAGCACAAAGCCGCCCTGCCGACGGACCCTGGGATTCATGCCTCTGCCCCTTTCTTTTCTCCCAGGGTGTCGCTGGACACTTTCTCCCCATTGCTCAAAGTGGCGGTGAACACGTACTCCCCGTCGGTTTCGCTCATGGAGATCTTGCTGTAGTCCCGGTTGGGCACGTATTTCTTGTCCACCAGGCTCTGGATGTCCCGGGGCTTTTCCGCCAGTTCCAGTTCGTACAGCTGGGCGCCGCTCTGGAGCAGGGCCATGTCGGAAATCAGCTGGCTGTCCCGGGACCGGTCCATGGCGCTGCGGATGGAGGGCAGCAGGAAAGCAGCCAGGCCCCCTATGATGGCCAGGACGGCGATCAGTTCGATGAGGGTGAAACCGGGCTGCTTCTTCCGGCGGATCGTGTTGGCAGGTTGGGTTGCTTTCAGGATACAATTGGTTTTCATCGTTGTCTGCATTTCTTTCTCCTTTCGTGAGACAGAGCATAGGTTCAATAGGTCAATGGATCAGGGCACCAGGGGCAGTCCCTGGAGCAGGGCAAAAAGCGGGGACAGGAGCAGCACCAGCATGGCCGTACAGCCCCCGGCCAGGACCAGGAGCAGCACCGGTTCCAGCAGGGTCTTGGCCTGTTTCAACCGGTTCTGGAAATCCTGGTCCAACAAATGAGCGGCTTCCGTCAAAAGAGCCGGCAGGTGGCCGCTTTCTTCTCCCAGGGCGGCAAATTCCACTGCCAGGGGACTCAGGAACAGAGGCTGCTGCCGGGCGGTGCCTGCCAGAGACGATCCTGCCACCACCGCCTGTTCCATGGCCCGGGCACAGGTCCGGCAGGGCCCTTCCGGCAAAATCTGGGCCGCCTGAGGCAGGGCCCGGTCCAGAGGCAGGCCGCCCCTAAGCAGCAGGGCCAGGAGCCCCAGGAACCGGATTTCCCAGAAGGTCCGGACCCAGTTCCGGATCAGGGGCAGCCGGGGCAGCCACCGGGACTTTTTCCGCCACACCAGAAGGATTCCGGCCCCCTGGAGAGTCAGAAGACCCAGGAACACCAAAGGATGCGCCTGAAAGCTCCGGACCACCATAAGGAGCACCCGGAAGCCTGCCGCCGGTTCCAGCCGGAGGGACTGGTACAGGTCCCCCAAAAGGGGCACCACCAGCCAGCAGAACACTCCGGTAAGCACCAGGGACAAGCCCAGCACCAGCGCCGGATACAAACAGGCCTGGAGCACCGCTTTCTGATTCTCCCGTTTTTTCTGATAAAATACCGCCAGCTGTTGGAACACTAGAGGCAGCTGACCGCTGTTCTCCCCGGCTGCCGCCAGAGGGCCTGCCAGCTTGCCCACCTGCTTTTCCTGCTGCCGGAGGGCCTGGGACAGGGAAAAGCCCCGGCCCAGGGCGTGGTCCAGTTCCCGGCACAGTTCCTTCACCACCGGGGAACTGTGGCCTTCCAGAGCCCGAAGAGCCCGGAGGATGGGCATACCTCCCTGGAGCAGCAGTCCCAGCCGGCGGAAGAAGGTTTCCCGGTCCAGGTCTCTCAGAGAACGCCTCCCCTGGAACTGTTTTTCCAGGAAGTTATCCCTCCGTAGCTGAAGGATATAGGGATACTGCCGGGCCAGTTCCTTCCCGGCCTCCTCCAAGGTGGCTGCAGAAAGGGTCCCCTGGCACAGCTGTCCTTCCCGGGTACGGGCTTTCCAGTGAAACTGTTCCATCTGTTTCACCTCCTTTCCCTGTTACCCTTCGAGGTCCAAAGAAAAATTCCTTCCCCAGTGGAAAAATCGGGCTATTAACGGCAAAAATCGGCAGCGAACAAAAAAAAAGCTGTGAAAAAATGATTTCTCATTTTTTCACAGCCTCTTATTTTATTTACTTTCCTTTTCCCTTATCCAGCATATTCTGGATTTCCTGCATGAAGCTGTTCACGTCGGCGAACTGGCGGTACACGGAGGCGAACCGCACATAGGCAATCTGGTCGATCTTTTCTAGATGGGCCATGACCACTTCTCCGATTTTCGTGGATTTCACTTCATTTTCCCCGGACGCCCGGATCTCGTTCTCGATCTGACTGGTGAGAGACTGGATCTGTTCGTAGGTAAAGGGCCGTTTTTCAAAGGCCCGCAGGAGTCCGGCCAGGATTTTCTTGCTGTCGAACATTTCCCGCCGGCCATCCCGTTTGATGACCAACAGAGGGATCTGTTCATATTTTTCGTAAGTCGTGAAACGCCGTCCGCAGCGGGGACATTCTCTACGCCGCCGGATGGACGCCCCCTCTTCAACGGAACGGGAATCGATGACACGGCTATCTTCGCAGCCACAGAATGGACATTTCATAACCTACACCCCCAGTTCCTTATTTGTTGCGGATCCAGGGCGGAATCTCCGAAGTGGGAGAAGTAAAGCTGCTCACCTTGGAACCGGCAGCTTCTTCAGCAGCCTTGGTGATCCGGCTGGTGGAAGTCTGGGGTTTTACAAAGGAAGCAGGTTTCGGGGTAGTGGTACCGGCAGCCGGTTTCCCTTCGTCGATGCCGGTAGCGATGACGGTGACACGGATTTCGTCTTCCATGTTTTCGTCGATGTTGGCCCCGAAGATGATGATGGCATCAGGATCCACCACATCGGTGATGATCTTGCTGGCTTCGTTCACATCCATCAGGCTCAGGTTGGGGCCGCCGGTGATGTTCAGCAGCACCCCTTTGGCGCCTTCGATGGTGGAATCCAGCAGGGGGCTCTTCACAGCGTTTTCAGCTGCAGCCGCAGCGCCTTCGTCACCCTTGGCGGTGCCAATGCCCATCATGGCGGAACCGGCGTTGGTCATAACGGCCTTTACGTCGTTGAAGTCCACGTTGATCAGGCCGGGGACACTGATCAGGTCAGAAATTCCCTGTACGCCCTGGCGCAGCACATCATCGGCCAGTTTGAAGGCATCTTTCATGGAAGTCCGTTTATCCACAACCTGGAGCAGACGGTCGTTGGGGATGGTGATCAGGGCATCCACCTTGGCTTTCAGGTTGGCAATCCCCTGTTCAGCCACGTTGAAACGACGGCGTCCTTCAAAAGAGAAAGGCTTGGTCACAACGCCAACGGTGAGAGCGCCGGCCTGTTTGGCCATTTCTGCCACCACATGGGCTGCACCAGTACCGGTACCGCCGCCCATACCAGCGGTAATGAAGACCATGTCAGCACCTTTCACGCATTCTGCCAGTACGTCTTTGGATTCTTCTGCAGATTTTTCCCCTACTTCCGGGTTGGCCCCTGCACCCAGGCCTCTTGTTTCGTCCTCACCGATCTGGATTTTGGTGGGGGCGCTGGATTTTTTCAGCTGCTGCGCATCGCAGTTCACAGCGACGAATTCCACACCCTGGAGTCCGGCCTCAATCATGCGGTCCACGGCGTTGTTGCCGCCGCCGCCCACACCGATGACCTTGATTTTTTCCAGGGGCTGATCCATCGTATCTTTGTCTGCCTCAAACATGTTTCATGGTCCTCCTCATCTATTGTGTGATTGGATAGTTTGTTTCTTCGTACACTATATCTAGTATACCATTTAACAGATAATATTTCATCCCCATTTTGGGGAAAATTTTGCCTTCTTTACCGGAGATTGTTCACCGAACCATCAGCTCCCCATCAGCAACCGCCGGATAATGGCGATGTTGTTGAAGATCCGCAGACCGAAAGCAATCAGGGCCACGTAGTACAGGTCGATTCCCAGCCGGTATCCGAAATAGCACAGGAACACGGCGAAGATCCCGTTGGCAAAGAAGCCGCTGAGGAAGATCCGGTGGTCGAAATGACCTTCCAGAGAAGATCGGAAGCCGCCGAACGCCGCATCCAGGCAGCCCATGAAAGCCACGGCCACCAGTTTGCTGTACATGGGCGGCACCACCGGGAAATAGGCTCCCAGAGCGATGCCCGCCGCCAGTCCCAACAGGGCATAGATCATTTGGCTCCCCCCTCTTCCACCTTGGCATATTCAAAATGACGGGTTCCCTTGTAGGCAGGGATCTCCACGCTGTCCTTTTTCTTCACGTCCACGGAAATCCCCCAGAACTTCAGGGTTTCCACCACTCCGCCCCGGAGCCGCAGGGCGCTTTCCAGAGTCTGGGGATCCCCGATGGCCCGGATCTCGTAGGGCGGGGTGAACCGGGTGTTGTTCACCGAAACAGTGGGCCCGGCGCACCGGACTTCCGATACATCCAGCAGCCGTTCCTTGTTGATGGCCAGGGCTTCCGCCCCTGCGGCCCGGAGTTCGTTCAAAAGCCGCAGCAGGTCATCATCGTGGATCACATACAGGTTGGGGTTCTCCCCGGCCTTGGGCTTCACCTGGCTGTCGTTCACCGTGACCACCACCCCGGGGCCTTTCAGGGCCACTTCCCCGGATTTGATCTTCAGGTCGTTAAGGACTTTCTTGTCCCCGCCGGCTCCCTGAGTCTCCAGTTTTTCCAGCCGGTTGGCCAGTTCCTTGTTTTCTTTTTCCGCGTTCTTCAGTTTCTCCACCAGATCTTCCGCCCGCTGCTGGTTCACAGACTGTTTGGCCTGTTCCGCGCTGCGGAACTGGGTGGATATCATGGTGCCCACGATCAGGCACACCAGAAACAGGAAGAACTTCTCTCTATGACTGCGAAAGACCATGGCATTCTCCTTGTTACAGTTTAATATACGGTTTTTCGTAGGTCAGGTCGATATACTGCGCCTTGATTTTCTTGGCTTCCAGTTCCTGGCAGATGGCCTTGAAGGTCTTCAGCTTGCTCTGGGCATTTTCATAGGTGCCCAGGATTACCGGGATCCCATTGTGCAGGTAGATCTTCAGGCTCTTGTTTTCGTCCACATGGATTTCCATGATCCGTTCCTTCAGCTCCGGATCCAGTTTCCGGAGGAAGCCCAGGATCCCCTGGATTTCTTCATCTTCCGTCACATCCCCCAGATCTTCCTGGGCAATGTGCCAGCCGGACACAAAGGGAGCGTCTCCCCCGGTGATGCCGTCTGCCAGGCCGATAATGTGGCCGGTAGGATCCAGCTTGGCATACTGGGTCCCTTCCATGGCCACATACAGAGCCGGCTGCCGGTCCGTGATCACCACCCGGAGGATGTTGGGCCAGCCCAGGGCCAGGTCGGCCTTTTCCACCCGGTAGTCACTTCGGAGACTGGAAAGGAGCTTCTTCCGGTTGATGTTGAAGATGTTCAGCGGATCACCGGCGTCCCCCATTTCCTTCACTTCATCCAGGGTCACCACTGTGTTCCCGGTGACTTCCAGCCGGCCAAAAGCCAGCCAGGGCTGGTGGAGGGTCACATAGGAGGCAATCAGAAGAGCCACGGAACCCAGGAGCAGCAGCACCCGGGGCCAGTTCAGCCGGCGTTTTCCACGGCGCCGGGTCCCCGTTTTGCCTGTTTTTTCAGATCCGGCAGGTGCTGCCGCCTTTTTCCGCCTCCGGAACCGGCTGGTCCCCGGTTCCTTCTGTTCCAGGGCTTCCGCCTTCTGTTCCTGCCGGAGCCGGAAGGTTTCCCGTCCAGCCGCCCGGTCTTCCAGGGCTTTCTGTTCCGCCTCTTCCGTCCGGCCGTAAATATAGGCCTGGGCTTCCTGACGGACTTTTTCCCGTTCTTTCTGCCGTTCCTGCTCCTCTTTCCGCCGCTGTTCCTGGCGGAGCCGGGCTGCCCGCATTTCCTGCCGGAAGGTGCTGGTTTCCCGGTGTCCTTCCGAAGGGTTCCGGGAACTGTTGCTCCCTTCCTCCTCCTGCCGGCTGCTGTCCCGGCTCAGCCGCCGGGTCCTTTCCTGCCCTGGCTGCCGGCTTTCCGGCCGCTTCCGGCCGATCTTGGGCTGGAACCAATTGGGCCGCTTCATGTCAGTGGGCCGTCTTCAGGATCTTTTCACACAGATCCGGGAAGGAAATACCCATGGCGGCAGCGGCCTTGGGGATCAGGCTGGTGGCAGTCATCCCGGGGATGGTGTTCACTTCCAGGGCGATGCAGTCCCCGTTGTCCGCCAGAATCAGGTCCGTCCGGGCCACACCGCTGCAGCCCAGGGCTTCGTAAGCGGCCACAGCGATCTTCTGGAGCCGCTTGGTGGTTACTTCATCAAAGGGAGCCGGGCAGGTGTAGGTGGTGGCCCCTTTGGTGTACTTGTTGTGGAAATCATAAAAGTTCATATGGGGTTCGATGAGCACCAGCGGCATGGGGATGGCCCGGCCGTCTTCTCCCATCATCACCCCGGCGGCCACTTCCTTGCCGGTAAAGAAGGCTTCGCACAGCACATGGTCCCCGTACTGGAAGGCTTCCTGCAGGGCATCATCCAGCTGCTTTTCATCCTTTACGATCACTACCCCGATGCTGGAGCCCTGGGTGGCCGGTTTTACCACACAGGGGATGCCGATTTCCTTCAGGATCCGGTCCTTGGGGTCCTGGTCACGCTTCTTGTCCAGGAAGATGCATTTGGCGGTAGGCACATGGTTGTTCTGGAACAGATGCTTGGTGTACACCTTGTCCATGGCCAGGGCGCTGGCCAGTACTCCGCTGCCCGTATAGGGGATCCCCAGCATTTCCAGGATGCCCTGGAGCCGGCCGTCTTCCCCGTAGAGCCCGTGGACGGCGTTGAACACCACCTTGGCGCCGGAGGCCTTCAGCTGGTCCACGATGTGTTCCGGATCCAGGTCGATGGTCACTGCATCATAGCCTTTTTTCTTCAGGGCGTTCAGGATAGCGTTCCCGGTATTCAGGGACACTTCCCGTTCTTTGGAAGGTCCGCCCATGACCACTGCCACACGATCTTTTTTATCCATTGTCAGTTCCTCCGTTCCAGTGCCTGTACCAGATGTTCTCCCAGTTTGTAGATGTCCCCGGCCCCGATGGTCATGATCAGGTCCCCGCTCTGGGCCTCATGTTCCAGATGGTCCAGGATGGTGGGCTGGTCAGCCATATATTCCACTTCCTGACCGGTGGTGGTCCGTACCTTGTCCGCCAGCATTTTTCCGGTGACCCCGGGAATGGGATCCTCACTGGCCGCATAGATGTCGGTGACGATCAGCCGGTCCGCATCTTTAAATGCCACGGCGAATTCGTCCAGGAGCAGCTGGGTACGGGTGTACCGATGAGGCTGGAACACCACGATCAGCCGTTCCGGATGGGTCTGCCGGGCCGCCTTCAGCGTGGCCATGATTTCCGTGGGATGGTGGGCATAGTCGTCCACCACCCAGACGCCGTCCACTTTCCCCTTGGTTTCGAACCGGCGCTTGGCTCCGCTGAATTTTTCCAGGGAAGCCAGGATGTCCGGCAGGGGCAGTCCCAGTTCCCGGGCGGCGGCAATGGCCCCCAGGGAATTGAGCACATTGTGCCGGCCGGGGATGATCAGATGGCCCTGACCGATGGTCTCTCCCTGGTACACCACATCGAAATGGGTACCGTCCGTGCCGTAGATGATGTTCCTGGCCTGGTAATCTGCATCCTGGCTGTCGATGCCATAGCTGATCACCTTTTTGTCCGTGGCTTCCCCGATGGTCCGCACCCGGTCGTTGTCATAGCACAATACGGCGCAGCCTTCGTCCTTGATCTGGGAAACGAACTGAGCAAAGGCTTTCTGGATGTTTTCCTGGCTGCCGTAATGGTCCAGGTGGTCGTCTTCGATGTTGGTGACCACCGCAATGTAGGGATTGAACTTCAGGAAGGAGCCGTCGCTTTCATCGGCTTCCGCCACCACATAGTCGCTTTTGCCGTTAGCCGCATTGGACCCCAGGTTGTTTACGATGCCCCCCACCACAATGGTGGGATCCAGGCCGCAGTCGCTGGTGATGCAGCTGAGCATGGAGCTGGTGGTGGTCTTCCCGTGGGCCCCGGCCACAGCAATGCCCTTGTGCTTGTTCATGAGATACGCCAGCACGTCGCTCCGGTGGATCACCGGCACCTGGCGCCGGTGGGCTTCCACCAGTTCCGGGTTGTCAGGATGGATGGCAGTGGACACCACCACCACTTCCGCCCGTTCGATCTGACAGGCAGCGTGGCCGATGAATACTAGGGCCCCTTCCTTGGCCAGCTTGGTGGCCATGTACCCGGGTTTGGCATCGGAGCCGGACACATGGTACCCCCGTTTGATCATCACGTAGGCCAGGGCACTCATCCCCGCTCCCCCGATGCCGATGAAATGTATGTTTTTGATTTTATCCAGATCAACCAATGGTCTCTTCCTCCTATTTGTTCCCTTCGGCCAGTGCCAGTGCCTGTTCCGCAATGGCATCTGCCGCCTGGGGCATGGCGCACCGCAGGGCGCTCCGGTGCATGGTCTCCAGCCGTTCCGGTTCCTGGAGCAGTTTTTCCACTTCTCCCAGCAGCCAGTCCCCGTTCAGGTCCTTGTCCAGCACCACCAGGGCCGCTCCTTTGGCCGCCAGGGCCCGGGCATTGTATTCCTGGTGGTTGGCGGTAGCATAGGGATAGGGAACCAGGATGGAGGGGATCCCCTTCACCATCAGTTCCGCCAGCCCGATGGCTCCCGCCCGGGAAACCGCCAGATCCGCCGCTGCCAGAGCCAGGGGCATATCGTGGAGATAGGGCACCACATGGATGTTCCCGGCATGGAGCACCTGGTCTCCCAGGGCTTCCGCATGCTTTTCGTACCCTACGGTGCCGGTGGCGTGGAGGATCTGGATCCGGGGATTCCCGGCCAGCTGCTGCTCCACAGTCACCATGGCCTGGTTGATGGTCCGGGCCCCCCGGCTGCCCCCGAAAGCCAGCAGGGTGGTCTTCTCCGGATCCAGGCCGAACTTCTTCAGGCCTTCTTCCCGACTGGCATCCAGGATCTCCTGGCGCACCGGGTTGCCGGTATAGACTTTCTGGGCATGGGAGGCGAAATACCTGGCTCCCTCTTTATAGCCCAGGAACACCCGGTCCACAAACCGGGACAGGATCTTGTTGGTGACCCCGGGCATGGCATTCTGTTCCTGGATGCAGGTGGGCACCCGTTTCATGGCCGCCCAGAACAGAATGGGGCCGCACACGTAGCCCCCGGTGCCGATCACCAGGTCCGGATCGATCCGGTTCAGCAGGGTGTAGGCTTCCTTCAGCCCCAGGAGCAGTTCTCCGGCGCTTTTCAGGGTGCCCAGGCCCAGATGCCGTTCAAAGCCTGCCACTTTGATGAATTCAAGGGGATATCCGTACCGGGGGATGATGTCCTTTTCCAGCCCTTTCCGGGTCCCCACAAAAGTGATTTCACAGTCAGGGTCCAGCCGCCGCAGCGCCCCGGCAATGGTCAGTGCCGGATAGATGTGGCCGCCGGTGCCCCCACCGGACAGTACGACTTTCACGCTTCCGCCTCCTTGGCCAGATCATGGACGATCTGCTTGAATACCCGGCCCCGTTCCGGGAAGTTGGCGAACATGTCATAGGAAGAGCAGGCCGGGGACAGGAGCACCACCTGAGGGGCTTTGGCCATGGCATAAGCCTTCCGCACTGCATCTTCAAAGGTGCCGTCGATCATGATGATGTTCTGGACTCCGTGTTTTTTGGCTGCTTCACAGAACCGCTGCCGGGCTTCTCCCAAAAGGATCAGGGCATCGGTCTTGGCCTTTACCGCTTCCATCAGGTCATCCAGACCGGTCATTTTGTCGTGGCCTCCTGCCAGCAGGATCACATGGCCGTCCTTGAAGGCTTCCAGGGCCTTGATGGCGGAATCGGTGTTGGTGGCCTTGGAATCGTTGTAGTATTTCACCCCGTTGATGGTGGTCACATATTCCAGCCGATGTTCCACCCCCCGGAAGGCTTTCAGCACCCGGGCCATGTTTTCCGGGGTGACTCCGGCGAAATGGGCGGACAGGCAGGCCGCCAGTACGTCCTGTTCGTTGTGGGCCCCGAAGATCTGGAGATCGGACACCTGGCAGATCTTTTCCTTCTTCCCGTCCAGGGCCAGGGTGAACCAGCCGTCTTCAATGAAGCCCCCTTCCGGCAGTACCTTCTGGGTGCTGAACCAGACCACCCGGCTTCTGGCCTTGTCCCCCAGTTTGCTGGAAACCGGGTCGTCAGCGTTGAGGATCAGGATCTGATCCGGAGTCTGGAAGGCGAAGATCTTGGATTTGGCGGCCACATAGCCGGCCATGTCCCCGTGCCGTTCAAAATGGTCCGGAGTGATGTTCACGATGCAGGCCACATCGGGGGCCAGGCTGGTGGTCCCTTCCAGCTGGAAGCTGGACAGTTCCGCCGCCACCCAGGAATCTGCGTCCAGGTCCTGGAGTTCCTTGCTGAGGGCAAAGCCGATGTTCCCGGCTACGGTGGTCTTCACCGGCAGGGTGGCCAGCATTTCTCCCAAAAGGGTGGTGGTGGTGGTCTTCCCGTTGCTGCCGGTTACGGCGCACCAGTGGCCTTTGTACAGCCGGCTGGCTTCTTCCGCTTCGGCGATGATTTCCATTTTCAGGTCCCGGGCCTTCTTCACCGTTTCCGTAGTAAAGGGGATCCCGGGAGAGATAATGAACAGATGGCACTGTTCCAGATAGGGTTCCGGGTCCGTATCCTGGACATATTCCCCGCCCCGGGCTTCAAAAGCCTTCAGCCAGGCCGGATCCAGTTCCTTTTTGTCATCGTTGTATAAGATTATGGCAGAGCCCTTCTGGGCCAGGACTTCCGCAACGCCCTGGCCGCTGATTCCGGCCCCGTACACAAAGATTTTCTTTTTGTCATCCATGATGATGCCCCCCAAGTTTATGCTATTTATCGTTCATCGTGAATCGTTTATTGAGTCGGAAGTCAGAAGTCGGAAGTCGGAAGCTCCAGGATGAATTTGCAAAGCAAATTCTTTGAATATGTATAACCTTTGTACGAAATGGTCATCATGAGAATTTCGTTACCGGTCCACATATTCAGTAGAATCCGTCCAGCCTGACGGATTCTGTCCTGAGGCTTCTGACTCCAGACTTCCGACTACGGGTTGCTGTTCAATCAGCAGCCCTGTTACTTCATCAGATACAGCCCCACCCCCAGCAGGGAGAACAGGCAGCTGGCCAGGAAGAACCGCTTCACTACGGTGACTTCCTTCCAGCCTCCCAGTTCAAAATGGTGATGGAGAGGAGCCATCCGGAAGATCCGCTTCCCGTGGGTCATTTTGAAATACCCCACCTGGAGCATTACGGACAGGGCTTCCAGCACGTAGATGCCCCCGATTACCACCAGTAGCAGTTCCGTATGGGTCCCGATGGCCACGGCAGCCACCGCCCCGCCCAGAGCCAGGGAACCGGTGTCCCCCATGAAGCACTTGGCCGGGTGATGGTTGTAAATGAGAAAGCCCAGGCAGCAGCCCACAATGGACAGGGCAAACAGGGCTTCCGGCAGGAGATGGCTGGCAAAGCCGATATAGGCAAAAGCCAGCATCACCGGAATGGTTACGCTGGAAGCCAGTCCATCCAGGCCGTCGGTCAGGTTCACCGCATTGGTGGTGCCCACCAGGAGCAGCAGCAGGAACAGGTAATACCCGGCTCCCAGGTCCACAGTGGCGTTCACCACCGGTACCCAGATCCGGGTGCTGTATACGGTCACGTCTCCGGGATACAGCAGGTAGACAGCCGCCACCAGGATCTGGAGGGCCATCTTCTGTTTGGAGGTAAGCCCCAGATTCCGCTTGAAGAAAATCTTCAGGCCGTCATCGATGAACCCGATGACACCGTATCCCACAAACAGCCACAGGGCCACAATGGTCCGGGAATCCAGCGGGATCCACACCAGAGAAGCCACAATGGCCGCGGCGATCATCATCAGGCCTCCCATGGTGGGAGTACCGTTTTTCTTCAGATGTTCCTTGGGCCCGCATTCCCGGATGCTCTGGCCGAAATGCCATTTGTGGAGCAGCGGCAGCAGGAACCGGCCGAAAATGGCCGTCAGTACAAAGGAAGTGACCAGGATGCCCACACCGCTCAGCATGTTTTGGCCCCCTTCCGGAACACCGTATCAATGAGGGAAAAGACTTCCATCCCATGGGAGCCCTTCAGCAGCACCACATCGTCGGGCCGGACCAGATTGGCCAGTACGGGAGCCGCTGCCTCCTTGTTTTCCACATAGTGGACAGGAACCCCGGCTTTTTCGGCCGCTTCCGCCGTGTACCGGCTTTCCGGTCCGTAGCAGATCAGTTCTTCCACCCCGTATTTTCCGCACCATTCCCCCACCTGGGTATGGCCGCTCTGGGAATGGGCCCCCAGTTCCAGCATATCCGCCAGCACTGCAACGGCCCGGCCTTTCCCCTGGTTCTTCACCACATCCCGGAGGGTCTGGAGGGCCACTTCCATAGAAGCCGGACTGGCGTTGTAGGCGTCGTTGATCACCGTCACTGGGCCGAAATGGAGGATTTCCTGGCGCATGCCCGTCATCTTCAGGTTTTCCAGGCCCCGGGCGATGGCTTCGTCAGGGACGCCGTACACTTCCCCTACCGCCACCGCAGCCAGGGCGTTCATCACATTGTGCCGTCCCAGCAGAGGCAGCTTCACTTCCTGGGTATTCCCGGTGATCCGGCTCCGGTACACGAACGTGGTGGCCAGACCGTCGGCGGAAATCTCCACCGCCTTTACGTCTGCGTCGCTGTCGATGCCGTAGGTGTGAACCGTGGCTCCCGTTTTCATGACGCTGACCCGGGGATCATCCCCGTTCAAAAAGGCATGGTTTTGGGGCGTAAAATCCTCCAGGATCTCACTTTTGGCTTTGGCGATGTTTTCCAGGGATCCCAAAAGTTCCAGATGGGTATCCCCCACATTGGTGATCACCGCTGCATCGGGAACGGCAATGTGCTTCATGGCCCGGATCTGTCCCAGGCCCCGCATGCCCATTTCCACCACAGCCATTTCCGTATCCTCCCGGATGGTGAGCAGGGTCTTGGGCAGGCCGATTTCGTTGTTGAAGTTGGCCTGGGTCTTGATCACCCGGTATTTTTCTCCCAGCACCGCCGCAATACAGTCCTTGGTGGAGGTCTTGCCGTTGCTGCCGGTAATGGCGATCACCGTCAGGCCCTTTTTGTCCAGCCGGTACCGGCTGGCGATCTTCTGGTAGGCTTCCAGGGTATCCGGCACCAGGATGCACCGGTCCGCCGGCACCCCTTCCGGCACTTCCGAGACCACCGCTCCCCGGGCTCCGTCTTTCAGGGCCTGGGCCACGAACCGGTGGCCGTCGAATTTTTCCCCTTTCAGGGCCACAAACAGGCACCCGGGCACAATGGCCCGGGAGTCCGTAGTAACATCCGTGAACTCTTCTCCGTCCTCAAAGGCCATGGGCACCTGGAGGGCGTTTTTCAGCAAAGCAGCATCAAGCATTGGTCTTCCCCTTCTGGAAAAAGTCACGTACCACTTCTCCGTCGTCAAAATGGATGGTCCGGTCCTTCAGGATCTGGTAATTTTCGTGACCTTTTCCCGCTATCATCACCACATCTTCCGGTTTGGCATGGGCCATGGCATAGTCGATGGCTTCCCGCCGGTCGGTGATCTTGTGGATTTCTTTTCCTTCCGGATTTTCTTTCAGTCCTTCTTCAATGTCCCGGATAATGGCTTCCGGGTCCTCACTCCGGGGATTGTCACTGGTGACAATGACAATATCCGCCAGATTGAGGGCAATCTGTCCCATAATGGGCCGTTTCTTCCGGTCCCGGTCTCCCCCGGCTCCAAAGATCACCCACAGTTTCCCTTTGGTGATCTGCCGGGCGGTCTTCAGCACGTTTTCCAGGCCGTCCGGGGTGTGGGCATAATCCACCACCACCGTAAAAGGCTGGCCTGCATGGATCAGCTGGAACCGGCCGGGGACCCCGGCGAAATCGTCCAATCCCCGGATAATGTCCTCCCGGGTCAGGCCTTCTGCAATGGCGGCGCAGATGGACCCCATTACATTGTACACGTTGAATTCCCCGGTAATGTGGAGCTTCAGGTCCATTTCTCCCACCGGAGTATGGAGGTTCAGTTCCATATGAGTGGCGGCCACGTGGAAGGTCAGGGGGTACACATCGTTGTCCTTCCCCTTCCCGTAGGTCATGATCTTTGTCTTCACCCGGGGCATGATCAGGGCAGAGCTGGGGTCATCGCTGTTGAACACTGCCGTCTTGTTGGGCTTCACCCCTTCATGGAGACGGGTGAACAGCAGGGCCTTGGCTTCCCGGTAGTTTTCCATGGTCTTGTGGAAATCCAGATGGTCCTGGGTGATGTTGGTCAAGACCGCCGTATCATATTCAATCCCTGCCACCCGGTCCAGGGCCAGGGCATGGGAAGAAACCTCCATGACACAGGTGTCACAGTGGCTTTCCACCATTTCATAGAGCATTTTCTGCAGATCCACCACATCGGGGGTGGTGTTGTGGCTGGTGCGGACCTGGTCGCCGATCATCACGTTGATGGTGCCGATGAGCCCCACCTTGTGGCCGGTCCGGGTCAGAAGGGTCCGGAGGATATTGGTGGTGGTGGTCTTCCCGTTGGTGCCGGTGACTCCGATCATCCTCATTTTCCGGGCAGGCCAGTCGTAGAACCAGGGTGCCAGGCTCTTCACCGCTTCCTGGGTGCTGGGGACCCGGATCACCGTCATCCCTTCCGGCACTTCCGTGTCTGCTTCCGTCAGGGCCGCCACCGCGCCCTGGGCTGCGGCTTTGGCAATGTATTTGTGGCCATCGGTGTTGACCCCTTTGATGCATATAAAAAGGCTGCCGGGACCGGCGGTCCGGGAATCGATGGTCAAATCGCAAACAGTCCGATCTGCCCCATTCCCTGCAACCACGGCACCAGGCAGCTGTCTGATTACATCCTGCAGTTTTCTTTCCATGTTGATCCCCCTTATGATTGGCAGACAACTGGAAAACTGGCTGTCTGCCAATGGCTATGTGGGCCTTTCGGGCCCGGTTTGGGCAGGCTGCTGCCCAAATCAAAGGCAGCTCCGCTGCCTACTCTCTTACATAAATGTTGCTCCGGGCGGTCTGCATGCCCAGTTTCTTTTCGGCTATGCTGGTGATCCGCTCCGGGCTCCGGAGCCGTTCCACGTCGATTTTCAGGGTCTCGTTCTCGTCCAGGCACTGGGCCTCCACGGCCTTGAGCTTTACCAGATCGTCAGAACGGGCGAAGAACAGCTGACTGAGAGCCACATTCACGAATATTAATGATAATACCAAACAGGCATAAAATGCAACCCGACGCAGCACAATATTTTCCTTCTTTACGGTTTTTTTCGGTTTGGACGTCTGCTGCCGCTGCCGGGGACGGGAAGGCGCAGGAGTCTCCTCTTCCTGCACGGCTGCAGAACCGTAGGTATAGTATTTCTGAGACGCCCACTCCATGGGTCGGCTGTTTTTCCTGGTATCCATGCTGCCTCTCCTTCGTTGGTTTGTTGTTTCAGATCTTCACGGCCCCCCGCAGCCGGGCGCTTCTGGCTCTGGGGTTTTCCGCCAGCTCCCCTTCGCTGGGAGTGAATTCCTTCAGTTTCTTCAGTTCCGGCTTCCGTCCGCAGACGCACACCGGCAGTTCCGGCGGGCAGATGCATCCCCGCTGGAGCCGTTTGAAGGCCTGTTTGATGATCCGGTCTTCCAGAGAATGGAAGGTGATCACCCCGATATGGCCTCCCGGTTTCAGATGATGGACCGCCGCTTCCATGGTGGCATCCAGGATCTTCAGTTCGTCATTCACTTCGATCCGGATGGCCTGGAAGGTCCGTTTGGCCGGATGGGGTCCGTCCTGACGGGCCCCCTTGGGAATGGCCGCCTTGATGATGTGGACCAGTTCCCCGGTGGTCCGGATGGGATGATCCTTCCGGGCTGCCACAATGAACTGGGCGATCCGTTTGGCCCACCGTTCTTCCCCGTATTTGTAGATGATCCCGGCCAGGTCGTCTTCCTTGTACCGGTTCACCACCTGTTCCGCCGTCAGGCTGGCCTCCTGGTCCATCCGCATGTCCAGAGGCCCGTCATGCATGTAGGAGAACCCCCTCTCCGGGGTATCCAGCTGATAGGAGGACACTCCCAGGTCGAACAGGATCCCGTCCACCTGGGGGATTCCCAGGTCTTCCAGGATGGCATCCAGGTTCCGGAAATTGTTGTGGACGATCTTTACCTGGCACGGGGCGTCCTTCAGCCGCTCGGTAGCCGCTGCAATGGCGTCCTCATCCTGGTCTATGCCGATCAGCATCCCCTCCGGGTCCAGAAGTTCCGTAATCCGGTGGGAATGGCCGGCCCCGCCCAGCGTGCAGTCCACATAGATTCCCTTGGGATCCGTGACCACCCACCGGACACTTTCTTCCAATAATACACTTTTATGGACAAATTCCATCTCTATTCCTCATTCTATCTGCCGTTGACCGCTTTTATTCAAAATCCAATTCTTCGATCAGTTCCGCCACATCGCTTTCCACGGCCTTGGTGTAATCCGCATAGCGCTGGGCATCCCAGATTTCCGCCTTGCTCCCCACCCCCACGATCAGGGCCGTTTCCCCGATCTGGGCATAGGTCCGCAGGTTGGCAGGCAGCAGGATCCGGCCCTGTTTGTCCGGCTCCACCTCACAGGCGCCGCCGAAAATGAACCGGGACACATCCCGCATCTTCTGCTTTGGCATCATTTTCTGGGCAAAGCTGTTCTTCAGTTTTTCCCAGGCTTCCAAAGGGTACACGTCCAAACAGCCGTCCACCCCTTTGGTAACAACAAAGGAAGGGCCCAGGTTCTCCCGCATCTTTGCCGGGACGAACAGACGGCCCTTGCTGTCCAGCGCATGTTCAAATTCGCCCATCAGCATCGGCCATCCCACCCTTCCCAAAAAAATTCGCCACTTTCCACCACTTTTCCCCATTATAGAATGTTTTCCATGAAAAAGCAATGAAAAACCGGTCAAGACACCCGGAGGGCAGGGGTCAGGTGGTTAGGTGGCTCACGGATCCGTAGGGGCGCAGGCCCGGCCGCCCGCAGCCAGATGATCCAACTGTAGGGGGCCCATGCCCGGACCGCCCGCCCATTCCTTCCAGGCGCGGAAGATGGGTCCAGATGCACGGAAGTGATCCTAACTGTAAGGATCCCATCTGCATAAGTCCGCCCTGAAGTGTCGGAGGCCGGACTCTGGAAGGTGCTGAAGCACGCCGTCCCAAGTCCGCCCTGGAGGGGCGGGGGACCATCCGTCAGGATGGTGGTGGGGAGATGAGGTCCTGAAAGGACCGAATACCCTGCCGGTTCTTCGGCTTTCCCGGAAGTACGATTGAATCCCGGGTGTACGGAGGATTGTACGCCCCTGCACTCTTCCATTCTTTCCCTCGTTTCCTTGCTGTCTTCAATCCCTGCCAAATATCGGCTGCCGCCGATGACCCCACCACCGTGCTTGCACACGGTCCCCCGCCCCCACCGGGGGACGGACTTTTACGACCCTCCAGGACTGACTAAACGGCCTCCACGTCCGCTAAAGCGGAGGCTCCCTACTTTTTACGTCCCCAGCGGGGAGGGACTTTGCGGAAACAGGTACTGATTGCTATTGCCCTCCCAATGAGAAAATGGTATGGTAAATGATAACAGTAAATTCAGAATATATCCAGGAGGTCTCTTATGAATTCGTCACATCATTACTCTCCCCATCTCTGGCAATTTGCCAAATCCATGCGGAAGAACATGACCCGGGAAGAACGGCATCTTTGGTTTGATTTTCTCAGAAGATATCCTTTGAGAATCCGGCGTCAGGTCATTTTGGGCAATTATATTGTAGATTTCTGCTGTGAAAAAGCCCAATTGATCATTGAGATAGACGGCAGCCAGCACTATACTCCGGAAGAAAAAGAAAAGGACAGAAAACGGACAAACGACCTTAAGGATCTTGGCTATAAGGTCATTCGGATATCCAACAGAGATGTTATGACGAATTTTGACGGAATCACACAGTACATCCATCAGGAAATCCAAAAACGCCTTGCACAATTGTCTTAGGACAATCTGTCTGCCCGTTGCACGCCGTCCCAAGTCCGCCCTGGAGGGGCGGGGGACCATCCGTCAGGATGGTGGTGGGGAGATGAGGTCCTGAAAGGACCGAATACCCTGCCGGTTCTTCGGCTTTCCCGGAAGTACGATTGAATCCCGGGTGTACGGAGGATTGTACGCCCCTGCACTCTTCCATTCTTTCCCTCGTTTCCTTGCTGTCTTCAATCCCTGCCAAATATCGGCTGCCGCCGATGACCCCACCACCGTGCTTGCACACGGTCCCCCGCCCCCACCGGGGGACGGACTTTTACACCTTTTTTTCTCCCCATTTCCCGCCAGGCGCGGAAGATGGGTCCAGATGGGCGAAAGGGGGAATTATGGTCCGTGGCATAGTACAAAGCCGTACATGCCGCGGGCCAAAATTTCCCCTGACAAAGCAGATGGCCTGTTTTCCTTCCAGGCGCGGAAGATGTACCCAGATACGCGAAAGCAGCGGATTTTGACTGGGGCATAGTACAAGGACGTACATGTCACAGTCAAAATCCGCTGCTGACAAAGCAGATGGGTACATATTCCGCGCCTGGGTTATGCGTTAGCCATTGCGTTAGCCATATTGTTCCTTGACAAACTATGGTATAATAAATCATACCCATTAAATGTAATTGAGGAGGATTCAGATGGAAAAGGTTACTGCTGATTCCAGCATTATTGAAACGGTGCAGATGCACCCTGAAATCGTCAACATTTTTATGCAGTATGGTCTGGGCTGCATCGGCTGCATGGCCGCCAACTTCGAAACCATCGGCCAGGGCGCCGCTGCCCACGGCATCGACGTAGATGCCCTGATCGCCGACATCAACGACTGCATTGCAGAAGTTGAAGGGGAAGAAAAGAAATAAGGAAAAAGGGGCTGTCCGGAAGGACAGCCCCTTTTTTGTCACTGGTCAACGGTCACTGGTCAGTGACCGGGGGTGTGAATTTTTTCACACCCCCTTCGTATTTTATTTCACCGCT
>ERZ840096.1639-NODE-1639-length-22157-cov-4.240928_pt1 | contig 22157 bp, 17 predicted proteins | sample MGYA00519878_ERZ840096 | MGnify/ENA primary metagenome ERZ840096 (study PRJEB31850, sample SAMEA3708865) | human gut metagenome | biome: human gut; feature: human-associated habitat; material: faeces | place: China | collected 2014 ...
CCCGGAAGCCATGGAAAAAGGTTGCTTCATCCTGGCAGGCATTGACGAAAAATCCCTGCTCCAGGCGGTGAAAACGGCTGTGGAAATGAACCGGAACGGAGATTATGGTAAACCGGTCCCGGATTATCTGGATGAAAACGTGTCTGCGAAAGTGGTGAAAATCATCCAGAGTTATACCGAGATTGTGAATCGGATGGTGTGGAGAAAGTAGAAAGGAAACAAGATGAAGGTATTCCAGATCAATACCGTGTGTGGTGTGGGGAGTACGGGACGTATTGCAACCGACCTCTATCACGTACTGAAAAAGGAAGGGCATTCCTGCTGTATCGCTTATGGCAGAGGAAAAGCTCCGGCAGATGTGGACAGCTATAAAATAGGGTCCACAGCCGATTTTTATCTCCATACCTTCTTTTCCAGACTTACAGATGGAGAAGGATTGTTTTCAGAAGGAGCCACCAGGAGACTTTTGAAAAAAATCCAGGAGTATGATCCGGATATCATCCATCTCCATAATATCCATGGCCATTATCTGAACTATCCAATTCTGTTCCGCTTTTTAAAAAACTATCACAGACCAGTCGTATGGACACTTCATGACTGCTGGTCCTTTACAGGCCATTGTGCCTATTTTGATTATGTGGGCTGTCAATTATGGCAGGAGGGATGCCAGAATTCTCCCCAGTTGAAATCGTATCCTCAATCCTATGGCATCGATCACAGTGCTGAAAATTATGCCAGAAAAAAGGAACTGTTCACAGGGATTGAAAGACTCCACATCGTGACCCCTTCTCAGTGGCTGGCTGATTTGGTGAAGAAGTCCTTTTTGAAAGAATATCCTGTCACTGTCATCCATAATGGAATCGATACCAGTGTTTTTAAGCCCACAGAATCCGATTTTCGGAAACAGCATGGCTTGGAAAACAAAAAAATCCTTTTGGGTGTGGCAAGTCCCTGGACCCCACGGAAAGGCCTGCAGGACTTTATCAAACTAGCACCTATGCTTCCAGAAAACTGGAAAATTGTCTTGGTTGGACTGTCCAAACATCAGCTGACCCATCTCCCTTCGGACATCCTGGGATTGGAGAGAACCAACAACACAAAAGAGCTGGCACAAATTTATACTGCAGCAGATATGTTCTTCAATCCCACCTATGAAGACAACTACCCCACCACCAACCTGGAAGCCATTGCTTGCGGGACGCCTGTGATTACGTATGATACGGGAGGGAGTCCGGAGAGTGCGGGGGCAGGGAGTCATGCAGTGCTTCATAAAAGTGATTTATTAGGCGCTCTAGAATTGTTACGAAATTTGATGGCAGATAGAGTATATAGTGATAAAAATAAAATTGATAAATATATACTGTTTTCTGCGTACGTAGGTTTATATTCCAGTATTTTAATTACTGAATAATGGATAATGGTGATCCTTATGAAAATATCAGATTCAAAATATACATTTAAGGCCTTAGCTATTAAAGGCTTTTTTCTATTGAGTATACTACTATCCTTAATCAGTATGGCTTTTGATTTATCTAATTTAACAATAGTAGAGGCAATTTTGGTTATTGTTGATTCTGTTGTCCTCTTTATTATAAATAAAAAAAATGTTTTTTTATGCTATATTTTAGGGACGATTGCATTTTCAAACTATAGTATTTGTTTTACAAATTACATATCACCTAATACGAATACAATATTTACAGGACTATCAGATTCTTATGCTGGATTTATTGGATTGCAGATTTTATTGTTGTTTATTTCTTTTCTCGGTTTCTTTTCTACTTATGAAAATAACAATACATTTAATTTGAAATTTTTCAATCAATGGGTATTGCAAAATCGTCGGTTTTATTTTTATCATGTATTGAATTATACAGTATTATTACTGATACTTATTTTTGCATATACAAGACCTGATTCTATGGGTGATCGTGGATCCCCTTCTACAATCTATGAGTATTCTATATTATTAATCATTGTAGGATTATATTTTTCGAAACAGAATAAGTTTGTCCAATGTGGGTATCTGATTTCTTCACTTCTTTTTTCAATACAGAATTTTATGTTTGGTGGAAGAATAACTGGACTACAGTTACTTTTTGTTTTGTTAATTTACCATTATGGAAATAAAAAAATTTCACTAAAATTGATCTTAAATTTATGCATTTTGTATGTAGTTATGGTAAGCATTGGAACATTGAGAGGTAATATTTTAAGTGGAGATTTTGGTACTATTCTTCAACAGTTAAATTATTTGCTGCAAAATGGATTTTCTCTGGATACAGCCTATTCTTCTTATTTTACTTCACTTCAATTTATATTGACATCTGACTTAATTTCCATTAGCCAGAGAATATATATGGGATTTTTACAGTTGTTATCTTATTTTGTCGGCGGAACATTACTTCCAGAGGCTAATATAGCTGTTTTTGTTTCCGATTTTTATACTAATTATATGGGTGGTGTACTCCCGTTCTTTGGCTATTTTTGTTTCGGATGGCTTGGAGTATTATTATATTCGATTCTTCTTTGCGCTTATTTAAATCAGTTTAAACGGCTGCCAGGTCTTGTGACCAATGGACAGCATGGCTTTTTATTATGTATTGCTATATATTTATCAACGACAGCGTTTAGATGGTACTTGTATTCTCCTAATAATTTAATTAGAGGAGTATTTTTACTGAGTATAGTGTATTTTATTTCAGAAAAATTCTTGTGTTTTGAAAAGGGAATATAATCTTAAGGGTGTTTCGATTAAATAGGGTTAAGATATGATTATTAAACATCGCCTCACTGCAAATATAGTTTACTTATATTTATTGACGTTTGCAAAAATCCTTTTTCCATTACTGACGTTCCCTTATTTAACAAGAGTATTGTCTGTGGAAACATATGGGATGGTTTCTTATGTTCGTGCAACCATCATTTACATGCAAATTTTTGTGGAATTTGGTTTTGGACTCTCTGCTGTGAAAGATATTGCTAAATTGCATGAAGAAAAATCAGAGGTAGGGAGAATTACAGGGAATGTAATTGCGGCAAAAGTCTTTTTAAGCATACTGGCTTTTTGTGTATTGTTGGGTTTGTGTTATAAAATACCGCTATTGAGCCAAAACATGGTATACGTTATAAATTCATTTGGGGTGGTGTTTCTTTCCATATTTATCCTGGACTTTTTATTCCGTGGACTTGAAGAGATGCAGTTGGTTTCTTTAAGTTTTATTTTGATGAAGGGAATTTCCATGCTGCTTACTTTTGTATTTGTTAAAGGTGACAGTACGGTATTGTGGATTCCTATCTTAGATATAATTAGTTCCTTTGCAGCTATTTTCTTTGTAAGATATGAAGTAAAAAAGTTTGGTATACATATTCAAGTTACAAGCATTTCAGATGTCTGGAAGACATTGAAGGAATCTTTTATTTACTTTATATCTAATATGGCGACTACAGCTTTTGGCGCATTGAATACGATGCTTATAGGTTTTTATATTCCGGATACAAAGCAAATTGCTTATTGGAGTGTGGCCATGACTATGATCTCAGGGGCCCAGGCTTTGTATAATCCGATCACAGGGGGGGTTTATCCTCAGATGGTGAAAAATCCATCCATAGAGATTCTCAGAAGAGTCTTTAGTATTTTCATGCCTATTGTAATTCTTGGAAGTGCTTTTACATTTTTCTTTGCTGATAAGATAATATGGCTAATCAATGGCCCAAATTACGAGAATGCAGCATTTTTATTAAGGATTTTAACGCCAGTATTGATTTTCAGCTTTCCTGCAATGTTAATCGGATGGCCTACTTTAGGAGCCATAAATCAGGCAGAATCTGTAACAAAGACAACAATAATTACATGTATATTTCAATTAACAGGACTGGTAGTCTTAATACTAGCAAATAGATTCACTCTTTTGACGATAGCTGTGTTAAGAGGCATTACAGAAGCAGTATTATTGATGACAAGATTTTATTGCTGTAGAAAATACGGTGTTTTTTGAGAAAATAAGGGAGCTATAGATTTTATGAATAAAGAGGATTTAAGAAAAGTCCAGCTGATTCAGTTGGAAATATTGAAGGAAGTTGTAAGAATTTGTGATAGGCATAACATTGATTATTGGCTCGCAGGAGGAACACAGCTTGGAGCTGTTCGCCATAATGGATTTATTCCCTGGGATGATGATCTTGATATTGCTATGCTAAGAGCTAACTATGAGAAGTTCTTGCATTTTGCTTCGAAAGAATTGGACACACAATATTATTTGCAGGAATGGCGACTTGATGAAAAATATGGATTGCCATTTACAAAAATAAGGAAAAGGAATACTCTGTTTGTTGAAGCCGCATCTCAGAATACGAAATCCAATAAGGGTATTTATATTGATGTTTTTGTTTATGATAAATATCCACAAAATAAAGATAAACTGAAAGACATAAAATATTATATGGAAAATGTCTTTAGGTTGATTTTAATGAAATATAATTACTCGCCATGGGAAACAAATAATGGCTTTAATTTAAAAAAATGGATTGGCTATCTTCCTATAAAATTATTGGCAATATTAAAGAATGGTAAGAAAATGAAGCAGGCCTATATTAAGGCTGTTACGGTTGCTAATACATCAAATTCCGACTTAGTTTTTAATTCATGTGAACCAATGGGAGAAAATCATCCTATCAATATTGATATAGTAGCCCATTTGATGAAACATAAATTTGAAGATGGTGAATTTTTGATACCAGTTCGGTATGATGACTATTTAAAAAGTTGCTTTGGAGAATATATGAAATTACCTCCCGAAAATGAGAGAGAAAATCGTCATGGAATTATCAAATTGAAGTTTTGAGGATAGGAGTGGAGAATATGAAATATTATGTAAACGAAAATATTAAGAATACGGTACGCGTTTTTCCTGAACAGGGCAGATATACTGATTATAGGTATGATATGAATGAAAATCCTGAAGGCTTGCCTAAAGAATTTGTTGATTCTGTTTTAAAGGAGATAACACCAGAATTTTTGTCTATTTATCCTGAACCAGATCGTTTCGTCAATAAATATGCCCGATATATTGGGGCAGACTATAAAAATATTTTAACTACGAACGGGTCAGATATGGCAATCCGTTATTTGTTGGAAACTTTTGGTGAACCGGGAAAAGATGTTGTTACGGTATCCCCTTCGTTTGAAATGTACTGGGTTAATTGTTCTATTTTAGGACTGCATCATGTACCAGTTCAGTACCACAAAGATTTGACGATAGATATCCAGGATATTTTAGATGCTATTACGGATAATACCAGAATTGTAGTATTATTGAATCCCAATAATCCTGTTGGTAATGTTTACACAGATGAAGAATTGAAGTTGGTAATACAAAAGACAAAAAAAGTGGGAGCAATTATTATTATAGATGAAGCCTATCATTATTTTTATGATAAGACTTTTTTAAACTATGCATTGACAGAAGAAAATGTGATTGTTTTACGGACCTTTTCAAAATTAATGTCAATAGCAGCATGTCGTTTGGGGATAATAATCAGCAATCAGAAATTGATCCATTATGTAAAAAATGCCCGACTTACTTTTGATGTAAATTCCATTGCACTGCTTTTTGCAGAAAGAATTTTGGATCATCCTCAAATTATTGATAAATTAATTGCTACTGAAAAAGAGGGGAAAAAATTTGTTCTAAAAGATTTGCGTGAACATAATTACTGGTGCAAGGATTGCATGGGAAATTATATCTTAATAAAACCTCAGAATGAACCTCAACAGGTTGCCAAAGAGCTTCAGAATAGAAAAGTGTTGGTTCATGCCTATAGCAATGAATTACTGAAATCTTATTTAAGAGTATCAGTAGGATCATCCAGATCTATGAAAATATTTTTGGATAATTTCTATGCAGTAGATATGGAGAAATTATAAGGTATGAAAAATCAAGTTAAAGTACTGTCTCCTGCGGATTTTGCCAAGATGCAAGAACATGAGAGAGTTATGCTCCAGGAGTTGGATCGAGTTTGCCGTAAAAATGGAATAAAATATACAATTTTTGGCGGAACATTATTGGGAGCCGTTAGACATAAAGGCTTTATTCCTTGGGATGATGATGCTGATGTATGTATGTTGAGAGAAGAGTATGAAAAATTTCGTAGGGTCTCTGATCAGTTAAATCCAGATATTTGTTTTTTCCAAGATCATCAGAACGATCCTGAATATCGATGGGGTTATGGTAAATTACGACGTTCTGGAACGGTTTATATCAGAGCCGGGCAAGAGCATATAAAATGTAAGACAGGTGTCTTTCTTGATATTTTTCCACTTGATGATGTTCCACAAACCACTATAGGTCAGATGTTACAAGATTTTCATTGTTTTTGTTTGCGGAAAATATTATGGTCTGAAGTTGGGAAAGTGAATGAAACAGGATTTATGAAGTTCTGGTATTCCATGCTTTCGAGAATTCCTGCTGATTGGGTTTTTAAGCAATTAGAACGGTATGCTAAAAAAAGTAGAAACGATTCACCTAATTTAGTTAGAACATTATGCTACACGTCTATCGGAAAATTATATAGAAAACATCCAATAAAAGAACGTTATGGCATGCCAAAATCCTGGTTTTTAAATCTTTCTGACTATAATTTTGATGGTTTGAAGCTTAAGGGAATATCCGATTATGATGCTTGTTTGAGCTTCGAATATGGTGACTATATGACACCACCACCTGTTGATAAACGGGAACAGCATGCTCCGGTGTCTGATTTTAAATTTTAGATAAGAGGTATAATTTCTATGGATTTTCATCTTAAGGAGCTATCGCCAGACGATTCTGCATCTGTCTATAATATGTTACAGCGGATAGGAAAAAATGAATATGGATTTCACAATGATGTCCATGGAATGACTTTGCCTGAATTTAGAGAGTGGCTTGTATTGCAGCAGCATTGGGCACAGAATCAATTACTGCCAGTAGGGTATGTGCAGCAATGGACGTACTGGCTTATGTTTCAAAATAATCCGATTGGATATGGAAAATTAAGAAAAAAAGTAACGGAACAGTCAAAGCATTTTGGGGGAAATATCGGATATGCTATAGATCCTTTATATCGTGGAAAAGGATTTGGTAAAATACTATTTGCATTATTAATTCAACAAGCAAAATATAATAAAATAAAAGAAATTTATTCAACAGTAGAAAAACCTAATGTAATATCTATGAAAGTTCATTTAGATTGCGGGATGCATTTAATCAATGAAGATGATAAAAGATGGTATTTTTATTCCATAATAGAATAAATAAGTAAGTATATATGAAAGGTGAGATTGATCGTGAAAACCGTGATTACATATGGAACTTATGATTTATTACATGAAGGTCACCTTAGATTGTTAAAACGTGCCAAAGCACTAGGTGACTATCTTATTGTAGGAGTTACGTCTGATGACTATGATAAGACGAGAGGAAAAATCAATAATAAACAATCTTTGATTGAAAGAATGGCTGCGGTGAAAGCAACTGGGTTAGCGGATAAAATCATTGTTGAAGAGTATGAAGGACAGAAAATTGATGATATAAAACGGTTTGGGGTAGACATTTTTACAGTTGGGTCAGACTGGAAAGGAAAATTTGATTATTTGCAACAATATTGCCAAGTTATTTACTTGCCGAGAACTGAAGGTATATCTAGTTCTCAATTACGTGCTGAAGAAAATAATTTGCTTATTGGGATTGTCGGGCAAACATCATTTTGGTGGAAATTTGTGAATGAATGTCAGTTTGTAAATGGTATTCATTTTGGTGGGATTTGTACTCAAAAGGAAAATTTTGCTGCTGTACAAAAACAAGCATTTGATAAGAATATAGATATACCTTTTTTAACCGACGACTTAGAATCTTTTTTAAACAAAGTTGATGCCGTATATATCATTTCTAAACCAGCCCAGCATTATAATGAAATTAGGACGGCTTTGCTTGCTCACAAACATGTACTATGTGAATCGCCAATTTCAGAATCAGTGCAGCAAACAAAAGAGCTTATTGAACTTGCAAAGCAACAGGGCTGTATTTTAATGGAAGCAATAAAGACCGCATATGCAACTGCATACGAAAGAGTTTTACTTGTTGCACAAAGTGGACGTATAGGAAGAATAATTTCTATTGATGCAACTTGTACAAGTCTAAATACACATTGGAGAAATGCAGATTTTGAATTAAGTTCCCAATGGAATAGCATAGAAGCATGGGGGCCCACTGTCATGCTTCCAGTATTTCAACTTTTAGGTAGTGACTATAACCAGCATTCAATTGTTTCCCAATATGTTGATAAAAATAAACAGTATGACGGCTATACCAAAATCAACTTCATATATCCTCATGCGACAGCAACTGTACAAGTAGCCAAAGCTGCGAAATCAGAAGGGGAATTGGTAATTACAGGAGAAAAGGGATATATTTATGTCCCGGCACCCTGGTGGAAAACAGCATATTTTGAAGTCCGCTATGAGAACCCTCAGGATAATTTGCGATACTTCTATCAATTGGATGGTGAAGGAATCCGCTATGAAGTTGTTGCCTTTGTAAGATCTATCGAAACAAAGAAGAATGGTACTTACATTGACGAAAAGGTTTCGTTGGCTATTTCAAAAATCATAGAAGAATGCAAAAATCATAAGGATGTTATAGAGATTTAAAAAAGGCAGCTTAGGATAGAGATAGTGTATCCTAAGCTGCTTATGATTATCAATAATAGAAGCTTCGTGAAAAATTATTAAATAAATTCATCGATTTACTCTGAAATAGGAGAATTATTCATAAGATAGGGGCAGAATATTCATGAAAATTATGGAATTTTCCTTGAACTTAATATATAATTACAGTATGTAAACATTCGTTCGGATTTATATGGAGCAGGAGGTACAATTTATGTCTACTACAGCAGATGTTATTTCAGTAGCTCATCATCATACCAAGTTGAAATTTAAACTTGTAGCAAAATATGTAGAATCCTGGATCCAAAAATTGATGAACTACGATCGGTGTAGTCAAGTGTATTATATTGATTGTATGTGCAATTCCGGAGAATACAGTTCTGAAAATGGACAAAGAATTTCGGGTACTCCTATTGAAGTTACTAAAATTTTGCTTGATGTTGCTCTAAAATATCCACATAAGAAGATTACGATAGTTTTTAATGATAAGCAGGAGAATAAAATTAATCACCTAAAATCATCGATAGAAAGGATCAAAGAAAACCTCAAAATTGTACCGGAAAATCTTGAAATTGAATATTTTAATTCAGATGCAAATGAATTATTACTGCACTTAGCTTCTAAAATTTATAAAGAGCCTTTCTGTCATAGCTTGTTATTTTATGATCCCTACCAAGCTGATATTCATTGGAATGCACTTAAACCCTTTTTAAATCGCTGGGGTGAAGTGATTATAAATCATATGGTTATGGACGCAAATCGGGGAATTAAAATTGCAAAATCTGATGAAGCAGTTGATAAATATGAGCAAACGTATATTATGAAGTTAGAGGAGCTCCTTTCGTTTAATGGAAATAAAAAGTTATTGGAAAGAAGAGTAGAAGATATTATACGTATGCTCTACGAAGGGAAAAGACCTTATTATATTGCGGCATTTCCATTCTTTAATCGGAGAAATGGGCTTCTTTTTAATTTAATTTTTTGTAGCAGCAGTATTGATGGCCTTAATTTATTTAAAACTACTGCATGGCAGACTTTTGGAGGCAGGTCTTCTACTAAAAGAATAAATGGTGAGTTAACTCTTGATTTTGAGGATGGCGAGAGGGTAATGCCTGAAGCTGATGATTCTTGCTATTATGTTAATGATATAGCTGCTTATTTACAAAATAAATTTAATGGAAAAAAGAGTGTACCATTGGATGACATATGGAAAATATTAAGAGTTCACCCGATCTTTCCTGTTGATAGTTTTAAGAATGAAATAAAAAAATGCTTAAAAGAGAATTATGGAGCTAAAACTTCACAATCCACGATTACTTTTCAAAGAAAAGGAATATATTATGAACAAAGTTGAAGGGTATATCCAAAGAAAGACCATGTTGTATAAGACACGGGTTGAATATGGGGATTATACCATGAATCATGTTTTGGGTTGTTCTCATGGGTGTAAATATCCCTGCTATGCCTATTTGATGAAGAAAAGATTCGGGCAGATTCATTCTTATGAAGAGTGGGTGAAACCATGTTTGGTTTCCAATACACTGGAATTATTGGATAAGGAAATTCCCAAATTGAAGAAGGATATCCATTCGGTTCAGCTTTGCTTTACTACGGATCCGTTTATGTATGGATATGATGAGATACGGGATATGAGTTCGGCGGCAATTCGCAAGCTGAATAATGCGGGAATTCCTTGTACTGCGTTGACAAAAGGAATCTTGCCTTCAGAGCTGAGTTCTTATTCCAAAGAGAACAGTTATGGAATTACGCTGGTTTCTTTAAACGAGGAATACAGATCTAAAGTGGAACCTGGGGCGGCTCCTTATAAAGAAAGGATTAAGGCATTACGATTCTTGCATGACCATGGATGTAAAACCTGGGTGAGCATAGAGCCCTATCCTACACCAAATTTAATTCAGCAAGATCTCATGGAAATCTTGCAAGCAGTCTCTTTTACTGACAAAATCATTTTTGGACGTACAAATTACAACAAAGAAATCACAGCTTATAAAGAGCATACTGATTTTTATAACAAAGAAGCCTATAAGGTCATTCAATTTTGTTTGGATAAGGGAATCGCTTATCATATTAAGAATAAAACAATGACCAAATCTATCTATCAGATTGAACAGGAAAATGATTGGATGATTGCTGAGAAGTAGTGCATAAAGTTCTAAGCATAATTGCCAACAGGTATGATCACTGGGATGATGTAAAAGAGAAGGTTTATACCAGGGATTTGTTTGGGAGAGATTGAGGAAAAGGAAATGCCACCGCTGGGATGAGCGGTGGCGGTTCTTTTTGTAATAGGGATATTGACAATACACAGGATTTCCCACAGATCTAATTTTAGCTATGATATAATATTTACATAAATTTAATTAAGCAAGTAGGAAAATAAAACCGGTAGTCCTTATTATATTTTGAACCAATGGCTCTGGAAGTTGTAAGAATTAGAATTCCATATCGCTATAAAATATCAAATATTAATTGGACAGATTGTACAATGACAATATTGCACAGCTAGGAGGGATAATATGGCCTTGAAAAAAGCTATGAAAGAAATTGAACAAAATGAAATGAAAAAAGATTACAAGAACAAATATAATAATCTTGCCCCTATAAATACTTTATCACAGGATGATGTCTATATTCAGGCTTTAAATTGGGCTTTTAATGATTCCTCAATTAAAAATATTGCATTAACCGGGCCATATGGAGCCGGTAAAAGCAGTATTTTACTTTCTTTTTTGAAACAATATGACAACATAAGAAAAAATACATTGACCATATCTTTGGCAAGCTTTATCGATAAGTTACAGGAGAATCAAGATAAGAATTCTACTGAAGATAAGACTATCAGACTCGATATTGATGAGATTGAAAAAAGTATTTTAAAGCAACTTTTTTATAAAGTGGATCCTTTAAAAATACCACAAAGCCGTTTTCATCGAATCCGTATAGTAAAAGATGAGGACATTTTCTTTAATATTGTGAGTGTATTTATTTTCCTCTTTTTCTGTATTTACTTTTTTTGGCCTCAAAAATTTAATTATTTAACCAAATCAATTTATTATGGATATTACCGTATTTTTCCCGCTTTATGCAAAAATCTAATTAACATATTTTCCTTTGTTACCTTTATTGGCCTTATTTTAGCAGGAATCTGTTTAGTAAAAAAAATAGTAAAATGGATAGTAATATCTTTTCATCTGAAAAGAGTAACCATTCAAGGTTCAATTCAAGCAGAAACAGGAAATGATGAAGAGTCCGTATTTGATAAAAATATGGATGAAATTATTTATTTTTTTGAGAGTACCCAATATACTACTATATTTTTTGAAGACCTCGATCGTCTGCAAAATAACAGATTGTTTGTGCACCTAAGGTCTCTTAATAATATGTTGAACCAATGCGATGTTTTAGAACAGCCGATTCGGTTTGTGTATGCTGTTAAAGATGATATTTTTGAAAAAGAAGACCGTACTAAATTCTTTGAATTTATTTTACCGGTGATTCCTATTATTAATGCTACGAATTCAGGGGAAGTGATTCGCCAATGGGTAACAGAGCGCAATTATGGAAAATTTTTTGATGAAGATTTTATTGATGATATTGCTCCGTATATTGATGATATGCGTGTGCTTCAAAATATTTTTAATGAATATGAGATTTATAAAGATCAAATTATCAATAGGACTGGATTGTATTTAGAGAAAAAGAAATTGTTTTCGATTATCGCATTTAAAAATATATATCCATCTGACTTTTCCGATTTACAGGATGAGAAAGGGATAGTAAAGGAAGCCTTTTCAGAAAAAGAAAAAATCATTAAGAAAAAAATACAAGAGTTAAATGATTTGCTTGAAAAAGAAGAAGTAACATTTAAAAATTTAAAAAATGATGAGTTGAAAAGTGTAAATGCGATTAAAAGTGCAATGCTTGCTGATTTTACAGATTGGAAGGGAATTGCTACGGAGATTTACGTCTTCTCATGGAAAGATAATAAAACATCGTCTGATTCTTCATCATTTGATTTTAAAGAGATCATGAATGCAAATTTTGATTTGAGGGAATTAAAAAATATTAATGGATGTGAAATAGATTATTATCAAGGTAAACTTTCACAAAATTCTCTTTATGAAAAAGTTGAAAAGTATTATCCAGTATGGCAGCGTCATTATAAGTATGATGGAAAGATAGAAGAACTTAAACTTGAAATCAATGTTACACGTGAGAAAATAAAAAAATGCCGTAATATGACAATGAAAGAGCTTTTAGACAGTGAAGAAAATGATGTTTTTCCTGAAAAAATCAAGGAAAATAAACTGTTGGTATTTTTGCTGCGTAATGGTTATTTGGATGAGACATATGCCTCTTATATCAACTATTTCCAGGCAAACAGTACAACTTATGACGATAGAAATTTCATTTTGTCGGTGAAGAATAGGGAATCTTTGCCTTTTAACTACAGATTGGCCAAAATCTCTCAAGTCATTAAAAAATTAAAGCTTGGAGATTTTGACTATCCGGCAGTGTATAATTTTGATTTACTTAATGAAATGCTCCTGCACGTAGAATCCTACAAAGAGAAGATTGAAGAATTTATGAAACAATTGGGGAGAGATGATAAGAACAGATGGAATTTTATAGATGAATTTGTTGAGAATACTTCATCACAAGCTCTTTTTATAAAATATTTAGCACATTATTGGCCGAACATGTGGAATTATATTTTTGAATCCTCGTTATTAGAGCAGCGTAAGATATTTTACTTGAAGTTACTAATTGATGATGCTAATGTTGATGATCTTTGTCTCATGGATAAATCTGGTTCATTAAGCACGTATTTTAGAGAAACTCATGATAGTTTACAGAAGCTTCATGATGTTGATGAAGAAAAATTGATTGATTTAATGGATCAGCTGCAAATTCAATTTAGCCAAACCGAGTTGAATGGGGTCAGAGAAAAGCTGGTAGATCATATCATACAGCAACGAATGTATCTTCTGAATCCATATATGCTGAATCAGATTATTTCCTGGAAGTTTCCACAAAAGGAAAATGCAGCATTGAAAGAAAATTATACGGTAATCTTAGCTTCAGATATAGGCCCCGTACTGGAATACATAGATGAGAATATTGAAGAATACGTAAGAAAAGTTACTCTAGCAAAAGAAAATACCCAGGAAAGTAATAAAGCGGTGGTTGGGTTATTAACTAAGACTATTGAGAATAAGGAACTTTGCTGTGATGTTATCAGGCACGAGGAGAAAATAAAGTTTAACGATTTGGCAGATTGTAATATTGAACAGATGGAAAAACATAAAGATTCCGTAAAGGCAATTTGGGATCTTATCTTGGAAGAAAATAAAGTCGCAGCTTCCTGGAATAATGTTCTAGTCTACTGGAAATACTTTGGAGTCACTAAAAATCTGGTTTCTTTTGTTGGTGTAAATTGTGCAAAGTTAGGCAAATTGGATAATGAAGATGATAATTTGAAATTCGTTATTCAATTCATTAAGTCAGATTTGGTTGATGCTTCTTTGTTGAAAAAAATAAACTTTGGCTTAGTCTTTACAGATGCAGAAGATATTATTAAGGGAGTTCCCAAGGATAAAGTTAAAGTTTTGTTAGAAAAAGGTGTTATCCCATTTACGTTAGATAACTTATATTTACTGCATGATAATTTTGATGATGAAGAAATAGTGGCTAAATTTATTATCGCTCATCAAGATTTGTTCTTTAGCAAAATTTCTAAAGGCAGTGCATTGGTAGATTATCTTTTGAAATATCAAAATTTAATTTTAAACTTGATTTGTCAAGATGAAATCAGTACTGAAAATAAAAATAAATTGATTGCATCAATAGATGCAGGTACTATTGATTTAAAAATTGCAGTAAAGATAATTGAGCTGAAGTTAAAAATTGATAGAGAGCAATTTCATGAGATGTGGAATCAAATTGATCAAGCTGATCAAGTCAATCAAGAACTAAGAATTAAGTTATTGTACCAGTATGCTGAATTGCTAACAGCCAATGATTTCCAAGATATTTTCCAACAGCTAAAAGATCAGAATCCTGCTTTTGAGAAGTTGGCTCAACGTGAGGCAAGAAAGCTAGTAAAACTTCCCAGTACACCTGATAATAGGAAACTGGCGAATTGTCTAGTGAAAGTGAAATATATTACTCCTTGGAACGAGAGTGATACTGAAATTGAAATGCGAATAAAGAAAGTACAATGATTTAAGTTGTGCTAAGGTGATGGGACAGTTTAACCATGGAAAGTTGAGGGAAAACGGCCAAATAATTAAATCAGGTGGGGTTTAATTCTGAAAGCTGCAATAATAGTGTTGAATGGGTTGTTCCTTATTTGGAGAGTTCGAGGAAGAAGGGAGATATCAGGGAGTTGTTCTGGAGAGGTTGAAAAGGAAAAATGCCATTACTGTGATGGGCGGTGGCATTTTTCTTTAATGACATAAATACTAACAATATACCGGATTGTCCACAGAAGGACGTTTTCTCGTGATATAATGAGTAAAGATATTTTAATATACAGAAACGAGCTTGGAGAATTGATTCCCTCCATATGAAAATTATGAATTTTTTGGAGGGCATTATAAATGGACATACAGGAGAACGTGAACTATTATGAGTAATGTTGAACCCTATTTGAAGTTAATTAGTCATGACTTGGAAGAGCATCATGCAGCTCTTTTTGTTGGAGCCGGAATGGGGCGTAATGCCGATAAAATAAATACTAGTGTTCCTGATATGCCCTTATGGTCTGATTTGGCGAAGGCGTTCATTGAAAAATTAGGGGAAGATGAAAAAGAAAATTTTGAATCAATAAGCCCTTTAAAATTGGCGGATTATGTGGAAATTAAATTCGGACGTTCAGTATTAGATGAAATCTTATTAGATACCATCCAGGATCATAACTATATACCCAACGAAACTTATAGAAAACTGCTGGAACTTCCATGGACTGATATTTTTACAACAAATTATGATACATTATTGGAACGGGCGGCCGACGAGCTTCCTGATAGAAAGTTCAAGGTCATTTTAAGTAAAGAAGATTTAATTGGTGGAAATGGCGAAACCAAAATAGTTAAACTTCATGGATCCTTTCCTTCAACCAGGCCTTTTATTATCGCGTCAGAAGATTATCGGCGATATCCTTTAAATTTTGCACCTTTTGTAAATACAGTTCAACAGTCTTTGCTGGAGAATACTATGTGTTTACTCGGTTTTTCTGGTGAAGATCCCAATTTTGAAAAATGGATTGGCTGGATACATGATAATTTAGGATATGATAATATTCCCAAAATATACTTTTTATGTCATCACTTGCCTTCGGAGGCAAGATGTGGCTGGCTGGAGAAACATCATATCATTCCGGTTGATCTTTCACAGATTTTTGGCAAAGATACGCATTCTTCTAAAGAAATTTATGATGCTACTTTTAATTATTTATTAGAAGAACACAGGAAATATAATCAAAGAGATACGATTGATTTAAATTCGCTGTTGCCAAGCGCGGATTCAAAATCTAAAGAACTGAAAGATTATATACCGTTAATAAAAAATGTCGTAGAACAATCGTTCTATAGTTTTATTTTACCTGGATCCCTTATTGCTTATTTAAAAAGTACTCTATTTACTCCGGCAACAAACTGCTTTATTAATTATTGTAAGCCGAAGGAAAATGTGGACGATGATGATGAAATCGAATTTTTATTTGAGTATGATGCATTACAAAATAGATTGTTAATGCCATTAAATAATGAAGCTTTAGGCTTGTACAATACTATTTTAAATCGTCATGAAAATAAGGTATCAAAAGAGATTTTAGCTATCAAGTTATCGATGCTTCGCTCCTATAGAGAACTTGGTGAATGGGAAAATTGGAATCAGACCTTCACGTTTATAAAATTACATGAAGATATTTTATCCTATGATCAACAAAATCAAATTTGTTGGGAACAATGCCTTTATTATCAGGCAAACTATAAGTTTGCAGAATTAAAAAAAGCATTATATGAATGGGATGTTCCAAGCAGTGTACAAATATGGGTGCTGCGAAAAGCTGGACTTTTGGCAGAATGTGGGGAGTATGAATCAGCTCTTAAAATTGTAAAAGAATCTATTTTCACACTTCGTAAATATATAAAATATGAAAAAGACAAGAGAAAACTCTCTTACCTTTATTCTATTGAGTCTGCATTAATGGTGTTAAATAAATATTTAAATCAAAGCTTAATAGGTAAGCTTTGTAATGTAAAAAATAAAACTGATGAAGACAAGCAACAAGCTGATTTTACTGATGAACAACAAAATATTCAACATTTTCATTACAGGGTATCCTGGCGTGAATTCAACAACTATTATTATCAAGAACTATTAAAACTAGAAGATGAGAGGCCGAGAATAGAAAAAGTTCCTTCATTTGATATTGGCAGATCTTCTACAGTGATACGCTTTGGAAAAAATCCTACTCCTGAGTTATCTTTACAATTCCTGCGTTTTCGGGAAGAATCGGGAATTCCTTTTAGAATTAACCTTATGGTTAATGGAAATAAGTTAGCCGAAATAGCTGCTAAAAATATAGCTGCTCAATATCCTGAACTTTCCATGTTGACTTTAGTTAGAGCTGGTTCAGAAGATAAGGTGGATTCCATTTTTAATCGAGGAGTATTATGCTCGATTTGCGAAAACAAGGATAATAAGATTAATCAGCTCTTTGCATTTTATGTTGACATTTTAAAGAGCATATTACCTATCATTAATTTTAAGGAGAAATTTAAAAATCTTTCTTTTTTATATTGTACAACGAGTGTGCTGCCAAGCATTCTCGCTGTACTGTGTGTAAAAGTTTCCAGAGAGCAACAGGAGAAATTGCTTGACCTGCTAAAGTCAGTATATTCTTCTCCTGACAAATTGTGTTTTAGAAAATGTGATAAACTTGTTGATCGGTTTATGAAGAGTTATCAACCGATTAACCAGGATGCATTTCTGGTAAAAATAGCATCATTTCCTGTCATTACGAATGAAGAAGAAAAGATGCACTTTCCTGATTTATTTGAGTATATTCTGGAATCTTATGTGATAGGAAAGCATGGGGATGGGAAGCCGGTCGTTAACATTGAAAAAATTGTAATAAACGCACAGAATAACGTTGAGAAACCATTCTATGTATCACGGTTATTATATTGTTTCTATCATAGTTTATTAACTAACCAACAAGTCCTTCAATTGGAAAACTTGATTTGGGAAAATGGCAAAATCGATATTCCTAAGCCATGGCTTAAATCTGATTGTCTTGATTTCCCTGACCTGAAAGATAACGCTTCCGTAAAAGAAGAATTAAAGAAAATCATTAAGATGGAGTTTGAAGCGTTTGTTGGGAAAAATAATATAAAATCTTTTCCTACCAATGATGAATTTCTTCAAGAAATACTTAGCTTATTTTTAAAAGGTAAAGTAAAACAATTTTTGGACTCAAAGTTATCGAAAGTTATTGAAGTCATAGTTGAAGCTTTATTTAAGTTTATGTCCAGTGTGCAAAAGAAAAATACATTTTGGTTGGAAGTTCAAGATATATTTCTGTTGCAAGAAAGCTTGTGGATTTTACTTGCTGATTGTAAGCGTGAAGAATTGACTGAAAAAACTCAAGAGAGGCTAAAAGATATACTAAAATTAATGAATGAAACCGGATTTATCCATTATGGATTATTTAGCTGGATAAGTCGTTTGTTTAATATATCTTTTAACATTGATGGAACTTTAAAGAAAATCCTCAATTCCAGCAATGAATCTGCTGTTCAATATTTATGCCGCTGTTATAATATTGCCATAAGTGTTGAAGGTCGGCGATATAATCTTTTAAGCGATGAAGACAAAGAAGCAATTATTCAATGTATGGTGAAACAAATTGAATGGAATATAACGCGCAACTTATCAATGGCATTTGATATCATAAGAAATTCGATACGGATGAATCCTTCTATAATCACAAATGAGCAGCGTATAAAGATAATTGGGAATATGTATCAGCTGCTTGATGATACGAAGATTTCAAAAGATGATACTGCTGCTTCTGCATCCGATAAGGGTATAATCCGAAATTATTGTATAAAGCTTGCATATGAGCTAAACAAGTCTAAGTTGGATGATGCAATGGAAAAGGAATATTTGTCTCCGTGGCTTTCGTTAATCGAAGATCCAAAGGAATTTGCAGATGTTAGAAATGTATTTAACTAAATTAAGCTGCTGGAATTAAGGTAAAAGGAAAACTGCCACCGCTGTGATGGGCGGTGGCAGTTTCTTTTTAGTTATTTGGCTTTGCATGAGCTTTTGCTTTCTCCTAAAAAGTTTGGTATCCTATAGATGACGAACAGAGGTTCATGTGACAAATGATATTTATAAAATTAAAAATCATAAATGAAATGGGAGGTATATATAGTGGTTCCTGAAAGAGTGGAAGAATTATCAGTGCATGCAGTAACGCAACTTTTTCTTACAACAGGGCTAATTGATGTTTCAGATATTAAAAGTAACGATAAAACTCCATCTTGGGTGTTAACGTCGGGTTAATTTGACCAAGTAGAGTCGGGTTAAAATGACCAATTTCAGTCGGATTAAAACAGCCAATTTGCCTGGAGAGATTTTAAATGGAATGTGGCCAGGCAGCTGCTTTCCAAGATCATATAGGATGGGGGAAGTATGGTGTGGCGACTTGGTTGGGCTGAAAATGGCGATTTCAGATGGGCCCTAATAATAGTGATTAGGTGGTTAAGTGGATAAGTGGCTAGGTGATTTGGGTCGTTGAGCCGATTTGCTTATCGAGAGTCTGTATAGAGGTCTTTTAGTAGGGAAAATTTTAAAATATCAACTTACTTTATCAATTGATTCAAGAATACCTGTTCGGAGTTTACAAAATGAGAGAACCTTGTTAGAATAATTAAATGGAACAGTATAAGCATTTTTCATGATTTCAGGAGCCAGTAATGTTCAAAGAAACAGTCTATCATGGAACAATACAGCAAAAAGCTGACGCTATAGTAAAATAGGGATTCATAGAAAGCAGTAAAGATATTGAATGGCTTGGTACAGGAATCTATTTTTTTGCCAAGCGGGAAGATGCTGAATTGTGGGCAGAAAATGAGGCTGCGAAGAAAAAGAATAAAGTAACAAAACCGTGTTTTCTGCAAGCTAATATCTTTTGTAATGATGACGAATTTCTTGACTTGGATATAGAAGAGAATATGGCTGAAATGGAAAGAACAATTCTTCCATTTTTGGAAAAAGGAGAAGAAGGACATCCTGTTATTAATGGCGATAATAGCGGTGTAAAACTGCGATGCCTAGCATGCAATTTCTACAAGAAATTGAAAGGAATAAAAATTTTGGCCTATTCTTTTCCTAAAAGAATCATGGTTAATAAACTTGGGTTTCGTGTTTGTTTGAAACAAAGACAATATGCTGTGAGCAGTAATAAAAATATTGGGGAAGTGAAAAAAGTTTCGATAGGAGGCAGTCGAAATGAAAAACAGTGATCTTAACGCATTATTAAAAGAATGCTGTTTGGAATTGGGCATTGAATGGGTAGATGAACCGGGTCCTGCTGTGATAGATGGGCAAAAGGCAGACGAGTATTTCAAAGATCATACCATTTTTCCTGATACGAAGGATATTGCTTTAGTTTTGGAATATCCTGACGGAAATGATGGGAATGAGATGGATTCAGATTTGCCTGTTGATATTTTAGTAGATACTACAGATGAAATTTTAAAGGCCGCATAGAAGGAGACAATATGGATTTTCAGGAAAAACAGCTAAGCAGTTTGCAGATGCAGCATTTGCATGTCAAGTATATAAAGTTCTCTGCAACTGGAAAAGAACCAGTTCGACCTACTAAAATGAATGTTGCATTTCATGTGGATAAAAATGTCCAATCTGACAGTAAAATGGCAGTGGAATTAAGTTGTGATATTGATATTCCCGAAATTGCTCAAATGCAAGTAAAATTAGCTGCTGATTTTGAGACAGATGGGAATGTTCCAGTTGAAAGCATGCTAAAAAATGCGATTGCCAGCATGTTTCCATTCTTAAGAAGTCAAGTTACCTTGGTTACATCACAACCAAATTTCAGACCGATCATATTACCAATTATTAATATTAATAATCTGGTAAAATAACCAGGAAAGCCCTTTAAAGCTGGAATATCATTTTCCATCTTTAAAGGGCTTTCTTTTATTTTTTAGGAATCAGGTGATTGCCGAACGAATGAATACAGACCACTAGGCGGCCTGGTGGCGGGACGCCCGGCAGGCGGTTGGCATTTTTCAGTTTTCTTTCCTCCGACTCGTTCCCGGGGCGCAAGAAGGTTCCAGATGCGCGAAAGTGGGAATTTTTGAAAGTGGCATAGTACATAATGGTACATGCCTCTTTCAAAAATTCCCGCTGACAAAGCAGATGGGGCCTTATTGTGTCCCGGTTTTGTGTTCACCGCATGTGCATGGTGCAGCAATCTGTCTAAATTGGTTGTCGCTGATGTGAATGTCAAAGAAAAAGTAAGCCACGCGCTTGCCAAAAATTGAGCCACTGTGATCATGAAAAAGTGAGTCACACAGGGGGAGAAAGTGATTAGGAGGTGAAAAGCAGCAGGGCCGCTTTTCAGTCTCACGCTCAGCGTCTCACGTTTCATGCCGATGATCATGAGCTGACAGTCACTAGTCTCTAGTCTCTAGCGGCAGGAGGGAACCCGCTGGGCGGGTTCCTGGGAACGTATAAAAAACGGAGGCCGGGATGGGCGTGCCTGCGGCGCGCCCCTACAACCTTGGGGTCGGATGTTGGATACAACGGTCAGAGAAACGGATTTTTGACAACCCCGTTTCTCTGGTTTTCTGTTGCATCTCTGATCCCAACGTGGTAGGGGCTACCCGCAGGGGAGCCCTTCCCGGCCGCCGGTTTTCATGTTCAAAGGCAGATGCGTGAGCATCTGGCATCCGAAACGACTTACTATGAACGACCAACGATGAACTAAAAGGCCGCCGGAAAATCCGGCGGCCTTTCTATTGGGAAGAAAAACGCACTGGGCGTTTTCCAACCTACAGCAATCCATGCAGTTTCCCCAGTTTCTGGATCTGGTCCAGAGAATAATGGGTGATCCGGGAAATGGTTTCCATGGGGATCTTTTCCTTCAGCATGGCGACAATGTTGGATTCCCGTTCTTCCTGACGGCCTTCCTGTTTTCCTTCTAAGCGGCCTTTTTCCAGGTTCTTTCTTGCAATGGCGTGTCCGATACCGCACATGGTTTCCGCCTCCTTTTTCATTTCAACGGTCATGGGGATGTTGTATTCCTGTTCCAGGATTTGTTTCTTCACGTCAGGGTCCATTTCTGTGGACAGAAGGACGCTGAGCAGGTGGATAATATCCTCCTGCC
>ERZ840096.1641-NODE-1641-length-22148-cov-3.116598_pt1 | contig 22148 bp, 14 predicted proteins | sample MGYA00519878_ERZ840096 | MGnify/ENA primary metagenome ERZ840096 (study PRJEB31850, sample SAMEA3708865) | human gut metagenome | biome: human gut; feature: human-associated habitat; material: faeces | place: China | collected 2014 ...
CGCCGCCCGCGCGGTTCTGGCCACTGCTCAACCGCAGCAGGCTGCCGCAAAGGACGCCGCGATTGCGTTGACACTCCTGTTAGAGCATGGTGTGCGCGCCGCAAATCCGCAGAGCTGGGCGTTTGTGGAATCGCCGGCCCAATCGGATAGCGCGTCATCTGGCGGTGCGTCATCTGGCGATACCTCATCTGACAGTGCCTCATCCGACAGCGCGTCATCTGGTGGTGTACAGCCTGACGGTATCCAAACAGGGAAAGGCAAGACGGATGCGCAGGCCGCGCCCATGGTCACCTTATCTCCATCGGCGGTCGACAGCCTATGGGCGTGCCCGGTGTGCTGGATGCTGGAGAACCGGTTCGCCGGTCCTCGCCCCAGCTCCGTGGCCACCAGTTTCGGAACCCTCATCCATGCGGTTGCGCAGCAAGGCAGCGAGGAAGGGCTGGACCATCTTTCCCACAATGCCCAGGCGTTGGCCGCACTGGGCTTGGACTCCACGGCCGGCGCGGAACGTCGCATCGAGGCTGTCTCGGCACGGCTTAATGCCATCTATCAGAGCAAACGTCCTGATCCGAATGCCATAGCCGACACCCGGAACCGCTATGAGGCCACCCGTAAGGACGAGTCCGCGGCGGATACCCTGCGCAACATCGCCGATTACTTTGTGCGCAGCGACGCCGATCCGGAAACGTATCTTGGCAAGAACTCCAGCAACTTCAGCATTGGCGCATTGGCCGGTGCCGAATGCGAACGGGAGTTTGCCGCACGATTCGATGTGCGTGACATACTCGACGCATACAATGCCGTGCCCGGCCTGCACCCAATCGGTCGGAACACGCTGGTCCGTCTGATGGGAGCACTGGTCGGAGGGTGGCCGGAAGGCATGGACGAGCATCTGACCGTGAGACTGTCCGGGCGCATCGACCGTATGGAAACCCGCGTACTCGCAGACGGCGGCGAATGCATTCGCCTCATTGACTACAAAACAGGCAGAACGCCCACGGTCAAACAGATTTTCAATGATTTGCAGCTCGTGTGCTATCAGCTTGGCCTCGTGTTCCCCGAAGACGGGCCGCGCGGTGCCAAGGCACTTGCCGCAATGCCGCATATCAGCCAAAGCGTGCTATTCCATGTCGGGCAGAATGCGGCACCAGCCAGAAGCTACGCTCCGGAAGGTGCCTTCCAGCCGCCGCTGTTCACTGATGGCTCGTTGAATGCCGAACCGTTCACGCCCCGATACTGGTATAAAGACCCCAACCGTTTCTTCGACATACCCGCCATAGATCCGGCTACTCCTCCCGAAGGTGTGAGTGCCGAAGCGTGGGCGCAATTCGCCGCGCTCGCCGGTACGCAGACGTTATGGTCGCTGACCATGATCGCCCGCGTATTCTATGCCGCGGCGGCCAGCAGATCAGCCATCATCGAGGCCCATCCGCAAGACACCCATATCGGATTCTGCCGTATGAAGAACGTCTGCCCTGCCTGTGCAGGCCAGATCGACACGATTTTCGAAACGAGGCAAGCATGAGCACGTTCACTCCCAGTGCGGAACAGGCCGCCATCATCGATGCGCCAGTCGATGCTGACGTATTGGTGGTTGCCGGTGCCGGTTCCGGCAAAACCTTTACGATGACCCAACGCATCATCGCGCTTATCAATCGAGGTGTGGCACCTGAACGCATCCTGGGCCTGACCTTCACACGCAAGGCCGCAGGCGAACTGCTGGAACGCGTCTCCGCCGCAGTGGCCGGTGATATGGCGGGCTCTACGACCGCCACGGTGTCTGATCGGGCATTCCTCAAGCCGGCCATTTTCACGTATGACGCCTTCTTCCAGACCATCGTGCGCCAATATGGACTGCTTGTCGGATTCGATCAGAACACGCAACCATTGAGCGCAGCCGGAGCGCTTCAACTGGCCACCGAAGTCATCGACAGTCACATGGATCTGGCGTTCAGTGAGGATTTTGGCGCCTTCTCCAGTTTGGCGAACCGTGTTCTGGCGTTGTCGGATGCCATTGGCAGTGCCATGATCGGTGCCGGCTGCACCAGCTTCGATGATGCGATCAATCGAGTACGGCAATGGGATTCGGCATTCATCAATCGATTGCAACAAGCCGTTGCAGATGAACCCATGCCCGAGGACGAGCCGAAAATCCCCAAGATCAAACGACTGAAGAAAGATACCGACGCCAGCTGGCAAGCCAAGCTCGATGACCGTGCCGAACATTTGCACGCCCGCTGCACCTATCATTGCGGTGCGCTGCTGGAGACCACACGCAAACGCGATATTCTGCTCCAGCTGGTGGAGGCCTATGCCCAAGCCAAGCGGGAACGCAATATGGCCGAATTCTCCGACTTCACCATTGCCGCGTATCAGCTTATCGAGCGCTTCCCCTCCATCGGAGAGCGTACACGCCGCAGGTACAGCCACGTGCTGCTCGACGAATATCAGGACACCTCCACCACGCAGGCCGCTCTGCTGGCAGCACTGTTCCACGTGGATGCGTCACAGAGGTCCGCCGTCAACGCGGTGGGTGATCCGTTCCAGTCGATTTACGCATGGCGTGGTGCCAGCCCTGGTGCATTCCGTATGTTCCAGCAAGATTTCCACCTGTCTGCCGGATACAAGCCATTCCCGCTGTCCGTCACCAGGCGAAACAGCCGTATAGTGCTCGAAGCCGCCAATAATCTCACGCTGCCGTTGCGCTCCAATCCGTCGCGTCCTTCCAGCTCATTGATGCGTGAGGTCGATGTCTCATCGCTCGACCCCATGCCTGATGCCCCCGAAGGAACATTGGGAGTACTGGGCTTCGCCACGGCCGGGCAGGAGATCGACGCCGTAGTGCGTTTCTGCAAGACGGCCATCGCACGGCACCGTTCCGCAGCCGAACAACAGGAACAGATGCCGGGCGAACAGAAAGCGCCGGTCGCCGTGCTGTTTCGGTCCAAATCACATATGCCCGAATATCAGGCGGCATTGGAACAGGCCGGATTGACCACATTCGTGGTCGGCTATTCCGCGCTGTTGGAACGTCCGGAAATCCGCGATCTGATGGCGTTGCTGCACGTGGCCGCCGACCACACCGATACGGGATCGCTGATGCGCTTGCTGGCCACGCCACGATTCACCATGTCCGCAGCGGATTTGACCATGTTGGCCCGTTTTGCTGAAGAACAGAACACGGAACAACGCTTCCAAGCATTGGTGCAGGCCGGCCTTGCCCAACCGGATACACCAGCGAATGAATGGGCGGCTGTGGTGCGTGAGTACCGCGATCAGGTGGCCAATGCGGTATTCCTGCCAGACGTATTGCTACGCGGCGACCTGGTAAAACTGCTTGAACGGTTGAGCGCACACGGGCGCAACGCCATAACCCGGGCCGCGGTGATGCTCCGTCAGGTGCATGATGCCGTCGGGCGGCCACTGGGCGACGTGATTCGCGCCGGCATAGAAGCGTTGGATCTTGACATCGACACCGTATTGGCCGGTGTGCTGCATAATCCGCAGCACCGCGCCAATCCCGCTTTGGCGCATATGCCTATGGATGCGATTGTGGATTTGGTGGATACGTACACGCAAGAGATTGCCGCTGAGCAAACTCCCTCGTTGCATGGGTTCATCACATGGGTGGATCATCTGGCTTCGGTGGAGGATGAAGCCGCCAGTCTCCCTGACGCTCCGGTGGATGTGGAACTGATGACCGTACACCAGTCCAAAGGGTTGGAATGGGATGCCGTTGCGGTAGTGGGGCTTACCGCCGTCGGATTCCCCAGCAATCAGGGCGACCATCTCAAGATCGTGCTGGACGAGCACCATACGGGAGGCACCGAGCAAGGTCACTGGACCGCACCCGAATATCATGAGACCGCCGACTCCTGGCTCACCAACCCCACCGCCGTACCCGTGCCTATGCGTGCCGATGCCGGCATTCTGCCGCGATTCCCCCATGACGCGCTTGTGGGTGGAAATCCGTTGGAAGCGTTGGAAATGCTGGAGGATGCGGAAATCATTGACGACGAAGTGTTCGGCACCTTGCGGAATATGAGCGTCGATGACATGGAAGGTATTGATCCGGACGGACTGTATTTGACGCAAATCGAGGAGTATGGCCGTCGGTTGCATGCCGACGAGCGTCGCCTCGCGTATGTGGCGTTGACTCGCGCCCGTCATGAGGCGCTGCTCACCTGCAGCGCAACGAATGCGGAAAGCCGTGATCCGCGTGCCGTGGGCGATCGCAAACGTGTGTCCAAACCGTCGAATTTCCTAGTGGAAGTGCGCGATTCCATGCTCAATATCGTTTCCAGAGCGGCTGAGCCGAGCAACCTGGCCGATATTGCGGAAGTTGAGGATGTCGATTCCTCCGAAAACGGCATGACCAGTCTGCATTCGATCGATGCGCCGTTGCCGGATGGATTTTTTGTGGGCGAGCATGCCCGCGATTTTGAAGATGCGGTGGTCGGCGACGCTTGGAATGCGCCGCTCGAGCCGTCGGAAGGCAACCAGTTCCTGCCATGGCCGTGCGAGTTGAGCGATGAGACCCTGCAGACGTTGCGTTTGTCTGCGTTGCAGGTGGATTCGGCGATGAACAATGCTGTCGGGCAGACTGATGGGCGGGCTGGCGAACGGGCCGGCGGGCAAGTTGGCGAGCCTGTCGGTGGCGAAGGTGCTGGGCGTTGCGAAAATACGGGTGCTTCGCTGCTGCGATGCGCGCAATTGCTGGTGGCCGACAGCAATCTCATGCCTGACATGCTTGGAGAGGCGTCGCAGGATGCGTTCGACAGCGCGGTGCGTGCGAAGGGCGAGAGGATTCTTGCATCCGGTCGTCAGAACGTCACCTCGCTGCAGGCGCGCGCAGGCATGATGGACGAGCGTGGCGCCCGCACTTACTGGCGTGGGCTGGTGCGTCCGATACCGAACGTAGCGTCTCCGGCCGCGCAACTGGGCACGCAGTTCCATGCTTGGGCGGAACGGTTCATCATGGCCGATGCGAATGATGCCGGCATTGGCGTTGGCGCGAGCGGCAATGGCGGTACTCGCGTAGCTGAATCGCGATTGGCGATGCTTGCCGAGCTGCGACGCAACAATGCGGCGCAATCGCAAGACAATCAAGACGATAATGGGGCAGACAATAACGGGATATTCGATTGGCAACAGCGTCTCGCAACGTCGACATGGGCACGGCGCAAGCCCGCGTGGGCGGAACGGCAAATCGTCGTCAACGTGCCGCAATTGGGCACCATCGTCAACGGCAAGCTCGACGCGGTGTTCTTCGGGGGTCTCGATGGGGTGGATCGGTCGAAACAATATACTATTGTCGATTGGAAAACTGGAAAAAAACCTCGCAAAAAAGAGGAAATTCAGAAAAAATTAGCACAGTTGGATATGTATCGTATCTTGCTGTCGGCAATGGAGGGTGTACCGCTCACCGCTATCGACGCCTGCCTCTACTATCTGAGTGAACCCATTGAGGGCGATCGACAGCTCAATGCCGCCGACAAAACAGAAGAAGAGATCCTTGCCGAGTTGAGCTACGGAATTCCGGAACAATCCGACAACGACTAGTGCTGGTGCGCCGAACGTGTGGCGCTTTCCAGCCTGCCCGTAGGGTAACGCACTATGGGCAGCGTTGTGGAGGAGCGCCGCTACCCTCGTGCAGCATGTGTGGGCGGGCACACGTGCCGGACGCAACGAAAGTTAAGGAGCGATAATCATGGCTGCCACCAGCGCAACCGAAATCCCGAAGTCGCCATATTCCGTACTGTTCTCCATTCCGGGAACCAAAGCGTTCTGTGCTTCCGGAGCCTTGGCGCGACTGCCGATGTCGATGATGAGCCTTGGCATTATCCTCGCACTCAACCATTTGTATGACAATTGGACGATCGCAGGCGTGATGAGCGCGGCATATGTGCTTTCCACGGCGGCGGTCACGCCACTGTACGCGCGACTGTTCGACCGATTCGGCCAGCGCAAGGTCGGATCGGTGGTGCTTGTCGTGCAAATCATCGCCATGCTTGGCTTTGCGTTCGCGGCATTGGTGCGCGTGCCGATTCCACTGCTGTTCGCCTTGGCTGTGGTGATGGGGCTCACGCAATTCTCGTTCGGCGCGCTTGTGCGTACCCGTTGGACGTATGTGCTTGACCGTACCGGCAACGGCTCATTGCTGAACACTGCGTATGCATTGGAATCCGCCATCGATGAGATCGTATTCATTTTCGGACCGATTCTGGCCGCGTTCCTGGCGGCTTCCGTGCATCCCGTTTCGCAGTTGTTTGTGCCGACGATTGCGTGCGCGATCGGCGGCACGGTGTTCTTCGCATTGCGTGACACGCAACCGCCGGTAGTACGTGAAATCACTGTTGTTTCGGCATCTTCCGACGATGCGGACGTGCGATTGGCGGTTGACGGCAATACTGGAAATAATGGCGGCGCAAATTCCGTGCAACAAGACAAACAACAAGACAAACTGACCGTCGCGCAGTTGAAGTCGAATGACAATCGCAAGAAACGCAATGTGCTCACCTATGCGGGCGTGATTCCGCTTTTGATGGTATTCATCGTGTTCAACATGAGTTTCACCGCATTCGATACGTCGATGACGGCCGTTATGAAAGCGTTGCATCTTGATTCCCTGCTTGGTGTGCAGCTTGCGATGTTGGCGGTCGGCTCGTGCATAGGCGCGCTGGTTTTCGGCACGCGCGAGCTGAAGGGCTCCCGCTGGCGCCATATGATCACGTTCCTCGCGATCATAACGGTAGGCTTCTTCATCATTCACATGTGCCAAGGCAATCTGATTATGATGGGAGTGTTTGAAATCCTTACGGGTCTTACCGTTTCGTCGGTGTTCGCTTCGGGCAATCTCGTTATGAAGGAGACCGTGCCGGAGGAATCGCTGACCGAAGGCCTCGCGTGGGTGAGCACCGCGGGAACCATCGGCGCGTCATTCGGTTCGATGACCACGGGAATCATGCTCGACCATTTCAGCCCAGACATAAGTCTGATGCTGCCATGGATTTTCGTGCTCGCTTCGATTCCGTTCGCCTTGATCGGCTGGGCGGTGACGCGTCGAAGCGTCTCTTTACATTCGTAAATGGAACATTCCTCAGTAGAATGAGTGAGACTGATTTGAAATGCTGTTCGTACGCTCGTACGTGCGACATGCTTGAAGGAGCTGCAATGATCAAGGTTTCTGTAGTTGGCGCCAAAGGACGTATGGGTTCCCATGTGGTCGATGCCGTGAACAACGCGGCCGACACCGAATTGGCGCTCGCGCTTGACGCCGGCGACGACCTCACCCAAATCACCCCCGGCAACACTGACGTGGTGGTGGAGTTCACCGTGCCGAGCGTGTCTCTTGACAATGTGCTCGCACTCGTGGCGCAAGGTGTCGACGTGGTGGTGGGTACCACCGGCTGGACCGACGAGAAGCTCGATCAGGTGCGTGCCGCGCTCGCTGCCGCGCCTCGCGAGGGCCAGAGTGTGTTCATTGCGCCGAATTTCGCCATTTCCGCCGTGCTCGCCGACTATTTCGCCAAGGTTGCGGCTCCGTACTTCGAATCCGCTGAAGTGATCGAGCTGCATCACCCGAACAAGGTGGATGCTCCGTCCGGCACCGCATTCCACACCGCGCAGGGCATCGCCGCAGCCCGCAAGGCCGCAGGTCTTGGCCCTGTGCCGGATGCCACCGAAACCGATGGCGGCTCCCGTGGCCAGGTGGTTGACGGCATTCACGTGCACGCCGTACGTCTGCGCGGTCTTAACGCCCATGAGGAGGCCCTGTTCGGTAATGACGGCGAGCAGCTGACCATTCGTGCCGACAGCTTCGACCGCATCTCCTTCATGCCGGGCGTGCTGCTGGCCGTACGCAAGGTCTCCACCGGCGCATACCCAGGCGTGACCGTCGGCCTCGACAACTTCCTCGACCTGTAAATCTACCTCGTAAATCTACCTCGTAAATCTATGGGGTCTGGAACTTTTCCGGTCTGATCATACAATCCCCGATTTGGCGGCGATGGTGAGTTTTCGCTTGCTGGATCGGGGATTGACATGTTTTGCGGTCTACGATTTCACGAGGCGTGCTATGGCCGCGCTTGCCTCGGCGATTTTCGCTTCGGAAACTTCCCCGCCCTCTTCGATGGCTTCTTTGACACAGTGGTTGAGATGATCGTCGACGAGCAGCAGCGCGCACTCGCTTTCGGCGATTACGCCCGATATTGGGGTAATGAGCGCAAGGCGCTGCTGACTCGCGATCCGGTAGTCGCGGGATACGACGAGGGCGAGCAGGCCGATACGGTTTTCATGCGGGCCGATTCGATTTTTCTCTATACGGTCCGTTTCGCTCCGCCGAAAGACTCGCTGACGGCCGCTGCCGATTCTTCGGCGAGCGACTCGCTGGTCCGGCATAGACCCGGGTCCGGCAGAAACGTTTCCGGTCGGGCCCGCGACAGCTTGGGCGCAGGTCCGGGTCTGCCTCAGGAGCCCTTGACCGGGCCTGCGGCAAAGCGTCAGGAGCAGAACGAGGCGGAGGTTTCGGCCGAAGTTTCTTCGGAGGCCGATTCGACCGGATCGGTCATGGCCGTCGACTCGCTTCAGTCCGCTCAGCCTGCCGACAGCGTGGGGCGCCCGTTGACGGAGAAAGAGCTCAAGAAACTGGAGACGGCCCGTCTCCGTTATGAAAAAGAGCAGGCCAAGAAACAGAAACGGGAGGAGCGCGCGGTCCGTATCAAAGAAAAAATCAAGGCACAAAGGGAAAAGGCCCGTTTGGAGGCCGAGAAAATCCGGGAGAAGGAGGAACAGCGTCAGCGTCGCGAGTTGGCCCGGCGCTTTGCCAAGGGCAAATCGACGAGCGCCGACACGCTCGCTTTGCATGCGCTCGATTCGGCCGCTCAGGCCCGACGGGACTCGATTGCGCTGGCTGCCGATTCGTCCCTGCGTGCCGCGGATTCTCTTTCGTCCCGGGAAGAGATCGCCTCGGATTCCGTACAGCCGCAGGCCGGCGATTCGCTGGTCCGGATTATCAGGGCGTACAACAAGGTCCGTACTTATCGTACCGACTTTCAGGCCGTGTGCGACTCGCTGGTCGCCTTTTCGGCCGACTCGACCATTCATATGTACGTCGATCCGGTGCTGTGGAGCGAGCAGAATCAGATTACTTCGCAAGTCGTCGACATATTTACCAAGAATCAGACGATCGACAAGGCCGTTTTTACGGGCGAACCGCTGATGTGCTCGGAGGTGGAGCCCGAGCGGTATTACAATCAGGTGAAGGGAAAGGTCATGGAGGCCTATTTCCGAAAGGGCGAAATATACAAGATGGATGTGAACGGAAACGGACAGACCTACTATTTCATGGAGGACGGCGACAGTACCGACCGTTATGTCAACGGTTTTCTCGTCGCGGAATGCGCCGACATCACATTCCATTTCATCGACAGGCAACTCGATCAGATCGTCTATAAGGGAAAGCCGTCCTATACGATCTATCCGATGGACAAGATTCCCGAGACCCAGCCGCTCGTCATGAAGGGCTTCCGGTGGGAGGCCGTGCGGAGACCGGCCAAACAGGATGTGTTCGACCGCTCGGTGAAGCCTTCCCAGCGCGAGCGCTACGAAAGTATGCCGAAGCCGACTTATCCGATCACCGGAGCAATCGATGAGGCGCGCAAGCGTCTCTCCTCCGAAGGGTGGAACGATCGCACGGACCGCCGGATCACCCCCGAAGCCGAGGAATTCGTCCGCTCGTTGGGAAATTGAAGTCAAAAAGCTATCTTTGTTAGGCCTGTCCCTCGGGAACAGGCCTTTGCTGTCCATAACAATTCAGAATTATGAGCATGATACGACAGTCGCTTTGGGCGATGGCGCTGCTGGTCGCGACGACGGCCGGCGCTCAACGGGCATGGTTCGCTTCCGAACGGGATACTTGGCTGCGTGAGGCTGCGGAAAGCATTCCCCCTTTGACCGAACGGATAGAGACTCCGGTCGGTCTGGTCGAAAGCGTTCGGGATACCGGGGCTTTTCAGGGGTGGCGGATGATTCCGGCGGGCGACATGGACTCCCTCTACGGGCACTCTTTCAAGGAGCGTAAGGAAGTAATCGTCGATTTCGGACGACATATGACCGGCTATTTCTCTTTCGACATAGGACGGCTGAGCGCCGATGCGGATGCCCCGCTGCGCTTCCGGCTGACGTTCGCCGAGGTTCCTGCGGAGCTGAACACGCCTTTCGATCCGTACCCCGGCGGGCTGAGCCGGGCTTGGCTGCAGGACGAGGTGGTGACCGTCATGGACGCGCCTGCGACGGTCGAACTCTCTCGCCGGGTGGCGTTCCGCTATGTGAAAATCGAGTTGTTGGCTTGGTCCTCGTTCGATTTCGCCGTGACCGGCATGCGGTTCCGGTCCGTCACTTCGGCATCGGGCGAGCCGAAGCCGCTGGCTTCGACCGCCGACCCGACGATCGTCCGGATCAACCGCATCGGGCTGGCCACGCTCGCCGAGTGCATGCAGACCGTGTACGAAGACGGGCCCAAGCGCGACCGGCGGCTTTGGATCGGGGACCTTTACCTGGAATCGCTGGCCAATACGTATTCGTTCCGGAATCACGGCCTGACGCGCCGCTGCCTCTATCTGCTCGCCGCTTTGGCCGACGAGGAGGGGTTGTTGCACGCCACGGTATTCGAGTATCCGGAGCCGCATCCCCAGACCGGGCAGCACTGCATGGATTACAGTCTGCCGTACGGCGTGACGCTTTACGAGTATCTGAATGCTACGGGCGACAGGGCGACGGCCGAGGCGTTGTGGCCGGTCGTGGTCCGGCAGGTGGAGCATGCGATGACCTATCTGCGGGACGATGTGTACGATATGGAGAAGCAGCCGGCCTGGTGGCTGGTGTTCGACTGGAAGGACGACCTGAACCGGCATGCTCCGATGCAGGGCCTGATGACTTTCGCCATAGAGCAGAGCTATGAATTGGCCAAGCTGCTGGGACGCGAGAGCGAGGTGGCCGGTTGGCCCCGGATCGTATCCCGAATGAAGGCGGCTTCCCGTCGAGTTTTCTATGACCGTCTCGAAGGCGTCGTCGTTTCGGGTCCGGACCGTCAGCGCTCGTATCTGGGACAGGTGTGGATGATTCTTTCCGGCACGTTGTCGCCTCGGGAAGGGGAGCGCGCGTTGCGTACCGTATTGGCCGACCCGGATGCGTGCTATCCCGGATCGCCTTATGCCTATCATTATCTGATCGAGGCGATGATCCGATGCGGCATGAACGACGAAGCCCGGCGGAGACTGACGGAATACTGGGGCGGAATGGCCGCTTTGGGTGCCGATACGTTCTGGGAGGTATACGATCCGACGGACCATTTCAAGTCGCCTTACAACTTCTTCCCGGTCAACAGCTATTGCCATGCATGGAGCTGTACGCCGGTGTACTTCATCAATAAGTACGCGGATATATTTCAGAAATAGGAGTTTCTGCCGATACGTGTTCCGGCGATATGCTGGTCGGTCCGTGTCTGTCCGTGACACGTGCGGCCGGTCTGTTGTCGCGTACGCTCCGGGTTTGCAGGCGTGCCGGTCGGCTTTTCCTCTTTATACGAAAACCGTCTCCGGTTCGAGAGAGAGTTTCTTGCTCAGAGAAGCCCGGCCTCGTACAGCCTGATCAGTTCCTCGACCATCATGTCTTCGCCTTCCTTGTCGTACGTGTCCTTGAGGTTGGCGCCGAACAGCCGTGCGATGCTTTGCCAGAAAAACGCGCGAAAGCCGCCCCGGAGTTCCTTGACCAGTTCGTAGGAGGTCTGGTCCGTCTCCCGGTCGATCAACTTGATCAGCAGTTTGCCTTGCGAGAGGGTCATCTTTTTCAGCACGGGCGTGTATTTCTTTTTCAGCGCCCGCTCCATCTCCTTGACGAAAATCTGCTTCTCCCGCTTGGTCGCCAGCGTTTCCATATGGGCTTCCATCGCGTGGAGCGTCGCGTTGGCCTCTTTGGCGATCGGGTAGACCCGCTTGAGGTTGTATATCAGGCGCGCGAAGCGCCGCGTGTCGACCGCTTTCCGGAATACGAAAGAGGGACTGAGCTGTATCAGCACGACGGTATCACCGTCGATAACGACATTCCTCGCCTGCCCGTACTCGGTCAGAGCCTGAGCCGACGAAGGCCGTGCGGCGGCCAACAGGAGTATCGCGATGAGTATCGCTTTCTTCATACCCGATTCCCAAATAATTCGTACCTTTGCAAAGGTAATTAAAAATGGCGACGCGAGACCGTGTCCGCCGTTCTATAAACGGGCGGGACGGCAGAATTGTTGCGACGAAGGCTCCCGGGCCTCTGCGGGACGGTTTCTGCTCGCTTGCGGGCGGGAGTCCGCTGAGCGTTTGCCATGTCGTCGGGGCCGCTGACGGTCTCGGCATTCATTCAAAACGTATCGCGTATGTACTGTGGACAAAAACTGAGCGAGAGAATTTACTGGACCGGAGTCTATGACAGACGGAAGCATCTTTTCGAGAACATGTGGCCTCTGCCCGAGGGCGTCTCGTACAATTCATACCTGATCAAGGACGAGAAGTGCGCCCTGATGGATACCGTCGAGAGCGGTAGCGACCGCAGCTATCTGGACTGGCTGGCCGATACGCTCGAGGGACGCCCGCTCGACTATCTGGTCATTCATCACATGGAGCTCGACCATTCGGGCGAGATCGAGAACCTGATCCGCCAATATCCCGACGTGCGGATCGTGGGCAATGCGAAAACTTTCCGCGTTCTGGAAGCCTACTTCGGCAAGCTGCCCAATCTGGTCGAGGTCAAGGACGGCGATACGCTTTCGCTGGGGTATCATAATCTGAAGTTCGTCTTTACGCCTTGGGTGCACTGGCCCGAGACGATGATGAGCTACGATACGACCGACGGCGTGCTTTTCTCGGGCGACGCTTTCGGCATGTTCGGCGCGACGGACGGCGGCGTATTCGACGACCAAGTCGATTTCGCCCGCTACGAAAGCGAGATGCGCCGCTATTACTCGAATATCGTCGGGAAGTACAGCGGAATGGTTCAGAAGGCGCTCGCGAAACTTTCCTCGGCGCGGATCGGCGCGATCTGTCCGCTTCACGGACTGGTATGGCGCAGCGATCCGGCCCGCGTGATCGGCCTGTACGATCGCTGGAGCCGCTACGAGGCGGACGATGCCGCCGTCGTGATCTATGCGTCGATGTACGGCAATACGGCGCAGATGGCCGATCATGTCGCCCGCCGGATCGCCGAGGCCGGAGTACGGGACATTCGGGTTTACGATGTGTCGAAGACGCACGTATCCTATCTTATCAGCGAGATATGGCGCTGCCGGGGCGTGCTGCTGGGCAGTTGCGCCTACAACACGCAGATGTTCCCGCTCATGGAGAACCTGACCCGCGATCTGCTGCATGCCGGCCCGAAAGACAGGCTGTTAGGCGTGTTCGGAACGTATAGTTGGAACGGCGGCGGCGTAAAGAACCTGAACGCATTCGCCGAACAGATAGGGTGGGAGACGGTCGCTCCGTCGGCCGAGATCCTCGGCCGACCGACCTGCGAAAAATACGCGGCATGCGATGCGTTGGCCGATGCCATGGCGTGCAGGCTGAAAAAATAGATAACCGTCTGCCCTTGGTTTCCGTATGCGTGGGTGGCGCCGAACGTGTAGCCGGATTTGCGGGTGCCGGTATTTTTAGCGCAGCAACGGGTAAAAAAGCGGCCGATTGTTAAAAAATATTAAAAATAAATCGTATTTTTGGATCGCCCGAGGCCGTTTCGGCGGTTTTCGCGGGTGTGCTAACGAACTTAAACTTTAAAGTAAGCGAAGATGGATGCAATTGCAATTTTGACGGGCGGCGGTCCCGCCCCCGGGATGAATACCGTTGTGGGCAGCGTGGCGAAGACTTTCCTCGAGAAGGGCTATCGCGTGCTGGGCCTGCACTGCGGATATTCGAGCCTGTTTACGAAGAATCCGCGTATTACGGAGATCGATTTCCTGTTGGCGGACGATATTTTCAACCGGGGCGGATCGTTCCTGACGATGAGCCGCTTCAAACCGACGGACAAGAACTTCGAGGAGGATTTCAATCTGGACCTGTTCGTCAAGAATAACATCAAACTGCTCGTCACCGTCGGGGGCGACGATACGGCGTCGACGGCCAACCGCATCGCCAAGTTCCTCGAGGCCAAAAAATATCCGATCGCCAATATTCATGTTCCCAAAACGATCGACAACGACCTGCCGCTTCCGGCCGGCTCGCCTACGTTCGGTTACCAGTCGGCCAAGGACATGGGGTCGATCATCGGCCGCACGGTCTATACCGATGCCCGCACGAGCGGCAATTGGTTCGTCGTGGCTGCTATGGGACGTTCGGCCGGACATCTCGCTTTCGGTATCGGCACGGCCTGCCATTATCCGATGATCGTGATTCCCGAAATGTTCAACAAGACGGAGATCACCGTCGAGAAGATCGTCAACCTGGTCGTTTCGTCGATCATCAAGCGCAAGATCATGGGCATCGACTACGGCGTGGCCATGATCTCGGAAGGTGTGTTCCACGCCCTGAGCGATGAAGAGATCAAGAAATCGGGCATCCATTTCTCCTACGACGAGCACGGCCATCCCGAACTGGGCAAAGTATCGAAGGCGCATATCTTCAACGAGATGCTGGAAAACAAGCTCAAAGAACTGAAAATCAAGGTAAAGTCGCGTCCCGTAGAGATAGGTTACGAAGTACGTTGCCAGACTCCGATCGCCTACGATCTGGTCTACTGCTCGGAGTTGGGCATGGGCGTCTACAAACTCTTCTCGGAGGGCAAGACGGGCTGCATGGTCTACATCAGCCAGGACGGCTTCGTGTCGCCGCTCTATCTCAAAGACTTGCAGGATCCCGCCACGGGCAAGATTCCGCCCCGTCTGGTCAATATCGACTCGGACAAGATCCAGCAGGTAATCGACAACCTGATGAACTACATCACGCCGGCCGACTACGAGGCTGCCAAGGCGTACGTGGCCGACCCCGAAGTCTTCGATTTCAAGAAGATTCTCAACTGGTAGCACGCTGCCGAACCCGAAAGAAAACGCTGCGGCAGCCGATCCGGTCTACCGCAGCGTTTTTTTCAATCCTTATCCCAACCGACCATGAACTCCGACAAAAGAGCCGAACGGGAGCAACACCGTGCCTGGCTGCGCGAATGCATCGCCCGCTGCCGCGCAGAGGTCGCCCGCTACGAAAAGGCCGTCGAACGACGCCCGAACACCTACCGTCCCAGACTCGCAGAGGCACAGCATACGCTGGGAAAATTCTACTGGTGGCGCCACACGCCCGCCTCCTACCGCACGGCGTTTCGCCTGTTCACGCAGGCGCTCCGCAACTACGACAGCTACCGAGGGCGGCGCGACCTGACGCTCAACCGCCTTACGCTGATGAGCGATCTCCAACAGTTGAGCCTTCGTCTCGACGACGACCGCGCCGAGGAGGTGCTGCTCGGCCTGCTATCCGCTTACGAAAGCATGGCCGCCGCTGCGCCGCTCGTCTACGGCGAGGACGTAGCCTCGACGTTCTGGCAGTTGGGAAACCTCCATGCCGACGCACGGCGCTTCGGCGAGGCCGAACGCATGTACCTGCGTGCATTGGACAAACACGCCGAGTTCGACGGGGAAGACCCGCACCGCTACCGTCCCGCAACGGCACAGTGCCGACGATCGCTGGGACGACTCTACGAGGAGATGCACGACGATGCCCGCGCCGAAGAGGCCTACCTCGCATCGGCCGCCATACTGCGCGAACTGTGCGAAGATCCCTTCGAACGGTGCAACCATCTTCGTTCGCTGGTCCGTACCCTCATGTTGCTGGCCGACCTCTGCGAACGGCGGGGCGCCTGCGGCGAAGCGGCCCGATACCGCACCGAAGCGGAGGCGTTGGAGGCCGAACGCGGAGCATGACGGGAAGCGAACGATGGCGACGCCCCGCATCCATCACGGATGCGGGGCATCGTTGGTTTTCCGCAGAGACCGGCCTTAGCCTGCGATCACGCGCAGTTTCTTGCCCGTGAGTTTCTGAATGTCGGCCAGCATGGGACGTTCGTCCGATGCACAGAAGGTCAGGGCCATCCCCGAATGCCCCGCACGGCCCGTGCGGCCGATCCGGTGCACGTAGGTCTCGGCGACATCGGGCAAGTCGTAGTTGATGACCATTTCCAACTGATCGATATCGATACCGCGCGCGGCGATGTCGGTCGCTACGATCACGCGCGTTTTTCCCGCCTTGAAATTCGACAGGGCGCGCTGGCGCGCCGTCTGCGACTTGTCGCCGTGGATCGCGTCGCAACCGATACCGGCCTTCGACACGATCCGCGCGATGCGGTCGGCGCCGTGCTTCGTGCGCGAGAAGACCAGCACCGAACGGCCGTCGTTCTCTTTCAGCGCCGAGATCAGGGCCTGCTTCTTTTCGGGTTTCTCCACGTAGCAGAGCCGCTGCTCGATCGTATCGACCACCGATGCCACCGGTTCGACGGCGACGCGCACGGGATCGTTCAGCAGATCGGCGGCCAACCGTTCGATCGTCTTGGGCATCGTCGCCGAGAAGAGCAACGTCTGGCGCTGTCCGGGAAGCAACGGCAGCAAGCGCCGGATGTCGTGGATGAATCCCATGTCGAGCATCCGGTCGGCCTCGTCAAGTACGAAAAATTCGATCTGCTTCAACGAGATATGCCCCTGCCCGATCAAGTCGAGCAGACGCCCCGGCGTAGCTGTCAGCACGTCGACGCCGCGCTTCAAGCAGTCGATCTGCGGACGCTGGTTCACGCCGCCGAAAACGACGCAGGTACGCAGCGGCGTGTACTTGGCGTAGTCGCCGAGCGACTCGTCGATCTGCAACGCCAGTTCGCGCGTGGGCGTGAGGATCAGCGCCCGGATCGGACGTCCGCGGCCGACGGGCGGCCGACGCAGCAGGTTCGCCAGAACAGGCAGCGCGAAGGCCGCCGTCTTGCCCGTACCCGTCTGGGCCGTACCGAGGATATCCCTGCCTTCCAAAGCGGCGGGGATCGCCTGCATCTGAATGGGCGTGGGTCGTTCGTATTCCTTGTCCCGCAATGCGCGCAACAGCGCATTCGGCAAATTCAATTCCTGAAAATTCATGTATTTATCCGTGAGTCCGACGTAAGATAAGTTTATCGATAATTGTAAAGTCGTGTGAATATGGAATCTCGCCGAACTCGTATTACGGCATCCTGCGGAGCCGGATTTCATATTGACATTTCCCGTAAACACCCGTTGCGGGCGCTTCACCCTTCGCACCTTCGCTTCGCCGGCCGGATCGATACCTTACGACGCGCTTCCCGCCCTTCGGTTCGGGCAGTCGGATTCGACGGATTCGTAATAAAATAACGGGGAGAAGAGCGGCTCCGAAAGCCGGCGCGAAAGATTATTACGCCGTAAAGATAGGTATAATTTCCCGAATAAACAAATTTTGGACGAAACTTCCTATGACGGCTGCGTCCCGTAGGCTTTCAGCGCCAGCCGTTTTACCAGCAGGACGAAGCCGCCCGTGAGGATCAGGTTGAGCACGATCGTCAGCACCGAGACGATCAGCACCGGGCCGCCGAGGTTATACCCCAGCGCGATGAAGATCACGCCGGCGCCCACTTCGCCGCGTGTGAACATACCGATCGAAAGCGCCAGCCGCTCGCTCAGTTTGCGGTCGCGGTAGAAAAAGACGGGAAAGAGCTTGCCGAGATTCGACAGCAGCGAGACGATCAGCACATGCACGGCGATCGTCCCCCACGACATCATGGGCTGCGAGCCCGTCACCGAATGATGGCCGGACAATGCCTCGGCGTGCTGCACGCCGATGAACAGCGGCATACTGACGCCGACCAGAAACATGAACAGGAACGACACGAACGACGACGCGCGCGCCTCGGCCGCCGAATCCACATGGCGGTGACGCATCGTCATGCCCAACACGAAGGCGGGCAGGAGCACCTCGATATGAATGCCGCCCGACTCGCCGAACAGCAAAGCGGTGAGCGCGTAAAGCCCCTGCGTAAGTGCAAAAACGACGACGGCGTAGAGCAGGATCGATTTCCAGTCCTGCCGCAGGTCGTAATGCCCCAGTTTCCGCCACCCCGCGACCAGCAACAGCGTCACGATCGCCACGACGACGAACATCTGCCATTGAAGGCCGATCATCGCTATTTGCAGGGGAATCATCAGCAGGATGGTGTCCAGGTCGTCGAAAATCGCCAGCACCTGGATCTTGCGATACATCCAACTCGATTTGAGGTGCAGCGCCGCCAGCATCGTGAAGAGGATACCGGCCGAGGTCGGGGCGGCGAACCTGCTCAGCAGCAGGTTCTCCTTCCATGCTTCGGCGTCGCCCCAGTAGACGGACGGGAGCATCACGAACATGTAGTAGAGCGTAATGAAAATCCACGGCACGGCAGCCGTGGCCATTGCGATGAAATAGTCGCTTACATAGGAGCGCCACTCGCCCTTTTCGATCTCGAACTCCCGGCCGACGTTGATCATGATAAAGGCCAGACAGACGTACAACAGCGTATCGGAGCACATCTTGAACGAAGCGTAATCGGCACCCAGCAGCCCCGGCAGCAATTGCGAGGCGACGAGCCCCAACACGAGTAAAAGGGAAAAGGTAAGGACTTTTTTCATAATCAATCTTGTCGGTTCCGACGCGGTTCGGTCCGCGCGGCCGGCCGAGGCGGCTTTCCCATCCTTCGGCTCCGCCCATGCGGGCAAGTATCGCCCGATCGCCACCGAAGCGGAATCCATCCGCAGGAGGGCTTCTCCCGCAGCCCGTGCGGCCCGCCGTCCCATCCGTATGCAAAGATACGAAAAGTCGAGTGCAGAAGCAAGCGTTAGCTTGATTATGCCGAGACGAAGTATCTAAGACGCAGTCAAAGATACGAAAAGTCGAGCGCAGAAGCAAGCGTTAGCTTGATTATGCCGAGACGGAGTATCTAAGACACAGTCAAAGATACGAAAAGTCGAGCGCAGAAGCAAGCGTTAGCTTGATTATGCCGAGACGGAGTATCTAAGACACAGTCAAAGATACGAAAAGTCGAGCGCAGAAGCAAGCGTTAGCTTGATTATGCCGAGCGGGAGTATCTAAGGCGAAGCCGAAAACTATTAAGGCACTTCGGCCGATCTGTCCCGAAATTCACCCGATAACCGCAAAAAAGAGGCCGCAATGCCTCAGAAAAGTTCCTGTTGACCGTCGCACCACAAGTTGATCCGCTCCGCCTTGCAGCGCCGCGCATAATCCCAGGTATAGCGCGTCCCTCCCTTGCCGCCGTCGAACCATGCCACGACAGCGGCCGACCGCTCCACCATAAACTCGTCGCGGCGCAGGTAACAACGCGGTTCATAACGCGGAGCGAGCGTCGCCACCTCGTCCGCCCGATCGAGAATCCGCATATATCGGAGGCGATCCGCCTCCGGAAAACGATCCGCCTGCCCGGGGAAAGGAACGGCGCAGCAGAGCCGCAATCCGGGCAGTTCCCCGCGCAGGGCGAGCACCGCCTCGGCGGCCGCGAGGTCGAATCCCAGGGCCATGCCGCTCCAAAACACACGGAAACCCCAGCCGTACAGCTCCCGCACGACGGCACGCAATGCGTCGTCGCACTCGCCGTCGTAGCGTCGATGTCCGGTAAATGCCGCCGTATGTTCCCTCGATCGATCCATTCGGTACGTCCGCTTCGTGCGGGAATGATGCTGCAAGTTACGCTTTTGGTCTGAACTTTGCAATCGTAGCGGGTGAATTTCAAATACATTTTGCCACTATGAAAGGTTCTTGTTTTTTCGCGATGCTGGGCGGTATGGTGCTCGGCTCGGTCATTACCCTGCTGGCTACCCCGAAGTCGGGAGCCGAAGTGCGGGGACAGATCAAAGATCTCGTAAACCGCGAAGCCCGGAAAGTCCGCGACAAATACCACGAGGTCGAGGGTAAGGTCGAAGAAGCCGCCGCCAAAAAGTAATTCGCAGCCATGTATTCCGACTCCACCGAACGCTCCTTCGCCGGCGCACTCGTATTCTTCCTCGTCATGGCCCTTTCGGCCTACGTCCTGCTGGTGACGGCGCTCGTATTCTGGCTGGCCGAACTGCTCGGGTCGCTGCCGCTGGCAGCGGTTCTGCTGGGCGGATTCACGCTGCTGATCGCTCTGCTCACCTACCAGCTGGCCGTCCGCGACGCCATCGCACGGCTGCGCGAACGTTGGGAAGTCGTCTACGAGGTCATGCGAACCGTCCACGACGGGTATCGGCGCGTGTCGGGATTCCTTCACCGGCTCCTGTGGTAAGGCCCCGCGCCGCCACGCAACCGAAAACGCCGGACTGTCGATGCAGTCCGGCGTTTTCGGTCTATATACCGCCGCTTAACAGAGCGTCTCCGACTCGATCGTCTTGAACAGCTCCACGTCGGCGGCCGTCGAAGCCATGACGTAGGCGTAAGCCTCTTCGATCTTCGAGGCGGCGAGTTTTCCGTAGATTTCGGCCGAAAGGAGGTACTCCTCACGATCTCCGGCCTGCAACGCCAACAGGTGCGTAATGGCCAGGTAACCGGCCATTTCGACCAGACGGCGGGCATGGAGTTCCTTGAAGCCGCAGGTCTCCTTCTCGATCTGCTCGACATGGGCGACCGCCTCCTCGAACTTCGCGCGCAGCGAGACGAGCCGCTCCACGAGCGGCTGCACGGCCTCGATATGCCCGGCTTCCTCGTAACGCTTGATCTGTTCGAGATAGGTGCCCTTGGTCACGTGGTTGATCGCCGCCACGACCTGCAACTGCGACGTGCCCTCGTAGATATTCATGATACGGGCGTCGCGGTAGAGCCGTTCGCAGGCATAATCCTTCATGAAACCCGAACCGCCGTGAATCTGGATCGCGTCGTAGGCCATCTGATTGGCGTACTCCGACGAGAAGAGTTTCAGCAGCGGCGTGAAGCCGTCGGCCAGTTTGTTGTAGTATTTCATCTCCTGGCGCTCCTCCGCTTCGAGCGGACGCTCGTGCGAGATATGAGTGTACTGCTTGTAGATCTCCACGAAACGGGTCGTCTCGTAGAGCAGCGCACGCACGCCCTGCGTCTTGGCCTTCATGTTCGACAGCATCTCCGAAATCGCGGCGAAGCGGATAATGTTCTTGCCGAACTGCGCACGCTCGTTGGCGTATTTCAGCGCTTCGCGGTAGGCCGCTTCGCACAGCCCCACCGACTGCGCGCCGATACCCAGACGGGCGGCGTTCATCAGCGACATCACATATTTGATGAGGCCCATCTTACGGTCGCCGACCAACTGTGCCGGAGCGTTGGTGAAGACCAGCTCGCACGTGGGCGAGCCCTTGATTCCGAGCTTGTTCTCGATGCGGCGCACCTTCACGCCGCCGTCGCGCTTGTCGTAGACGAGCATCGACAGGCCGCGGGCGTCGGTCGTACCCTCCTCGGTACGAGCCAGCACCAGCGATACGTCGCCGTCGCCGTTGGTGATGAAACGCTTCACGCCGTTCAGGAGCCATGTGCCCTTCTGCTCCGACCACGTGGCCTTCAACATCACGGCTCCCAGATCCGAACCGGCGTCCGGCTCCGTGAGGTCCATCGCACAGGTCGCACCGGCCGAAACCCACGGCAGGTACTTCTGTTTAAGCTCCTCCGAGGCGAACTCGTTGAGCGTCTCGGCGCAGTCCTGCAAGCCCCAGATATTCTCGAAGCCGGCGTCGGCGCGCGCCACCATCTCGTTGGTCATCACGAAGCAGAGCAGCGGGAAATTCAGGCCGTCGTACTTGCGCGGCAGCGTCAGACCGCTCAGGCCGGCCTTGACGACCGCGTCCAGGTTGCGCTGCGTGCCCTCGGCGTAGACCACATGGTCGTTCACCACCTTCGGCCCCTCGTGATCTACACTCTCGGCGTTGGGGGCGATCACGTCGCCGCACACCTCGCCCGCGATCGCCAGCACCTTGCGGTAGGAGTCCATGGCGTCTTCGAAATTCTGCGGCGCATAATCATAGGTGTCCTTCTCGGCGAATCCGCGCTCTTTCAGTTCCACGATCTTACGCATCAGCGGATGCTCGAGGTGGTACTGCAAATCCTTGTTATCTAAAAAGAAATTAGCCATTACTTCGAGTTTTGTTTGTAATACTTAATCAT
>ERZ840096.1656-NODE-1656-length-21994-cov-10.148685_pt1 | contig 21994 bp, 15 predicted proteins | sample MGYA00519878_ERZ840096 | MGnify/ENA primary metagenome ERZ840096 (study PRJEB31850, sample SAMEA3708865) | human gut metagenome | biome: human gut; feature: human-associated habitat; material: faeces | place: China | collected 2014 ...
ACTCCTGCTCCAGGGTGTCGATCTCATCCAGCACCTTGGGGTCGGCCTTTTCCAGCGCCTTCTCGTAGAGCGGCATATTGTCGCAGTCGGGCAGCTGAGCGTACAGCGCCTCCATCTCGGCGTCAAGGCCGTTCAGCTCCTTGATATCTGCCAGAAGCGTTTCCTTCTCCGCTTCGGTCAGGGCGTTGGTGCTGCGGATAAACGCCGCCTCGTCAAAGTTTGTGAAGTCATAGTCGTCGGGCAGGGCGTTGCAGATTTCGTCCAGCTTTTCCCACAGCGCCGCGTTTCTCTGGAAGATGGCGTCGCTCTTCTCTTCCACCGCCTCGATCTGCTCCCAGATTGCGTCCTCGTTCTCGGTTGTGATAGCAATTGCAGGCTCTGCCGTGTCAGGTGCAGCCGCCAAAGCTGCCGTCGATGCGCCGATGGCAGATACCATCAATGCCAGTGCCAGTGCAAAGCTCAAAATCGTTTTCTTTTTCATAGTATGTTACGCTCCTTTTTGAAGTATTTTTGGTTGAGTTTCAACCTTGTCTGTAGCATACCAGAAGCTGTATTGAAATTCCCCCATGAAAGTGCGGGGAAAGTGTCACAAATTCGTCACAGCATCCATGCTGTACAATCGAGTTCTTGGAACAGCGCAGAGAAAAAAATAAAAACATCATAACTTAACAAAGACTTTATCTCAATTATGGTAGCATATATTATCTATCTTTTCGTTAACAGACTGATTCTGCAATATGTCAGTCAAGTTGAAAAGGTAGAAAGTATCAATCGTGAAGAATATGTGGAGGAAGTCGAATGAAACGGATATTCTTGTTCTTGCGCCCAAGGACACAGGTCCGCAGCTCGGAAGATGAGCCTTTCGGCGATTGAGCGACAAACTTGTGCACCGTAAGGCAAGTCACGATCAACATTTTTTCAACAGACAAGGAGGATAACAATGAAGAAACAACTTTTAAGCATCCTACTCTGCCTTATCATGGTTGTAGGTTTGCTCCCAACGACGGCACTGGCGGAGGAAGACGCGCCAACATTTGATCTGACAAAGGATCTGGCGGACATCAAAATTCCAAACGATCTGGTCACCTGCATCTGCACAAAGACCGGCGAAAGCAGGAGTTACGGCAAACTGCCCGGCGGCTTTTCTGCTTCTCAGCCCCTGATGGAGGACGGTTCCTGGACGGTCCTTATCTATGTTGAGAAAAAAACCTATTTAGAGAAGTTCAGTCAGGACATGGGCAGCACACATACACGGGACACGGCGCATGCGAGTGAGTTTACTACCCCGATTCAGTTCAAGCTGAAATACGAAGGAACCAAGTGGGTGCTTGACGGTGAGATGCCCAAGGATAAAACTCTACACTTCACCTGCAGCGGCGGCCATGTGTATCAGGGGGACATTCCTGTCATCGAACTGGTTACCAGAACGCATACGGATATTAAAGTGACGGAGAATGACAAATGGGAGTATTCCATAGACAGTGGGACGAATTGGCAGGGCAGCAGCCATTTCACCAACCTGCAGCCTGGCACGGAATACACCATCATCGCCCGTGTGAAGGCAACAGCCACCCACCAGCCCAGTGCGAACAGTGAACCCCTCAAGACCTCCACCATCGGCTCCGCAATTACAGAAAAGGATCTTGCGGGACTCAACATTCCCGCAAACCTTGTCACCGTCAAGTGTGAAACCACCGGCAACAGCAAGGCATACGGGAAGATCTCCGGCGGCTTTGATCTGAGCAAATCGACGCCCTACATGGAAAACGGTGTTTTGAAGGCCATCGTCAAGCTCAATTTGTCCGTCTACAAGGCCAAGTACGATGCGGATACCGGCAAAACGCACGAAAATGCAAGGCTGGAGGGGAACCCCCACATGGCCTTCACCCTGAAATATGTCAAGGACAAGTGGGAGCCGGATGGCACTTTCCCTGCTGTGGTATTGCTCGTCACCTGCAACGGAAGCCATGAAAATCAGACCTACACCGTTACCTTTGACGGCAACGGCGGTAGGCCCACTAACAGCACCATGACCACCACCGGCAAGAAGCTGGCCTCTCTGCCCACTGCCACCCGCAGCGGCAGCTACAGCTTCAACGGCTGGTACACCGAAAAGAACGGCGGCACTAAGATTACCATGGCTACCGTGTTTGACAAGGATACCATCGTGTACGCCCATTGGACTTATACCGGCTTCACCGGCAGCGGCGGTGGTGTCACCACCTATCCCATCACCGTTCTGAACGCGAAGAACGGCACGGTGGCTGCCAGCCACAAGACCGCGCCCAAGGGCGCGACCATCACGCTGACTGTCGCCCCCGATAAGGACTTCGTGATGGATGGCCTCGCCGTCGTGGACGGTGCTGGCGCGGCGATCAAGCTCACCGACATGGGCAACGGCAAGTATACCTTCATCATGCCCGCGAGCAAGGTCACCGTTGAAGGCAGCTTCAAGGAAGAGTTTCCTGACTTCCCCAACCCCTTTTCCGATATAGCTCCCAGCGACTTCTGCTGCGATGCCGTGATGTGGGCAGTCGCAAAGGATATCACCAACGGCATCGGCAACTATACATTCGCTCCCAACCAGCCCTGCACCCGTGCGCAGATCGTCACCTTCCTGTGGCGTGCGGCCGGTTCTCCCGCTCCCAAGAGCGCGAGCAACTTCACCGATGTTCCCGCTGACACTTACTACGCCAAGGCAGTCGCCTGGGCCGTTGAAAACGGCATCACCGGCGGCACCGGCGACGGCAAGTTCAGCCCCGATGCCACCTGCACGCGCGCTCAGGCTGTCACCTTCCTGTATCGCGCCTCCGGCAGCCCTGCCGTGAGCGGCAACGCTGCCTTCACCGATGTTGCCGCTGACGCTTACTACGCCGCGGCTGTCACGTGGGCGGAGAAGAACGGCATCACCGGCGGTATCGGCGGCGGTCTGTTCGGTTCCGACCAGTCCTGCACGCGCGGTCAGATCGTGACCTTCCTGTACCGCGCCCGTAACAAGTAAAGAGTCCTGATTTATTCTCTGCTTGTTCTTTCTCTGGCTTAATCTCCGATAGAGTGGGCTGTTCCGGTGGGTTCATATTGAACCCCTCCTCGGTCCAGCAAACAGGCATAGTTGCCCCTTGGTGGGACGATAATTTTGCACTTTGTCCAAATAAAGAGCTTGGTATCATATTTTGATACCAAGCTCTTTGGGTTTATTTCAGCGTATAGAGATTGGAGGTATTGCTCCCATTGGGACGGTAACGGGGCAGCTTGGCAAGGTATCCGTGCTGCTCCAAATCCGCCAGTGCCCGCTTGACGGTGCTGCGGGAGAGGTTCATATCCCTTGCAATCGTCTTGATCCCCGGCCAGCAGCTTCCCGCGCTGTTGGACCGGTCTTTGAGGTACATATAGACGGATACAGCCCTGGGCGGCAGGAGCGTGTCGGCGTAAATGCTGTCAAAGTAGCTCACCGATCCACCCCCTGTCGGGGAAGATTATAAGGGGTGCGCTTGTGCGGCATACGGTCATAGTCGATGTCCTCCGCCACCACCATCTCCTGCACAGGCGCGTCGTGGAGCTGCCCCTCGCCCTTAACGGAGCGAGTGGTCTGCCGCTCCGCCAGCTTGGGCGGATACTTCCGCACGATGGCACGGGTCAGCGCATTCTGATCGGCATAATAAACCTTTCTGGCTGCCTGCTCCTCCACACGGTATTTCTCCTCGAAGGTGATGCCCCATTCGAGGAACAGGCGCAGGCGGGTACGCATGGGGTGGCATCCGGTCTTCTGCACGATGAAGCTGCCCTTGGGGATCGACTTGAGCTCATCCGCCGTCAGCAGGGGGCGCTCCATCATCTGCAGGCTCTGGCTGGGATCGTTTTTCCCGCGGCTCACAGAGCCGGAGAGCACCGTGCGGCTGCCGAGGGCTTTGGAGAAGGCATCCGCTGCCTCGCTGTTGGGCGCAAAGCCGCCGCAGATCACATCCTGGCAGTTATCCATCAGGACGGATGCGCCTTCTTTGCCGTAGTTCTTTACAAGCTGATCCACTGACTGGATGATCGGTACCATCGTCAGGCGGCGAGAGCGTCCAGCACTGAAAAGCGGCAAAATATCAAAGGGCGGCATGGTACCCAGCTCATCACAAAAGAGAATAACACGGTTTTTCAGTTTGCCGCCGTTCTCATCCGCTACTGCGAACAGCTCACGGGAGAGGTTCTGGATCATCAAGCCTGCCATGAAGTTCTTCGTCTGATCCTCCTCCGGCAGGATGAGGAAGATGGCGGATTTCTCCGCCGCAAACTTTTCGGCGTCAATGGCACTGTCCAAGCACAGAATTTGCTCCAGCTCACTATCAAGGAACGAGTTGAGCCGGGACAGCACCGTGGACATGACTGATGCCATCGCCTGCTCGGAGCTGTTGAGTGCGGCGCCTGCCAGCCAGCGCGCCTTGTGCTCGGACGGCAGCTTGTCCATGAGCAGCTGGAAACGGGAGCGTCCCCGCGCGCCACGCGCCGGCTCCAGCAGATCCTGCACCAGCTTGAATACCGACACGATGTGCCGTCGCTCCTCCGGGTGCTCCTCATCCGGTGGCAGAAACTCTGCAAGCAGCAAGATCGTGGAAGACAGCAAGCCCTCCGCCGCATCGTAGAAGAAGGCGTTCTGCCCATGGTCGGAGTTTTCCTCTGGGCTGACGATGGACTTGGCGAGGATCTTGGCATACTTCTCCGCCTTTGCGCGGGCAGCGAGGTTGTCCGGTTGTTTTCTGGCGATGTCCATATAGCGGTTGATGAGCGTCAGCAGATTGTTGCCGTCCGAGCGGGTGGGATTACGCAGGTCTATAACGGAGATATGCTTGTAGCCGTAATACTTTTTGGCAATAGAGCCGTAGTTGCGGGCAAGATCACCCTTGGTATCCAGCGCCAGAAAACTCATGCCGGACGCGCAGGCATATTCAAGGTTGGGATAGAGGAAGAAAGCCGTCTTGCCCGCGCCGGAGGCGGCGATCATCAAGCAATGGATATCATCGCTATCCACCAGCGCAGTCAGTTCATCTTTCTTACCCTTGCAGCCCAGCACCAGACCCTGTTCTGTGGGAAGACTTACTCCCTTGCGCCAGTCTCTGACCTTGAACGGCACGTGGGCATAGGTCTTGCGGATCTCCTTATCGGTTGCCCAACGCGCCGTGCCGTGCTGCCCGTCACCCACGGTGCGGGACTTGATGCCGCTGAGTGTATAGTGGTAGGACAGCATGGAGAGTCCACCGATGATAGCGAACATCCCCAGCCCTGCCGCAGCCAATATCCCGATGTTGGAGCTTTTGATCGTGTCCCACATTGTCAGCAGAAGGTTTGGCATAGCTCGCTCCTTTCCATGTTGTTTTCCTGTTCTGCCTTGAGATCATCGTTCCAGTCCTTTTGCTGCGGTACGAGTCGAGCTGCATTGAGACCGTGTTCTTCCAAAAGCGCAGCCATGCGCTCACTGGCGGCATGACCGGCAGCGTCATTGTCCAGACAGAGGTACCCTTGCCGGAGCTGGGGGAGCTGCCGCAGCATCTCCAGCACGGGGATGGAAGATGTCCCGCAGCAGGCCATATAGTTATGCTCCTGCCACCCCTCCGGGAAAAGGGAGATGTAAGAGAGCAGGTCAATAGGGGCCTCAAAGACATAGAGCGTGTCATCACCGCCGAGATAGTAAAAGCTGTGCTTCGGGTCGCTGCCCTTAATGTTGCCGCGATAGCTTTGCCCCATGGTATACAGCCCGCGCTTATGCCCATGACGGGGAACGCCGTGTTCATCGAATCCGACGAACACGGCGTTGTGGTATTCCTTTGTCCCATCCCTGGCTTTTTCACAGCTTTCGTAGATGAGCTTCTTGCGCACGAAGGCATTGAGTATCTCACGGTCGATGCAACGCTTTTTCAGCAGGTAGGCATACACACGGCGCATGGACTCACTCTGCGCTGGGAGCGTGAAGGGCTTTGCAGGCTCCGGCACCTTCTCCTTTGCCGCAGGGTAGCTTCCGCCGAGATCATCGCCGAGGAGCAGAGACATGGCGTCCGGGTAGCTGAGTCCATAGAACTGCTTGACGAAGCTGATGGCTCTACCGCCCTGTTCGGTGGCGTGATTGAACCACTCGCAGCCGCGGATGGTAATGCTGTGGTCGCTGGCAAGGAGTTTGTCCCTGCCGGAGGTAATGAGCTTTTCTCCTCGGCGGCGGAGGAACTCCTCCAAGTCCACCAACGCGGCTCGTTCTTTCTGCTCGGTTGTAAACGGAATGTACTTTGACATAGTCCCTCCCTTATTGTGTCTGTTGCGTCAGTCCGCGATCCTCATGGTCATCCGCCTTGTGTCCCATTGCCATGCGTTTCTCCTGCAATCTGCGGCGACGCTTCTTGTCGATCTGCATTCCTGCATAGATGGCAGGCTGGGCGGCGTTCTCGCGGAAAATGCGACTCATCTGATGGAGCATCCGAAGGACAGCTGTTCCCGCCGCTGCACCGGAGAAGTCCTCCTGATGGTCGATGAAATACTGCGCGTAGGTGTTGCCCTGTGCCGCTGCCTGTGCGAAATAGCGCAGAGCTTCTTCACGGTCTGCTTGCACCTCCTGTCCCAGCAAATAGAGCTTTCCCAGCGTGTATTGGGCAAACGAATTCCCTTGTATGGCAGAGCCCTTCAGAAGCTGAATGGCCGCATCTATATCCTTTGGCACACCCTCCGCGCCGGTGAGCAGCAGTTTGCCGAGCCGGTATTGCGCGTATGGATCGTTCTGCTCCGCTGCCTGCCGCAGCCAGTAAAGGGCCTGCGGGAATTGTGCTCCAGCAGCAGTTTGCCCAGCGCGTATGCAGAGCAAGGATTACCGGCTTCTGCCGATTTTTGAAACCACTCTGCCGCCACTTTTCGGTCAATCGATATGCCAAGCCCGTCCTGATATGCCTTTCCCAGCTGGTGTGCCGCGATGGTATAGCCCTCCTCCCACAGACGGTGGAGTGTGACCAATGCCATTGACTTCTCGCTGGGATCTGCCGCAGCATCTAATATGCTTTTTGCTCTGCGGTAAGACTGCGCCTGCTGATAGATCATCCGCTCCGCACTTGGATCTGGAGGAACAGGCGGTTCTTCCGGCTCTGGCTCTGGCTCATCCTGCATGGCATCATCCTCGAAGGTGAAGTGCATCTCCGAGAGTCGGAGCGTTTCCCGGATGACCATGTTGCGCACCGTCTTGAACTCCTTTTGCTGCGACAGCGGTACTCGCTGCGGCGGTGTCTGATTATAGTCAATGCAAAGCTGCTCTCGGAGATCCTGCCATAGAGCATAGGCGGACGACACCCGTTCGTCCTTTGCCAGTTCATCCACGATCTCATCCACGATGCGCTTGACACGGGGCGGCAGATAACCGTAGACCTTTTTGCCGCTGACCTCCTGAAGCCGCTGGGCGAGATCCGCCACCAAAAGCTCCAGCTTATCTCTTTGCAGAGTACCGGCAGCCATCTGCCCGATGAGCGTTGCCATCCGTGCTTCCGCCTCCTGCCGGAGCAGGCCGCGCTGTTCATCCTTCTGCTCATAGATGTGCAGGCGGTCGTTCCGATAGATCGTGCTGACCAGCGCGGACTTGATGCTGCGGATACCCTGCCGGGAGAGGTAGCCCTCCTTCGGATCGGTTGAGAAGAGCACCATGTGAACATGGATGTGCTTCTCCTTTTCGTGCATAGCTGCGTACCAACGAAGGCGGTCCGGGTGGATCTTATAGCCCTTGGCGATATCCGTGATAGATGCGTTGATGAGCTCCTGCCAGTTTTTAAGGTCGGTATAACCCAGCCGCTCCGCGTTCTCACGGGAGAGGGAGATGACTGGCGTCCACACATTTCCCGTGTGCCGCGCCACCTCCGCCACGGCATTCTCCAGCGACGGGACCTTCCCGTTGGCATCCCACAGGCCATGTTCGCCCAACGCTTTTACGCCGGGACGGTTTGCGACATAATCCAGATAGTTTTCCCAGCCATCCATGGGCTCGATAAAGTCCTCGTGGATCTGCGCGATGAGCGCAAAGGCAGTCTGCCGGTTGGGTGTGTTTGCATAGTCCTCATGCTCCGGCAGCTCCCTTGCCTCCGGGAAGCTGCGGAGCAGACGCTGGATGTACTGCTGCTGTTTCTTCGTAACAGGAAGATGGGCATTGTCATCCTTGAGGAGCTGCACACCTTCGCGGGTGGCGAAGTAGCGGGTGCGATGGGCCAGCCGAGCGGCATCTCTGCCGCCCTTCATGTATGGAGAGATAAATATCAATCTCGCCATGTGTCATCCGGCAGCTGCCGTTGGACATCCTGGGCATCCTCAAACCTGATCTGACCATTGGTGCGCTTTACCTCGTCCACCACATACCCGCGCAGGGCGCGGCGGTCCTCCAGCGTATCCCGGAAGTGGGCGGCGATGGTGTGCGCCATGATGCCCTGCTCTACCGCGCACTTGAATAGAATGCCGTTGGTGCGGTTGGTGCTGTCCGCGATGATCCCGCACAGCGTCGCCACCAGCGCGTCCGAGAGATACTCGGAGGTGTCCTCCGTTCCCAGATAGCCCATGTAAAAACAGACCGCCTTTTCAATGAATTCGCTGCGGCTCCTGCAGTTCGCCTCCTCCATCCATGCGTCCATGCGTCGAATGACGCTGGGCCGCAGCCAGATCGTGGTGCATTTCTTATTGTCCTCCATTTTTCCTCCTTCCTTCCGCTGCCATCGGCCAAAAACGCCGGAAAGCCCTGCGAACGCTGCACTCCTCCTGCGGACCGACATCGGTGCATCTTGACAGAGCCTCAAGCCGACATTGGTTTGTGACCTGTGAAAAAGCCCCGCACTGCGGGGCTTTGTGGACAGCCCGCGGCCGTTTCCGACTGCGGGCGTTTATCTTGTGCTTTTATCGAACGGCTTTCCCTATTCAAAAATTCGGCTTAAAAAGTTCGATTTTTCGCCAATAGACACTCCCGCAAATATCGCCAAAAAGTTACCGTTACAACGCTGTTTCAAACCGTTTCTCATCGCGATTTTCAACTTCTCACACAAACGGCCCACGTTCGCTCTCACTCCCGAAAGCGGGTACACACTCGCCTTTCGGAGAAAGATGGCACACAGCGGCTTACACGCCGAAACACAGGGCTTCACTCTTGTCGTTGCATGGAGGTTTATCTCTCATCTCACATTTGGGCAAGCAAAAGCCGGAGGAAGCGGATGCACGCCTACGGCGTGTATCCGCTTCCTCCGGTGTCGCGGCCCTGCCGGGCTGCGTAACCCTGTTTGTAATTTGGCAATGTTGCTGTTTTTCGCTCTGTGCGCAGGAATTCCTACACGCGCAAGGTGAAGGGGTATCACTACCCTCGGCATACTCCGCGTGTTATTGAGCCGCCTGCGCACGGTTGGTGAATTTGTCATTTTTATGACAAATTCTTTATTGATTTCAGCAGCGTAAAACACGGGTTGCATTGCATGCTATGTGTCTTTTGTCCCTGATACACCAATCTTCTACGGGCTCCTTGTTGACTTCATTATCGCTTCAGCTTTTAGCCGCACGAGGGGCTGAATCCAATTTGAAACACGATAAAGCGTCCGGCGGCACATTGCCGCCGGACGTTCACTTTATAACGCCAATCTCATTTACTTGCCGAACGCTCTCCACAGGAATGTGACGATCTGCGCGCGGGTGCAGTCGTTGCCCGGCGCAAAGGATGTCTCGCTCACGCCCGTGGTCACGCCGTTCATGTAGCACCACGCCACCGATTCATACGCCCATTCGGGCACATCGGTGAACGGCAGGTGGAACATCCACGCGCCCGTGAAGCCCTTACCCTGCGCCTGAGCGTAGCGGTAGATCATGGCCGCAGCCTGCGCACGGGTACAGACGCCGTTCGTGCCGAAGGTCGTCTCCGTCAGGCCGGTGACGATGCCGCAGCTCGCCGCCCAACGGACCGCCTCGGCATAATATGCGCCCTCGTCCACTTCGGTAAACGGCATCAGGTAATTCACCACGGGGGAACCCGCCGCGCGCCAGAGGAAGGTCACGATCTGGGCGCGGGTGCAGGGCTGGTTCGGTGCAAAGAGGCTGTTACCAACGCCGCCGGTGATGCCGTTCTCCGCCGCCCACTTGATGGCCTCGTAGTAATAGGCGTCGTTGGGTACGTCGTAGAAGAAGTTGAGAACGCTGTTGTCCTCCATGAAGGTCGCCTTAATCTCCACCTTGCTCGCGGGCATGGTGAAGGTGTACTTGCCGCCGCCCTTGTCGGTGAGCTTCAGATCATTGCCGTTCTTGTCGGTGACGGAAATGGTTTCCAGCACATAGCCACTATCGGGTGTTATCGTGATGGTCACAGTTGCACCGGCGGGAGCGCTCCTGCGGTTTGCGGTCACATTACCGTCTCTGGAGTCCCTGATGGTAATGGTATAGCTGGTAGACACGGAGCCGGAACCTCCGGTATACGTCCAGTGGGCGTAGACGGTGGTATTTGCAGAGAATACGGTATCCGTCGTGATCTCTGCTCCGTCCGCCAGGTACCAGCCGAGGAAGCGGTAGCTACCGCGTCGGGAAGCGCTGGGAAGAGAGGACAGCTTCTGATTGGTGGTGGTCATGCTACCGACAGAAGGTGTAACGCCGTTGCCGTCAAAGGTAACGGTAAACTCGGCCTTGGCTATCGTGATGGACAGCTCCTTTGTGCCCTCGCCCAAAGCGTTGACCGCCTTGACGGTAAAGACCGCAGTCTCCTCCCCGGCGGGTGTGCCGCTTATCTCTCCGGTGGTCTCGTTCAGGCTGAGTCCCTTGGGAAGCGTGCCGCTCGCAATGCTCCATGTGATGGGCGCAGTACCCTTTGCGGTCAGGGTCTGGCTGTATGCCTCGCCCTCCGTGCCGCCGGGCAGGGTCTCGGTGGTGACGGTCGGCGGGCTGTCGGGAACGGTGAGCTTTACCCTGATCGTGGCCGTTACCGCGGGCTCCGGCTGCTGAAAGATGCTATCGGCATCTTCGTCAAGCACCAGTGAGCCGGTGATGGTCTGCCAGTCCGGAGACTGCGCGTTATAGGACGATTCATTCCATGCCACGTCGACCCAGCGCCAGGCATCGTCAACGGCGTTGATGCACACATTTTCCGGCAAGCCGAGCTGTGCAAAGGGCGTGCCAAGCGGCTTATTGGTAATGGGGTCCGGTTCATCGGTATCCTTGATGGTGTTTTTGATGGCGCTTATTTTGATGGTGGTCTCCGTCGGCTTGTGGAGGCGCGGGTCGTCCGGCGTGAATACCACCGTCACATCGTGTTCACCCGGAGTCTGGAGGTAGAACGGCGAGGCATTCTTGAAGGAGAACGTGCCGGGGGCGACGGTATCCGTACCCTTGACCTTTGCCACGCCGCCGACGAGCGTGCCGACTTCATCGTTGTAGGTTCCCACCTGAAGCTTTCGCCAGATGAATATGGTGTTGTCGGGCAACGTAAAATCGCCGTTCTTCCATCGGAATACGGGCAGCTGCGTGATCTCCGTCTCGGTCGGGTCAGGCTGCAGCTGAACCTTTCTCACGGCTCGGAGGTCGGCACCATCGGGTATGGTGAAATATTTCTCCAATTCGGCGCGGTTGACTTCGCCGTAGATGGTCTGCTCCTCAAACGAATTGGGGTCGTAGGTCGAGCTGTCCCACGAGGTGACGACATCCATGGAATACCCCTCGAGTTCTCCGGGGGGCGTTTCGTTGCTGACCGCGGAGAAACTGAATGACATTGACGGATTCAGCTCCTCAAAGGTCGTTCCGATTTTTTTGTTGGGAATGTGTACGATATCGGAGCTGACAAATGTACGGGGAATGACGTCCACATCAACGGTGCATTTCGCCTTGTTGTACCGCTTTAGGTTGTCGGGCGTGAAGATGACCTTGAGCTGCAGCGGCCCTGCCTGCAAAAGTGTGCTCGCCGTCAATGAATGTCCGTATATTTTCTGATCTTTGTCCAGCGTGAACTTGCCGGAAACCGTTTCGCCGTTGGCCGTGGCCGTTCCGCCGGAGAGGTACTTGTCGAAAAAGACATGGAAGCACAGGTCGCCGCCGTAGAGCTGCTTGGAGTAGGTGGGCGGCTCCAGCGTGGGCGTAAAGACACGGTCGTCAATGAGTGTTATTCTGGCGGTTGCCTTGACCGTGCTTGTCGGCTCCAGTTTATCCGTGTAGCGACTCTGTTCAACATGCAGCTCGCCGGTAATAATTTGCTCGCCATAAATGTTCGGGTCATAGGTGGAGCCGTCCCATGTCACGGGGATGGGGCTGAAGCTCGCGCCGGTGTTGGTCTCAACCATGACGCCGTAAGGGGAAAGGGGAAGCCCCAGATCCTCAAACGGCGTGCCAAGGGGCTTGTCAGTGATGACCACGTCTTCTGGGACTCTTGTGATCGTGCGCTTTATCCCTGTCACGGTGACGATGCATTCCGCCGTGGTGTATGCCTCCGTATCGTCGGGGGTAAAGAGGACTTCCATGCGGTTTTCGCCCGGGCGTACTACTCTGCCGCCTCCCTTTTGCTTGAAGCGGAATGAGCCGGGAACGACGACGCCTGTTCCCTCGGCCTTCGCTTCGCCGCCGCTGAGGGCCTCGTCCATGTACTCATTGCCTACATACCCCTCAGCGGGCAGCGTGGGCGGAGTCGTGATGACTGTTTTGGTGATCTGCAAAAGCTCTCCGTAGGCCGTATGACAGGTTTCGCAGACAGCCCTCTCCGTGAATGTGGCTTTGCCGCCGGAGCAGCTGCCCGTTTCGGTATGGCTGCTGTCGAGCGAGCAGGTGCGCTTATGCGTTCCATTGCTGTTTGAGGTCCATTCGCCCCAGCTATGATTGTGCACCTCCCATATGGCATAGATGGTTGTGCTCATATCATACCCATGTACTACCAGGCAACTGGTATAACCGCCGCTTCCGCCATATATCGGCTTACCCGTCCGAGAATTCGCCCAACCCATGAAGGTATATCCGTCACGGGTTGGAATTATTTCTGATATGGGAACCCATACATGAAATTCCGTACTTGTTACGCTCTGACTTGGCGGCGCGCCGCTGCCGCCGTTGGCATCGTAATGCAGCGTATAGGTGTATTGTGTGGCAGCGGGACGGACTGCCCCGCCCGCCGCAAACGCCGCCGTCGGCAGCATGGTCAGCACCATGCAGCAGACGAGCAGGATGCTAAGTATTCGTTTTTTCATGTCGTTTTTCCCTCCTGTTTCTGCGGGTCTGGCTTGTCCGTCCCGTCTTTTTTCTGGTTTTCTCTGATTCTGAGCCGGAAGCACAGCGCGGTGATGACCGCCGCCGCTGCAAAGCAGACAACTCCCACCAGCACATAGCCGCCCGCGTCCTCCCGCAGCAGCATCGCGCCGAAGCTGCCCCACGCGGCGGTCTGCCCCGGAGCGACGACCGTGCCCACCGCCTGCATCAGCACCGCGAACAGCAGCATACATGTGGCGCTCAGTCCATATATGCCGCGCCGCTGCCTCCGGCGGATGTTTTCCCGCACCCGCTGCTTGACGAGTGCGACCCGTCTTGCGGTATCGTACATTTCGTTTGAATCCCCTTTCCGGTTTGTCTGAAACTGTGGCCTAAAAACCCTTTCACTTATATAGGTACAAAAAATCGAAAAAACTCTCACCCAAAACGCAAAATTTTTCAAAAAAATTTGAGAGCCGCCAAAAAGCAGCTCTCAGGGAGTGGATATTCGGTTATTGCTTCCGTGATAATCGGAAAGCGGACAGCTTTCCCGCCGCCACCAGCAGCACCGGCAGGGCGTAGGCCACATACTGCGCCGCGCCGCCGTAGGCGATGAGCAGATTGTAGATGGCGTGGAGGGTGATGGCCGCGCCCAGCAGCCCACAGGTGCCTGCGATCTTCAGCCACGTCCGCTGCCATGTGTATGCAAGCCCGCCGCCCACGATCAGACCGCACAGCACATGCATCGCTCCCGTGCCGAAGCCCCGGAAGAAAATGAAGGAGAAGCGGTCTGCGCCGTTCTGGATGAGATAGCACACATTTTCGAAGGTGGCGAAGACGAGGGCGACCGTGATGGCGGCGGGTTTGATCTTATCCCCCTCCGGCTCGAATACCAGAAGATAGAACACCAGCGGCAGCAGCTTCATCATTTCCTCCACCACCGGCGCGATCTCCGCCGTGGCGGCAAGGGCGTCCGCCCGACATACCGCCGCGAGGAAGGTGTTGATATAGGCCGAAAGCAGGCATACCCCCATCCCGGCAATGCAGAACAGGAAGAAGCGAAGCTGCCGCCTGCCCATGCACAAAGCGGCCACCAGCAACGGGGACACCATGCAGATAAAAATATTTTCGATGTAGGTCATGCAGCCACCGCCTTTCTCATGGCGGGCAGCAGCCCCAGAATCGCAAGCGTCAGCAGCATATCACACCAGAAGGTGGGGCTTGCCGGTGAGGTTTCCGGCCAAAAGCAGCCCGCAGTCCAGAGCAGATACTCCGCGAGCGCAAAGCACAGCACGCCGATATGGAAATATCGCATATTCCACGCCGCGCCCGTCTGCGTTTTCGCATAGGCAAGAGCGCGTATGGCGCAGAAGGAGAGCCATATCATCATGCCGCACCAGATCAGATTGGAGAGAATGTCCCCGAAGGTGCAGTAGAACGCCAGCAGCGGAAGGCCGAACGCAGGCGCAAGCCATGCCCTGCGGCAGCGGAAGCTGCGCTCATCTGCTCCCTCCAGAGTGGCCTGCAAAATGCGCAGGAAGATGAGGCTGGCCACCCAGCCGAACTCCGAGACATAAAAGACCCGCGGTGTGGTATCGAACAGCAGCAGATACAGCGTCCAGTAGAGCGCGCCGAGAGCAAAGCAGCCATAGAAGCACAGCAGCAGGAAGTACGTCTGCCTGCGGCTTTTGCGGTAGGCGATACCCGAAAGCAGTGCGCCGACGAACGTAGTCAGTAATTGCAGCAGGTTCTCAATCAGCTCCATGAATCCCCTCGCTTTCTTTGTTCTGATCGTCCTCCCGGTTCATCTGCCGGATGCGAAAGCACAGGATGGTCACGCACACGCCGAGTAAAAACGCCAGCAGCCCAATGACGATGTATCCCAAGGCAGCGCCGCCGTGAAAGATGCTTGCCGTCATTTCAAAGCCGGAGTAATCCCCGGTCTGGATGTTTGCGGCAATGCCGGGCATGGCGAGGGACGCGCCGATGAGCAGCGCAAGGCACGCCGCCACGGCGGAAGCCATGGTGACCGTATTGCGCCGACGCCGTTTCTCTCGTTCCATTTTGGCGATGCGCCGCTTTGTCTCCGCGACGCGCTCCTCATGACTCCGCATTTGTGATCCCCTCCCGTTCTAAGAGCCTTCGCAGGCTCTCTTTTCCCCGATACACCATGTTGGTGATCTGTTTTACCGTTTTCCCCGTGACCTCCGCCGCCTGCGCGTAGCTCATATCCTCGAAATACGTCAGATACAGCACCTCCCGATAGTCCGGGTTCATCTCATCCATGCAGAAATGCAGAATGCGGTTTCGCTCCTCAGTCTGTATAACCTCCTCCGCCAGCAGCCGTCCGTCCGGCTCGCCGGTCAGCGCATCGAGGCTGAACAGGGACTTTCGTTTGCTCTTATGACGCAGCGCCATGTGCCGCGCCGCCTTATAGAGATACGCCTTGAAGCCGCCGTCCCGGATGCGGGGCTTTTTGGTGAACAGATAGGCGAAAACATCCAGCATCAGCTCCTCCGCCTCGTGAACGTCGTGCAGATAGCCGTCAATATACAGGGTCAGCGGGTCGCCGTATTTTTTCATCAGGGCATTAAGCCCTTCGTCATCGCCGCTCAGATATTGGCAGTAAAAAGCCTCGTCGCAGGCCATATCGTTCACTTCCTTTTTACAGCCGTTCAAAATACAGCCGGATAGCTGTCCCATTGAGATCACGGTATTGTTTCTTGATTATCATTGACATTATATACGAATTTTCGCAGTAGAACAAGGCTTCAACAAAAGCGGCGACACTTTCTAAAGAGCCAGCGTGGCTTTTGGGAGAAACCCGTTCGCCACGCTGGCTGTGTTTTGTTTATGCGCTTTTGTCAGTGGTTTTGAAAATCGGCAATCAGTTTTCTTGATACATCCGATACAGGAAGGTGACGATCTGGGCTCTCGTGCAGTCGTTGTCGGAGCCGAACAGGTTATCGCCGATACCGTTGGTAATACCGTTATTCGTAGCCCACTTCACGGCTTCGGCGTAGTAAGCGGTTGCCGCAACATCGCTGAAAGCGGGTGCGCCATTCGCGGAAGCCTTGGAGGCACGGAACAGGAAGGTCACGCTCTGTGCGCGAGTGCAGGTAGCATCCGGGCCGAACTTGCCATCGCCCGTACCGGTAGTAATGCCGTTCTCCACTGCCCACGCAACCGCCTTGGCATAATAGCTATCCGCAGGAACATCAGAGAAGTTGCTCATGTTCTTGGGCTCCGGGCTGCCGGCAGCGCGCCAGAGGAAAGTGACAATCTGAGCGCGGGTGCAGGGCTGGTTCGGTGCAAAGAGGCTATTGCCAACGCCGCCGGTGATGCCGTTCTCCACCGCCCACTTGACGGCTTCGTAGTAATAGGCGTCGTTCGGCACGTCATAGAAGAAGTTGAGAACGCTGTTGTCCTCCATAAAGGTCGCCTTGACCTCGACCTTGCTGCCGGGCATGGTGAAGGTGTATTTCCCGTTGCCCTTGTTGGTGAGCTTCAGATCATTGCCGTTCTTGTCGGTGACGGAAATGGTTTCCAGCACATAGCCGCTGTCGGGTTTCACCGTGATCGTCACGGTGCTGCCCGCAGAGGCGTTCTTCGGGCTGACCGTCACGCTGCCGTTCTCGGTCTTGTCGGGAACATTTACTGGATAGGTAACAGAACCTCTACTTGAAGAACGTCGGGAAAGAATCAGCTTTCCAGCCGCGTAAGTAATGGAATAATTGCTGCCAGCATCCGCTCCATTCGCTATAATCTTTGCAGCCTCACCAATCTTGGTCATGTCCGGCATTGCCGGATCGTAAGCCAAAATCGGTTCTTTTGTCAGATGATCTTTACCGATCAGACCATCAACCGTGTAATCCTTGTTCAACTCTGGCTTGCTTAAATCGGGAGCTTTGCCGCCAATGTAAGCGTTCTTGTCCTTGGCTGTTACGGTAAGTTCAGCAGCTTTGATCTCCAAAGTGACGAATTTTTCTTCTACGTCCTTATGGTTGCTGTCGCCAACGACCTTATAATACACCGTGTAACTGCCTGCGTCCTTGGCCTGGGGCAGCGTAGTACCATAGGTTCTGCTTTCCCCCAGCCTATACTGGATCTCGCCGGTCGTGCTGGAACCGCCGGTAACGAGTGTCTGCATTTTGCCATTGTAGCGGAGCTCGTCGACCCGCTTTGGAGCGGTCACTCTGCCATCCGCTTTCGTGATAGAAGCCGCGGTAAATTCGTACGTCGCATCCTCTTTTGCTAGAGTGTAGTTTTCGCTGTTCCCTCCCTCAAGGCTGAGCGCCAGGGTAACGGTCTTGTTCGTTCCGACATTTGCATCGGCATACATGCTGGGGATTGCCTTGATGAAAATATCGTCCGTACTGACCTTACCGTTAAATCCAACCGTGCCGGTCAGCGTACCGGCTTCCGTTGTGCTATCATAGATCTTCGTGACTGTAATCCCGCTAAAATCAAGAGCAGTCAGCTGTTTGGGGATGATGGTAAAGTTCGTTGCAATCTCACCGGTGTAGTTGCCGATACCAGTAATTTTTACAGCAGCCGTGCCGACAAACTTATTGTTCTCGTAAGCAAGGGTATAGTCATGTCCTACGGAAAGGCATGTTCCTCCGTCTTTTACACGCGTTTCAGGCATAAGGTCACTGCCACTGTACGCCTGCGCAGCAATCTGGTCTGTGCTTACATCGCTGCTATCAAGATTTTTTGCTTTGATCTTAACTTCGATATGCTGCTTATCGCTGTCAGAGTGTGCATCATCGCCCTGCACATACCAGTAAACGATATAATCACCTGCGACAGTTCCTGTAGGAATAGAGCTTGTATAGCTGCCGTTTTCACTGGTGCTGTACCGAAGTGTACCACCGGCGGAGCTGCCCGGAGTGACAAGCTCCTGCGGTAAGCCATTGTAGGTGAGATCATTTGCATTTGGCAAAAGGTCAATCGTTGCCGAAGGCTTTACAATAGTAAAGGTCCAACTGCTATCGGAGAGGTCGGTGACGGGCTTGTAGTAGCTGCTTACCCCGACATCAAGCTCTACGGTATAAACGCCTGCCACTTTCGCCTCGCTCACTGGGCTGCCATTCAGGTAGTATTTAACAACAGGGGTCACGCTAAGCTTGGGATTTCCATTAAATTGGAGGCTCGCTGTCTTAGCATTTCCGTCATAGACAAGATCAGATGGAGGCGAGAATGAAAAATCGGATGCTTTCAGCGTCAGTCCTTCGACAGTAAGGCTCAAATTGTCGGTCTTCTGTTCATATTCACCAGTTCCACCGATGGTATAGGAAGCAGTATAGTCCTTAACCGTTGGACAGGTAAAACAAGAAGACGCCTCTACTGGAGAGAGGTAGCAGCTATTATCTTCACTCCACGTCAGATCTTTGGTTTTATCAAAGCATGTCACGGTACCGGTAAGATTTTGGACGGCTGTGCTATTTGATGTGTAGGTAACAGCAAAAACGATTTCTTCGCCGCAGGTAAAGGTCTTGTCAATCTTTTCCTCAAATATACCAGAGGTCCCGTTCACTGTGCCGACTCTAAACGTAGTGCTAATCGTGGGGGCAGTATAAACCGTCGCAGTGATCACTCCGGGGATATTCTGGGTCAGACTGACACCATCCCTTGTTAGAGTGACAGAGGCCACAAAACTGCCGTATGTGCCACTGGGGGCGGTGTGCGTACCCGCCACAGCAGGCGTTACGCTACTGATGCTTACGGTGCTGTTTTCAGTGGTAATACCTTCAAGATTACAAATCTCTCTGGATACCCAGGTGACAAGCGCGCTTTCTTCATTCGCATCCTCCATGGAAACGATGAGCGAGGTGGGGAGGTTGTCGGCCAAACCATAGACCTCCGGTGCGATGCGGATATGTGGGTACATCAAACTCTTCAGTTCCCCATCCACGTCCCGTTCTGTAGTGAAGGTTTCCACCTTCACCAGCCCATCGCCCTGATCTTCGTAAAGTTTTTGCGCTGGAGTGGCTTCACGGATAACTGTACTGAATGGATAGAATGCGGCGGATTTTTTCCCCGTATCCACCACATTGATCATTGCTGTGGAACTATTCTTCATGATGATTCCACCGCTGATTGCCATGGGCATTTGTCCCGTTTCAACCATAAGCGCTATGTTCCCGTCGAGCGTAAGTGACCTGGCGCTTATGCCATATTCAGCCCAAGAGCTTTGCACAATAACGGTAGCTTGTTCGCTGCCGCTGGCTTTAAAGGTAAGATCTTTGCCTGCATCCAAATCAATGATGCTTGGATTCCCGCCGCTCCTACTATCCGGGAGAAACTTAACTGTACCCTGTACGCTGATGTTCAAATCGTTCTTAGAATACAACAATCTGCTCCGATACGCTTTTGTTACAACCAGTCCATTCTTAAATGTAAGCGTGTTCGACTTTTCATCATAGGAAGCAAGGCCATTGCCGAGAATATCGCTCTGATTATGATCGCTCACACGGACACCATCGAGCCAAATATCGTAATACTTGGATGTGTCCACAAAGCTATCACCGATTGGCAAAGGATAACCGTCAGCGCCGGCAGCCCATATCTTAAGACCGTCTGCGCCATCCATTCGATAGAGATTCTCATTGAGTGCATTGAGCAGTTCGGTGTCACTTCCTCCGCCAAGACCCCCCGTGCCAGTAAATTTGGTCACGCAATCACCGCGAGAATCTCCCCCTGAGTAGGCCCCAAAATTAGGAAGCTGCGAACCCGCTTCAACATAGCTGAGATCAACCGTCATATTGGACCCAAAGCAGCCGAGAAAAGCTCCCACATAATTCCAACCGCCGCTAACATCCTTGCGCGTATAGCAGTTCTTGATAATAGAACTGCTTGCCTCCCCACAGACACCGCCAGTGCGGCTTTCGCCGAAAACCCCTGCCAGGTTGCAGCAGTTATAGAGGTTGACATTGCTGTTGGCATACGCCAAAATACCGCCGCTTTCACTACCATTTTCATCACCAGCTACTTCTGCGCAGTTCCAGCAATTCTGAATTGTTGTTCCGTTTGCTTGACCGCACAGGCCACCCAGCCTTCCTTCGCCAGAGATTGTTCCGGAGTTACTGCTCTGAACAAGTCTTCCACCTGCTATGTAGCCGACAATCCCGCCGCAGGTCGCACCGCTACTAATCACAATATTGTTTTCTCCAGTGCAGTTTTCAAAGGCCGCGTTGTAAGCCCGACCGGCAAAAATGCCCGAATAATCTGTAGCGGAAGCGGATTGTTTCGTTTTTAGAAGGCTGCTTTTTATGGTGAGATTCTTAATAGAACCATTCTTTAGATAGCCAAAGAGGCCAGAGTAAAAATACCCAATATTTCCATCAGTAACGCACAGACCGGAGATGGAATGATGGTTGCCGTCGAAATGGATAGCACATTCTTTTCCATTGATAGGCATCCAGTAATAGATTGTAGCATCTGGAAGATTTCCGCTCGCGTCAAACGTGCAGTCATTGAGAATAATATCATTCATAAGCTTCACATAACAGGTAGTTGGCAACTTCCCCCCGTTGATGTAGCCCTTATCATTGGTAGCCTGCGCAAGACCAGCCAGCTGCTGCGGCGTCTCTATCTCAAAGGGCTTTTCTGCTGTGCCGGTGCCACTTATGACTTGGCGTATTTGTCCGTCCCAAACACCCGCCGCCGCAAAGGCCGCGGTTGGCAGAAGCGTCAGGCAGAGCGTCAGCGCAGTCAGAATGCTCAAAAATCGTTTCTTCATCGCAATCCCTCCATGATGAAAGTCATTTGGTTCCTCCTTTGGAGGAACCAAGGGGATATCCCCTTGCCAAAAATTTATTTTTCCGTCAGGGCTTCAAAGCCCTTTTCCGCCTGCTGGACGGTCTTCTGGATGATGCCCGAAGCCATTGTGTGAAGGTCCATCTGCAAGACGGCCGCCGTGATCGCCGCGCGCTTCTCCTTCGGTACGTCATAGAGCTTGAGCGAGCAGTCCAGAAAGCGGGAGATCTTGGTCTCCATCGTGAAATACACGTCACAGGGAACCGACATGAAGCCCCGCATGATACTGCCCGACGCGATCTCCATCTCGTAGAAGTCCTTGGGCTGCGCCTCCGGCAGATAAGGCCCGAAGATGGTTTGCAGACGCTTGGCCGTGCTATGGTAAATGTACGCCGATGTGGTCGGCAGCGAGTAGCCGGTCACATACAGCTCCCGCAGCGGCTCGGTCAGTTCGGCGATGTGGAGCTGGAGGGCCGTTTCCACGGCGTACAGGAGTACAGGGTCTTGTTCCCCGCTGTGCTGTCCCGCCAGAGCGAATTGCCCGCTGAACATCCGCTTTACCAGCTCCAGCAGCAGCGCCTCCTTGCTGGGAAAAACATGGAAGAACGAACTCTGCCCAATGCCTGCCGCCTTTGCGATCTCTCCGGTTGTAGTTCTGGTGTAGCCCTTTTCCAGGAACAACGCCACCGCCGCCCGTAATACCTTTTGCTGCGTTACCAGACCGTTTAACAGTTTTCCTCTTGGCAAGTCAGCGCCCCCTTTATAACTTTTCTTGCGATTGCACTTTTATAATACCATGAGCTATTCCATCACGCAAGAAAAATTTCAGCGCCAGACCAGCAAAATTGGAATCCCCCTGTTCCTGACCCAGTTTTGACCCAGAACGGAATTGGAGCGGGCAGGGCTGGACGGAAACAACGGAAAATCCGCCGAGCGAATGGTGATAAAAAGCACACATCGGAGCCAAAACGGCTCCGATGTGCCCTTGAGACAACCTACGGACCAGAAGGCCGGGGGTTCGAATCCCTCACGGCGTACCAAAAGTCCTCGAAATCGT
>ERZ840096.1665-NODE-1665-length-21864-cov-7.923885_pt1 | contig 21864 bp, 28 predicted proteins | sample MGYA00519878_ERZ840096 | MGnify/ENA primary metagenome ERZ840096 (study PRJEB31850, sample SAMEA3708865) | human gut metagenome | biome: human gut; feature: human-associated habitat; material: faeces | place: China | collected 2014 ...
AGTTCAGCGGGTGGACCCGGCGGTTTTTGTACCGCACCTCAAAATGCAGGTGTGCTCCATAGCAGTTGCCGGTATCGCCGCTGTAGCCGATCAGCTGGCCCTCGTATACCGTCTCCCCCTGGGCCACGCAGAGTTTGCTCAAATGGGCGTACAGCGTCTCCAGCCGGCCGCCACGGTAATCCGCATGGCGCAGCTTGAGCATATTGCCATAGCTGTTGGTATCCCCCTGGGTGCGCTTGCCGTTCCAGCGGTATGCGATTGCAACCGTGCCGGCCTCCGCAGCGTACACGGGCGTGCCGACTGCCGCACGAAAGTCCAGCGCCCTGTGCAGCGAGCCATCATTGTACAGCCATCCGGCGGTGATTACATGGCTCTGCAGGGGCCAGCTGAAAAGCACATCTTCATTTTCCAGTCTCATTTTTTTCTTTCCTTTCTTTTTCAGAAGTTACCGTCTGTGTATCCCACCAAAGCTCCGCAAGAAGCTCACGCTCTGTGGTAGTATCAAGGTCTTCACGTTCGAGCCTGTCAAGAGTCGCGTCCAAAAGGTCGAGAGCGATTGCAAGTGTGCTGCGCAGGCGGGATATACTATCAGGGTTTTGCATTTCTAGGCGGTTCCGGCCAGACAACGTCATAGGGAAAGCCCTCCTGCTCTGGTACGTCTCGCAGTGCCTGCCTGTATGCTTTCCAGTCCTCTTTGTCAGTCTTTGCATCACCCAGCACCGTCCAGTCAGTGGCGTCAATCAGCTTGTCCCGCTCTGTACGCACAGCGACCGCAGCGGCATCGTAGTCATACTGCTTGACAAGGGTGGCCCACGCATCCGGGGCCGCGCTCAGGCCGCCTGCAGGCAGGGCCGTAATCATCTCGTATGTCGTATACTGCCAGCCGTTCCGGGGCGTGTCCATATTGGACACAGCCTCGCGGGTGACTTCCTGCTCATCCTCATACAGCCGGATGAGCGTTGCTCCACCGGGCAGCGGCTCGCACTCAAAGCGGGGGCGCTGCTCTGCGCACTCAGTTTTTACCATGTGTAATCATTCTCCTTATGTTTTTGCAGCCTGTCAATATCGGTCAGTTTTGTGGGGGCCTTGCGGTCCCCGAACCCCCGCTTAACCGGGGATAGAAAGGTCGCCGCCGCTGTCCCACCCGGAGTCGCCCGCGCCATCCGGGAGGTGGACGTAGAACGGGCCGGCGTTGCCGCCGCTGCGGGAGCGGCCGCCACGCAGAACGATACGGGTTCCGGCCTTATTGATATAGAAATAGTCTGCCAGGTAAGTACTAGAATTGCCGCCAACAGACTTGGTGATCTGCACGCTGGGCGCACGATCATCCTGCTGCAGGGCGGTCGCCCAACCTTCGTCCGGCATTGCCATAGTGTCAAGGGCAATGTAGCCATCGTTGGATGTCCAGCTGTACTTTGTGGGGTCATCGCACCAGTATGGTACGCCGTCAACCAGCTTCCAGTCACACTCGATGTGCCACTGGTTGCCATAGAGCGGATTTTCCACGCCGTAAAATACAAAACTGTGCCGTCCATCGGTGTTGCTGACGGGGCTGCCGCAGGTGGCAATCACACTGTTTGCGGTGCCGGTGCTCTGCATCATGCGCCATACCTTGTGATCGGTCGTTGTGGTTACAGGATCGCCGTCAAAATTAACTTTAACGTTGGTGGCATCACCATCAATGGTTTCCACGCTGGTAACAATACGACGTTTTGCGATGGCTTCGTTTTCGCCGCCGCTGCCGATGGAGATCACCATGCCAGGCTCAATGCTGGCGCCCTTGGCAACCACCACACTGGCAGCATTGTCAGTCGCGGCGGCAACTGCAAGGTTCGTGCTGTACAAGCTTGTACAGCCATTGATCTTGCTCTGCGCATGGCGCGTGCCGTATACAACAATCATCAGGTAGGCCAGCACCTCAAAGTCGGCACTGGTGCCAATGCTGTAGGTATCGCCCCATTTGCGGGCAGCGGCCAAAAACTGCGTGATATTCCGGTTGCCAGTCGGCACGGCACCGGCAATGCTGTGCAGCTTGCCGTCCGCGCCAATGCTGCCGGGAAAAGCGCGCACATAGCATTTCTGCTTGAGGCTGCCGTCCGCGTTCAAGAATTTGCGCGGGGCGCGGTAGCCGGGCAGCATAGACATGCTGATGGACGGCGCAACGTCCAGCATGCCGGAAACATAGAATAGCGGAATTTCTACAAGCACCTCTCCGTTAGTACCATCTTCGATGTATCCGGGCTGGCCCTTATACGCATTGACCTTAACGGTGCCGTCCGCGTTCAGGGTGCAGCAACAGCGGCGCATGCCTGCCCAGGGGTAGACGGCATCGAAGCTGTTCTGCCCCATGCTGGTGTCAGTGCCGGGAACAAAAACAAAATCTTTGGCTGCACCCACGCGGGTGCCAGCGCTGGTGCTTCCGGAAAAATTCACGCCAAAAATAGTCTGACTGGTTACAATGCCAGCCACCTGCGCGGCATAATTCTTGGCATCGTCTGCGCTTTTGGCGGCAGCAGTCTCGCTGGCTTTGGCTGCCGTTGCGCTACCAGAGCTTGCGATTGCGCTCTTGGCTACTGCGTTCTCGCTTGCCTTTGCCGCTGCTGCCGAAGCACTAGCTGCCGCCGCTTTCTGCGTTGCCGTGTTCACGGCACTGTCCAGATTTGCCGCGCTGGCGGCTGCCTCTTTGGCAGATTTTGCTGCTGCCGCCTCCGATGCCTTTGCTGTTGTGGCGCTGGATTTTGCCGCCGCTGCCTGTGTCGTTGCAGTGCTTGCGAATGTACTTACATTGCTGGCGCTGGATGCAGCGGCCTTTTGTGCCGTTTCCGCACCGGCTTTTGCCGTCTCTGCTGCACTCTGTGCCGTTTTGGCGGCAGTGGCGGACTGGCCCGCGTTGGTTTCGGATTCCTTGGCGGCGACAGCGCTGTTGGCGGCACCATCGCGGGCAGCTTCGGCCTGGTTCTTGGCATCTACAGCGCCGTCCCGCAAATCCTGCATCTGGGTAAGGGCCTGGGCATTCTCGCTGGGTGTGGCGGTGCTGTTGGCACCAGGCACCTGGGCGTGATCCAGCACCATGTAGGGCAGATTGCAGCTGATGCGCTGCACACCGTCCTGCACGCCCCGGAATGTGATGGTGGCGTACTTGGATGCTCGCATACAGGCTTCCGGCGGGACGGGTACAAGGCCGTCCGTGTCCGCCAATACCGTTACACCCTCATCGTTGGGGACGTTATGGAACGTGGCATCAATCGCAAGGCCCTCCCACTCCGGGCCGTGGCGCAGCAGCAGCTGTTCCGTGCCGTAACTGTCCCAGGTGCCCAGCACCAGCACGCCCATCAGGCCAACCACCTGCGCAGTGTGGCGGGCAAGGGTAATGGTATGTGTTGTCATCTTGTGGCTTTTTCCTCCTTTTTGTTTACCTCTCTCTCGCTGGCTTCCACCATCGAGATCACGTTCAGCAGCACCAGCCGCACCACAGCGGGGTGCAGGCAGCTGTTGTTGATGGCGTTGATGACGGACTTTTGGAGTTCTTCAATTTTTGCGGTTGTGGTCATGAGCGCTCCTCCGGGGCTTGCGCACCCTGCTGCACCTTGTCCAGCGTATCCATGGCGGCGCGCAGGACAGAGAGGTACTGCGGCAGATCGTAACGGCAAAAATATTCGGCAGCCCCGGCGGTTTGCAGGGTCGTTTCATCGGCCGCTTCGGCCAGGCCGGATAGAGCAAGAGACAAAAGGTTGCGGGCATCCTGCAGGGAGCCGTCCTTTAGCTCGGTGTCGCTTGAAAAAGTGAGGTAGGATTGATGCATGTATACACCTCCGTTGGGTTTCGTTAGGAGTTAGAAGGGAGGAGTTGGAAGGTGTGCGCGTGTGCGCACGGGTTGAAAATTGGGCCGCAATCCCGTAGGGGCGCACAGTGTGCGTCCATCGCCCTGTGGCAAATCCTGTTGTGGCATATACGGCGGGGTTTTCGGAACGGTCAAGACCGTTCCCTACAGAGCTGGACCTTGGTAAAATCATCGCTTTTGGTCCAAAGCATCAATAAAAGCCTCCTGTGGCAATGGCCTGTTTGCGCTGCCAGCGCTGTACGGCGCGGCCTACGTCCTCGTCGGTCAGTTCAATGCCGTACACGGCGGAGAGGATCTCCCGCAGCACGGAAACCACGGCTTCAAAGCCCGCCATCTGGCCTGCCTGCAAATCTTCCATGACTTCGGCCACAGCCTGCTTGATGGTATCCAGCGGAGCTTCCACGTTGGTGCCGTGGCTCTGGTCGCCCAGCACGGCCAGAAACTCCCGGTTCGCCGGGATGACCGCGCCCTGCGCCAGGTAGGGAATTTGCGGGGCGGTCAGGGTGCTGATATTAAACCCGACATGCCCGCCGCCGAATATGTCCGGCAGGTCGAACGACAACCCGTTCAGCGCATTGATGACCGCATTGATGCCGGTGACAACGGCGGAGATCATCCGGTTGATGAAGCCGATGATGCCGTTGACGGCGGTCTTGATAGCGTTCGTCATCTTATCCCAGACGGTGTTGACTGTGTTGCCGATGGCCTGCCAGGCAGCATCCCAGTTGCCGCGGAACACGGCGCTTAAAAAGTCCGCCAGCCCGCGCAGCACAACAATGGCCAGATCGATGGCATCCGCAATAGCCCCAACGGCCACGCCAACAACGTCCGCAATGGCGTTGAATACCTCAGCAAACGCGGGGCCGAACGTGGCGATGATCCACTTGGCCACCGGGGCCAGTAGGTTGTTCCACAGGTCCAGCAGGCAGTTGGCAACGCTTGCCACCAGCAAAAGAATGTCATCCCACAGGGGTTTGAGGTGGGAGGACCACAACTGCTGCAGAACGCTGATCAGGTTCTGCAGGATCGGCTTGACAATGGTTTCCCACAGGAGGGTGGCCAGATCCTCCAGATTCTGGAACGCAAGGATCACACCGTCCATAAGGGGCTGCCCGTAAGTATCCCAGGCGGTTTTGATGCCGCTCATCAGGTCTTGCCAGATCTGCAAAAGCAGGTCAAGCGCAGGGATCAGCACACCATTGATGGCGTCCGTGCCAATTCCGCATGCCCAGGTGAACAGGTCGGCCAGGACATAAATGGCAGTGGAAGCAACACCGCCCACAATGGGGGCAAACGCTTCCGAAAACGCATTGATCACACCAGGGGCAAACGTGCCGCTCAGATAGGTGAGCAGTGGGGAAAGCCCCTCGTTCCAAAAAGCAAGCGCTGCCTGTTGAACCTCCGGCCAGACGGCGCTGGCCGCGTTCCGTATCTGTTCCCATGCGGTGCTCCATGCGGCAACGCTGGGGGCCAGCAGCGTCTGGAAGGTGCTCCAAAAGTTCTTCAGCTTGTCCGTGATCCCGCCCAGAGGGCTGGCAATATGATCAAAATTATAGTTTGCTCCGCCGCTGCCCCCTGTCTTGGCATCCAGCCGCTCGATCTCATCAAACCCGGCCAGGCTGCGCTTGGCCTTGTCGGCCTGCTTGGAGGTGGATCCGGCGGCGCTGCCAACGGCATTGATCCCCTTGGCGGTCTGCTTCATGCTGGAGATGCTTTTCCCGGTCAGGAGAGAAAGCAGACGAAGAAAGCCGTTGATCAGAGAGGTGAGAAGGTTCAGCAACCCGATAATCGCAGGGGAAAGCGCGGAAGCCAGCCCTGCGGCAGCAGTGGCTGCGGCACCCTTTAACTTGCCAAGCGCGGTGCTTACCCCGTTTGTTTTGGCAATCGTGGTTCCCATCACGTTTACCACGGAGCGCAGGGCGGAGGAGATCAGGTTAAATACCAGTGCCCCCGACACAATACCTGCAAGTCTACGGCCAAGCTGCCCCACAGCCTTGGAGGTCCGCGCAACGGCAGTCGCGGCAATCTGGGCTTTCCCCGCCATCGTTGTGGATTTGCCTGCGGTGGCTGTGGATTTACCCGACGCAGCCATAGCCATGGCCGCCTGTTCCCGCACGGCACGCTGCTCGGCGGCCTGGGCGGCCTTATCCTGTGCGGCAACGGCCTTTTGCGTTTCCGCCACAATGAGCTCCGCGTGCTGCGTGGCGGTTTCGTTCATGGTTCCGTAGGCTTTGTTCTGGCGCTCTTCAATTTTGGCAAAGGACTTTTCAATGTCCGCCGCCTGCTTATTGAAGTACGCCTGCATGGAATCTTCGCCGTTCAGGTACTGTGCCAGGCTGCTTTGGCGGGTTACCGCCTGCTCTTCGGTCGCCAGCTGTGCGGCCAACGCCGCGTGCTGGTCCTGCAGACCGGCAAGCGCGCTTTCCTGTTCGGTATACTTTGCCGTCAGGCCGGGGATGGACTGCTGCAGCTTGTCCAGCGCACCCTGAAGCTCCGACGCTTTGGCCGCGTCGCTGGCAAAATGCTGGCCCACAAACTCCTGTGCATTCAGGTTTGCTGTCTCCGGGGTGAGCAATGGATTCCGCTGCTTCTCGATCTCGGCCCGGCGCTGCACAAAGCTGCGCAGCTGTTCATTCACGCTTTCCAGCTCTGCTGCCGTGGATTCCGCCTTGCTCTGGGCATCGGAAAGCTCTTTCCCAAGCGCCAGATGCTTGCTGTTTGCGGTATTGATCTGCCTGTCCAGCGCAGCAACCTGCTGGGCGGTGCTCTTGGCCTTGGCCTGCAGCTCTTTCAGCTCGGCATAGGCGCCTTTATTGTTGATTCTGGTATCCAGAATGATCGACCCATCAGCCAAACATTACACCCCCAGACTTTTGAAAAATTCTTCTTCCGCGCTGGTCAGCTTGTGTTTGGGCAGGGTGACCAGATCGGGATTGTTGCGCACAAATTCCTGCTCGGCTTTGTCCAGCTTTTTGCCGTGCAGGCGCTTGTTGCGGATGGAGACGACCTGCGCAAACTGGCCGTCCCCGATGCAGCCAAATGCCCCGATGAACTCCCACCAGTGCAGGTAGGCGCAGCGGCGGCAGCTGTAGCCCAGAACTTTGTCCACTGCCGGGGCCATGATGGCGGCGTCGGTGTCCCAGTCCACAAGGGCGGGCTTTGGCACGGCGGCTTCCACCGGCTTGCCGCAGTTGATAAACACCATGGCCGCCTGGGCTGCTGCACTCAGGTCCGGCAGGCGCTTCCAATCCGGGTACAGGATCTCCAGGCAGGCAAGGGTCTGTTCCTGCGGGCTCAGCTCCGGGTCACGCAGGGCGGAGATGGCATCCAGCACGGCGCGGTAGTCGCTGCGGATGGCAAACTCCTGCCCGCATACCGTCACGCTGGTGGGCAGCTTCCAGCCGCTCACTGCTGCTCCGGGGCCAGCCCGGCGGTGCTGCCCTGGTAGGCGTCCGCGTGCCTGGCAATGCGGGCCGCGCTGGCCTTGGCGGCGGCTTCCACCGCCTGGGTCAGCATCGGGGTGACGGCATCCAACACGGCTTCGGCCACCAGGCTGCCGTCCTCGCAGAAAGCCAGGCTGGATACCCCGGCAAAGAATACATCCGATACCGGCGTGCCGAAGATGTAATCAAACCAGTGGCGCACCTGCCTGTCCCACTCCACCAGATCCTCGGGGCCGGTCACGGGCGCGGCCGTAATTTCGGCAATCTTGGCGCGGGCTTCCTCCATGCGGCCGGCCAGGCCGATGTCAGAGGGGTTGAAGCGGATGGTGCCGATCAGGGTGCCGTCCGCATCCTTGACGTCATAGCTTTTTAAGCCGCGGTCAATGTTCAGCTCCATTGTTTATTCCTCCGTGAAGGTGGGCACGCCGGCCGCAATGGTGCAGGTGCCCAGCGTTTTGTTGTTGGACAGGTGTACGTTCATCGGCATGCCGACGTAATCGGAGCCGCCCAGGCTCTGGGGCACGATGGTGCAGCCGGTGTGCTTTTCCGCCGTGAAGGAGCCGGAAGCAGCCCCCAGGAAGCAGTGGACGTGCAGCACATCGAACATGCTCAGCTCGCTTACGGCGTTGCGGCGCTCAATGTCCAGCAGCTTGGCGCTCAGCTTCTGGCCGCCGCGGATGGTGCAGGGGTCCAGGTCAAGCTCCGGCTTTGCGGCGCTCACGTTCACGTCCGTAATGCCCAGGATGTCGGTCACGGTGTCGGTGTCGTGGTTGTATTCCACGCTTGCGTCCTCAACGCCGCGGCCCAGCAGTTCCCAGGTCTCAGTACCGGAACCGCCGACGTTCACAAAGATCATGTCCAGTTTGCGGTCAGCTTTTTGGCCGGCGGTCAGGTTGATAGCAGCTTCTGCCATGGTTATTCCTCCTCAAGATAGAGTTTGATTTGTAATTGATAGCGGGCCGCGTTGGCATCCGCCCCGGTGGGCACACCGGCGTTGGATGCCGTGATTTTGGTCACGCGGTACCCGCTGACAGCGGGGTAGTTGTGGGTGCGCTCCTGCCCGCGGATCCAGGCGGAGAGCGCGGCGAAAAAATCAGCAGCGTCCAGGTTGGGCTTTAGCTCCCGCCCAAATGGCAGCTGCGCCACAAAGGTCAGATTGTATTCGGCCAGGTCATACCCCAGCACGTCGGTGCGGTGGCTCTCGCTGGCCGTGCGCAGGGTGTATTCGGTCGGCTCTGCGCCCAGGTAGTTGGCGTTGAACAGGTCCTGCCTGTTGATCAGGGGGCACTGTGCACGCATCCAGGCGCGGGTGGCATCCAGTACGTTCATTTTCCGGGTCTTCCTCCTGCCAGGGCGGCGGCTTCGCGGATGACGTCATCCTTGTGTTCGGCCATGGCCCGCTCAAACCAATAAGCGCCCCGGTCCGGCGCGCCGTTGTAGGTCAGCGGGCGGCCGGTGGGGTACTTGTGGGGCGGGCTGAAAAAGCCTGCCAGTTCTCCGCCCTCAAAGATGGGGATGTTGGGGCCGTACACCTCGCCATAGTACAGGTAGCGCGCATAGGGCGTGGCGTACACGATCATGCCGTCCCCGATGGCGCTTGCCGTGATGGCGCTGTGCTTGAGGGTGCCGGTTCGGAATGGCACCTTGGGGTCACAATAGCGGATCACCGCTTCGTCCACCGCCTTCTGCACCCTCCCGCCCGGTGTCAGCCCCCGTTTTTCCAGGGCATCAGAAAGGGCGGAAAGGTCAAGGCGGGCATCATATTTCAGTCCCATCAGCTTGCCTCCACATACCAGTGCGGCGCGGGGTGGCCGCGGTTGTCATGCACGTCCAGCACGGTGGCGGTCACGGTGCCGCAGGTGATCGTGTCGCCGGGGGCAATGTCCAGCCCAGCGGGGGCGGCGCTTTCCGGGATGCGGCATTTGTACACCCGCGCCGCGTGCAGGCCGGTGGAATCCACGGCGGACTTTGCCTGCCCGTACCAGCTCACGCCGGTCAGGGTGGTTTCTTCTTTCACGTCCCGGTCGGCATCGCCGTCATAGTGCAGGTGGGTCAGGGTCACGGTCTGGTCACAGCCGTACAAGGGCCGCACCTCCCCCATCCCGGCCCGCATAGCGCAGCGGATGGCTGCGCGGCAGGTAAATATCCGCGGCCGCCTGCATGTCTGCCGTGTACTGTGCGGTCAGGACGGCAGTATTCAGCGTTTCGCTGTAGCCGTCTGTGTTAAAGGATGCCAGGCCGGGGCGGCTGCGCTCATCGGCCTTGGCGGCCTGGTAGCGGGCGGCAACATCCGCCAGCGCGCAAGCCGCCAGCTTTACGGTATCATCCACCGGCGCGCCGCACTTCAGGCGGCCAAATGTGATGCTGTCCAGATAAGCGCAGGCTTCCCGCACGGCGGGCATCCACTGCCCCTGGGTGGTGATCAGAGTGCCGCAGTAGGTGCCCTGATAGTCGGTAAAATCAGCATACATGGCAGCCCCCTTACTTGGATACAGGCAGGGTGACGGCAACCGGTACGGCGGCTGCGGCAACCGTTACGGTGCCGGTCTGCGGGCGGTAACCGTCTGCCTTGACGCTGTAGGGATATTCACCGGCGCGCAGGTGGAACACTGCGGTGCCGTCAGTGCCGGTCAGGCGGATGGAGCCGTTCACATTGACAGCTGCACCGGCAATGGCATTGGGGGAGCTTTCGGCATTATCCTTGACGGTAAAGGTCACAGTCTGGTCGGTGTAGGCGGTCGCGGCGTCAATGTAGGCAAAGGGCGCGTTGACGCGGTTCTCGTTCATGCGGGTGGCGGGGTTCGGCATAGCCCAGCCCATGCGGAAGGTAATGCGCAGGGCAATCATGTCCTGCTGGGCCAGGTTGAAGATGATGGCCTTGGTGCTGGGGTCCTGGATCACGGCCTGGTCCAGGATCTTGACGTCCACATCCTGGCGGATGGAGTACACCAGCTGCTTAAAGTTGCCGGCCACCATGCGGGCAACGCTGGTATCAAAGCTGCCGTTCTCCGGGAAGTAGATCGGCGCGCCGTCCAGGGCATAGGGGGTGGTGCCCTGCATATCGCTCTTGTACAGGGGGTGGCCGTTGGTGTCCTTGATGCCGCGCAGGGACGCTTTGGCACCCATGGCAGCCACAACGCCGTCCACGGTGTAGCCTGCATCCTCCACCTTGGCAAACAGTCCGTTTTCGCCCAGCAGGGAATCATAGCTGATGCCGCCGGAAACGTTGTTGCCGGCCTGGCGGGCAACGGTGATAATGTCGTTCTGCCACTCTGCCGGGCGGTTGATGCCGAACAGAATGGCCTGGTCCACCCGCAGGCCGATGGCTTCGTTGATACGCGGGGTTACCTCGCCCAAAATGTCAAACTCAGCATCGGCCAGAACGGCTTCGGGGATGGGGACAATGACTGCCAGCTCACCGGCGGTCAGGTAGACGTTTTCCCACGCCTGGCGGGAAGTCTGCTTATAGCCGGTATCACCGTTGACCCAGTAGGCCAGCGGCAGCATGGAAAGCACCGGAACGCGGGTCTGCTTGCTGGTCATGTTGGACAGCTTGCGGCCCAGCTGCATCACAACGCTCTGCTTGGGGGCATCCTGAAAAATGGTGCTGACGACCTGCTCACGGATGAGGGCTTCAGCGCGGGAACGATCAATAACATTGGGCATGGGTTATACTCCTTTCATTTGCCAAACGCGGCACGGATTGCCGCATTTGCTTCTTCGCGGCCGGTGGCAGCTGCCGGGGTGCCGGTAGCACTTGCCACAATGCGCGCGGGCTTGGTATCGGCGGCAAACGCGCCGGGGTCATTTTCGCGGTAGGTCTTCACAAAGTCGTCAAAGCCCAGCAGGCTGTCCCCCTGCAGGGGCAGTTTCTTGGCGGCCAGGTCGGCCATAAATGCTTTTTTTGCGCTGGCGCTGGTAAAGTGCAGCCCGGCAGCTGCATTCTGAGCGGCATAGCCTGCCTGCAGCTCGGCCACTTTTGCGTCAGCAGCTTTCTGGGCATCGGTGGCTTTCTGCTGCCAGTCGGGGTCATAGCCTTTCAGCTTGGTGTTGGCTTCGTCCAGCTGGGTGCGGATGGCATCACGCTCGGCTTTGGCCGTCTCAGCGGCCTGCTTTTCGCGGTTCACGTCCGCGCCGTTCATGGCGAACACACGCTGCACCTGCTCATCGGTCAGGCCAAGGGCTTTGAGTTCTTCGGTTTTCATGGGTGTTACCTCCTGTGTAGGGTGTCAGATAGGCGTTTTTAGGTGGTTGCCGTCACCGTCTGTGCGGCTGTTTCAGCCCTGCCGCAGCCGGGCAAAAGGGTATAAAAAGTGCCCACTTGCCCCTCATGCAGGGCAAGCAGGCATGAAAAAACCGCGGCGCAGAATTTGCATCGTGGTTTCAATAATTTGTTGGCGCGGCCTTTACGGCGCAATTTCCACGCCGGGCAAAACGTCCATGTAAAAACACAGCCGGTACTGGCGCGGGCAGATGTAATTCACCTTGAACCGTTCCGGGCTGGTCAACACGGTCAAAATGGCCAGCATCAGGACAAGCAGCTTCTTCATTGCATCCTCCTAAAAATGGGCATGAAAAAACCACGGTGCGGGTGCATCGTGGTTGAATTGTTAGGGGTTATTCGGGTAATTCGCCCAGTTGCCTCAGGAGTGATGTGTAGATTTGTGCATCTACCTGATCCAGCGGGATATTACCATCCAGCAAACCTTCATATTGCGGGTCAACTGGATGCTCTTTGAGGAATGCCTTCATTTTTTCAATTTCCTCTGGTGTAATATTGTACCCCATATTGTGAAATCTCCATTAAAAAATCTGTGACAAGATTATAGACAGCCGTTTTGGGCATCGTGGGGTCGTTTGCTGTGTGATTCAGCGTGCGAGCAGCCATTTTTAGAGAGATCAAATCGGTTGCGGCGGTCTTTTCCAGTGCATATACACTGCCGTCATTGCCGACAATCGTCAGCATCTGCATCGAATCCCGGCTCGCAAAGCCAAGAATATCCTCTGGCGAAAAGGTCATCCCACTTGGATGGTTGTGTATTGCAATGTGAGGCGTGCTGAAATTCGGGATGTGAACGCCTCCTTCCGGCTCGCCGGTAAAATATCCGCTCACGGGCTGCATATCCAGCCCGTAACAGCGGGCCTTTTCTATCCCAAGCGGAACCTTTCGGGCTTCCAGCAGCAGCTTTTTGTGGGCATTGGCAAGGGCACGGCTGCCCGCGGCGTCCAGCGTCTCACAGGCAAATGGCTGAATGTGCTGAATGCTCTGGATGGTAATCTCCTTGTACCCCAGGCTGATTTCTTTCAGTGTAGCATTGTTTTGGGCGGATTGCAAGGCACTTGCCGCCGCATCCGCCTGTTTCGCTTCCCTTTGCCCAAAGCCCGGCACCTCCGCCCTTGCGCCGTCAAGCCTCTCCCCGGTTTCTGCCAGGAACGCACTCAGCTGCTGCCGGGCGGCTTTCAGCTTGGCGGCGCTTTGGCCGGCATCTACCCCGGCGGCGGTCTCGGCCAGGTAACGGCGCTTGTACTTGCGCACCTTGCGTTCCAGCGCCCGCTGCATCTGGGTGATCTCGTACCGGGTGTACAGCCCGCCGCCGTAGGGGATAGTGCGGGCGTCCAGTTCGGCCAGGCGTTCGTCCGTGTAGTTGCGCACGGAGATACCGGGGTAGAACGGGTAAAAGTTGTGGCGGCAGTTCCAGCCGCACAGGCCGGGTCCGGTGCCGTAACCGGTGGCGGTTTCAAAATCCTCGTACCGCTCACCGTCCTGCACCACAGCACCGCCGCGATGGTAAACCCGGCCCTGCCACACCGCATGGGTGGGGCGGGCACCCTCGTGGGCGGTCACCTCCACAAACTCGCAGTCCATCTCTTCCATGCGGGCCAGCTGCAATATGCGGTCAAAAGCAGGCATAAAAATACCACGGTGCAGAATTTGCATGCGCTGAATACTCTGGGCGGTGATCTCCCCGTATCTCAGACTGTTTCTTTCGGTGTAGCATTGTTTTTATCGGGTTGCAAGGCACTTGCCACCGCAGCCGTCCGTTTCCCGTTCCGCCGTTTACAAAAATATTTTTGAAATAGGGCTTGCTTTTTTCATCTTATCCTGCTATAATAATCAAGCGCTGTTAAGGCAGAGGCACAAATGAATATGGGAGCTTTCCCGAGTGGCCAATGGGGACAGACTGTAAATCTGCTGCTTAATGCTTCGGTGGTTCGAATCCACCAGCTCCCACCAAAAGACTGTGATGAAAAAGATGTCACGGTCTTTTTTCTTTGCTGTATCGTCGAAAATCAGCGATTTCGCCAACCAATTTTTGAACACGGTTTTACAGTGTTGTCCAACCATTTTAGTGCGGTTTTCCCAACTTGATGCCCACTTTTCCTGCCGCTTTCCGGAATTTGGCAGGGGAGAGGGCAATTTTTTTGAGAAAAAACAGAATAAATCCTGCTGTTTTCAAAATGTTTTCAATTTCCCTGTAGCCAATTTTCCCTTGGCTGCGGGGATTTTTTGATTTTTCCGACAGTTTTCAGTTTGTTTTCAGGTTTTCCATTTTATACCTATTATAATAAGGAGGATTTCCACTATGAGCATCATTATCGGCATCGACCACGGCTACTACGCTATCAAGACAGCGCATTGTTCATTCCCGGCTGGGCTGACAAGCTACGGAGAACACGAACCCTACACCCGCCAAGGACTCTTAGAGTTTGGCGGGTGCTTTTTTGTTTGTGGCTCCGGGCGGCAGCCTATCCAGCGGGACAAGACGGCGAACGACAATTATTACCTGCTGACGCTGGCGGCGATTGCCAAAGAAATTCAGCAGCGCGGTCTGCCGCCCGAATGTTCGGTGCGGATTGCGGCGGGTCTGCCGCTGACCGGTTTTGGGCGCGACAAACCCAAGTTCAGAGAGTATCTGCTGCGGAGCAAGCAGCCGGTGAACTACAAGTTCGAGGGCGTGGAGTACAGCATCACGATTGAGGAAGTTGCCATCTTCCCCCAAGGCTACGCCGCCCTTATGACCGAAGTGGGGCTTTTGCAGGACGAACCGTCCATGCTCCTCATGGATTTGGGCGGCTGGACGGTTGACCTCATGCGCATCGACAACGCCATCCCCGTGGCCGATACGGCACACAGCCTTGAACTCGGCATGATTCGCTGTGTGGATGACATTCGGGAGCAGGTGCGGCGGGAAACCGGATTGTCCCTGACAGATGCCCAAATCGAGAATATGCTGGCAGGTCAGCCCTGCACAGTCAGCGATACGGTGCGCGACATTGTGAACCGGCAGGGACGCAAGTACACAGAGCATCTGCTCTCTGCCACGATGGAAGCCGGCTTTGACCTGCACGCCATCCCCGCCGTGCTGCTGGGCGGCGGGGCATCCGTGGTGAGCCGCCACCTGACGCCCAAAGACGCGCTTTGCAAGACGATTTTCCTGCTGGACGACAAGGTGAACGCTGTCGGGTTCGAGCGCGCATTGACCGCCGTGTCGCGCCGTAAAAGCGAGGTATGAAACGACCGCAATATGTTTTTCGCCCAAACCTCAACGAACCGCAACACCGCCGCGCGTGGGCGTTGTTGCAGCAGGTGCCGCCTGCCAAACGCAAAGAGTTTCTGGTGCAGAGTATCCTTGCGGCAGAACAGACGGATAGGCTGGAGAAAAGCATCCGCAAGGTGGTGCGGGAGGAGTTGCAGGCAGTCAACATAACCGGCGCTGTTCCAAGCCCACTGTCAGAGAATGCTATACCAGACTCTGCGCTCGATTTCCTGAATTCACTGTAGGGGGTGATTCCAATGCTTTAATAATAAGTAGAAATGAAAATACAAAAAGACAAAAGAGGAGGTTAATACATAGTGAACGGTAAAAAAATCTTGTTCGGTGCAGCCTGTGACAGGCTGCTTTTGTTTTTGATGAGTGGCGCCTATTAAGCACATTCGCAGATCCGGCAAACATCCCCATCGGGAGATGTGCCCTTGATCAAGTTCGTAGATATGTTCTCCGGCATCGGCGGTTTCCGCGAAGGACTGACCCGTGCCGGTGGCTTTGAATGTGTAGGGCACTGCGAAATCGACAAATACGCCAACCGCAGTTACAACGCCCTGTTTGACACGAAGGGAGAGTGGTTCATTGAAGATCTACTGCACATCTTAACATAATGCGTTGGATATAAGGGGCTGCTGCACTGGCTTCTATCCTTGTGCAACAGCCCCTTTGTGTTAGGTTTTGCTGGCAGTAGTCTACCAGAATTTTTCATTACAGTGTTTTGCTAAAGGAATCCGATGGAGCTATACCCTGGATTTTTCTGTATTCTCTGGGTGACATTTTGACTATAGACTGAAAAGCGCTTGAAAACTTTCCCTGGGTTTGGTAGCCTACCTGGGAAGCAATATCCGCGATAGTGTCATTTGTTTCCCGTAATAATTTCATAGCCTGACGCACTCGAAATTCCTTCATATAGGTGGCGATAGGCTGGCCGTAGACTGCCTTGAATATCTCCTTTAGAGTGGAGGTATTTATCAAATACTGTTTGGAAAGTTCTGCAATCGTAAATCGTTGATCCAAGTGCTCTGTCAACTGTTGATGAATTTCTTTTATCAATTCGGTTTGCTGGGAGAAGTATTGAGTCAATTCTTTATGCTCCGATTTCATGTTGCTCAAATAAATCAGAATTTCCAGCACCTTCAATTTCAAGAGGGAAATTCGAACGGACGCAGGAGCAGAAAAGAGCGGGGCAAAAATATGTTCTAAATCGGAACAGGAAGGGATTGCGGATGGCTTTCCGGAGCAAAATCGATCCCGTAACTGGTCTGCCTCCACACCGGCATTCTTTAAAACTTCCGGGCAAATGGAAGAGAGCTGTTTCAGATCCACGGAAATGGAAATTCCCTCTGAATATCCTAGGGGAAACATCATGGCGGAATCCGCGCAGCAGGCCATACTGTGTGCTGTCACATCACCTGTACCTAAATAGACGGCAGTACCGCCTTGCATATTCCAACCCACGCGACCACTGCGACAATAGTAAATTTCTAAAACAGAATCCGAAGCATCATGCCGAAACTTGACCTCTGAAGCAAGAAAAACATTGAAGGATACCTCTATTCCAGGAAAAGTTTCATATGCCTCCACACACCCTTTTCCAGCGGTAACCGCTCGAAACTGTTCTCCAAAGAGTGTGTTACCCGTTCCACCAGCCCGGCAATGCTTCAAGGCGAGGGTGCCGTTTGGAATCTTTTGAAGTTTTTGAGCTATAACTTTGGATTCTTCTTTTTTCATGGCGTTCCTTTTTGTTTTTCTACTTGCGACGGACAGGCAATCTTTACAAGCCATTCGATCATGTGATGAAAATTTCGGGCCTGCTCGGTATCGGCCGCTTTATAATAGACCTCTTTTCCTTCCCGGCGGCTGACGATCAGCCCAGCCGCTTTCAGCTGCTTGAGGTGATGAGAAACCGCCGGGCTGCTCATGTCCACCATAGCAGAAAGATTGATGACGCATTCCTCACAGTGACACAGCAACCAAAAAATACGGATACGGCTCCCATCCCCCAACTGTTTGAAAATATCAGCCACAGTCTGAAAGTTTTCCACGCTGGGCATGTGCTCCAGCTCCTGTTCAATACTTTGCCCATGATTGTGAGGCAAATATTTTTGAGGCATTCGGCATTCCTCCCTGCAATCTATCTTACCACAAGCCGGAAGGGAAAGAAACCTCACTTCTGAGTTTCCTCTGTTTCCGGCCCGGCATCATGAGTGTATTCCAGGATACGGACACTGTCGCCTACCTCTTTCTGCACCAAATCCCGCATACGCTTAGCAAAAGGACAGGGATAGCCGATGGGGGTTCCCTTACTGATACAGGAGGCAAAGGCGATGGTGTCCGCTCCCTGACTCATCAGGGAGCGAGCCCGCAGCACCGCCTTTTTCCCAGGGCAGCCGCCACAGTTGATAAAGCCTACCAGCTGGATGTCGTCCTCGCCTTCAAAAGCGCCCTTTCGTTCCCGGATGGTACGAAAATCCCGGCTTCCTGGGCAGTAATCCTCTGTCTGCATACAACGGATAATACCAAGTTTCATATTGTATTCCTCCTCAAATAATGTAGGGCCGGCCATACAAATTTGGCCGGCCCTTTTTCTTCTGTTATGTGACCAGCTTTTCCAACAACTGAAGGGCTTCCTCTAACTTTGGGTTGGGCTCATCTGTGTGCAGCCCGTCCCGGACGCAGCCACGGATGTGGGCCCGTAAAATTTCCTGATTGACCCGCTTCAAAAGCGCCTGAGTAGCAAGTAGTTGATTGGAGATGTCTACACAGTAGCGATCCTCTTCAATCATTCGCAAAATGCCGTCCAGTTGTCCTCTGGCGATTTTGATAGAGCGGGTGATATGGGTCTTGTCAGCCTTCATGGGTGGTGATTCCTGTTACTTCGTAGCCCGCCTCGGTGACTGCCGCTTTTAATGCCTCATCGGTGACAGATTCCGGGACATTGACGGTGGCCTTCTTGTCCTCCAGGCTCACCTGAACATCCGCCGCACCGAGGATGCCCTCCAAAGCGTGGGTGACGTGTTTGACGCAGTTTTGGCACATCATGCCTTCGATCATCAGTTCCTTTTTCATCGTAGTTCCTCCATTTGATTGATTGATTGTGGTTTGCTTCGCGGAAGGCTCCGGTAAAGGTGCCTCCGCAGAAACGGAAACAGTAACAGACGCGACAGATTCAGCTGCACTGGCGGAGACCGCAGAACCATGCTTGGGCTTGAAGAATCGCAGACGCAAGGCGTTGGACACTACAAACACCGAGCTGAAGCTCATAGCCAACGCCGCCACCATCGGATTCATCTTCAAATTGAACGCTGTGTACCAGCATCCGGCGGCGATGGGGATGCCGATAATGTTGTAGAAGAAGGCCCAAAACAGGTTCTCTTTGATATTGCGGATGGTGGCCTTGGAGAGTTCAATGGCTCCGGCCACATCCAGCAGGTCGCTGCGCATCAGCACAATATCGGCGGACTCCATGGCTACATCGGTGCCTGCACCAATGGCAATCCCCACATCGGCACGGGCCAGAGCCGGAGCGTCGTTGATGCCATCGCCCACCATGGCCACCTTCTTGCCGCTCTCCTGGAGCTTGCGGACCTCCTGCTCCTTATCCTGAGGAAGTACCTCGGCTACCACACGGTCTACACCTACTTGTTTGCGAATGGCCTCGGCGGTCTTTTTATGGTCACCGGTAAGCATGACTACTTCAATACCCATGGTCTGAAGATCAGCAATGGCCTGCTTGCTGGTGGGCTTCACCACATCTGCCACTGCGACCATGCCGATGAGCTTACCCGCCGCAGCAAAGAACAGCGGTGTCTTGCCCTGATCCGCCATCTGATCTTGAAGCTGTTCCAGAGCCTCGTCGTGGATGCCCTCGGCATTCAGTAACTTTTGGTTGCCAGCCAGACAGGCGAGCCCTTGGATGCTTCCTTTGATGCCCTGGCCGGGAATCTGTTCAAACTGCTCCACGGGCAGGAATTGCGTGTTTCTTTTTTCCGCCTCGGCTACAATGGCGCAAGCCAAGGGGTGTTCTGACAACTTTTCCAGAGAGGCGGCGATTTGGAGTAGCTGATCCTTCGTGACACTGCTGTGACACACTAAGTCAGTCACAACCGGCTTGCCTTGGGTGATGGTGCCGGTCTTATCCATGACAACCACAGTTACACTGTGGGCGGTCTCCAGAGCCTCTGCGGACTTGATTAGAATGCCGTTGGACGCGCCCCGGCCGGTGGCTACCATGATGGCAGTAGGAGTCGCCAGTCCCAAAGCGCAGGGGCAGGAGACCACCAGTACCGATACCGCGATGGTCATGGCGAACTCAAAGGTCGCGCCGCAAATCAGCCACACCACCATAGCAAGCAGAGCGATACCAATGACTATCGGGACAAAAATTCCAGCCACCTTATCCGCCAACTTGGCGATAGGCGCTTTGGAGCTGGTGGCTTCGTCCACCAGTCGGATAATCTGGGAAAGTGCGGTCTCATCGCCCACTTTGTCAGCCCGCATCTTGAAGTAGCCACTCTGGTTGATAGTGGCACCGATGACCTTATCGCCGATCTGTTTATCTACAGGAATACTCTCGCCGGTAATGGCGCTCTCATCCAACGAGCCGCTGCCCTCAAGCAGCACGCCGTCCACAGGGACGCTCTCTCCGGCCTTAACGACGAGAATGTCACCCTTTTCCACTTCTTCGGCGGGAATGACAGACTCCACACTGTCCCGGATTACTGTGGCCTTCTTGGGGGCAAGGTTCATCAGCTTGTTAATTGCGTCAGAGGTACGGCCCTTGGCACGCGCCTCGAAGAATTTGCCCAGAGTAATGAGCGTGAGAATGGTGCCCGCTCCCTCGAAATAGAGGTCGTGAGCAAACTGATCTACCAGCGCCAAATCTCCGTGGCCAAAGCCCCAAGCAATTTTATAGAGAGCGTAGATTCCGTAGGTCAGGGAGGCACCGGAACCCAATGCGATTAGGGAGTCCATGTTGGGCGATCCGTGGAACAGGGTCTTAAAACCCATGCGATAGTATTTGTTGTTGATAATTGCTACTGGCAGAACCAGTAAAAACAGGGTTAGGGCGTAGATCATGGAGTTTTCCGTCCCCAGAAAGACACCCGGCAGTGGCTAGCCCAACATATGTCCCATTGAGATATAGAACAAAGGGATAGTGAATACAAAGGACCAGATTACTCGACGGCGCATCGCCGCATATTCCTTTTTTGCAGTGTCCACCGGGGAGACAGCCTGTGTAGCTGATTTTCCCTTGACTTGCTGTAGGGATGCGCCATAGCCTGCCTTTTCTACAGCGGCGATAATCTGCCCACTGTTTACATTTTTGTCGTCATAAGTCACCACCATACTGTTTTTTAACAGATTAACATTGCACTCTTGCACACCGGTCAGTTTGGATACGCTTTTTTGTACCCTAGCCTGGCAGGCTGCACAAGTCATGCCTGTGACATTGTACTTTTCCTGCATATTTGAAACCTCCTTTTCTGGAAAGCGGAATACCAATACGGGGTATAGGTCTCTCCGGTTCTCAGTATAGTCCCGCAAGGAGGTTCTGTATTTCCCGTTCAGAAGAATTTTTGTCCCAAATGGAAGAGTTTCTGAAAATCAATCTGTCATAAACGCTGCAAGAGCATCCCTTCCAACTTCATGTGATATTGTTCCAGCACATCTTTCAGCGTGATTTCTTGCATTTTTTGTTCCGCTGTTTTTTGAATGTCCAAGTAAAAATCCCGCAGCACCAGTTGAATGTTCACGCCCACGCCACAAGCGGGGTTGGTGTGGATGTCCTGATGGAGCAGGGGCTTGTTGCCCTCTACTGCCCGATAGACATCCAGTAGAGTGATTTTCTCCGGCTCACGAGCCAGAGCAGGTCGGGGATGTCCCTTCACGCTGACCAGCAGTCCACCCTTCCGCAGGGCGGACATGAGCTGGCGCACATAGGCAGGATTCGTCTGAATGCTCTCTGCCAGCTTGTTACTGGTCAGGTCGCAGTCTGGGTACAGAGCGATAAAAGCCAGAATATGAACAGCATCGCTAAGGCGGGTGGGATATTTCATGGCCTGATCTCCTTTTTTGCTTTGATGTTATTTTTATTATAACAGCACATTGACAGCGACGCAAGGGGATGCTAAAATAATTTGAAGTAAGAATAAAAATAACACCCACTCGAAAGGAATGGCGACAATGAACTTCTATGATAATCTGGTCATGCAGACCCAGATGAATTATTCCAAGTACTATCCTATCTATGCTTCCGGCAGTACGCCTTATCAGCTGACTAACAAAAAGCCGCTGCCGTACAGCGAACAGATCCATCGTTTGGTACAGGAGGTAAAGGAAGCTGACTGTGTGGTAGTGGGCGGGGCCTCCGGCCTGTCCGCTGCCGGTGGTGGAGATTTTTACTACGAGGACAACGACTCCTACCGCAAATACTTCCGCCCTTTTGCCGAGAAGTACCACTTCAAAGGTGCTTTTGCAGGGATGATGCACCCCTGGAAGACAAGGGAAGAGTATTGGGGGTATCTCGCCACATTCCTTCACACCACCCAGACCGCACCTGTGCGTCATTCCTATTTGGATTTAGACGCTTTGCTGAAAGGCAAGGACTTCTTCATCCTCACCACCAATCAGGATACCCAGTTTGTCAAACTCTACCCGGAGGAGAAGGTGGCGGAGATCCAGGGAGATCACCGGTTCTTCCAGTGTGCCGCCTGCTGTACCGATGACACCTGGGATGCGGTAAAGCCGGTGGCTGATATGGTAGCCGCTATGGGGGATGGCACGAAGATTCCCACGGATCTCATTCCCCGGTGCCCTCACTGCGGCGGTGAGGCATTCCCCTGGGTGCGAGGATATGGGAATTTCCTGCAAGGAAAGAAATACGAAGAACAGTACGAAAAAATTTCTCGCTATGTGCTGGAACACAAAGACAGCAAAATTCTGTTCCTGGAGCTGGGCGTTGGTCGAATGACTCCAATGTTTATCCAAGAGCCTTTCTGGAACATGACCCTCAGCTTTCCCCATGCTCGAT
>ERZ840096.1691-NODE-1691-length-21548-cov-12.957335_pt1 | contig 21548 bp, 16 predicted proteins | sample MGYA00519878_ERZ840096 | MGnify/ENA primary metagenome ERZ840096 (study PRJEB31850, sample SAMEA3708865) | human gut metagenome | biome: human gut; feature: human-associated habitat; material: faeces | place: China | collected 2014 ...
TGAGCACCGGAATGGATGCGTAGCGGTTGTTCTCCCATTTTTCCAGCGTCTGCCGCAGGGTGAAGTCATCGTAGACATACATCAGATCCTGCTTTGGGGAAAGGAAAAACAAAATGTTCATCAAACAGCTCTCCAATCGTTATCCTATCGTAAACAGTGGTTCTGCCGTAAGGGCGCAGCTCCCGTTCCTCTGCTTTGATTTTAGCACTTTTCCACAGCCGAATAAAGTCAAAACTCATACTTTTTAGAATTTATTCACAGTCGCGCCCGGCCTTTTTGCAAAACATGCAGGAAAACCGTGCACAGGGCAGGGTTTTGTGGTATAATAGGAACACGAATCGGCTCACATTGCCCGCCCTTTGGAAATTGTGCTGTACACAGGGCGTGGGAAGTTGTATAATAGGGATACCGATTCCTTTCCCGGTATGCGGCGGGTTTGCCGCGGCAAGCCGGGCAACCCCAACAAGATTTCAAATAAAGGAGCAGAGCGACTATGATCACTTCCCGTTTCCCGCTGGGAGATGTCAGCTTTTCCGCCGAGTACTTCTCTACGCTGGTAGGCGAAGCAACCAAACAATGCTACGGCGTGGCCGCAATGACCCCCCGCGACCTGACCGACGCGGTCAGGAGCGTGGTGCGCGGCAGCGATTACTCTGAAAAGGGCGTTCGTGTCACACAGGAAGAGGGCCGTCTCGTGATCGAGCTGCACATTGCCGTCAGCTACGGGCTCAACATCTCCACCGCCGCGCGCAGCATCTCGCACCGCGTCAAGGACGAAGTGGAGCAGGCCACCGGCCTGAAGGTTGCCCGCGTGATCGTGTCGGTGGACGACGTGATCGCCTGATGGAACTTTTTATTAAGGAGTAAGGACAATGATTTCTGGTAAGATCCTGCGCGACGCGATCATCTCCGGCGCGAACAACATCAACAACCAGCGCTCCCGTGTGGACGAGCTGAACGTTTTCCCCGTGCCCGATGGCGACACCGGCACCAACATGGGCATGACGGTGGGTGCCTCCGTGGCAGAGCTGAACGCGCTGGACGACAACTGCACCGTGGGTGAGGCCGCCAAGACCGCTGCCTCCGCCATGCTGCGCGGTGCCCGCGGCAACTCCGGCGTGATCACCAGCCTGCTGTTCCGCGGCTTCTCCAAGGCGCTGGAAGGCAAGAAGGAGGCCGACACCGCCGACATCATCGCCGCCCTGAAAAAGGGCGTGGAGGGTGCCTACAAGGCCGTGATGAAGCCCACCGAGGGCACCATCCTGACCGTTGCCCGGGTGGCCAGCGAGGAAGCTGCCGCCTGTGGTGCCCAGGAGATCCCCGCCCTGTGGGACGTGGTGATGACCGCAGGCCAGAAGGCGCTGGAGGATACCCCCAACCTGCTGCCCGTGCTGAAAAAGGCCGGCGTTGTGGACGCAGGCGGCCAGGGCATTATGATCATCTTTGAGGGCATGGGCAAGGTGTTCCACGGCGAACCCATGGTGGCCGGCGGCGAAGGTGCCCCCAACAAGGCCAAGCTCTCCACCGAGAACGCAGGCAAAGGCGTATTCACCGACGACCTGATGAAGGTGGAGGACATCAAGAACGGCTACTGCACCCAGTTCCTCATCAACAAGTACGAGGGCGCAAGCGCCGCAAAGATGCGCGCCTTTGCTGAATCCAACGGCGACAGCGTGGTCTGCATCGAGGATGACGATGTCATCAACCTGCATGTCCACACCGCTGACCCCGGCAAGATCCTGAGCGAGGCCATCAAGTACGGCTACCTGACCAACTTCAAGATAGAGAACATGCACGAGCAGTTCCTGGCCCGCCAGAAGCAGGGCAAGAGCCTGGAAAAGCAGGCCTCCGCTGAAAAGGCTCCCGCACAGGCCAGCGAGTTCGTTTACGCCGCAGTGGACCCCAGCCGTGACTACGGCTTTGTGGCCGTTGCCGCCGGTGAGGGCCTGAAGGCCGTGTTCACCGACCTGGCTGCGGACGCTGTCGTCTCCGGCGGCCAGACCATGAACCCCGCCACCGAGGACATCCTTGCCGCCATCCAGAGCGTGCCCGCCAAGACCGTGTTCGTGCTGCCCAACAACAAGAACATCATCATGGCAGCGGAGCAGGCCCAGAAGCTGGCCGACCGTCAGGTGATCGTTCTGCCCACCCGCACCGTGCCCATGGGCATCACCGCGCTGCTCAACTTCGACCCCTCCGCCAACGCTGAGACCAATACCATCAACATGATGGCCGCCGCCGACAAGGTCAGCACCGGCCTCATCACCTACGCCGCCCGCGACAGCGAGTTTGACGGCAAGCGGATCCGGAAGGGCGAGATCATGGCGCTGGAGAACGGCAAGATCGTTGCAACCTCCACCGACCTGACCAAGGCCACCTACCGCCTGGCCCGCAGCATGTGCAAGAAGGACTCCAGCTTTGTCACCATCATCTCCGGCTGCGATGTCTCCGACGAGGAGGCTGAGAAGCTGACCGAGATCGTCAAGGCAAAGTGCCCCAACCACGTTGAGGTCAGCCACATCCGCGGCGGCCAGCCCGTATACTATTATATGATCAGCGTGGAGTAAAATTGCACTCCGGCTGAAACAGAACCGCAGAACAAACCCCCTGTACCAGACCATGGCACAGGGGGTTTTTGATAGTTGATTTGCGATGGTTTGTCAAGTTCACGCTGGGGGCTGCAATCCGGACGGAGCGGTTCACCCTCCCAGGTCCTCCAGCACCTCCTGCAGGGCGGCATCTCCCGTTACCGCCATGCCCTGCTTGACACGCAGCGCGTCATTTTCCGGCAGGAGGTTGACGTAAATATCCGTCTGCCGGGCAAGGCGGGTGGGGGAGCCGTCCGGCCCGCAGGTGTAGACGGCCACCATGCCGCCCTCGTCCCGGAGCAGGTATTGGGTGGGCTGGCCGGTGTCGGGCAGAGTCTGGGCCGCAAGGCTCGGCCCGGAGGGCACCGGCGTTCCGGCGGCGCTGTCCGCTCCCGGTGCAGGGGAGGGAAGCGCCAGCCGGGGCAGGGCCATCCAGAACAGGCTGAAGGCGATGGCAAAGGCGCACAGGGCGTAAAACAGGCAGAGAACTACTTTCCGCATGGAGAAAATCACTCCTTTCCAGCGGGTCTTTCCAGCGGTAGTATGCGCAAAAATGCCGCCCCTGAGACAGAAGTGCACAATTTTCACACCGGAATGCTGTACTTTACGGGGGAAAGTGTGCTATACTAGCAGTATCTGATTAGAAATAGGGTTCAGCCCCGACAGCGGGCTCGCCCTCTCCGTCAATGCTGGCGCATTGCCACCTCTCCCAAAGGGAGAGGCCTTGGCAGCACCCGGCAAAGTTTCCGATTTCGTCAGAAGCTCCCACTTTGGGGGAGCTGTCGAGCGAAGCGAGACTGAGAGGGTGAGGATGGCAGAGAGGATGAACTTGTCAGGAATAACCGTTTAAGCAGGTCAGGAGGCGATCCTTATCTCAAACGAATCGAGAAAGATCCACCGGGGCGGTGCACGCACGGACGTGCAGCCCACGGGGGGACGTAAAGTGAATGTGAACAACAGCCGCAGGGAAGAGCCGCCCAAGCGCGGGCGTGCCCCCAGGGAGCCAAAGGAGCCCCGGGAAAAGGCAAAGCACCCCATCCTCAGGGCGCTGGGCCGCACGCTGGCCACCCTCATCTGCCTGGGCATCATGGTGTGCAGCCTGGCGGCAGTGGCGGCGGTGTACTACGCCGTGCAGGCCACGGCCAACGACGGCAACCTGCTGGACCTGGACAACATCGAGCTGAGCCAGTCCAGCACCGTGGTGGCCACCGACCCCGACACCGGCGCGCAGGTGGAGTATGCCACCCTGCGCTCCTCCAACAGCCACCGCGTCTGGGCAGACCTGGAACAGATCCCCACCAACCTGCAGTATGCGTTCATCTGCACCGAGGACAAGGATTTCTACAACGAGCCGGGCGTGAACTTCAAGCGCACCATCGGTGCCATGATCAACGAGTATCTGCTGCCCATTTACAGCTCCAAGCAGGGCGCTTCCACGCTGGAGCAGCAGCTCATCAAGAACCTGACCAGCGACAAGAGCGCCAGCGGCGTGGAGGGTGCGCTGCGCAAGCTGCGCGAGATCTACCGTGCCCTCTGCCTGAGCCGTGCCTACTCCAAGGAGACCATTCTGGAGGCTTACCTGAACACCATCAGCTTCACCGGCACCATTCAGGGCGTTCAGACAGCGGCCAACGAGTATTTCAACAAGGACGTGAGCCAGCTCACCCTCTGGGAGTGCGCCACCATCGCGTCCATCACCAAGAACCCCACCAACTATAACCCCTACACCAACCCCGAGAACCTGATCCACCGCCGCAACTTCATCATGTATAATATGTGGCAGCAGGGCATCATCTCGGAGGAGGATTACCGCAACGGCGCGGCCCAGCCCCTTGTGCTGGCCGAGGAGGACACCAACAAGAAGACCTCCTCCGTGACCAGCTACTTCACCGATGCCCTCTTTACCGAGGTGGTCCGCGACATCATGGACAAGGAGGGCGTGGACGAATCCACGGCCCAGTCCATGCTCTACACCGGCGGCTATACCATCGAGGCCACCGTCAACCCCAAGATGCAGACGGCCATGGAGAACCTGATGCGCAACGAGGGCGACGCTTACTTCCCGGCCGGCTGGCATGAGGAAGAGGTGACCAGCATCTCGGACGATGACGTGCAGGTGATGAACGCCGACGGCACCCCCAAGACCCGCACCGGCGACGACGGCACCGTGTACTACTACCGCAATGTCCGCACCCAGGCGGCCATGGTCACGCTGGACTATGACGGCAACGTGCTGGCCATGGTGGGCGGTCTGGGCGAAAAGACCAAGAGCCTTTCCCTGAACCGTGCTTATAGTGTGACCCGGCAGACCGGCTCCACCATCAAGCCCATCGGCGCGTACGCGCTGGGCGTGGAGTACGGGTTGGTGAACTGGTCTACCATGCTCAACAACTCGCCCCTGTACCAGAAGCAGGACATGGTCATCCGGGATGAGGACTACTGCCGCAAAAACGGCCTGATGGGCCTTTCCGACAGTCAGCTCAAGGCCTACCCCAACGCATGGCGCAGCTGGCCCCGCAACTACGGCGGCAACTATGGCGACGGCAGCGACCTGCCCCTGTGGAACGGTCTGGCCCGCTCCCTGAACACCATCGCCATCCGGGTGGGCGACCTGGTGGGCGCAAGCAACATCTTCAACTTTGTCTACAACACCCTGCAGCTGACCACCCTGGACCCCGCCAACGATGTGGGCCTTGCCCAGATGGTCATGGGCAGCCAGACCCACGGCGTGACCCCCACGGCGCTGGCCGCTGCCTTCCAGATCTTCTATGATGGCGAGTACACCACCCCCCACCTGTACACCCGTGTGCTGGACCGGGACGGCAACATCTACCTGGAGAACAACGCCACCAGCTATCAGGCCCTGACCCCGCAGACAGCCTATATTATGAACCGTCTGCTCAAGAACGTGCTCTACTCCAACGTGGGCACCGCCAGCGGCCGCTACCCCAACTCCAACGGCATGGAGTCCTTTGGTAAGACCGGTACCGCCAGTGACGAAAAGGATCTGTGGTTCGTGGGCGGCACGCCCTACTACGTCACCGCTGTCTGGTGGGGCTACGACGCGCCTTACGATATGACCAACACCCTGGGCAAGCAGCAGGCCAAGACCCGCACCTGTGTCATGGCGTGGAAGGCCTATATGGAGCAGGTGCAGGCAAACCTGCCCTATAAGGCATTCCCCACCAGCGACGGCGTGGTGGAGCGCGCCTACTGCACCCAGAGCGGCCTGCTGGCCGGGGCCAACTGCCCCAGCCGCGCCACCGGCTACTACCGTGCCGATGACCTGCCCGATACCTGCAACTACTCCCACAGCAGCGGCGTGGCCGCAGCACAGAGCGCGGACACCGCCCCCGTTGTGGGCCAGGACACCACCGGGATGGATACGGATTGAACCGGCGTGCCCTTCCAGACGGCCCTCTCAGTCTCGCTGCGCTCGACAGCTCTCCCGAAGGGAGAGCCCTTGGCATGGCGTAAAGCTCATCCTCTTTGCCAAAGCCTCTCCCTTTGGGAGAGGTGGCATCCCGCAGGGATGACGGAGAGGGTGCAAGGCCAACTCCTGTTAAAAGTCACACTTTCTCAATTCCGTTGCGACAGCTTGCCACTTCACGCTTCAAAACTGGATAATCTGACAAAAAAACATCCGGTCTCTTGCAATGCAGGGGGCCGGATGCTATTATATTCCCTGTAAGAACACTTGTGTTTGTGAGGTGAACAAGTTGGAACGCCGTTTTTATCTGGTGGACGCAGAGGTCCTGCCCGAGGTCTTTCTGAAAGTGGTCAAGGCCAAGGAGCTTCTGGCAAGCGGGGAAGTGCGCAGCATCTCGGCTGCCACCCGCAGCGTGGATCTTTCGCGCAGTGCTTTTTATAAATATAAGGACTGCATCTTTGATTCCGAAAATGGCCGCGAGGTCGTGACCGTAATGGCAACGCTCCGGGATGAAACAGGCGCGCTGCAAAGCCTGCTGGCGGGCATCAGCGCCGCCGGGGCAAGCATTGTTACCATCAACCAGTCCACGCCGGAAAACGGCGCAGCGCTGGTTGCCGTTACCATCCGCACCGATACCATGCAGATGACCCCTGAGGAGCTGACGGAGCGGTTGAGCCGCCAGCGCATGGTGGTGGGCGTGCACTGCGGGTATAACCTGTAAGGGCACCAAAACAGTCAGGAAACAGGAACGAGGGTTGAACTATGGCAAAGATCGCGATTTTAGGCTTTGGCACGGTGGGCAGCGGCGTGTACGAGGTGCTGTGCCGCAACGCCGCCGGTGTTTCCCGCCGGGCCGGTGAGCCGGTGGAGGTCAAGTACATCCTTGACCCCAAGGATTTCTCCGCCCATCCGGCGGCAAACCTCTTCATCAAGAACTTCGATACCATTCTGGAAGACCCGGAGATCCGGGTGGTGGTGGAGACCATCGGCGGCACCCGCTTTGCATACCCCTATGTCAAGGCCTGCCTCGAGAGCGGCCGCAGCGTGTGCACCTCCAACAAGGAGATGGTGGCCACCTACGGCGCGGAGCTGCTGGCGCTGGCCAAGGCCCACAACTGTGCCTTCCTGTTCGAGGCCTCCGTGGGCGGCGGCACCCCCATCATCACCCCCATGCATCAGTGCCTGGCTGCCAACGTCATCACCGAGGTGGAGGGCATCGTGAACGGCACCACCAACTTCATGCTGACCAAGATGGTGCGGGAGAACCTGGGCTTTGACGAGGCCCTGAAGATCGCGCAGGAGCTGGGCTACGCCGAGACCAAGGACCCCGGCGACGATGTGGACGGCCGGGATGCCTGCCGCAAGATCGCCATCCTGTCCTCGCTGGTCTGCGGCCACCAGATCTACCCCCAGAACATCCCCACCCGGGGCATCCGGGACATCACCGTGGCCGATGTGGCTGCGGCGGAGCGGCTGAACTGCGTCATCAAGCTCATTGCGTGGATGAAGCGGGGCAGCGACGGCAGCGTGGCCGCCGGTGTGGAGCCCTGTCTGGTGCCCAAAAGCCACCAGCTGGCCGGTGTGGACGATGTGTTCAACGCCGTGCTGGTCAAGGGGGATATGCTGGGCGACGTGGTGTTCTACGGCAAGGGCGCGGGCAAGCTGCCCACCGCCAGCGCCGTGGTGGCCGATGTGGTGGATGCCCTCAAGAACGGCTCCAAGGTCCACGACAGCCTGTTCTGGCAGCCTGCGGAGCCGGTGGAGGGGATGCTCACCGACCCGGCTCCCGCCGCATATTATGTGCGTGCAGCGGGCGTTGCTCCCGCCGTGGTGGAAGCCATCTACGGTAAGGGCCGTGTGGTGGATGAACACTTTGACGGCTGCTCCTATCTGGTGGAGCAGGCCGACGCAAAGGCCATGGCCGAGGCAGCCCGCAAGGTGGAGACCGTGGGCGGCAGCGTGAAGCTGGTGCTGAAAAAGCTGCCCGAGGATGCATGAGAAAAGGGGACGGACGATGAAGATCAAAGTTTCTGTTCCGGCCACCAGCGCCAACGTAGGCTCCGGCTTCGACGCGCTGGGTCTGGCCGTGACCCTGTACAACACCGTGACCTTTGAGGAGAGTGATAAGCTGGACATCTCTGCGGCGGACGGCACCCGCATCCCCCGCAACGAGAGCAATCTGGTGTACCGCTCGGCCAAGGGCCTGTTCGACAAGGTGGGCAAGAAGATCCCGCCCCTGAAGATCGTGCAGACCAACCCCATCCCCATGGCCCGGGGCCTGGGTTCTTCCTCGGCCTGCATCATTGCGGGCCTGCTGGGCGCGAACCGGATGCTGGGCGATGTGCTCAACACCCAGGAGCTGCTGACGCTGGCCACGGCCATTGAGGGCCACCCCGACAACGTGGCCCCGGCCCTGCTGGGTGGTTTGACCAGCAGCGTCTTTGAGGACGGCGTGGTCTACTCCGTCAAGCGGGATGTGGACCAGAGCCTCTGCTTTGCGGCCATCGTGCCGGACTACAAGCTGCTGACGGAGGCCGCCCGCGCGGCCCTGCCCAAGCAGGTGGCCCACAAGGATGCCGTGTATAACCTTTCCCGGGCCGCGCTGGTGCCTGCCGCCTTCTGTGAGGGCCGGCATGACCTGCTGGGCATTGCCACCGAGGATAAGCTCCACCAGCCCTACCGGATGCCCCTGATGCCCGGTTCCCGGGAGGTGTTCGGGCTGGCAAAGCAGTGCGGGGCAAAGGCCGTGTATGTATCGGGTGCCGGTTCCACCGTGATGGCGGTGGCCGAGCGCGCGGAGGCTGAGCGCTTTTATGCCGGGCTGCGTGCCGGGCTGGAAACGCTGGAAGGCCTGGACGGATGTGAAGCATTTACACTGTTAGAGCTGGATGCAGATAATACCGGCGCAACTGTGGAATGATATAAATTGGGAGAAACTAGAGGAGAGTGACAAACTATGGCGTTGATCGTACAGAAGTTCGGCGGTTCTTCGGTGAAGGACCGGAACCGTATCTTCAACGTGGCCCGCATCGTGGCCAACACCCACAAGGCGGGCAATGACGTGGTGGTGGTGGTGTCCGCACAGGGCGACACCACCGACGACCTGATCGCAAAGGCTGCTGAGATCACCCACAACCCTTCGGCCCGTGAGATGGATATGCTGCTGGCCGCCGGTGAGGAGATCAGCATCGCGCTGCTGGCCATGGCTCTGAACGAGCTGGGCTGCCACGCCACCAGCCTGACGGGCTGGCAGGCGGGCTTCCGCACCGACCGTGCCTACACCAAGGCCCGGATCACCCGCATGGAGACCGAGCGCATTTCCTCCGAGCTGGAGCGCAACCGCGTGGTGGTCGTGGCAGGCTTCCAGGGCCTGAACAAGCTGGATGATATCACCACCCTGGGCCGCGGCGGCTCTGATACCAGCGCCGTGGCCATTGCAGCGGCCCTGCACGCAGACCGCTGCCAGATCTACACCGATGTGGAAGGCGTTTACACCGCAGACCCCCGCAAGGTGCGCAACACCCGCAAGCTGGAAGAGATCACCTTTGACGAGATGCTGGAGCTGGCCTCTCTGGGTGCGCAGGTGCTGAACAACCGCAGCGTGGAGCTGGCAAAGAAGTATAATGTGGAGCTGGAAGTGCTGTCCAGCCTGAATCCCGTGCCCGGTACGGTGGTCAAGGAGGTTACAAAAGACATGGAAGGTATGCTGATCAAGGGTGTTGCAAAGGACACCGATGTTGCCGTTATCACGATCCTGAACGTTCCCGATGAGCCGGGCACCAGCTTCAAGATCTTTGGCCTGCTGGCCCAGAAGAACATCAACGTGGATATCATCCTGCAGTCCACCGGCCGCGACGGCAAGAAGGACATCTCCTTCACCTGCGCCGAGGGCGAGGCTGAGACCGCCATGCGCGTGCTCAAGGAGAGCGGCAAGTTCAAGGATGCCACCTGCGACGAGACCTGCGCAAAGGTCTCCATCGTGGGTGCCGGTATGCAGAGCCACAGCGGCGTTGCCTCCAAGATGTTTGAGGCACTCTCCAACAACAACATCAACATCAAGATGATCTCCACCAGTGAGATCAAGATCTCCTGCATCATTGACCGTGACGACGCTGACAAGGCGGTCAGCGCCATCCACGATATGCTGTTTGACTAATTCAGAGGGGCTGGCAACAGCCCCTTTTTTGCAAAAGCGAGGGGAAAGTATTATGTTGGGATCGATCAAATGCAGCACCTCGGGTGCATACTACCTGCGGGGGCAGTGGGTGCCCGCAGACGCGCAGGCTCCTGCGGCACTGGCAGCCGCGGGCGTGACTGCGGAGCAGGCCGGCCAGGCCTACAAGGGCACCATGGCCTACGGCATCCTCACCGCCCACAACACCAGCGGCAGCGACCGGGATCTCCGGATCAGGTTCGATGCCATGGCAAGCCACGACATCACCTTTGTGGGCATCATCCAGACGGCCCGCGCCTCGGGGCTGGAAAAATTTCCCATCCCCTATGTGCTGACCAACTGCCACAACAGCCTGTGCGCCGTGGGCGGCACCATCAACGAGGATGACCACCGCTTCGGCCTGTCCGCTGCCAAAAAGTACGGCGGCATCTTTGTGCCGCCCCACATGGCGGTCATCCACCAGTACATGCGCGAGCGCTTTGCGGGCTGCGGCAAAATGATCCTTGGTTCCGATTCCCACACCCGCTACGGTGCGCTGGGCACCATGGCCATCGGCGAGGGCGGCGGCGAGCTGGCAAAGCAGCTGCTGGGCCGCACCTACGATGTGGCCCGCCCCGGCGTGGTGGCCATCTGCCTGACCGGCGCTCTGCCCGCAGGCTGCGGCCCCCACGATGTGGCCATTGCACTGGTGGGCGAGCTGTTCAAGAGCGGCTATGTCAAGAACAAGGTCATGGAGTTTGTGGGCCCCGGCATTGCCTCCCTGCGGCAGGACACCCGCAACGCCATTGATGCCATGACCACCGAGACCACCTGCCTTTCCTCCATCTGGGAGACCGATGAAAAGACCCGGCAGTACCTCACGGTCCATGGCAGGGCAGGGGACTACAAGCCCCTGCACCCGGCAGAGCTGGCCTATTACGACGGCGTGGTGAGCGTGGACCTTTCCAAGATCCGGCCCATGATCGCCCTGCCCATGCACCCCTCCAACGCCTTTCCCATCGAGGAGCTGAACGCCAACCTCAAGGACATCCTCCACGAATGCGAGGAGAACGTCCAGCAGCTGGTGGGCCGCTCTGACGTGAAGCTGGATCTGTGCAGCAAGATCGAAAACGGCAGGCTCCGGGTGGATCAGGGAGTCATCGCGGGCTGCGCGGGCGGCCTGTTCGACAGCATCTACGAGGCCGCTTCCATCCTCAAGGGCCATACCGGCGGCTGCGGGGACTACGCCCTCAGCGTTTACCCCGGCAGCCAGCCCATTATGATGGAGCTGAACCGCACCGGCGTGCTCACCGACCTGATGGCCAGCGGTGCCACCATCCGCACGGCCTTCTGCGGCCCCTGCTTCGGCGCGGGCGATGTGCCCGCCAACGGGGCGCTGTCCATCCGCCACACCACCCGCAACTTCCCCAGCCGCGAGGGCTCCAAGCCCGGCAGCGGCCAGCTGGCAGGCGTGGCCCTGATGGATGCCCGCAGCATTGCCGCCACCACGGCAAACGGCGGCATCCTGACCCCCGCAACGGAGATGGATTACGACCCCACCGTGCCCGAATACCACTACGACCCCTCCAGCTACGAGGCCCGGGTGTATCAGGGCTTTGGCCACGGCGATTACGATGCCCTGCTCAAGCTGGGCCCCAACATCAAGGACTGGCCTGAGATCGCCCCGCTGGGCGACAACCTGCTGCTGAAGGTGGCCTCCTACATCACCGACCCCGTCACCACCACGGACGAGCTCATCCCCTCGGGTGAGACCTCTTCCTACCGCTCCAACCCCCTGGGTCTGGCTGAGTTCACCCTCAGCCGCAAGGACCCCGCCTATGTGGGGCGCGCCAAGGCCGTGCAGGCCGAGGAAGCCGCCCGCCGGGCCGGGCAGGGGGATGCCGCCCTGCTGGCAAAGATCCGCGCCGTGCCCGGCTGTGAGGCCCTGACCTGGGACGATGTGCAGCTGGCCTCCACCATTTTTGCCGTCAAGCCCGGCGACGGCTCCGCCCGTGAGCAGGCCGCCAGCTGCCAGCGCGTGCTGGGGGCCGGGGCCAACATCGTCAACGAGTACGCCACCAAGCGCTACCGCTCCAACCTCATCAACTGGGGTATGCTGCCCTTCCAGCTCAACGGCGCGGCTCCCTTTGGCCTGGGGGATTACATCCTCATCCCCCATGTCCGGGAAGCCCTTAAGGGCGATCTGCAGAACATCCCTGCCTATGTGCTGGGGGAGGAAGTCCGCCCCTTCGCCCTCTATATGGCACCCCTGACCTCCGATGAGCGGGAGATTTTGGCAGATGGGTGTTTGATCAATTATTATAAGCATTAAATAAAGCTCCCCGGGACTAAACCCCTCAGTCACGCTCCGCGTGCCAGCCCCCCTAATAGTGGGGCCCTTGGCATGGCGTAAAGCTCTGCCTCTTTGCCAAGGCCGCCCCTATTAGGGGCGGTGGCATCCCGCAGGGATGACGGTGGGGTTAATCCGTTACATTCTCAGGAGGTTCCATTCCATGCCCGGCGATCTACACAACCACACCACCTATTCCGACGGTTCCGTGCCCGTGGCCCGGCTGCCCCTGATGGCAGCCCGGGTGGGGCTGGATGCCATGGCCATCTCTGACCACGATACGCTGCGCAGCGTGCAGTATGCCTACGACCACCCGGTGCAGGATGGGGTAAAGCTCATCCCGGCCACCGAGCTCACCGGCTACGATTACGAGCGCCAGCACCGGGTCCACCTGCTGGCCTACTGGCCTGACCCCGAGAGCGAGGCCCTGCGCCGCCACTGCGATATCATGCGCCAGCGCCGCAACGAGTGCTGTTTGCAGAGCGCCCGGGAGCTGGAAGCCATCTTCCCCCAGTTCCGCACCGAGCAGGCGCTGGAATACGCCAGAGACAGCGGCGTGCTCTATAAGAGCGGCATCATGCAGGCGCTGCGGGAGCTGGGCCTTGCCGACAGCATCTACGGCGAGCGCTACCATGAGCTGTTCGGCTGGAACCCGCGGGGCAGGGTGCTCCACTCGCCCGAGTACATCCCGGTGCGGGAGGTGCTGGCCACAGCCAGAGCCGCCGGTGCCGTGGTGGTGTTCGCCCACCCCACCGTGTACAAGAGTATGCCCCTGCTCCGGGAACTGGTCAGGGAGGGGATGGTGGACGGCATCGAGATCGATCACCCCAGCAACAGCCCCGAGGACAAGGCCGAGTGCGCCGCCCTCTGTGGGCAGTATCACCTCATCCACACCGGCGGCACCGACTTCCACGGGGCCAACCATAAAAAGGTCTACCCCGTGGGCACCTGCACCACCCCCGATGACCAGATCGCGCGGATCGAGGAGCTGGCGAGGAAGAGAAAAAAGTAAACCGATTTGAGCATTCTTATGAGAACTGCCAAGGCCTCGCCCTTCGGGAGAGGTGGCATTGCGTCAGCAATGACGGAGAGGGTGAGTTCGGTAAAGTCCGTGAGCATCCTCACCCTCTCAGTCTCGCTTTGCTCGACAGCTCCCCCGAAGGGGGAGCCCTTGGCAAAGAGGGCAGGTTCCGCCTCTTGCAGGAACGTTGTTTTTGTAGTATACTGTGGGCAAGTCAAAAAGAGAGGATGTTTTCCATGAGCAAATCTTTCAGCTTCCCCAATGTGGGCACCTGTTCCAAGCAGACCAATATCGTGCTGAGCGATGACCACACCATCGAGTCCGTTGAGGTCATCGGCGGCTGCAACGGCAACCTCAAGGGCATCAGCCGCCTGCTCAAGGGCATGAAGGCTGAGGATGCCATCGCCCGCATGGAGGGTACCACCTGCGGCCCCCGCCCCACCAGCTGCCCCGACCAGATCGCCAAGAACCTGAAAAAGGCTCTGGCAGAGATGTAACTTTACCCGTTACAGAAAAACAAAAAGCAGAGCATCCCGCTGAATCAGGTGGGATGCTCTGCTTTTTATGCTAAGGGTTATTGGAAGGAGACAGCAATATCAACTCGCTTTTGAACGTCTTTTGTGATAGCATCTTGTAAATCAAGATAATTTTGCTTTTCAGGGAGCTGTGAAATTAAATATTCAGTGTCGGTCACTTGTGTATAGGCATTGCTTACAAGAAGGAGATGACATAGCTGAGATTTTTCGGCATCTGCTTTTAGGCAATCACAATCAAGATAGACATGGTCAAAGAGCTGTACCCGAAACTGAGGCTCTGCGAAAGATGAAATGGTCTGTAGATAAGAACTGTAGAGAGAGGGAATCTTGCCGTCATGTGTATAGTAATATTCAATTAGATAATTCTTCAAAATTTCAGAATAACTTCTTAACAGATTCATGGAAATCTGATAACCGGCTTCATAATCGAGAATGCCATTATTCATCAGGCTTTGCACATAACGTAAATAAGTTCGATATTCGCCCAGAACGGATTCGCACTCCTTTAAGTCGTATTCACCATCGGAAAAATGCTGAAAAAGAACCTCTGCCTTGTCGATCAATGTGTGACCATTGTTGACGATTTCGAGGATCTTCATGTTCTTTAGATTCGTTACAGCATGATCAATCTTTGTTACGGTCTGCTGCATCGCATGAAGTTCATCCTGAAGGGAATCAAGCCGCTTATTTACATTAGAAAAACCGATCATGCTGACACCAAGGTTGGCTGCGGAGAGCGCCGTATTCAGAAAAGAAAGCCCCTGTACAACAGACATTCCTTTTGTAAGCTTATCGACATTGACGGAAAGATCTTTGGTGACATTTAAGACTTCTTTGACATCTTTGCCGACCTTCTTGACTTCTTGGCGAACCATTTCTGTCTGTACATTATTTGCGAGGGAAGAAACTGTATTGACACCGCCAATTGCAGGTACTTTTGAAAGAACCTTTGTAAAGGATTGCTGAGAGACTTCATTCTCTAATGCACATTTTGCAATCTCGGAGATTTTTCCATCTGCTTGTCTTACAATGATTTCAACAAGTTTCTGGTCGAATGCCCCGTCCCGAATGGCTTTCGAGGGAATACCTCGAACAACTTGATCTACGGCAAGTTTTACTTCAGGCGTGATCATTGAGTCTCATTCCTTTCTCTGTCTGCAGCGTAATGATAGAGCAGACTTGTAATTACGTGTACCATATATCTTTCTTGTAAGTGCATTCCAAGTACATAGGGAGTTTGGAATTTGAGAACGGTATTTCCAACACGCTTCTCTTTCGTATCATATAGGTTGCGGAAAAAGATGTCAGGCTTTTCAAAATCGATATCAAATGAAAATTGCTGGATTGGGGCGCTTTTGTCATTTTGTTGGATGAGATTGTAAAAGCCAAGAAATAATTCGACAAAATCTGCTAATTGTTCAAAGCTTACGTTCTCGCGTGAGAAGTCCATACTTTGAAATTTTGTGTAATAGCGGCCAGCTTGTGAATTCATATCGATGATCTGCTTAGACGAGTCTAATAACTGCTTTAAGAGATCTGCATAACGAGAAGAAATCGAGGTGATGTCGATTTGGAGGGCGAGTGAGTAACTGGCCAAAGTACTCCAAAAGAATTGATTTACATTATTGATGCTGACTTTATAATTCGGTATAGAAACTATATCGGAAATGAAGCGGTTGCATTCTGCAGGAGACAGACGATTTGGATAGTGCTGAAACAGCAAAAGATTATTACGGAGATATTTTTTGATGTGAATGGCGTAATTGTAAACGAATAGCCATCCAACTGCTTTTGTTAAAGGAACACTTGTTGAAGCGTTGATAAGTCCAATGTTTTCTTTGAATATGGCAGTCATGCCAGAACGAGATAAAAAATCTGCATAAATTTTCAAAATAGATTTTGCAGCGGCACGGTCCAGTGTGATACCAAGGACTTTGCCTAACTCTACAAACATCAAAGCTTGGACAGAAATCTTTTGAGAAGTGGTCTTTCTAAGAATAGTATGAACAAGATCGGCAGTCGGCTCCGCTGTCGTTGATACTGTAAGAGCAGAAAGCACTTTTGCAGAAAGCACTTTTTCGGTAGTTTGTACGGATGAAGCTATGATTTTACAGCATTTGCTGTAGATATCACCGGAGAGTAAATGATTTGCTATAAGCTGCGCTCTTCTGCAAGGAAAAGCGCCGTCTTGAACAGAGCCGGATCTTGTTACTTTTATTTTTACTTTTCGAGAAATCAACTTGCTTTGACGCACGACATACCAATTTTCATTTGGAAAGAACTTGGCTAGGGAAAGCAGGATGTCTTGAAGAAATTCAGCGAAAGCAGAGGTTATCCGGGAAAATTCTATCGTTTTTAGTGTGATCAGGGTAACAGTTAAAAAGCCGTTGGATATTTTACAGGCATGAATGTCTGCGTATTCTATATAGTAAGGGACATCAGATTTTCTCGAAATGTAACATCCATGCTCCATGAACAAAACTTCTGTTCTTCCATTTGAAAGAAAAGAAGAGCTAAGAAAACCAAGAATATCATCATAGAGCACTGGCGGAGTTAGCCCTTCCAGAATATTATGAAGTTGTTTATCGGAGAGCTGTGATGCTAAATATAGTTTATGATGCGGAGGACATTTTTCTTGGTAACTCTTCAAGACTTCTGCCATTTGAGAATAATTATCAGACATGATTCGACCTTCCTTACACTATAAATACCCTTATATATGCACTGACAATACTTTGATCTGAGTATATCACACTGCCCGACAAAAACAACTGATTTTTTTCCATTCACCGGGCCTATACTTTGCTGTGTATGAAACAATACAGCAAGGAGCAGAGCATGAGCATTTGGGAAGCATTCGGCATGGGCAGACACAAGGGGTTTTCGCGGGAGGCAGGGCTGCTGCTGGACGAAGCCGTGGAGCTTGCGGGCAGCATGGGCTGTGCCCGGGCGGATACCGGGCACCTGCTGCTTGCCATGCTGCAGACCGACCGCGGCCCGGCGGGGCGGTTTCTGGCGGGCAAGAACATCACCGAACCCGCCGTGCGCCGCCAGCTGGCCGAGGGCCGCACCAGCCCGGCCCGCCAGCTGGACAGAAAGGCGCTGGCCCCAGACCTGCGCCGGGCTATGGATTATGCTCTCATCGGGGCACAGAACGCCCACCTGCCCAAGGCGGAGCCGGAGCACCTGCTCTGCGCCATGCTGGAGGATACCGACTGCGCGGCGGGGGTGCTGCTGGCCTCCATGGGGGTGCAGCTGGCCGAGGCCGTGCGGGAGTGCCGCCAGCTCTCGGGGCAGTTCATCCTGCCCGGCACGCCCCGGGCCAGCGCCATGCCCCGGGGCAGCCGCGCCAGCGATAAGTATTGCCGCGACCTGACCCGCCGCGCGGTGGACGGCGAGCTGGACCCGGTGTTCTGCCGGGATGCGGAGATGGACCGGATGGTGGAGATCCTGTGCCGCCGCCAGAAGAACAACCCCTGTCTGGTGGGGGAGCCGGGCGTGGGCAAAACGGCCCTTGCCGAGGGCCTTGCCCAGCGCATCGCCAGCCGGAACGTGCCCCGGATGCTGCAGGGGCGGCGGCTGCTGGCGCTGGATATGGCCAGTCTTGTGGCGGGCACCAAGTACCGGGGCGACTTTGAGGAGCGGTTCAAGACCCTTCTGGAGGAGCTTGTGCGGGACGGCAGCGCCATTTTGTTTGTGGACGAGTTCCACACCATCGTGGGAGCCGGCGCGGCAGAAGGGGCCATTGATGCCGCCAGCATCCTGAAGCCCGTGCTGGCCCGGGGGGAGCTGCAGCTCATCGGGGCCACCACCGATCAGGAGTTCCGCACCCATATCCAGAAAGATGCCGCACTGGAGCGCCGCTTTGGCCGGGTGCAGATCGAGGAGCCTACCCCGGCGCAGGCTGCGGCGATCCTGGAGGGCCTTGCCCCCCGCTACGAGCGCTACCACAGCGTGCATCTGCCGCCTGAGACACTGCGGGAGGCCGTGGAGCTCTCAGTGCGGTACCTGCCGGGGCGCTTCCTGCCCGATAAGGCCATCGACCTTGTGGACGAGGCCTGTGCCGCTGCCCGCATCCGTGCCGAGCGGGAGGGGAAAGCAGATCCCACCCTCACCCGGGAGGACATTGCCCGGGTGGTGGCGCAGGCCAGCGGCGTGCCTGTGGAGCGGGTGGGGGAGAAGGAACGGGAACGGCTGGACAAGCTGGAATCCCGTCTCAACGCCGAGATCGTGGGCCAGCAGAAGGCTGTGGCGGCGGTGGCCGGGGCCATCCGGCGCAGCCGCACCGGGCTGGGAGAGCCGGGCCGCCCCATGGGAGCCATGCTCTTTCTGGGGCCCACCGGCGTGGGCAAGACCGCCCTTGCCAAGGCCCTTGCCGCCAGCTGGTTCGGCAGCGAAAAAGCTCTGCTCAAGTTCGATATGTCGGAGTATCAGGAGCAGCACACCACGGCCCGCCTGCTGGGCGCGCCTCCGGGCTATCTTGGCCACGATGAGGGCGGCCAGCTCACCGAAGCCGTCCGCCGCCGCCCCTACAGCGTGGTGCTCTTTGACGAGATCGAAAAGGCCCACCCGGATATCCAGAATATCCTGCTGCAGATCCTGGAGGATGGTCAGCTCACCGATGCCATGGGCCGCAAGGCCGATTTCCGCAATACCATCGTCCTGCTCACCTCCAACCTGGGGGCACGCTTTCTGGCCGGGCAGAGCGCCCCGCTGGGCTTTGCGGCGGGCAGCGAGGCCGTGTTCGAGAAGCAGTCGGCCCAGGCCATTGAGGAGGCCAAAAAGTGGTTCCGGCCCGAGCTGGTGGGGCGGCTGGATGAGCTCATCGTGTTCCGTCCCCTTGCCGAGGACAGCCTGTGTGCCATCGCCGAGAAGCTGCTGGGCCAGCTGGAAGCCCGTGCCGCCCGCAATGGGTATCAGCTGACCCATACGCCCCGGGTGGGGGCAGTGCTGGCCGCAAGGGCGCGCTCGCCCTATGGGGCCCGGGAGCTGCGGCGGCAGGTGGACCGCGCGGTGGAACAGGCCCTCGCCAACCAGATCGCCTCCGGCACGGCCCACACCGGCCAGCACTGGACCGCCGACTGCACGGTGGATGGGTCGATCGTGTTGGAAGAGGGGGAAGCAGTAGAGCAAACCATCGGCTAAACCTCTCAGTCTCGATGCCCTTACAGATGCATTGGCTCCCCCTTCGGGGGAGCTGGCGAGCAAAGCGAGACTGAGAGGGTGAGCACGCTTCCCCCTTGCATCCTCCGGCGTTTTCGTTTATCATAGAGAAAGCGAAACGCCCCAAGGAGGAAACCATGCGCTATTTGTTTTTACTGAATCCCGCTGCGGGTAAGCAGGACTGCACGGTCCAGCTCATCCCGCAGATCAGAGCCGCTGCCGCCCGGGCCGGGTGGAGCCAGGCCAATTATACCATCCACACCACCGAATATGCGGGCCACGCCCGGGAGCTGGCCCGTGCAGCAGCCCAGGAGGCAGCGCAGGCCGGGGACAGCCTGCGCATCTGGACAGCGGGAGGCGACGGCACCTTCATGGAAGCCATGACCGGCGTGCAGGGCTTTTCCAACGCCGCCGTGGGCTGCCTGCCCTACGGCAGCGGCAACGACTTCCTGCGCACCTATGGCACCCGGGCAGAGTTCACCGACCTCGATGCCCAGCTGGCGGGCGGGGAAGTGACCATCGACCTGCTGGAGACCAGTCTGGGCCTGTCCGCCACCATCTGCGCGGCGGGTCTGGACGCGCAGGTGGCCTACGGCATCCCCAAGTTCCGGCGGATCCCCCTGTGCGGCGGCGAGGTGTCCTATCTGCTCTCCATCGTGGAGCAGCTCTGCGGGCACATCGGCCGCAGGGTCACCTTTACCATCGACGACGAGGAACTGACCGTGGACTGCCTGATGTGCGCCATCTGCAATGGCCGGGCCTATGGCGGCGGTTTTCTTGCCGCCCCCGAGGCCGACCCCGCCGACGGCTGGCTGGACGTGATGATCGTCCGCAGGGTGGGGCGGCTGACCATTGCCAAGCTGCTGGGAATGTACAAGAGCGGCCGGCACTTTGTGAACGGCCAGCTCACCGAGGAGGCAAAGCCTTACTTCCTCTACCGCCGTGCCCGGCGGGTGGCGCTGCGCCCCGCCGATGGCCGCGGCCCCATCGTTGCCACCGCCGACGGCGAGTGCGCCCCCTGTGATGCGGTGGAGGCTGTTCTGCGCCCCCTGAGCGGCCGCATCCTCCTGCCCGTCCCGGCGTATGAGCGGTTTGTGGCGAAACACGCTGTGGTATGAAATTTACAGAAATACGCTTGATTTATGAAGAATTCTATGATAAGATGAAGCCGTAAGAAGGTGTTTGGAAAAAAGCAGGAGGGATGGGGCTATGAACTGGTCGGATGCAGAGAAAAAAGAAAAGCAGCATCAGGAAGACCTTGACCGTCTGCGCAGTTTTCGCCCTATGGATGATACCTTTATGCGAGGGCTCTTTAAGGAAAATCTTCCGCTGGCAGAGTTGGTGCTTCGGATCATTACCGGAAAGCCTGATCTGATCCTGACAAAATGCGAGACACAGGCTGATATGAAGCGAGTGACCGGTGCGCGTTCAATCTGTCTGGATGCCTATGCAACCGACAGTGCGGGCAAGAAGTATGACATTGAGGTCCAGCGCGCGGACAATGGCGCAGACCCGCACCGGGCAAGATATCATTCCAGTGTGATGGACGTGGAAAATCTGGACGAAAAGCAGGATTATAAAGAACTGCCGGATACCTATGTTATTTTCATCACGGAAAATGATTACTACAAGGCTGGCGAGCCGGTCTATACGATCCAGAACATGAATCTGACGCTGAACCGCCCGTTCAATGATGGTGCCCATATCCTGTATGTGAATGGGGAATACCGGGATGATTCAGAGATCGGCAGGCTGATGCACGATTTCAATTGCACCAGCGCGGATGAAATGAATTTTGAACTGCTGGCAGAGAGAACACGCTATCTGAAAGAAAACCCGAAAGGAGTGAGCGAAATGTGTAAAGTGATGGAAGACCTGAGAGTGGAAAGCTATACGGAAGGCCGGGAAGAACAGGCCAGAATGATGGCACAGAAATTGTACCGAAAGGGATACTCCATTGAGGAGATCGCTGATATGGTGGAGTACAGCACCGAGAAGGTGGAGGAATGGCTCACGCCGAAAGCAGGTTGAAACAGGAGAAAAAGCGCCCGGGTATCGCAACGAAAAAGTACGATATCCGGGCGCTTTTGCGTTGTCATAAATTCTTAACAAACAAATTTTGAGAAAACCCTTGATTTTTACCCCTGAGATGAGTACAATACACTTAGCACTCAGAGAAAAGGAGTGCTAAACAACCAAAGGCCCGGCAGAAACGGGCCGAAGGTGCCAAAAAAGTTTTCATTATATTTTATTATAGGAGGGCAAGAACTATGAAGATCATTCCTCTTGCAGACCGTGTTGTTATCA
>ERZ840096.1696-NODE-1696-length-21476-cov-6.198777_pt1 | contig 21476 bp, 24 predicted proteins | sample MGYA00519878_ERZ840096 | MGnify/ENA primary metagenome ERZ840096 (study PRJEB31850, sample SAMEA3708865) | human gut metagenome | biome: human gut; feature: human-associated habitat; material: faeces | place: China | collected 2014 ...
GCGAACTGCTCAGAAATTGGTGACCATTCTGCTCAAATCGTGTTGACAAAACACAGGCGTCGAGGTGCTGGTCGAGGCAGGGGCGGAACCCGACGGCCTCGACGACGGGATACCGTTCTAGGGGATACGGGCGCGTGGGAGGCACCCGAACGCCCGGGCGTGGCCGTGACGAAACATGAAAAAGTCTCGCGCACGAACCCGAAAGAAATCCATGCTCAAAACCGAAAGTGCGGTTGACTAAGCGCAATCTACCCCACAGCTCGGCCGCGTAGGTGCTCCGGACCCCGTCATGCTCACTGACCCAGACCTCTGGGACCGTCCAGTCCTGCACCAGCATCCCAGCTTCCATACAAGGCCCTAATCGTCACGTCCGCCAGACGCAGGATTCATACCGCCTGGCGGGAGGAAGGTAGGGCGGAGCCAGTGTGCTACCCACCAGAAGTTTCGAAGAGCCTAAGATAATCAGTGGGTAAGCATGTGATTGACAGTCAGTAAACAAGCCATCAGTTCAGTAACCGTATCTATTATCTCTTACTTCTATTGTTGCTTGGAGGGGCCAAATGGTCGGTAACGATTATGAAGATGACGAAACGTTTCTCACTCCGGAAGAAAGAGAGGAACTTGAAGAACCGCAGCCAGCTGCTGCACCCATCACATTCCGTAGTCAAGATTTTGATGTCAAGGGCCTAGTCAACCGACTGGAGAGTAAGGATATATTAGTACCGCGTATAAGAATGGCCTCCGAGGATCAAAGCGTTTGCAGTCTTAGCCCCTTTCAAAGAGGATTTGTTTGGAATAAAAAACAGATGGATCTATTCATCGAATCTCTCCTCCTTGAATATCCAATTCCTGGCCTATTTCTCGTGCAGCAGACGGACAGGCGGCTTCTTGTTCTTGACGGCCAGCAGCGTCTTGAGACGCTCAGGCGCTTCTATTCTGGCTTGAATGGTGATAAAAAATACCGGCTAAAGCTAACCGGATCAAAGTTTGATGGCTTTTCATATGACGAACTGCCGCAGCAGTTTCGCCGAATAATTGACAATACATACATTACAACCACGGTAATCGTTCTGGACAATAGACCGGAATCAAACAATGCAGTATACGATGTTTTTAAGCGGTTAAATTCCGGAGGTACGCAGCTCACTCCTCATGAAATTCGCATGGCACTGTACAACGGCGAATTGATGAATCTCATAGATCGCTCCAACATTCGAGCATCTTGGCGCGAGTTGTATGGGTCTACGCAACTGAATAGGCGGTTCAGGGACCACGAACTCGTTTTGAGAATTGTCGCACTCTATCTTGAGGAGCAATCCTATACGAAACCCCTTGGTGGTTTTCTCAATAACTTTGCCGAAAAATACCGTCAGGGTAATCGCCCTGAATTACAAACGGCTTTGAACTTGTTTGACAGGACGGCGGATATTATAGCCGCGAGCGGTGTATCACACCCGTTCTTCATGACCGATCGAAAGCTGCTAAATGCCGCCCGAGCAGAATCTATTATGATTGGCTGCATGCATGCATTACATGATGGGAATATGCTCGACGCTAGTTCTATACACCAACTATTAGATCGACTTAATCGTAATCAGGAATACACCGATTCAGTCACGAGTGCTACCTCAGATGAAGCTCAAGTTCATAAAAGAATTTCACTAGTCCGGGAAGCATTAATCTAATGGCAGATGCTCAACAATGGCCACCCTTTGAGGTTCAGCAATCTTTACAACGTCTAAGTGATTTGCAATCTCTTGTAAAGTCTTTGCATGAATTGCAGGATTGCCGCAACGAGGATATTGTTTCAAATCTAGCAAGACTTCTTGTTGTTCGTTGCTCGGGACACTTGGAGGTCGTGTCAAGCTCGTGCATTCTTAGCTTTATAGAGCGTCATTCAGAATCCGTTGTCTCCGATTACGCTCGTAACCAGTACAAGAAATGGCAGAATCCGACCCCAGACAATTTGAAGAATTTACTATCGTCAATTTCAAATATAGCGCGTGAAGAGTTTTCTAGTTACATGTCTACTGAGAGAGCAACCATTGACCTATCTGCAGAAATAGGCTCAATGGTCAAGGAACGCGGGAAAATAGCCCATGGCGATAATGATAGTGTAACACCGAGAAAAGCACTTCAGTTTTACCAAGATACTGTACAAGTATCATACTGGTTCACTGAGTATTTCAAACCTTTGGGCAAAGCGGATAACAGTCTCTGCAGACGACCATAATAAACACGGCTCATGGTTACCCCGCATAATACTTTGGTAATGAGTGCTCCGCACCCATATCGCCTCTTATTGCGCGACGCAAAGAATATGTCACGGATTGACAAACGAAAACACAGGGAAACTTCTGACAGAGAGGCTAGAGACCACGCTCAATGACCCGCTCTCAACCATTCTCTCGATACCTCCTAGTTATGTCGTAAATTGTTTCATTCGTGGAGATGATAAATCTCAGGGTGCCTTTCGTCTGTTTTTCTACAGGACGCTGAGCGTGCAATTCTGCAGAATTGCAGATGATGAGACATTGCTAACTTGGATTAATAATATTCTAAATGAACTGAAGACCCATGATACGGGTACATGGATGGGCAACTTAAGGCTGGATTGGCCAACCAACGAAATCGAAGACGTATGCTGAAGCATTGAAAGTGCGTAAACCGGACACTCACGCACAGCCTGTTGACCTGCGGAGACTCAAGTAAGAGTTCCTATTCTCGCGTAAAACACCGCGTAAATCGGATAGGGCTTACACGAGGGCCCAGCGAGACGATGGACGGTCGAAGGAGATGGCCCCATCCTTCCTCATCTTACGCAGGAGGTTGCCCACCTTGTCGTACCTCTGCTCCGCCCTAAGGTCGGCGGGGAGAGCCGGGTAGACGGCCACGTTAATCTCAGCACGAGTTGCGGGGCCGCACTGCCTAATGAGGTCGGTGATGAATGCCATACAGTACTCTTCGCTCCTCTCGCGCTTCTCGGCGTAGGCGGTCTTGGTGCCCGTGGCCTAGGCGAACAAGGCGGCGATGCGCAGGTGGGACCCGTGGCTCTCTGCAAGGCCCTTTCACCGCAGGGTGGCATCGTAATATTGGCCGGCTCTTTTGTGCGCGGTCGAGCACGTCCTCGAAGGGCAGGTCGGAGTGCGCCATGAGCATGCGCGTGTAGGACTCGTCCGCGACAGTTCCGTAAATGGTGAGCCTGACCTCGCATGGGTCAGAAAAGTCATAGTCGAGAAGCGGCAGGCAGCGGCTAGCTTGCGACTGGTTCATGCGCTCGATCCCGTAGCCAAGGTGATCAATCATGTTGAGCTGGGTCATGGCTTGCACAAGTGCGGGGTTGCGGTGGCGCCGGGGCTCGTGGCCTTCCACGGCGTACACGTTGGGCTCTCTCCTCGTGGAGGGAGCCCACGCTGACGAACTCCAACCTATCGGGGTACTCGCTAACGCTCGCGCGGGAAGCCTGGGAATGGTCTTGATAGGCGGTGCAGTTGTACATAGTCTCGAGCACGCTCTTCTGGTCGTACTTCTCCACCCCGCATGCCACGCGCAAGGCCTCAGGCGAGAGGTCCGACATCTCAGAATCGGGTACCGGCTGGGCCGTCCAGTCCATGGCGGAGCCCTCGCGCCTGATGGCATCGAGCTTGTCAATAGTGAACGGCTTCAGCGACTCTTTGGCGCACGCATTGCAGTGGCCCTTCCACGCGATGGGCAGGCCCTGTGGGACGGGCGGAACCTCGAAGAGGACCACGCGGCAGCCCGAGTGATCGACAATCCGGACGCTCCTGAACGTAAGGCTGGGCTCCGTACCATCGGCAACCTGCGCCTTGATGCCGTTGAGCCTGGCGGGGTCACTCCGGTAGTCAGTGCCGACCACCGAGTGTGTCTTGTTCCTCACGCCAAAGACAAGCCAGCCTGCAGGAGCTCCACCAAGGTTGGCCTCGTTGCTGAGCGCGCAGACGTAGCGGCCAATCCTGTCGGTGTCGAAGTCCCGGCCAGCCTCCTTGAACTCCACGACCTCGTTCTCCCCGCCATCGATGAGCGCGTCGAGCAAAGCGAGGTTGTCCTCGTTTGTGGGCTTCGGGTTGGTCTTGGGCGTGGTTCCTCCGCGAAAGGCTTGAAGTTCTTGCCGGTAGATTATACGGCCGACCGAGAAGCCCCAACCATGCCTGTAGCGGGCACTTTGGCTACCTCCTGCGTAGGTAAGCGCGGTATGTACGGGCGTATGGCATCTAGCAGGTTACTGCCGCCATCTGTGCTAAGCAAGGCAATCGCCTTCTCGACATACTTCTTATCATCCACCCCGAAGAAATGGCCGATGCTTTTCACCACGCTCTTGTCGTTGAGGTAGACAAGTACCCTCTCATAGTTGTTATCCTGCGCTGCGGATTCGAAATCCTTCTTGATGGCAGATGCCATGGTACCTAAATCAATCTTGTCCACAAGCGTACGCGCATCGGAGGCAGCGCTGGAGATTGCGATTGACGAGAGATCGATGCCGAAAAGTTCATTTTTCAGACGTAGCCGCAGAGCGTTCTCCTCATGCATTTTGAGTCGAGGAGCAAAGCGCTTCTCTATGATGTAGTTCTTTACCTCGGATATGATTGCCTCAGCATCCGCTTCTGGTGAGAATCGCTCGGCGAGCACCCGCATCACGGGCTCCGTGAGAAAGATGTTCTCTATCTCCGCTACTTCGAGATAGTGGATGCCCTCCTTTTCGAATGCGGCGAGCTGAACATCATAGCGATAGTCTCGGTCGATGATCCCATGCGCCTTGTAACTATGCATCTGGGGGTTTGCGCGAAACGCCTTGACGCTCTCTATGACCTGCGTGCATCCACCGACGGGGACCACCTGCCAGTCAGGATAGGTAGCCGAGTAGATAGCATAGTCGAGCCCTTTACGATCGCCTTCGACGAACAGAATCGGCCTGCGGTTGCCTAAAAGCCTTATGAGCAGACCTTCGGGCAGACTCTCGTCATCCTCCAGTAGTTCGATATCCCAGTTCTTTCCATCGTAGTCGCGCACCCAGACCTTATCTGATGCGGTATGGGACGTGACGAAGTCCACGTCGTGGGTAATGTAGATGAATAGGCAGTCGAGGCGCGCTGCCTCCAGCTTGCTCCACAATGAGTTTAGAAGGGAACGGTTGAGATGGACCTCGGGCTCATCCATTATGAGAAGGCGTCTTTTGTCATCCGTTGGGATCGAAAGGACTTGGGCCGCAAGGTAAAGGACGGACCTCTCGCCGTCGCTCATCTCACGAGCGGGATAAACAGCGCCAGATTCCTTAACCTTGGCCGAGAACTGGCCATCACTATAAAGAAGCTCTCGAGCTGGGAAGATGCTGTCCCAGATGTCTAGGACATTTTCGAGCGATGTTTTCCGGGTGTGGGGTGGCTGTCCTCCATGGCTCTCTTGCTCCCGGCACTCTTCGACAAACTTTTGGTTCTGGTCGTTGTGGAGCGCGATTAGTGCCGCGAGTGTATCGTCAAAGTCCTTAAGTAGCGTAATAGTGTATTCCTCCGGGCTCCACCCCCACCGATAGCCCTTCGACTTTAGGTCCCTACCCGAATTCCCATACAACAGCATCTCCGAGGCTTCTGAATAGCTTTTCTGTTGGATATGCTCGGAGATGTTGATGTCTCGTTGTGCGCCAATGCGATGGACATTATCACTGTCTTGCATTTCCATCCAGACACCGAGCTTGGACTTACCGGTACCGTTGGCACCAACAATGATTACTGAGTTCGTGTCTGTCGTGTGGTCCTGCCGCTTGCTGTCAGGGCCGTCAGGAAGCCAGTATGTGTATGTGGAATTGTTCGTAGGATTCCTCCTGATGGTTTGAGGTCTGGCAGTGATTGGGATGTCGAATGGTTTCACTTTCAGCTAAGTTCTGCCAGCAGCGCCCTCTCCTCCCCTTCCGTTAAGTAGCCCTGGCGTCGGGCAACGCGGACGGCGTCTTCCAGGCGATTTGGCATGAGACGGCTCCGGCAGGAGCGTCGGAGATGCCCTCCTCCTTCACCTGGGCGGAGGTCGCGATGCCGTAATTGTCGGCGGTGATGTCGAAGAGCTGCTGGTAGTGTGTCATGGCAGAACCCTACCATATCTGGTGAGGTTATTATCGCTCCATCTACTGATATCAATGAGCCATATAAGCGGTGCCGATGGGTAATAACGGATGCTATTGGGAGTGGCATCGATTTGCGCTACCGGCGATATGGGATAGGACGATTACTCAACGAGGAAAGATGAGCGGCACTTCAATCTTTCCTGCGCATGGCAAGTCATAACCGTGCGCAGGAAAGAGTTCTGTCGCATTTGCTCTTCTCTACCTGTACAACAACTTTAAGAAACTAGTGCCGTTCTCGGGAGAGGGCACTCCGAAATATTCTGCAACCGTAGCAGCAACATCCGATTCGGTCTGACGGATGCCTATGTCCCCTAGATAGTTTCCAGAGTGTTCAATAAGCAGGGGGACGTATTCTCGTGTATGGCGAGAGTGACCAATCGTAGGGTCATTTCCATGGTCAGCCATAACAATCAGTATGTCCCCTTGTCTTATGCTACTGATTATTCTGCCAATCCCTCTGTCGGCTATTCGAAGGATATCAGCATATGCCCGAGCGTCTTGCCTATGGCCACACAAATCGGTCTCTTGAACGTTTGCGCAGATAAATGAATCGCTTGAGTTGAGGAAAACTTCGTTCGTACGAGACAACACGGTTTCAGTATCAACGATGGACTCGCTTTCGCCGAAACTATTTGCGCATACATCGGCAACCTTTCCGAGCAGATGCACGTCAATGCCGTAGCTACCCAAAATAAATGGGACTTGTCTCATTTCGTTAATCCCATAGCCCATGTGAATGCAATGGTAGTCATGGAGATATACACCGGACTTCGGTGCATTTACGCCAACATAATTCCCGTGAACCTCTACTGCGTTCAGCAGGTTATTGAGATGAACCCCATGGCCACCAAATACAATTACTCTTGCAACTGTCGATAGGCCTCGGACTATTTTTCCGATTCTCAGCTCGTCCTCAAAGCTGATATCATCCAGTGCACCCGTTACGTTCCACGCCTGTCCCGGATCGCACTCCACGTTATCTGCCACCGTCACCGCATCATCTACAACCAGCAGACCCTTCCCATCCCCCACGCCGTGAAAACGCGTCGTGAAGCCGTTGTTTGAAAGTTCCCGAGCAATGGGCTCCAAGTAAGGTTGAATCATTTCCGCTGTTGGCTTGCATGGCTTGGTGCCCATAATTTCCTGATGCCCATAGAAGGTATCTGCCCCGTAATGCATAAGCGCGCATCGCCCATATGTTGCATTTTCGCTGAATCTGAGTCCGTTGAATTCCATACCAAGCGCATTAGCAAGGCCCAGCTTTTGCAGATTTGGTAGCACCAAGTCCGGAACAGCTTCGAAGATGTGCTTGCATGTATTTGCCCCTACGTCCAAAGGGCGAACATCAGGGACGTCTGGCATTTGGCCAATGCCAAACCCATCGAGAACAATAACGGCGAAGTTTCCCATCAGTACCTCCGCGCTTTGAGATGCATAATTGCCATTACATCATCAAGAAATGCTGTCGCCCAGAGGAGACCAGATTCCACACAGCTCTGGTTTCCCAGATTGAATGCCTTTTACAACAGCCACAGAGCTTCTGGTCACAAACATTTGCGTACGAAAGCACATCAGGACACTTGTGCTAACGGGGTAATTGCCCTCCAGCTCCAAGTGATAGTCGATGCACTCATCAAGTGGTGGGGACACCCTGCAAATTTTGACTGAGCCTAAACTGCTTCCCACTGCAGCATGCAACAAGTGACCACGGCGGTAATACCCGCCTCCATAGCAATATGATTTGCTATCCGCATTATGACTAACTTCTGTAACGTAAACATATGCAGGCTTCTCCGCACCATAATGATCAGCATGATATGGAGTTGTCCCGGATAGTCCGTGACCAGGTTCAACATGCGTTCCACCTACTCTTGCAACCATCCCAAGCTCATGAACACAGTTGCCGGAAGGCATATTCAACTGCAGCTCGTCATAGCCTCTATCCCTAAGCATATGGACTGCGGCAACAACCGTTTCGGCATTCGGCTGCTTTACGAAGTCACCAACGGACTTGTCGTACAGGAAGCAGGGAAAGGAGCATGCACCAGCTATCCTGATTCCAGGCATTCGCTCAAGTTGGGTTACGGTCTTCTCCAAGTCAGCAAGGGGAAATCCTGCCGATTGCCCCGGGTAGGTAGTGTCTGACTCCGCCCTCACCCTAAGCAAGACCTTCTGTCTTATCCCCAAAGACTCAGCGGCATCGCTAAGCTCCGCAGCCTTCTCTACTGAATAGACCGTCACGACATCTGGATGTGCACTCAACACACTTTCAATGGCGTTGCGAGGCAGTTGCACAAGATGTCCAACGTGTCCAATGGGAACGTTAGCCCGAGCCATCACTAGGGCTTCTCGATAATCGACACACACCGCACCGCAGAAGCCCATGTCCGCCAGGGAATTCGCAACAAGGGGGTTCCTTCCCAGCTGTTTGAGCATGAAGTACGACTTCAACCCATACGTATTGGCTTCGGCAGCAATTTTGCTAGCGTTCTCACGAATCATGTCTAGATCGAGCACGTAGGTATCGGGAAGAATTGCGCCTTCGCCGATTAAATGCAGAGCAACATCTGCAAGGGCGGCATTTTCTTCGAGCAAGCTATTGAGAAACACTTCGTCTCTCCTTGAAGTCACCTAGTCGTCAAAAATCGAACTACATGCCTGGGAAAACCCCAATAACAGCTGCAAGGTTTGCCAAAAGGCCAACGACAATTGCCGCAAGCGGGGCAGCCGCCATTTTGATAACTGGCCTACCGGCGACCTCATTCAGGATGTAGAGGCCAACAACCATAAACAAACCGGTCCCTCCCCAGATTGTGCTTCCAGCGTTTACACCGCCAACGAGAAGGGCGATGTCGAGGATATCGGTCATTGCGGTCCTAATGTTGTCTCCTGACATCTTTAGAGCAGGAAACCTGTTAAGGAAAGACCCAACCTTGTCGACGCTAAATACCTCGAAGCCCATTGCACCTGCACCGATTGCCCCCGCCACCACAGGATTGGGCGAGAGATACCCCAAGCCCTCAATCCAGTCACACCAACCATTCGTGGCGTAGACTCCAGACACAAGGGAGGTAGTAATAACAAGCGGGAGGAAAGCCGCAGCCTGAACGAAAGCAACGATTGCCGCAGAAGTCACATCACCACTAGCAAGAACGGCCGCGGCGATTGGTTCGCCAGCAATCCACTGGAAGTTTGCAGCTACGCAAATAATGGCACCCATTGGGACAATGTACTTTGCGTTCTTCTTAATTCGATTTGCGTTGTCGAGGAAAAGGCTGCTTGCAACGTCCTCGCCGCGCGACTTGTCGCTTGCAGCGATAATGATGAGCGCAATCATGCCCACAAGCATTGAAATGCCCTCTGCAGAAAGAGAGACTTCCTCGCCCGCAATAACTACTGGGTTAATCTTCTCAATTGCCACCCTCGAGAGCCATGAGAGTATAAAGACGAGCATCCCTTTCTTTTTGCCGAATTGGTATGCAACGGCAATTGCAGGAAAGGCAACAAAGGCATACACAATGGGATCACCGACGGACGAGAGGGCATCAAGGAAGTTAACTGGAAGCATCTCAAAAAATGCGGTTATACCGTCAAGGAGGATGGTCGACAGCCCACCCCAGAGTGCTCCTACGGCAACAGACAGTGGCGTGTTTTCAATTGACATGCCAAAGATGTCTGCTGCCAGAAGGACAATGTGAACTACGATAATTCCCGTTGCCAATGTAATGGGCAGTGCGAACCCCGTTATGAATCCTATGCTGATTGCAAATGTGATTCCCGCAATCTCTTTGCGACTCATGTCTCCACACATGAACTCAGGCATGATTGGCCGCAATCCATCGTGGTATACAGCAATGCATCTGTTTGCCAGAAACGTCGCGTATCCGCCCATAATTGCGAAGATGATGAATTTCAGCCAGTTGATTTCAATTGCCATCATCACTCTTTTCTCGCGACAGTTCAATATATTGTATTTAGTATTTAAGCAACCAGACAAAGCTATCTATGGAGCGCCTCTTTCAAAACTAGCGAACAGGCAGCTTCGACTTGGTCATTTGTAAAGCCAAACGCTACGCATCCACGCTGAAATGCATCATGGACCTTTTCGGGTTTGGGGGCTATACCAGCCATTCCTAAGGTTGCACATTTTGGCCTACCGAGGATGCCATACGCCATGGCAAGTGCACCGCCCGCCCCACTCTGACAAGCGCCAACGTAATAGTCGTACTCTCCTGACTTTACTTTCAGCGCTGCGTCAGCATCAGTAAAAATGGCGCATTCGACGTCCCCTCCCCCGTTCTGCTCAAGATACTGCTTAATCTCCTTCTTGTTCATCTGGCCACCGACTGCAAACTTAATCATCTTGTATCCCCCGCTCTACTTCCAAACCTCTCGATTAGGGCTTCTACATGGGCGGCTACTAGCCAACGCTCGGCATCTGGCACCACATAGTTTGAAGTGTCCATTACACGTTTTGTAATCTGTGCTGCTTCCTCGAAATGCGAGTTCGTTGATATCTCGTCCCTAATTTGGGTTCCAATGGTTGGCGCAATGTCATTACATTCCGCCCTCTCAAAGCACATCGCCAGATGAGTGGCGAGCATCCCTAATGCATCTTCTGTGATTGGGAATCCAAATTGCCCCAGTTGCTCGACAGCCCTCTTGGTTGCATCCCTCACCTCCGAATCAATAACCCCTAAGTCAAATAAAGTATCTATTCGCCTCTCCAATTCTTGATCCATGCAAAGCTCCTAATACCGGGCCATCATCCTTCCGGTCATCACCTCCTGTTGGATGTCGCGAAGGACATTGACGTCCAAAATCTCTCGTAACAAGTGCGCTGAAAGGGCATCATCCTCTTTCACCGCAATTACCGCACTCGTGTCACCCAGATGCTCCATAGCTGGCCCAAGATCATGTGTAGCCAGATGATCGGTAACGGTGTCCAAATCGTCTACGTTCCAGATGCCAGCATCTATTTCGTTATTTCTCAGCATGCCAATGATTTGTGTGTATTGAAGAGGGACAAGCTCAGCATCCACCCCTTTGAAGTATGCCATCGTCAGGTTCCTCTGGTCAGCAGAAGATTCGTCGACCCCAACTTTCATTCCATCCCAGTTTTTCGTCCAGTCATTTCGCGTAATAAGGACGTGTTTTCCCACGTAAGTCTCCGCGCCGCAATCGATAACTTTTACCAGCGGAATCCCCATCTCTACATAGTCATCAAAGGCCATTCGACTCATTACGCAGTAGTTGCAGTAGCCGGACATCATGCTGTTTACCCTTGACTCTGATCCACGCGAGAAAGAAATGAAGCCCTTAAATTCCGTGCCGTTTATTAGCGTATATAGACTGGTTGCCAGACCCTCATACCGTTTTGTATATGGAAGGGGCATCATTCCGAGAAGCTGCTTTATCCCGCAGATTATTGCCAACTCCCTGTAGTTGACCGAAATCAAGTTGGTCCCATACTTTCCGTGCGCTTCAAGAGATATCGCACCAGAATCCTTGAGAATAGAGAGGGCCTTCTGAACATTCCCCCTAGAGGAAGAGCACATCTCACTCAATTGGGAAACAGTTGGAATCTTGTTCCCCAACTGAACAGAGCATAAAACTCTTGCGAGCTTCTGCGTAGTAATGCCTGTCTTGTTATATAGAGTGAGCATTTTCTGCCCCTATATATTTTATTTAGTATTTAAGACTGAGCAAAGTATATCTACATTGCAGACAATTCAGAACACACAGGCATAAGCGGCACGAAATGGTCGGTGTACGTAACCAACCTCAAGTGCGTCCCCATGAAAGATTTGAGCGAGACGCATTGGTTTTGGTAAAGGTGCGTCCGCACCCGCAGCAAGCCCACTTCGAGGTGCTGTCGGCATCGTGCCCATGCCTGGCGACGCGCAAGTAGCCGCGCCTCGGGCACTCGCCGGGCCCGTCGGCCCGTCCCCTCGCGATGGGCGACTCCCCAATCCTCTCGGCAAGCCCGCACCCAGCTTTCGCCGACAGCGCGAGCGCCTCCTGCAGTACGCCCATTCCCCTCGCTCTTTTCGTCGAAGTGAAGGTTAGCAAGGAGTCCGGGCACTTATATCAAGACTGGTCTAGCGGTGGTTTGCCCAAATTGATGCGACTTAGCACTTCCGCTGCTAACAGCAAAGACTGGGAGGACTAGCCAGAGCGGAGCTGACTACGGTTCCTCCGCTGGCCTCCCACCAATTCGCATGCTAGATAAATGGAACCCCTCCATTAGGAACATCGGTCAAGCTCTCCAGATATTCCCGACGCTCATTAGCATTTAGCAGCCTTCTTGTTCCGAGATACGAAATGAGCACTTGCGGCTGCAACTCTTCGGAAGAGCCATGTGGGTCAGTATTCTTTACGACACGCAATTGAAAAGTCTGCATGTACTGATAGCCCAAGCAATCAGAGAAGGCTACACGTATTTCATATTCACCAAAAGCCCCCGGCCTGCTCGTATCGATGTAGACGCCAAGGTAAAACGACTCACCAATCCCTAGGGTAAGGGAGCTGACCCCGGTCCAGGAATCCTCTAACTTGTTTATTCCGACACGAACTCCAACAGCAGCACCTTTTCCCACATTTTTCATCTCGATGGGCATGTAAATAACCGAGTTTGGAACGAAGGATCTTCCGCCATTAGCTTGTTCCTCTTCAAGATAGCTCGACTCCACATGCTCCCGTTCATTATCGCTGAGCTTTTTCTTGTATGTAATCGCGTCACCAATGATTGCGAATATGGTGCGGATCTCAACCTCTGTATATGTCGACTGAGCCGTGTTATCTCCACCATCACCAACGGCAGGCGAACTGTCAATAGGCTGGTCCTGACATCTACTGCAAAAGAAGTCTGCGAGAGCATCGCGCTTGTTCTGCTGGTCAAGAAAAATCGCAGCAAAGTAGGGAGCGGCATCGTCGCGCAATTGACTCTCTTGTGAACGCCATGCGGCACGTACAGAGATAACAACTCCGGCAATAGCAATAACCGCGGCCGAAATCATTCCAAAGTAGCTAAGACTATCCGCCGCTGTCCAGCGGGCAATGAGTAAAGGATGGTCATCACCAACGTCATACAGTGCATTGATAATGATAGGAGGGAGAACGGCCGCCACGAGGCAAATGATAATAAATAGGATAACTGGACCGTGCTTGGTTTTTCGCCTAGAAGAGTCAACCTCAACGTAGCGCCGTACTGAATTGTTGTTTTTCAAGGGGCCAATTCCAATCAGGCCAATAACTTCAAAACGACAGTCTGAAGAACTTCGAGCAACCAAGTATTTCTGCCAACATTGTACATATGCTTTGCAGTCCCGCCCCCATTACCGGTCGCTACATAGAGTTGGCTCAGTTCCTTATCAGAAAGTAATCGCAGCATGTTCAGCCAAGTCTGACTTTCGGAAGCTGCCAGACGGCCGTGAAGACGGTGCTCCATCTCGAGAACACGGCGTTCTTCGTAAATATCGCGCTCCTCCCGTGGCCCCCGGGCATCGCCTGGCAGAGCAGCCTCGCCCCGACTGCGTCGAAGGAAACGCATCCGAACTCGTCCAGAGCCAGGAGCTTGGAACTGGCAACGTCGTCGTGCAGCCTGTTGAGCATGTACGATTGTGTATCCCTCGCTGAGCCCCTCTTCCATCGACCACCTGCCAGCCTTGGTAAGGCGTGTACAGGTTCTCCCCTGCCCTCCCCTTCTCCTTCCAGTCTTCTTTGATAAGCGTGGTTATCCCTTTCTAGCGATGTCTTTCGAGGTGGAGGTTTCTCCGCCCCGAAAGACATCGCTAGAGTCCACAACCCAGCCATACTTGTACGGATGACTTTGGGAAGCGTTCGGATGAAATCTGAATTCGGGTTCTAAAAGCGACATTCATGTTATGAGCGAGGTTTCAGCAATTTCATTTCATCTCATCTAAAATTAGCTCTAGGTTTTTCTTCAGCCACACTCCGTTGATGGGAAATGTGTATGAGCCTTATCACACTCGAGGGTTTCTTTTCCTATGCCCATCGCGATGACATTAATGACCAGCTATCTAATCTCCGAGACGATCTCTGCGAGGAATACTCTCTCCTAACCACAGATGACTTGAACCTTTTTATCGATAGAGATGGGATTGAATGGGGTACTCGTTGGAGAGAACAGCTTTCGAGCAGTATCGACGAGGCAAGCTTCTTCATTCCCATTCTTACCCCTCGGTATTTTGCAAGTCCGTCATGCCGGGCAGAGCTTTCTCAGTATCTCGAGAAAATCGAGACCTTCGATCATCCGGCAGCCAAATATCTAATCCTTCCGATTCTATATGTCGACATTCAAGCTGACTATCTATCTCTTGATGCAGAGTTGGAAGCTAAAGTTCTTTGCTACCAATATGAAGACTGGACAAAACTACGATTTGTCCCTCGATACTCTGAGCAATATTCAAAGGCAATCAACAAGATGGCCAAGCGGCTCATCAAATCGAATCAGCGGCTTGTCGAATCCAGCGAGGACCTCGGACGCAATAAAAGCCAGGCATCAGAGCCTTCAAAGTCCTCCAATATCCAAACCGCTTCTGAACCGAATGCTGTTCAAGGAGAGCGGAAAGAGATTAGTTCCTCCAGTCCTTCAGCAGCTTCTCCAAGTACAGATGAAAGCGATGCAGGATTTCTACTCGAAGACACCGATATCATCGACACAAAGTCAGGCGAATCTGCAGCGCTACTTGGAGCAATGACAACGGACTTAAGCGACATGAGCAGCATTTTCCGAGATGGATCGAAACGTATTGAGGCTGCTACCAAAAAACAGAAGGGTCCAAAGGCAATACTCCCAATCACATCCAAAATGGCTTCCGATCTTTCCCCCATAGCAAAAAGGTACTCAGATAATTGTTCTAAATTTTCTAAATGTGTCACAACAATGGATGGGCCAGTCAGAAGAATGATTCCATTCTGGCAGTCGTCCAGCCAAAATGGCGAACAGCAGAAGTCACTTAACTCAATTTCAGAGCTGATTACCAATACAGCCACATCAAAGGAGCAGGTGCAGTACTTCTTGCTACAGGTTAATTCCGCAGAGCGATTCTCCCGGTCTTTGTATAAGCCTCTGAAACTCATTGAGAATGCAACGACCGAATGCCTAAGCGCGTTTGACACCATCCTCCAATGGGAGGAATGTCTCGATGACAGCCTTCTTATTTCTGAAGACATTATCCGCAGCGATGAATAGCCGATGTATGTAGCTATCCCCCACATTTCCCCGAGTGGGAACCCAAGGAAGTAATGTCAATCTTTAGCTATCATGCTGTACCTTTTACGAGGTTCGAGTCCAAACCTCAGCAGAGCGCATCCACGACTCACCCGTATGGGTGAGTCGTGGAACCAATGACGTAGGTACCAGAGACGCCCGCCCGTTTTTCGTCGTCGGTAGATTGGGATGATAGGCGTGTCCGAGAGGAAAAGAGGCCCAAGAGGGGCCGGGATGACGCGTGACACGCGCGCGGTGCCGCAGGTGGGTCTACCTCGAGTGCGGCAGGACCTTCGGGGCGTCGACGGCCTCGCGATCCCCGACTCCCTCTCGGACAACCACTCCCGCTCGGCGACGGGGTGACGCGCGGGCTCGGCGGAGACAAGGTCTGCGTCGCGGTGGCGGTCGACGAGCGCGGCGGCACCAGGGTCGGGGCGGCGGGACGCCGGGGGGGCATGGTGGTCGGCTGGCGCGCCTTCCTCGTGTCCTGCGGGGTCCGCAGGGGCTGCGTGCTCGCGGGCGACCTCGACCAGCCCGTGCCGACGGCCGCCCTCGGCACCGGGGCGGCCAACGAGCGCCATCCGTCCACGGACAGGGCGGCGCTCAACAGGGTGAACGCCGCGTGCTCAGCCCTCAGGCACTGGCTGGCGAGGTTCCGCGGCGTCTCCACCCGCACGCAGGCTCGCCAACTACCTCGCCTGGTACCAGTGGACGCTCGACGCCCGCAGGACGGACAGTGTTGATGTTCACTAAGAAGTGACGCAGCCCGTCCAACCCGCTCGCCGACCAGGCGGGCCTGCCGGCGGCGCTGACGAGCTGGCGCGCGTACGCCTCGACCCCGTGCCCGTTCCACCCCGAGCTCGACGCCTTCACGTCCACGGTGGGTTAACACAGCCTACTAAAATCGCTCGCACCATCTCAGTACGAGCATCATCTCGGCTGGTCATAGGCAAATGAACAACCAGCTATTGAGCTTAATCCCATGTCTCAAAACTGCCTGCGTAATGCAGCCCATATGAATCCCCCAGGTTCAACCTACTTGGTAGCTGTAATCCGCAGTAGATGTTGTCTACATAGACATCGACACGTCCATCAGTGCAGTTAAAGACCATATCACCCGCTGAGTTCTGGCAGATGTGGGTGTAGCCCTGGTAGTAATCAAGAACATCTGAATTCGCCTCGCCCACGACTACAAGTCTGGGATTCATGGCGTCCATCCACGATTGCGGCGGACGGCCAGACTGCCTACCATGATGTGGCGCGAAGAGACTATCGATGTGAGTAAGCTCGACCTCATCCTCGATCTTAGACATAAAGGTGGACTCAAGATCCCCCATCCAAAGAGCTCGCACACCGTCAGTGAGGCTATAGGAGATAATCGGTGAGATGTTGTTGGGAGACTTACCCTCAGCGGCCTGGTTCAATTCATCTTGAAAGTAGGTGTTAGTGGTCACCGGCCAGAGGATGTTGATTCCCGAAGATCCATAGTTCATTTCTTCGTCGTTTTCATTCATCCAGCAACGATGACAGTCCTTGTAAAGATAATATGCCTTAGTGGAATCGCGAAGTTCGCAGTACCTCTGAAATGAGGGGGATTGAACATCCTTCGTCGCTCTGTTCTGAACGCAGTAGAAGTTCAGAATGCCCTTCCTGTCATCCAGGAACTCGAGGCCATGGATATGGTCTTCATCCGGGTGCGTCGAGATGAAGCGGAAAATATCCTTGTCGACTGATTCGTCAGCAATCTCGTCGATTATCTCGTCTCTGCGCTCGTCCAAGTTGCAGTCAATGACCGTAAAGTTACTCGATCCATGCTTTATGTAATAGGTGTCCCCATCCCCAACAGAGAATGATTTGATGATGCTCATTTGTGCTCCTTCGCCTCGCGCCGGTTATCTGAGTGCTCTGCCCACTTATCGATGCGCCCAACGATATATAAGTTTTGTTTTCTCCAAGACAGTAAAAACAGAACGAAAGAAAGTATAAGCGCGATGGAGATAACAACGGTATTTGCCACGAAAAGACGGTGTACCACCCAAACCACTAATATAATGAGAAGACAACCGGCCAGCGAACGATACATATTTGCTACTGACTGCAGACCTTTGATTCCCTCATCCCTTTTCTCCGCATCGAGGTACCGGGAGTAATCTCGCCACTCAAGGAACCCAGCCCTCCTAGCGATGGGCTCAAGGACAAGTGAACCTACTCTCGAATCGATGACACCCATTACATAGCAGCAGAAGAGGAGGATGATGACGTTCATGTCATCGAATGAGTAGAAGCCTAGCAACTCAAAGACACAAAGGGTCAGTCCACCAGGCACAAGGTTATTGATGATGTCATACGAAGAAATCTTCTCAACCAAATTCTCCATATGCACCCATCCCAACTCTTTATTAGACCAGAATTGACACAGCAATGTCCCGCCCCTCAGGATGCATGCCGTCAAACATCAAACAGACAGGCGAGATACTTGGAATCATACTCCAGAAGGTCGAAGACCCCCTCGATGGGAAGCGCGCCCCCATTCGGACGGCGAAGGTGGCGGTAACGTAGAAGCCAGATGCATTCGCTGCCATTGCCCAGACTATCGAGCTGTTGGTGTGCATTTGGAGATGCGCAGATGTCACCTGTGTTTAGTCAAGCCTGACTTTCGGCTAAACACGGAAGAGTTTCGGCTCTGGGCACGAAGAAGTTTCGGGTCTGGGCATGCGGCCACGCCGACCACCGTCGGCCCCTACGCTTCCGGGTGCCGGGATCTCAGGAGAAGGGGGCCAGAGAGGAATGATCGGCGTGGACAAGACAGGAGACATGCGCAGGAGATCCAGGGCGGGCGAGCCGGTCGCATCGATTGCCGGGGCGATCGGCGTGTCAGAGCCAATGGCCGAGAAGTACGCAAGGATGGTCGACCTCTCGCCCGAGCCGCCGAGCGTGAGACAGCCGGAGAGCGAGGTTCTCGCCCCGTACGAGGGGACAATTGTGTTTCGTCAACCTCTCGTTTCACAAAACAGCATCCGTTCGTTTCACACGTCAGCGTGAAGATTCTTCACGCACGAGCGTCGCCCTGGCACCAATCCTTTCTTCTCCTACAACTCCCCGCGCATGAGCGCGTGTTTGACCCTGTACGACTCCCTGTCGTAGGTGATGAGCCTGCCGTGGTGGACGATGCGGTCCATCATCGCCTTGGCCATGTCGTCGTCGGCAAAGATCTCACCCCATCTGGAGAATTCGATGTTGGTGGTGAGAATGAGCGCGATCCGCTCGTAGCACATCGACACCACCCGGAACAGGAGCCTTGCCCCGTCGGGATCGGTGGGAAGGTACCCCCACTCGTCCAGGATGATGAGGTCGCACCTGTCGAGCCTCCTGAGCGCGTCCTGTGTCGTCCCCTCCTTATTCGCACGCCTCAGCTCGCTTACCAGCTCCGCCGTCGACCAGAACGCGACTTTTCTGCCCTCACCGCAGGCGAGCAGCCCCAACGCTATCGCGGTATGGGTCTTTCCATTGCCTGATCCTCCGAAGAGCACCAGGTCCTCGTGGGCGTCGATGAAGGCAAGCGAGAGCATGTCGTCCCTCGTGAAGCCGCGGGGAAACACGATTCCCGACCATTCGAAGCCATCGAAGCCCTTCTGCGAGGGAAAGTTCGCCTGCCGCTTGAGGCGCGCTATCCGGCTTTGGTGCCTGAGCGCGTACTCCCTTGCGAGCGCATCCTCGAAGAACGCGAACTGCCCATCGGTGGCCGTCTCGGCCACGTGGCGCATCGTCGCCTTCGACAGCAGGATGGAGCCACCCTCGCGCTCGGCGCGCTTCAGCCTCTCGTAGCGAGCATCAACCTTCTGCGGCAGCCTGGCCATCCCGATCGCCTCCCCTGAGCATGAAGACGTCGTAGTCGGCGAGCCTGGTGCCCAGCTCACGCGCTGCCTTGGTTCCGGTGCCTTGCGCGCGGATCCTGGCGCAGCACATCTCGACATCAGCGGGGCGCATCTTGCGGGTGGCCCGCAGCGCCTCGGAGAACGCCTGGGCGGTGATCCCCATGCCATAGGCTTGTGCGAGCCTCGAGATCACCTTGACCTGGCCTTTCAGCTCGTCGGTCGCCATGGAGCCGAAGGCGTCCCTCACATCCTCGTCGAACAGCGCGCACACGCTGGACTGCGTGAAGGCGCGTGTCTTCATCGAAAGCGGTTCGAGCAGTGCCAGCGGGTCCTCGTCGGAGGTGAAGAGCTTGCCGGAGCGCCTGCGGTAGGTCCTTAGCGGCGTCCCGTCAGGGGCGTCTATCTCCACCGTGAAGGCGCGCACGCCCACCGTGAGCGAAACACATGCGAGTGAGGGTGACGCCAGGTAGCGATGGCAGCCGTCCAAGGTGATCCTTCCGTAGCCGTCGGTCGTGCACGACGCCCACTTGACGACGTCGAAGGGCTTTTTTGGAAGAGGCAGAAGATGCGCCTTGTCAGCCTGGAAGAGGTCGGCCCAGCTGAGTCCCTTCTCGTAGTGGAGCCGCTTTTCGGAGTGGGCATCAAGCGTCTCGGCAAGCCCTCGGTTGTAGTCCTGAAGGTCGTCCACCTCGGGCACGGGCACGAAGAAGTTCCTCCTGGTGTAGCCGACCTTGCCCTCGACGTTTCCCTTCTCCTTGCCGGCGTTCGGGTTGCAGAAGCGTGCCGTGAAGCCGTAGTGCAGCCTGAGCCGGCGGAAGAGGTCGGACTCCACGATCACGTCGCGCCACCTCCTCCCGGCCTCGGTGGCGTTGTCGAGCACGATGACGGGGGGAACGCCCCCGATGTGCTCGAAGCAGTCCTTGAGCCCCTGGCAGACGCAGACGTCCTTCTCGTCCGCGAAGACCTCGCACACCTCGTGGTTGGAGTACGGGAAGGACATCGGCAGGTAGTGCATCCTTGCCCTGCCGCCGCCGAAGGCATAATCGAAGTCGGCCTGCCCGAAGTCGACCTGCATGGTGCCCGGGTCCCATCCGAGCCTCACCGACTCGTCCCTCGGCCCCTTAGAGCGAATCTCCTTCATGTAGCGCTGCACCGTGGAGTAGCTGCCGCTAAAGCCATGCTCTGCGCGCAGCCTCTCGAAGACGCGCTTGGCCGTGTGGCGCTGCTTGTGGTAGCAGTGGCGGTCCTCCTCGAGCATCTCGCCGATGAGGGCCTTGTAGGGATCGAGCTTGCTCGGGCGCTCCGAGGCCTTGGGCCTTTGGGGCGAGAAGTCGTCTTCCTGAGCATACTTCCTGATCGTTGGGTACGACACGCCGAGGGTCTCCTTCACCTCCGTCGGCGTATAGCCATCCGCGAGCATGTCGCGTATCCTCTCTATCTGGGACATGTCCAGCATCTTCCTTTCCTGCCTCTCGATCCGTGGGTTGGGCCCTGCGAATCGAGCATGGCAATGTTTGCGGTGCCAGGACGTGTCCCTCTTGCTTATCTGTGAAACTATTTCATGCTCACGAGTGAAAAGCCGCTCTGCTCTTTTGTGCAATTAGGAGGCTATCAAACACACTTCCGCAGAACATCTCGTTCTTCATGGTGCCGAAGAAGCCCTCCATGCGGGAGTTGTCGGGAGAGCAGCCCTTCCTGGACATCGAGCGGATGATTCCCGCCTCCTCGCAGATCGATATCCACCCGGGCCACCGGTAGTGGCATCCGCAGTCGCTGTGGATGATGAGGTGGGCCCTCTCGCTGGGCCTGGCAAGCCTGATGGCTGCTTCCAGCATCGAGTTGGCCATCTCGGCGTTCGGCGAGGTCGACGTCGTCCAGCTCACGATGGAGCCGTCGAAGCAGTCCAGGACAGGGGAGAGGCAGGGCTTGCCGGCGGGGATCGAGAACTGCGTCACGTCCGAGAGCCACAGGAAGTTGGGAAGCCCCGCCGCGAAGTCCTGCCTGACCTTGTTTCCCGGATGTTCCGTTATCTCGCCCGCGTAGGAGCTGTAGCGCCGCTTTGGCTTCGTCCTGCCCCGGGCCTCGAGCCCCTCCTCGGCCATGATGCGGGCGATCCTGCGCTCCCCGATGGTCTCGCCCCCCCGCCTCGGGCTCGTCGTGGATGCGGCGCCTTCCGTAGTGCATTCAGTCAAGTAAAAGTCGACAGTTCGCTCTGTCGATTTCCCACACTTCG
>ERZ840096.1699-NODE-1699-length-21441-cov-4.662536_pt1 | contig 21441 bp, 22 predicted proteins | sample MGYA00519878_ERZ840096 | MGnify/ENA primary metagenome ERZ840096 (study PRJEB31850, sample SAMEA3708865) | human gut metagenome | biome: human gut; feature: human-associated habitat; material: faeces | place: China | collected 2014 ...
GCCACGGACCCCTGGGGCATCAAAGTCAACCGGGTGGAGCTGAAAAACATTATCCCGCCCAAGGAGATCCAGAACGCCATGGAGAAGCAGATGAAGGCGGAGCGGGAGCGCCGGGAGTCCATCCTCCAGGCGGAGGGCCAGAAGCAGAGCCAGATCCTGGTGGCCGAGGGCGAGAAGCAGTCCGCCATCCTGCGGGCCGACGCCGCCAAGCAGGCGAAGATCATGGAGGCCGAGGCGGAAAAGACCGCGAAAATTCTGGCGGCCGAGGCAGAGAGCGAGGCCATTATGAAGGTCCAGCAGGCCACGGCGGATGCCCTGAAGCTGCTGAACGAGGCTGCGCCCAACGATCAGGTGGTGAAACTGAAGGCGTTGGAGACCATGACCAAGGTGGCGGACGGCAAGGCCACCAAGATCATCATCCCCAGTGAATTGCAGGGCTTGGCGGGTCTGGCGGCCAGCGCCAAGACCGTGTTCGAGTCCGAAGAACCCAAGGCATAAACAGTGAAGCAAAGCAGTCCCGCGGCCCAAAAGCCGCGGGACTGCTCTTGTCAAAACTGACCTTATCAAATTTATAAGAACTGGCATTTGCCACAAAGTCAATTACATGCTATGATAGGTTCAACAAACAACTTAGGAGTGCTTTTTATGAATCGGAATGAGAAGAATGTCAATAAGCTGACCATGCTGGGCATGATGACGGCATTGGTGTTTGTCAGCAACTATCTGCGGATCACCATGCCCATCGCCATCGGCGGCCGCACCTCCTTTACGCTGGCCAATATCATGTGCTGCCTGTCCGGCTTGCTGTTGGGGCCTGTGGGCGGCTTTGCCTCCGGCTTGGGTTCCGCCATCTATGACCTGACCAACCCGGCCTACGCTCCGGAGTGCTGGATCACCTTCCTCACCAAGGGCGTTATGGGTATGGTAGCCGGTCTGGCCATGAAGGACCGGGAGACGCCTGCTTACGGGCGCTGCACCGTCTCTGCGGCTCTGGGCTGCGTGGCCTACTACATTCTCTATTTCTTCAAGTCCTTTGCGTATGACGGCCTGCTGATGGGTGGTCTCACCGCTTCCGTGGCGGCGGCGGCTCTGCCTCTGAAGATCCCCGCTTCCCTGTTCAACGGCGCGGTGGCCATCATTCTGGCACCCCCGCTGTGTGTGGCTCTGCGGCGGTCCCTGAAGCGGACGCATATTCAGCTTCCCTGATTTTCGGCCTTCCTTGTCCCGGTCCCTTTGTGAAGTATCACATGGGGGCCGGGCTTGTTTTTTTGCTCAGAAAGAGTATAATAAAATTCCGATTTGATGTTGGAAAGAGGAGAACTGAATGAACGAATATCTGGATTTGTTCGGAACCTTTGCCAAGGTGGGCGTGATGACCTTCGGCGGAGGATATGCCATGCTGCCCATTCTCCAGCGGGAGGTGGTGGAGCATAAGGGCTGGGCTACAGAGGAGGAACTGATGGATTACTTCGCCATCGGCCAGTGCACCCCCGGCGTCATCGCCGTCAACACCGCTACCTTTATCGGTCAGAAGCACCGGGGCTGGTTAGGAGGCATCGTGGCCACGCTGGGCGTGGTGTTTCCTTCTTTGGTCATTATTTCGATCCTGGCGGGATTGATCACGAATTTCTCCCATTTGGCCTGGGTACAGAACGCCTTTGCCGGGATCCAGGTATGCGTGTGTGTCCTGATCTTCAACGCCGTGCTGAAGCTGCTGAAAAAATCTGTGGTGGATAAGCGGACGGCGGCCATTTTCCTGATCGTCATGGCGGGAAGCTTGTTCCTGCATATTTCTCCGGTGTGGTTTGTGGTGGTCTCCGCTGTGGCGGGGATTTTGCTGAAAAACCTGGAAGGGAGGGCTGCGAAATGACCTATCTGCGTCTTTTCTGGGAATTTTTCAAGACGGGGCTGTTCGCCGTGGGCGGCGGTATGGCCACCGTGCCCTTCCTGAAAAACATCGGCCTTGCTACTGGCTGGTACAGCCAGACGGACCTGATGAATATGCTGGCGGTCTCCGAGTCCACTCCCGGCCCCATCGGCATCAACATGGCCACCTATGTGGGCTTCACCGTGGCGGGCATCCCCGGCGCGGTCATCGCCACCATCGGTGAGGTGACGCCCTCTATCATCGTCATCTTGATCGTGGCGGCCATGCTGACCAAGTTCAGGAACAGTAAATATGTGGAGAACGCCTTTTACGGCCTGCGGCCCGCCTCCAGCGGCCTGATCGGTGCGGCTTGTGCCGGTGTTGTTTTGCAGGTGCTTCTGCGCGTCACCAGCACTGCAGTCCCGGATTCTCTTTTTATGCGGTTTTCCTGGGACGGTACGGTAAGCTGGATGGGTCTGGCGCTGGCGGCGGTGCTGCTGGTGCTGACTAACTGGGTGAAGCTTACGAAAAAGTGGCATCCCATTGTGTTCATCGGCCTTTCTGCAGCGGTAGGCGTGGTGTTCCGGTTCGGCGGTGTATAAAAGATGAAAAAGTGCCTGAGATTTCAAATCTCAGGCACTTTTTTGCGTTTTTCGTTCAAAGTGGCTGGGCGGACAGACCGCACAGTTCCCGCAGGACCTCCACCGCCTCATCCATGATCTGGGAGAGGGTCAGGTCCCGGACGCCGACCACGATCTTGCCGCAGTTGGAATTCACCGGCAGCAGTACCTTCTGGGCCCGGCTCTGGCCCACGGCCACCGCCATAGCAGGGGTGATCTCCCCCATGAGGGCGCCCGCCATCAGAATGCCAATGGGCCCGGCGATGATGCCCGCATCCCGGCAGGCCACCAGAACCGGGTTTTCTCCAGTGGCGCCCCGCTGGGCCCCAGCCTTCATCATGGCGGCAGTGGCGATGGCATTGGTACCTACCGCCAACAGCTCCAAGGGAAGTCCTGCCGCCCGGACCCGTTCTACCAGCAGCGCCCCCACACGGCCGCTCTGGCCGTCGATCACAACGAGCTTCATCGTATTTCCTCCTTTAAGGTCAGCGTACAGCGGCCCTGAGTGTCTGTTTCGTGAAAATAAGTTTGCTCCAAGGGGATCCAGCGGTCAAAAAACTGCTGACCCCACTCCGGACCGTTGCGCTCCAGTATCCGGCTCCGCTGGGTTTCCGGGGAAATGTCCAAAAAGACGGACAGATCGTAATAACGGGCCAATTCTGGGTGAAAGCTGTAGCTGCCTTCCACGATATTCAGCCGCCCCGGCAGGACGGTCACCGGCTCCCGGAGGGACAGGGTGCGGCAGTCGAAAAGACGGTAAACGGCGGCTTCGTTCCGACTGATAGGAATCAGGATCTCCGATTCCAACCGCTCCCGGTCAAGATTGCCGCCGGGCTGGGCGTAGCGCGCGGCGGTCCGTTGCTCCGGACGGAGGAAGAAATCGTCGGCATGGAACAGCGCCGTATCGGGATAAATCGCCGTCAGCAGATCTGCCAGAGTGCTTTTGCCGCTGGCGGCGCCGCCCTCAATGGCCAGCAGGACCCGAGGGTTTTCCGCCAAGGCCTGGTCAATGGCCGCCAGAAGCGGCAGCAGGCGGACATAAGTGCGGTGCAGCACCCGGTAAGCTGGACGGTAGGCGGCCCGGTATTCCTCGGAGTGGCGGCAGACGGGAAAACCGTTTTTTCGCCAGTCATCCAGTTCCGCATCGGCCTCTGCCGGGGAATAGGGCAGAGCGCCGGAGCGGATCAGCCGCCGCAGGACCGTCAGCTTTTCCTGCAAGGCATCCGCATCCCCGTGGGACATAGCGGCAGACCGGGCAAACATGCGAGATAGCGTTTCAGGGGTCAGACCATCTGCCAGAACGCCCAGCTGCACCCGGGACCAGGGACCGTCCAGCGCTTCGATCTCCCGGCTGCACGGTCCGGCTTCCGCGGTCTCCCTCCGGATACCCTCTGCGGCGGCGGAGGTGTCCGTGATCAGGTGTCCGCAGCCAAAGACGCTTTGGTAGAGGGCTTTGCGCAGATCCTGAAGCTGGGACGCGGGATGCCCGATATATTGTTCCAAAAGGAATTGTTCGGTAGACGCAGGACTCATAAGTGCCTCCTTGCACGATCATTTGCCTTTTTATCATAGCATCCGACATCTGGACCTGCAACCGCTTTTTGGGACAAGATTCCGCTTGCTTGGAAAAATAATGCCCGTTCATGACAAAAACACGCATGTGTTCGACAAAATGCGACATAAAAGCAGCCGGAAATTTTGTATGATAGAGCCGTATTCCGAAATTGCAATTCATTCGGAAAAGAAAGGATACTATATGAACCATACACTGACGAAAGAATACCTGCTTCTGTTCAACGCATTGACAGATACCGAAGAAACGCTCCGACAGCTCCGGGAGGACCTGATCGCCGTTCAGCGGCAGGCGGAGGAACTGTTTCTGTCCGATACGCCGCAGGACGGTGAGATAGAGGCGGAGACTCCGTAAATAAGACCCGTGACAGGCGGCAGCCGGTGTGCTATAATGAAGAAACTATTTTTCGGGAGGTTTCTATGCTGCACATCGGCTGTCATTTATCATCCTCCAAGGGCTTTCTGGCTATGGGTCGGCAGGCGTTGGAACTGGGGGCGGACACCTTTCAGTTTTTCACCCGGAATCCCAGGGGGAGCAAGGCCAAGGAACTGGACCCGGCGGACGCGGCTGCGCTGGCGGCGCTCATGAAGAATCACTGCTTCGCACCGATCATCGCCCACGCCCCATATACCCTGAATCTCTGCGGCGCGGAGGAACAAAACCGTCTTTTCGCACGGGACACCATGGCGGACGATCTGCGCCGTATGGAGCACATACCGGGGCAGCTTTACAATTTTCACCCCGGCAGCCATGTGGGACAGGGGATCGAAGCCGGGATCACCTATATCGCGGAAGGACTCAACGCCATCCTGACCCCGGAACAGTCTACAACGGTATTGCTGGAGACCATGGCCGGGAAGGGCAGCGAGGTAGGCGGACGCTTTGAGGAACTGAGGGAGATTCTGGACCGGGTGGAACTGACGGAGAAGATGGGGGTCTGTCTGGACACCTGCCACGTTTCCGACGCCGGGTATGACATCATTCACGATCTGGACGGCGTTTTGACGGAATTTGACCGGGCCATCGGACTGGAGCGGCTGCGGGCCATTCATTTGAATGACAGTCTGAATCTCTGCGGCGCCCACAAGGACCGCCACGCCCGGATCGGGGAGGGCTGCATTGGACAGGAGGCGCTGGCCCGGGTGGTGAATCATCCGGCGCTGAAAAATCTGCCCTTCTGCCTGGAAACACCCAATGAGCTGCCCGGCTATGCCAAAGAGATCGCCCTGATGCGAAGCCTCGCGGAATGAATTTGGATAAATGGTATTGAGATAGAGGAACGTCCGGCACAAATGTGTCGGGCGGTTTTTCATTGGATGGTCATTTTTTTAATTTGTGGCGCATAAGGTTGTCCCAAGAGGTGAAGCAAATGGAACGAAAGAGGTTTGCAAGGCTCTCTCAGCGGTTGGGCGCGCTGCTGCTGGCGGGTGTGACACTGTGGACCGTCTATGCCACGGCGGGCAGCGTTGACGCCGCCGGAGCGTGGATGGCCGTGAAGAGGGAACTGCCGCTGGCGCTGCTCCAGTGGCAGTTAGGGGACATGGGGCAGAGAGACGGCCTTTCGGCGCCGTCCGTGCTGATGCTGAGTCAGGCACCGATCTTGCTTTCCGCCCGCGGGGAGATCTCCGACCTGCGGCGTCAGGCGGAGGAGGAACCGGAGGACGAACGCCCCGCCCCTGTGACCCAGCCGGTGCGGGAGGAGCCCCAGCCCGCTCCGGTGACAGCTGGGGCAGACAACGGCGTGACGGCAAAGACCCTGATCCCCACAGACCCCAGCGGCTACACCGTCTGCGGGAAGGTCTACATCCGAAACACCACCCAATATACCCTCTCCAACGAGGAGCTGCTGAAGCCCTTCGCGGCGGAGCTGACCGGCGAAGCGCCGCAGATCCTGATTCTGCACAGCCATGGCAGCGAGGGCTATACCCCGGTGGTGGATGACGGCATCGTCTGGTCCGGGGACCACCGCACCACGGACTCCCGGTACAATGTGGTTCGCATGGGGGACGCCATGGCAGAGGTATTTGCTCAGGCGGGGATCTCCGTGCTCCATGACCGGACCCTGTATGACTATCCGGAGTACGCCGGGGCCTATGACCGCTCTCTGGCGGGGATCGACCGGTATTTGAAAGAGTACCCATCTATCCGCTTCGTGCTGGATGTCCACCGGGACGCTATCGAGGCGTCCGACGGCAGTCAGGTGAAAGTGGTGTCGGAGATCGAGGGACAGGGGACGGCGGCGCAGCTCTCCCTCATCATGGGCAGCGACGGCGGCGGACTGAGCCATCCCGACTGGATGGAGAATCTGCGGCTGGCGGTGGCGGTGCAGGAGCAGGCGCTGACGGACTATCCCACGCTGATGCGCCCTCTGCTTCTGCGGAATTCCCGGTACAATCAACACGCCACCACAGGTTCTCTGCTGGTGGAGGTGGGGACCGCCGGAAACGCCCCGGAGGAGGCGGAGCTGGCCGCCCGCCTGTTTGCGGCAGAGCTGGCAAAAACGCTGGAGGAACGAAGCAAGTAGGGAACTGCCCGGCAACAGCCGGGCAGTTTTTGCGGAATAACAAGGGCGTGCACAGCACTTTTCACATATATTGTTAATAATTTGAAAAGATTCCGACAAAAAGTTGCGATGCTAAGGTGAAAAATGGTATGATAAATCCATCAAGTGATCATCAGAGAAGGAGGCGGTGCGTTTGTTTGCAGGACTGCGGAAGAAGTGGCGGGACCAGATCGGCCAGACGAAAACGATATTGGGTGAAAAGGTGAGGGAGGCGCTGGCCTCCGTGGTGCCCATTACCCTGATCGTGCTGATCTTGTGTTTTACCGCGGCTCCGGTCCCAACGGACGTGCTGCTGGCGTTCTTGGTAGGCGCCGTGCTGCTGATCGTGGGTATGGGCCTGTTTACTCTGGGCGCGGATACCGCCATGCTCCCCATTGGTGAGCGGGTGGGCGCACAGATGACCAAATCCCGGAAGCTGTGGGTGGTGGTGTGCGTCAGCTTGCTTATCGGCATCATCGTCACTATTTCCGAGCCGGATCTTCAGGTTTTGGCGGGGCAGGTGCCGGGGATCCCCAACGCCGTCCTGATCGGGGCGGTGGCCGTGGGCGTGGGGATCTTTCTGGTGATAGCACTGCTGCGTATCCTGTTTCAGATCCCGTTGAATGGCCTGCTGATCGCGTCCTACATCGTGATCTTTACTCTGGCGGCCTTTGCCCCTAAGGATTTTCTGGCGGTGGCCTTTGACTCGGGCGGCGTGACCACCGGGCCTATGACCGTGCCTTTCATCATGGCGCTGGGCTTGGGCGTGTCCTCCACCCGAAGCGACGGCAAGGCCGGCGAGGACAGCTTCGGTCTGGTGGCGCTGTGCTCCGTGGGGCCGGTGCTGGCGGTGCTGACGCTGGCACTGGCATACTCGGCAGCGGGAAGCTATGTGCCCTCCGTAGTGCCGGAGGCAGGGGACAGCCGGGAGCTGTGGCGGCTGTTCGCTCAGGGCCTTCCGGTCTACGCAAAGGAAATGGGGGCGGCGCTGGCGCCCATTGCGGCCTTTTTCGCCGTGTTTCAGGTGACGTCTCTGCATTTGCCTCGAAAAAATGTGTTGAAAATCACCGTGGGACTCCTGTATACTTATATCGGTTTGGTTCTGTTTATGACCGGCGTGAATGTGGGCTTTTTACCCGCCGGCAGCTATCTGGGCCGCCAGATCGCGGCTTTGGAGCAAAGCTGGGTCCTGATCCCCATCGGTATGCTGATGGGCTGGTTCATCGTGCAGGCGGAGCCTGCCGTCCACGTGCTGAACCGGCAGGTGGAGGAGCTGACCTCCGGAGCCATCCCCGGCAAGGCCATGAGCACCAGCCTGTCCATCGGCGTGGCGGTGTCCATTGGTCTCGCCATGCTGCGTGTGCTGACGGGCGTTTCTATTTTTGTCCTGCTGGTGCCGGGATACCTGTGCGCCATCGGCTTATCCTTCGTGGTGCCGAAGATCTTCACCGCCATCGCCTTCGACTCCGGCGGCGTGGCCTCTGGTCCCATGACGGCCACGTTTCTGCTGCCCTTTGCTATGGGGGCCTGTGAGACCCTGGGCGGCAATGTGGTAACAGACGCTTTCGGCGTAGTGGCCATGGTGGCCATGACGCCGCTTATCACCATCCAACTGCTGGGCCTTGTCTATCAGCTCAAGCTGAAGAAGGCCGCGGCGGAAGCACCTGCCGCGCCTGCACCGGAGATGCCGGCGGCGGACGACGAGATCATCGAACTGTAAGGGGGGAAGTTATATGTCTGCTGATCTGATCCTTACCATCACGGACCGGAGCCGGGGCGGAGACTTCTCCGCTTGGTTCCGGGAACAGGGGGCAACGCTGGTGCTCACGACTCTTGGCCGTGGCACCGCCACCACTGAGGTTTTAGACTGTCTGGGGCTGGAAGCTACGGAAAAGGCAGTGCTGCTGTGTATGCTGCCCAGCCGGAAGGGGCTGCTCCGGAAAGCTGCCAAGGACCTCTGGCTGGATGTTCCGGGCCGGGGCGTTATGATGGTGGTGCCGGTGTCCAGCATCGGCGGCGCGTCTGCCAAAAATTATTTGTTACAGGGGGAGGCGGAGGACCGCATGGAAAAGGAATTGACCCACGAGCTGATCGTTGTGATCGCCAATCAGGGCGCTACGGATCAGGTTATGGACGCAGCCCGGGCGGCTGGGGCTACCGGCGGCACGGCGGTCCACGCCAAAGGCACCGGAACGGAGCTGGCGAAGAAATTCTTCGGCGTGTCGCTGGCGTCGGAGAAGGAACTGATCTTTATTCTCGCCTCGGCGGAGACCCGGAAGCCCATCATGAAGGCCATTATGGAAAAGGCCGGAATGCAGACCGAGGCTCAGGCGCTGGCGTTCTCTCTGCCGGTCACAGACCTGGCGGGCCTGCGGCAGTTCAACGTGGAATAAGCGCTGAAAGGGAGTTGCCTGTCGGAAAAATTTGCCGACATATAGCGCCTTGGAAAACTTTTTGAGAAAAAACGCAAAAAAGGCTTGACAAAGCGGCGGAACTCATGTAATATATACACGTTCCGCTTCGGACGATTAGCTCAGCTGGCTAGAGCACCTGCTTGACGTGCAGGGGGTCACAGGTTCGAGTCCTGTATCGTCCACCAAACAAATCCCTTAGAGCCGCAAGGCTTTGAGGGATTTTTTGCTGCGCTGAAATGGTGTTTACCCTTCATCTTACCCTTTACAGAAAATCTTTGCGACCGGATTTTCCGCGTATTGGTGGATCGTGGTGCACAGTTCCTGTCCGATCCGGATACGGCCTGCGGTTAACAGGCAGAGCTCTTACAAGGCTGCCTGAGATAGAAACGCCCGGTATACCGCCAGTCCGTCCACCGTGCCCGTTTGGCAGTCCGCTGTCAGCCGTTCCGGGTGCCATTGGATCCCCCAAACCGGCAAGGTTTTGTGTCGGAAGGCCTCTACTACGCCGTCCTCCGCCCGTTGCAAAACCTCCAAACCGGTTCCCAGGCGGCCAATGATCTGGTGGTGGCAACTGTTGACCATACAGCGCTCTCCATATAGCTCCCGCAGAAAGGACGGTGCATTTTGGACGCTGTGGAGCCGGTCAACGCCTTCTATGGCGCTGTGCCCCGGCCAGTCCTGCACCAGATCGCCGCCGAAAAACACATTGATGCTCTGCATTCCCCGGCATATACCCAGGACCGGCTTGCCAAGGGCCGTAAAATCCGCCAGCAGATCCAGTTCCAGCGCGTCCCGTTCCGGCTCCAGATCCCGGCCGGCTGTGTTTTTCTGGCCGTAACGCCAGGATTCCATGTCCCCGCCGCCGGGCAGCAGCAAACAGTCGCAGTCCGCCGGCCGGCTCTCGAAGCAGGAAATCCCTCCGGCACGTTCCACCGCCAGTGCATAGTTTTGGTAAGTTGCGGCATCACCAAGAATATAGACCCGCAGGGCCATAGCACTTCCTCCTTCGTCATCCGCACAGGTAAGATATGCTCATTCTATGCTGTGTTCCTTCGCTGCGCAAGTATTTCTCTTGCAATAGCCGTGAAAATATGTCATAATAGCTAACGCAGTCCCCACAGAGTTTGGATTTGACCGCCTGTGTGCGGCGGGTAAATGGGGTTGCTTGGAGATGTACCCAAGTGGCTGAAGGGTCCGGATTCGAAATCCGGTAGGCGCCGCAAGGCGTGCGGGGGTTCAAATCCCTCCATCTCCGCCAAAAGAAACAGGACATTCTTATGAATGTCCTGTTTCTTTTCTTTATGGTGCTTTTGGAAGTGAAATGACAGTCTTGGCCGCTCACGCTTACTGAGCGATCTTGCTTTCCGCGCTGCTGACCACCATTTTAGTCAGGGCGAACAGGGCGATGACGTTGGGAATGACCATGAGGTTGTTGAACATATCCGTCAGTTCCCACACCAGATCGTTGCTCATCATGGTGCCCATCAGGATGAACACCAGAGCGATGAGGGTGTAGACCACAGTGCAGGCCTTGGGATTCTTCTTGCCGAAAAGCCAGATGGCGTTGATCTTGCCGAACAGGTTCCAGCTCAAAACCGTGGAGAAAGCGAAGAAGAACAGGCAGATAGCCACGAATTTGGCACCGAGGCTGGCTCCCATCACCGAGCCGAAAGCGGTCTGGGCCAGATTGGTCTTGCTGAGCACGGAGGTCACATCCCCCACATAGCCGTTTGCCAGAGGGCCATCGGCGGTGTAGAGGGTGCAGATGATGACCAGTGCGTTGAGGGTCAGCACCACGAAGGTGTCGATGAACACACCGATCATCGCCACAACGCCCTGCTCGTGAGGATCCTTCACGTTAGCCTGAGCGTGGGCATGGGGGGTGGAGCCCATACCGGCCTCGTTGGAGAACAGACCACGCTTGGCGCCCTGAGAGATGGCCTGCTTGATGGCGTAGCCGAAAGAACCGCCCACGATGGCCTGAGGCTCAAAGGCGTACTTGAAGATCATGCCGAAGGTGGCGGGGACATACCGGATGCGGAAGATCAGGATGACCAGACCGCCCAGTAGGAAGATTGCCGCCATAATGGGGACGATTTTTTCCGTAACGGCGGCCAGCCGCTGAACGCCGCCCAGGAAAATGATGCCGCAGATGATGACCAGCGCCACGCCCACGATCCAGGAGGGGATGCCGAAAGCGGTCTGGAAGCACTCTCCGATGGAGTTGGACTGCACCATGCAGCCCATGAAGCCCAGAGCCAGAATGATGGCGACTGCGAACAGGGTCGCCAGGAATTTGCCGAAGCCGCCCTTGAACGCGGTGGTGATGTAATAGACGGGGCCGCCGTGGATGGTGCCGTCTGCTGCCTTGATCCGGGTCTTGATGGCCAGTGTGGCTTCAGCGTAGATGGTGGCCATGCCGAAGAAGGCGATGACCCACATCCAGAAGATGGCGCCGGGGCCGCCGGTCAGGATGGCACCGGATGCGCCTACGATGTTGCCGGTGCCCACCTGAGCGGCAATGGCGGTGGCCAATGCCTGAAAGGAGCTCATGCCGCTGTCATGCTTTTTGCCGTTGAGGGTCAGATTGCCGAAGACTCTGCGCATACCCTCGCCGAAGCAGCGGACCTGAACAAAGCGGGTCTTGATGCTGTACCACAGGCCGACAGCCACCAGCAGAAAGACCAGAATGTAGTTGGACAGGTACGTGTTGACGCTGCATACAGCGGGATAAAGCGCAGCGTCCAGTTTTGCGACGATCGATTCCATAGTTTTTTCCTCCTGCACACGGTTTCACCGACGGCGGGATCTTTGCCGCGGTGATAAAAAAATGGAGCGGCTGGCAATGCAGCCGCTCCGAAGAACGCAGTACAGGAGATCGACGCAGCCCCGCCGCAAACGGTGAAGCCTGCGGCCTGCCTGACGGATCTCTCCGCCTCGCCTGCCGCTGCGTCAGATCACTCTGTCCTTTTACCTGAGAGATTCAGCGGTCATGCCGCCTTTCACCTTCGGTACCCGGTGAGCCGGGATTCTCCAGAGCCGCATCCACCCATAGTCCTGTCCGCACGGCGGACACCTGAGAGTTTTACTCCTTCGGTAGACTTACGTCGTTTTCCTATGGGCTTCCATTGCCGGTATTCCGTTGTTGAAGATAGCCGTATCCTATCATATGCGCTGCGGAATGTCAACTGTCCGCACGTGGCGGAATATCTGAAATATTTAAGGTTTTCCAAAGAAATTTGTGCATACGGGAGAAAAAGCGGCCCCTCTTTTCGAAAGGACCGCTTTTCAGCATGCAGCTGATCAGAAATCTGCGCTGCCCACAGTGCGGGGATGCAGTTCCACGTCGCGGATGTTGTTCACGCCGGTGAGATACATCACCATCCGCTCAAAGCCCAGGCCATAGCCTGCGTGACGGCAGGAGCCGTAGCGCCGCAGGTCGCAGTAATACTTGTAATCCTCCGGATTCATGCCCAGCTCTTTAATGCGGGCTTCCAGCACATCCAGACGCTCCTCACGCTGGCTGCCGCCGATGATCTCGCCGATGCCGGGCACCAGACAGTCCGCCGCAGCCACGGTCTTGCCGTCATCGTTCAGGCGCATATAGAAAGCCTTGATGTCCTTGGGATAGTCGGTGACGAATACGGGACGCTTGAAGATGTGCTCCGTCAGATAGCGCTCATGCTCGGTCTGCAGGTCGATGCCCCACTCCACGGGATAGTCGAACTTCTCGCCGCTCTTTTTCAGCAGATCCACCGCTTCCGTGTAGCTCACCCGGCCGAAGTCGGAGGAAGCCACGTGCTCCAGCCGCTCCCGCAGGCCCTTATCCACGAACTGGTTGAAGAAGTCCATCTCCTGAGGGCACTGCTCCATCACATAGCGGATGATATACTTGATCATGTCCTCGGCGGTATCCATATAGCCGTTCAGATCGGTGAAGGCCATCTCCGGCTCCACCATCCAGAACTCGGCGGCGTGGCGCTGGGTGTTGGAATTCTCCGCACGGAAGGTAGGACCAAAGGTATAGACATTGCCGAAGGCCATGGCGAAGTTCTCGGCGTTCAGCTGACCGGACACCGTCAGGCTGGTCTTCTTGCCGAAGAAGTCCTGGCTGTAATCTACCTGACCGTCCTCTGTCTTGGGGACGTTGTTCAGGTCCAGCGTGGTCACCTGGAACATCTCGCCGGCGCCCTCGCAGTCGCTGGCGGTGATGATGGGGGTCTGTGCGTAGACAAAGCCGCGATCCTGGAAGAACTTGTGGATGGCGTAGGCCGCCGCGCTCCGCACCCGGAAGGTGGCGGAGAACAGGTTCGTCCGGGGACGCAGGTGCTGGATAGTCCGCAGGAACTCTACGCTGTGGCGCTTTTTCTGCAGGGGATAGTCCGGAGTGGAGATGCCCTCCACGGCGATCTCGGTGGCCTTCAACTCCAGAGGCTGCTTGGCATCCGGCGTCAGGGTCACAACGCCGGTGACGATCAGGGCCGCGCCTACGTTCTGGGCGGCGATGTCCTTATAGTTAGAGAGGGCCTCTGCCTCCATCACCACCTGAAGATTGCGGAAGCAGGAGCCGTCATTCAGCTCGATGAAGCCGAAGCCCTTCAGATCCCGGATGGTGCGGACCCAGCCGCCCACGGAAACGGTCTGACCGGAGAGCGCCTCGCTGTCTGCAAAAATTTTTGCGATTTTTGTGTAACTCATAGTTTGATCCGTCCTTTGTGTTGTTGGTACAATTATAAGCATAATACTCCTATTTTTCGTTCTTTACAAGAGGGAACCGCCATTCTTCCGGCGGAATCAGGGATTTTACGGCGAAAACATAAATTCCTCTTGAATTTTGGCCATTCATCCGATATAATGAACAACGTTAATGCCGGTGTGATGGAATTGGTAGACGTGACGGACTCAAAATCCGTTGGTAGCGATACCGTGTGGGTTCGAGTCCCACCACCGGCACCAGAAAGAAAAACCGTGTAGCCTCAATGGTTACACGGTTTTTTCTTTACTTTCAATCGGTACAGTCGTTTTTCCGGCGCTCAATAATCGAGCAATCCGAAAACGCCAGAGTACACAAAATCAAAAATCGGGAAAGCAAATGCTAACTAAAATGCTAATGTGAAAAGGCCACGTCCCGATGGTTATCAATCAGTTATTTGCGGAGCCTTCATGATCTCCGATGGCAGCATCCCCGGAAGTATCCACAGTAGCTTTCAGCACGGCAATCATCTTTTTCAGGAACTCCGGCAGAGGGGCTCCCATCTTGCCTACATTCTCCAAGATGCTGCCCAACTCCATCAGCATATACCATACCACCACCAGCGGACACACAAATACCGTATATTCAAATGGCAATGCCAGTCCATGGATATTCCCAAACAGATAGCCCACCACAGCGTCCAGAATGCCCGCCACCAGCACGGCGAAGATGCAGCCAGTTTTATGCCACAGTCCTTCTCTGGCGATTTTCGAGGACCATTCCCCATTCTTCGCCGCAGCGCTGTAGCCGGTGATGTAGTCGATGGCCATGCAGCCAACCCACGCCAGCACCAGCCAGCCGAACCAACCCCACAGGGCCGTCATGGCTGCCAGAACAGCGGCCAGCGCCGCCTTGAACTTCGTCACGTTCTCCATCATGTCTGTATCCTCCTTCATTATTTCAGCGTCGCCGCCATCTTGATGATGAGCAGCCGCACGCTGTTCTCCGTAAAGTCCAGCTTCTTCCACCGATCCGGGCTGTCGATGATCCCTGCCGCCGCCAGCTTGTCCACCGCTGCGTCCAGCTCCGATACCTCTTTCCATGCAACTCCAAGGTTTTCCAGGATGCCCCGGGCCTCCGCCGCCGCCAGCTTCTCCCGGTAAGCGCTGTCTTTCAGGTACGCTACATCCTCCCGGCTGGTATGGAAGCCATGCTCAATGAGCACCGCCGGAGCGCTGGTGTGAGCCAGTACATACAGCCCCGGCTTTGCCAGAATGGGCGTGGAGCGGATGGCAGGTGCCACACCCTCCACACTTGCCAGAATGGTCTTTGCGGCCTTATAGCGCGCCCCGGAGAGGCCGTACACATAGCACTCCCATCCACGGGCATTGCCCCAGCCGTCCGAGCCTGTGGAGAGCGTCCCCGTGGCGTTGCTGTGCAGGCTCACAAACAGGTCCGGCTTGGCCGCATTAGAGATGCGGCACCGCTCACCCAGGGATACATCGCCCCCATCCGGTCGGGTCTCCACCACCTCCACGCCGTTGCGCTCCAGATGGGCCTTGATGCGCTTTGCCATGTCCAGGGCGAACTCATGCTCGAAGTATGTACCGTCCGGACTTTTGTTGACCTTGTTGCTGGCGCTGTGCCCTGCGTCCAGACAAACCTTCTTTTTCGTTTCCACTTTGGAATCCTCCTTCGTCTCTTCCGTTTCTGCCCAGAAGCATAGCATTGTGGGCACCTTGCGGCTGCTGACCACCTTGCTGGCAGGGAATACCCCCTGCGTGCTGCCGCCGCCGTCAAGCATCAGACCGTCTACACATCCCAGGGCCAGTAGCTTATCCTGCTGCTGCTCTCTGGTGAGGATCATCTTGTCGCACCAGATCAGCACCCGTCCATCCGGCATCCATCCCACAGCTGTCCGCTCTGCTGGACGGGCCACGTCCGGCGTCAGGTTTCGCTTCAGCTTCGCCCCGTTTTTCAAAAGAGGCACCCCGGAAAGAAAGCTGCCGCCCCGATCCGTCAGCATCCGTGGCTTTCCATCAGAGCCGGCGGAAATACCCCAATCCTGATACGCATCCCGACTGATGATTTTGCCATCGATCACCGTCCAGCCAAGCGGTTGAAACTTGCCGTTAAAGAAATAGCCGTTTATGACGTGGGTGCAGCCGGTCCGGGCTTTCACCTGTTCCGGCGTCAGCCGCAGCGTCCGGTTGTCGAAAACCTCCATTCTGGAGACCTTGATGATTGCGTACACCTTCGCACCTGCTTTCTGTTGATTTGTATTATAATGGTTCCAATTTAGTGAAGGGGGCTATTGATATGGAACCAAAAGTTGAGCTATACACCGCGATCTGCACGGCCATGGATCGGAAAGACGCAAAGACCGCAATATGGGAGATCCTTTCCGGCTACGCTATCACCGCCACCGCCGCCTGCTCCAGTTTGGAGGATAGTATTGCAGAATTTTTGGCCGCCAAGCGGGCAGACAGCCTGTCCGAAAAATCCATCCGAAACTATCGGCAGATCCTTGGCTTGTTCCGGCAATGGCTGGATCTGCCGCCCGCTCAGATCACCACGGATCACGTGCGCCGGTGGTTGTCCCACCTGAAGGAAGATCGTGGAATGAAGAAAGACAGCGTTCAGACCTATCTCAACTGCCTCCGCAGCTTCTTTGGCTGGCTCCAAACGGAGGAAAAGATCCAGCGCAACCCCATGAACCGTATCCGCAGCGCCCGCATTGATAAGAAACACACCCGCCAGCCTCTTACGCAGGAAGAGGTAGAACGGTGTCGGGCCGTTCTCGAGACGCCCCGGGAACGGGCCATATTTGAGCTGTACCTTTCTACCGGTTGCCGCCTTTCGGAACTCGTCAACATCCCCACAAGTTCCGTTGACTTCCAGTCCCGGACAATAGAAGTCCGGGGCAAGGGTGATAAAATACGAACTGTATATTTCAGTGTCCGGGCGAAGTTGGCAGTACAATCCTACCTTGCTCACAGCAAGAGCAGTTCCGACTTGTTCTCGTGCAATACGGCTCCCTATGGGCCGCTTGGCAGTCAGGCCATCGAGAAAATCATACGGGGTATCGGTGTAAGGGCTGGGCTGTCAGTTCCTCTGCATCCGCATAAGCTCCGGCATACCTTTGCCACCAGCGCACTTAACGCAGGCATGGATATCGTAGTCATCCAGCAGTTGTTGGGCCACTCAAACCTTGACACCACACAGATCTATGCCCAAATCTCGCAGGAGACCGTCCGCCATAGCTATAACAGGCTGTGTGCGTGATATAACTTCGGCTAACAAGGCTCCGGGCGGGTTTGGGTTGGGTAGCGGTGTTGGACAGGCCATTCTTGACGCCAACGAAGCCACTTTAGGTGGGTTTTATTATTGGGGGCCCAATGCAAAAAACATACCATTTCGCTATGGAGCGATGGTAGTTATCCCAAGGTCCTCCAATACAGCTAAACCATGTGTAACACAAATCGCATCGGAAGAACTCGGCGGCACCAGCCCACAGGCTTCCATCGCTGTGCGAAAATCAACAGACAATAGCGATGGAAGCTGGGGACCATGGGAATGGATCAACCCACCTATGGAACTGGGCGTAGAATATCGCACCACGGAGCGGTATCTGGGAGAGCCCATCTATGTAAAAGTTGTAAATTGCGGAGTTTTGCCCAGTGGAGCTACGTTGACGGTAAAGCATGAGATTGCTAACGTTGGAATGATTGTAGAAGCGAAGGCAATCGCATCAAATTCTACTGCTGGATATAATGGGCGAGCGCCGTTTCCACAGGTTTACAATAACTCTTTAACAAATGGATGGACAAACTATCTTGTCGCCGCAACTTCCAAAGAGATTCTTATATACTGCGGAGGCGGATTGGCTGGATGCTCTGTGTATGTAACGATGCGCTACACAAAGGCCACGCAGTAGTCCATGATCAGGCTGTGGTTTTGGTGTATTTTACAACTGCAAGAGCATTTGTATCGCTTCGTGTTTCAGAATAATTTCTGAAAACGAGAGTATTTCCCGACTGGTTAATTTCGAGTTTTACACCATTCGCGTCACGGAACGGAATACCTAGCCCCCTCATTGGGGAGTAGGCGCTAACTGAAAATATTTCAGCATCAGGGGCAACCATGATTGTTTTACTTGAACCGACGGCAGGAACGGTTCCGCAATCAACCATCTTGCAATACACCGGTTTGCCCATATACCGCTCGGTAGTCCGATATTCCGTGTTCAAATCCATAAGTGGGTTGACCCATTCCCACGGCCCCCATTGAAGATCAGTGGAATTATCACCATATGTTACTCTTGAGGCAAACAGCCTACTGTATTGTCCGCCATTGATTCCATGAAATTCCTGATATATGCGACTATCGAAGCGGCGGCTTACACACAAAACGCCTGACTCGCCATTTCCGCCCGGAGTATTCGTGGTTGGACTATCAGTCGCATACCACCCAGAAAAAACAGCATTATTGCAATCGTCAATGGCTTCCATGTTTTCTTTCCCCAGCCCAAAACCGCCGGGGGCGGCACCGATGCTTTCCGGCGTGATCGGGTCCGCACCGCCCTTGGCGTGCCGGTCGGCGTGGACGGTCGGAGCCTTGTTAGCCAAAGTTATAAGGATCTCTTTTACCGCGTCATCGAGCTTATCCCAGTTATCATTCAAGGCCTTCTTGATATTAAAGGTCTGGGCACCGTCGGTGCTTGGGTCATACTTAAACAGCGCCAGTTTGTCAGTTGTCGTACTCATAGGCTACCTCCTAAAACGCGAAATTGCCCAGCGGCTGGGTCTCCAGCGTGCTGATGGTCATGACCTCATGGATGTCCCGGATCAGCAGGTACTTGATAACATACTCCGCCGCCAGATGTGCGGGAATGACGAGGCGGACGGCTGCCTTGAGCGCATCCAGATCCACCGGGACACCGTAGGCGCCCACGAACTGAAGCCGGATCTTGCCGCCGGTGAAGCTGACCACCACCTCGCCGTTTTTCCACGCGTCACAGACGGCCTGTACCTGCTCAATGGTCAGCTTTCCGCCAGAGCGCCATTTTGATTTCAGGGCGGTCCTCCGGCTCTCTAACGTGGCGTCAGGCGCTGGGGTGATGCCCACAAGCCGTTCCTCTGTCTCCAGATTCCACGTCACAGCGTCCAGAGAGATCTGCGGGGGTACGGATGCTGCCTCAGTCTCCAGCGCCATCAGCACGCCGCAAATGGCGTCTGCAATGGTTTTGACCGTGGGGTCCTTCCGGTACTGCCGGGGCAGATTATCCAGCATAGGTGACCGTCACCTCCCCCAGTACAGCCACCTTGCGGTCGGCAATGGCAATATTGGCCGTGCCGCCGTTGACGGTGAGATTGGCGAAATCCTCTACGCCGGGCGCCGACAGGATCGCCGCCGCGATCTGCGCATAGCTCACATAATCCTGCCGGAAGGCGATGCTGGTCAAATAGGCTGTCACTGCGTCCTTCACCGCCTGCGTCACCTCCGCCTGGACAGAACCGGGCAGGGCGGTCACCTGTAGGCTGATGGGCAGGTAGAAGCCCGTGGCGGCGCTGACGTAGCAGTACGCCCCGATGGGGGCCTCGCCCATGCCCAGTCCCTGACTGTCCGGATCGATGTGATCCTGCACCGCCTTGACCAACGTGGAGCTGGCAGGCTTTCCGGAGGTGTCCACGATCACCACGTCCACGGTGTTGTCCCCGTGTCCAAGAGGATAGATCTGGACAGCACCCACGCCGGACACCTCCAGCGCCCAGCTGCGGTAGTGGTACACGTTGCCGCTGGTGGGCGGCGTCTGAATGCGTTCCAGAAAACGGGCGTAATAGGCCGCGTCCGTCTCCGCGTCGTACCCGTCATGGGTGGTGTCCGAATTGGACACACTGACGATCCCCGCCAGCTGCACCGGCATCATGGTCACGCTTCCGGCGGGGAGATTGCCCAGAGTCCCGGCGGTCGTGCATCGGATTGCCACCGGGCCGCTGTCCGTAATGTCCACGGTCTCTGTCGCCTCAAACTGGATGCCGCCCTCGCTCTCAAACAGATCCCCGGCCGTGATGGTGCCGGTGCCGGTCACGGTCAGCACGCCCACCGCCTTCGTTGCGGCGTTTCGCACCTGTCCCGTGCGGGGATAGATGTAGGCGTCCAGGTCGTCCCCGGTCAGGTTGTCCGGGTCCAGCATCGCCTTGATGTGGGCCAGCAGCTCCTCCGTGCCGCCCATCCGGAGCGCCGCAGCCGCCAAAATATCATAGATGGGAAACCCCACCGTCTTTTGATAGCTGTCCGGCACCGCCGCCAGCATGGTTTCCAAAATATCAGACATCTGCACGCACCTCCAATGTCTCGCCGTTGTAGAGCACGGCGGTAAATTCCACATGGCAGGCCCGCCCCCGGCGGCTCACCGTCAGATCCCGGATGGTCCGCACCGCCGGGCAGTAGGACGCGGTCTCCCGCACATTCCGCTCGATCTCGGCGGATGCCAGCCCGCTGGGCAGGTGCTGCCCCAGCAGGGAGCGGTCAACACCCAGCTTGGTCTCGCCCTCTGTCGTGTAGATGGGCACCCGGTCGATCTGCTGTCTCAGCATCAGGTCAAACCACTGCTGCACCGCCGCCCGTCCGCTCCGCTCCACCAGAGCGCCGTCCTTCAGCAAAAAACGCTCCGCCGCACTGTCAAAAGCCGGGGCCCGGCCGATGCTCTCCGCTGTCTGGGTGGGCACATTGGCCGGGATGTCCGGAAACATAGTTGCCATAGTATCACCTCGTGGGGATGGCCCAGGCGGTGCCGCCCAGCCGTCCCAGAATCACCACGGTCTTGCCCATCAGACCGCAGACCACCATGTCGCCAGTCTTCCACTTCTCCAGGTACAGGTGGCCGTTGTCCTTGTCCCTGTAAAAGCCCTGGGCCGCCACCACACAGTTGAGCTCCATGGGCGGTGCCATCACCTCCCCGTCGCACAGGGAGACGGTCAGGGGGGAGAGTTTGACCACCGTCCCACGCAGAAGGGCAGGGGAGGGGGGTACACGCCCGACCCGCCGAATTTCGTTTGCAAGCTCATAATCCCAGCTCATAGATCCTCCTATACGGTCACGGTGTCGGCGCTTCCCGCCACCCGTGGCTGCTTGTCGGTCCGCACGGTTACGCTCATCAGGTGCTCCGCGCCGTACCGGTGGGTCACGCCGGTGATGCGCATAGGGCCGGACACGTCATAGCGGTTTGACACAAATTGAACCAGCGCCCCGCTGACTGCCGCGTCGTCGCCCCAGAGATCCTCCACCGTCCGCTCCTTCGTAATTTTGTCCTGCTGCTGCAAAAGGTTCTTCACCCGCTGCCGCGCCTGAGCGGTGTTCTCATCCCCGCTCAGGCTCTCCACCTGCTGCAAAAGTCCATACTTGGCAATGCTGGCAGCGTTGGATGCCCTGCCCAGCACCCGCCCGGCGTCGCCGTCCTTGTCCACCAGCACCACGCTGTTGACCAGATCTTCCATGCTGTCGCTGCCGCTGATAGTCCCCTTGGCCAGCGTCACATCAAAGGCCCCAAGGCTGGCCGCCGGCTTGTGGTAGAGCGTCACAGCCGTCTGGGGCAGGGGATAGACCTGCAAGGCCCCCTCCCGCACCCGCCGGATGTAGGTCTTGCCGGTCTCCGCCGTGCAGATGTCAAGGATGTCCTCCAGGATGCTCTCCGGCGTCTCGCCCCACCACACCTTGGAGATGCGGGTGG
>ERZ840096.1718-NODE-1718-length-21312-cov-8.091170_pt1 | contig 21312 bp, 20 predicted proteins | sample MGYA00519878_ERZ840096 | MGnify/ENA primary metagenome ERZ840096 (study PRJEB31850, sample SAMEA3708865) | human gut metagenome | biome: human gut; feature: human-associated habitat; material: faeces | place: China | collected 2014 ...
GTTCTGCCTATGCCCAGCGCATGTCCGACGAGCAAGTGGTTGAATATGTGAAACAGGCACAGGCTGCCGGAAAATCTCAGAAGCAGATGACTGCCGAACTGCTGCGCCGCGGTGTGACCCGCGAGCAGGTGCTCCGCATCAAGGATACATATGAGAACCCGGGCGTCTCTGCTCCTGGTTCCGAGGCTCCCTCACAGATGCGCAAGCGTTCGGTTGCTGTAGGAGAATCCTACGAGGCTGCCGAACTTGATGACCAGAAAGCGGTTGTTGATGAGAGACTTGAAAGCCAGTCCGCCCCCGAGGCTGCCGGCATACGGATTTTCGGTCATAATCTGTTCCGGAACCGTAACCTCTCCTTTGAACCCAGTGTGAATCTGGCCACTCCGGCAAATTATCGTCTGGGTCCCGGTGACGAGGTGATTATAGACATTTGGGGAGCTTCCGAGAATACCATCCGCCAGACCATCAGTCCCGAAGGAAGCATCCAGGTGAAGGATCTCGGTCCCGTCTATCTGAACGGCATGACCGTTAAAGAAGCCAACGCTTATCTGCAACGGGAACTGTCCAAGATCTATTCCGGTATCGGAGGGGGGGATCCCAATTCACAAATTCGCCTGACCCTGGGCGATATACGTACCATCCAGATCCATATCATGGGTGAGGTCACGGTGCCGGGTACTTATACGCTTTCGGCCTTTTCCACGGTCTTCCATGCCCTGTACCGTGCCGGTGGTGTGAACAGCATCGGCAGCCTGCGTGACATCCGCCTGGTCCGTAACGGAAAGACGATAGAGCACCTGGACGTCTATGAGTTCATCATGCAAGGCAGAATGAATGACGATGTGCGTCTGCAGGAGGGCGATGTGATTATCGTGAGTCCCTACCAGTCGCTGGTCGAGATTGTGGGCAAGGTGAAACGTCCCATGTATTATGAGATGAAGCCTGTCGAGACGGTCGCTTCATTATTGAAATATGCGGGTGACTTTACAGGAGATGCCTATAAGAAGGCGGTACGTATCATCCGCAAGAGCGGGCGCGAGCACCAGGTCTATAATGTGGACGAGATGGACTATTCCGTATTCCGTTTGGATGACGGTGACCTGGTGACGGTTGATGCGGTACTTGACCGTTTTGAGAACAAGGTTGAGGTCAGCGGTGCCGTCTATCGTCCGGGGCTTTATCAGTTAGACGGTGAGGTGAACACGGTGAAGCAGCTGATCAGGAAGGCTGAGGGACTCCGGGGGGATGCTTTCCTTGCCCGTGTCCTTCTGGACCGCGAGCGTGAAGATCTTACACACGAAATGGTTGCTGTTGACCTGGAAGGTATCATGAACGGTACGGTTTCTGATATACCCCTTCAGAAAAACGATCATCTGTATATTCCCGGTATCCATGACCTGAAGGAGAGCGAGACGGTCTCCATCTATGGCGAGGTGCTCAATCCCGGCACTTTCCTGTATTCCGATAACCTGACGGTAGAGGATATGATTGTCCAGGCGGGAGGTCTTACCGAGGCTGCCGCCACTACCCGTGTGAGCGTGACGCGCCGTATCAAGGATCCCAAGAGTACTGCCTGCAGCAGCAAGCTTGCAGAGACATTCACCTTTGACATCAGGGATGGCCTTCTGACGGGTGCCGGCAGTTTCCGCCTGCAGCCTTTTGATGTGGTCCAGGTTCGTCGCAGTCCTGCCTATCAGGTTCAGCGCACGGTGACGGTTGCGGGTGAGGTGCTTTTCAGCGGCAGCTATTCGTTGCTGAAGAAGAACGAGCGTCTGAGTGACGTGATAGGCCGTGCAGGCGGGATTACTCCGGAGGCCTATGTAAAGGGCGGACGACTGATACGCAAGCGCAATGACGATGAGCGCCGCCGTGAGGCGGATGTGCTCCGCATGGCGCAGAGTGGTGAGGGTTCCGATAGCATTGCAGTGAACAAACTTGCCATCTCCGATACTTACACGGTAGGCATTGACATGGAAAAGGCTCTGTCACATCCGGGCAGTGATTATGACATTGTTTTGCGTGAGGGGGATATCATTTATATTCCCGAATACGTCAATACGGTGAAAATCAGCGGTTCGGTGATGTATCCCAATACAGTAACCTGGGAGAAAAGTGCCAAGTTGAAACATTATATCAATATGGCAGGCGGTTATGGCGAGAATGCGAAAAAGAAGAAGGCATACATCATTTATCTGAACGGTACGGTAGCCCGTGCGAAGAAGAGTGACAGTGATTTAATCCAGCCAGGTTGTGAGATTGTGGTTCCTACGAAGTCCGAGAGGAAGCGTCTCCAGCTTTCCGAGATTATGGGTATGAGCTCCATGACTGCGACTATTGCGGCGATGGTAGCTACTTTGGCTAATACTTTTAAATAAGAAACAAGTGGAAGATATAAAAAGAAAAGATGCCGGTATGAGTGACGAACAACAGAATAAACGTCCACAAGAAGAGGAGATTGATTTGCTTGAGCTTGCCTTTAAAGTTTGGGCAGAGCGCAGGTGGATATTAAAGTGTTGTGGCTATGCGGTGATTGTGGGGCTGGTGATTGCTTTCAGTATTCCTAAGGAATATACAACAAGTGTAATGATTGCTCCGGAAGCTTCTGATAATAAGGGAGGGAGCCTTTCCTCACTGGCAAGTTTGGCAGGCATTAGTCTGAATACATCTTCGGGGTCTGATGCGATTTATCCTGATTTATATCCTGATATTGTGAGTTCCACTCCTTTTGTGACAGGGTTGTTTGATGTCCCTGTCCGGGATATGGATGGGGAGATAAACACCACACTTTATGATTATATGGACGAATACCAGCGTGTGCCATGGTGGTCGTATATCATATCTGCCCCTTTCAAGGCTTTAGGCTGGACAATTTCTCTGTTTAAGGAATCAGAAGCAGAGGGGGATAAATTGGATCCTTTTCAGCTGACAAAAGAGCAGACTGATATTGTGAAAGCACTGAGTAGTCATATAGGTGTTTCGGTAGATAAAAAGACCGGGGTCACTACGATTTCTGTCACGATGCAGGATCCCCGTATTTCAGCATGTCTGACAGATACTGTTGTAAACAGATTGCAGTCTTACATTATTGATTATCGTACTAACAAAGCCCGTAAGGATTTTCATTTTCAAGAAAAGCTTTTTGAACGTAAAAAGAAAGAGTACGAACAAGCTCAAGAAAACTATGCCAAGTTTACCGATGCCAACAAGAATATCATTCTCCAGAGTTACCGTGCCGAACAAGTGCGTCTAGAAAATGAGATGAATCTGGCCTATCAAGTCTATACATCTGTTGCACAGCAGTTGCAGATAGCAGAGGCAAAGGTACAGGAGATAACTCCTGTTTATACTATTGTTGAGCCTGCCACTATTCCTGTAAAGTCGTCAAAACCAAGCAAAGCCATAATATTGATAGGGATAATTTTCCTGACGGGGATGGGATGTATTGGTTGGGTCATTATAGGAAGGGATTTATTTTGTAGTATGAGGAAAAAGGAAATTCCGGATTGTTAAGATAGTATTCTGTCCATTGTATGCAAGGATCTTTGAGAGATAAGGCCGCTCGTGGAGTGGGGTGGAGTTTTATTGACAACATAGCAAATTCGGGCATAACCTTTTTGGTAGGGCTTGTCTTAGCGCGTTTATTGACACCGGAAGAGTATGGGATTATGGCTATGATTGCTATTTTTATAGCGGTGTCCGATTCGATTATAGATAGTGGCTTTTCCAATGCATTGATACGTAAGGTAGATATCGAACGCATTGATTACAATACTGTTTTCTATTTTAATCTTGCAGTCAGCATTTCACTCTATATTCTTCTGTTCTTTGCTTCTCCCGCCATCAGTGCTTTTTTCAGAGAGCCTGTTTTGGTTGATGTGATGAGGGTTATAGGTTTTGTGCTGATTGTAAATGCACTGGCTATTATTCCTCGTACGATATTTATTCGGAATATTAACTTTAAGACACAAACTAAAGTTTCTTTAATAGCTTCCATCAGCAGCGGTGTTGTTGGTATAGGGATGGCTTTATCCGGAATGGGAGTGTGGAGTTTGGTCGGGCAACAGCTGTCCCGTCAGTTATTGAATACAGTTTTCTTGTGGGGATATTGTAAATGGAAACCTATTTTTGAGTTTTCTGGCAAGAGTTTTAAGGAGATGTTTGGTTTTGGATCCAAACTGCTTGTTTCCGGTTTATTGGATACCATCTATAAAGATATCTATTATCTGGTCATAGGTCGTTTCTTTACTTCATTCGTATTGGGACAATATACCCGGGCCAAACAATTCAATACTATATTTTCCAGTAATTTGACTACTGTTGTTCAACGGGTCAGCTATCCTGTACTCAGTTCCATTCAAAATGAGCCGGAGCGTTTGCGCGAAGCTTACAGGAGGGTCATAAAATCAACAATGTTGGTGACGTTTGCATGTATGCTTGGATTGGCAGCGGTAGCAAAGCCGTTAATTATAATCTTAATAGGAGAGAAGTGGCTGCCTGCAGTCGGCTATTTGCAGATTATTTGCTTTTCAGGCATGCTTTATCCGCTTCATGCCATCAATCTGAATATCTTGAAAGTCAAAGGTCGTTCGGATTTATTCTTGAAACTGGAAATAATAAAGAAAATTCTTGCCATAGGTCCTATCGTATTAGGGATCTTTTTGGGGATAGAGTGTATGTTATGGGGTAGTGTACTTAATTCTTTTGTCGCTTATTTCCTGAACAGTTATTATTCAGCCGATTTGATAAACTATCCTACTGTGAAACAGATAAAGGACATATTGCCTACATTTTGTGTGTCTATGGCTGTGGCTGCGGTCATGTGGGGATTGTCTTTTTTCAGATTGTCTGTTTACCTGCTTCTTCCTTTGCAATTACTGTTAGGAGTTTCTCTTGCTTATCTGGTTTATGAAAGAACTGCTTTTCCGGAATATCTTGAATTAAGGCAAGTGGCTCTTTCTTTTTTAAAGCGGAAATCATAAACTTAAATAAAAATGGAAAATAAAGTTATTACAGTAACTTCTCCGTTACTCCCTTCCTTAGAAGATTTTATACCTTATTTGAAGGATATATGGAATCGTAAGTGGTTGACCAATAATGGATATTATCATAAAGAATTGGAAAAAGCTTTATGTGCGTATTTGAAAGTACCTTATGTCAGTCTTTTTACAAACGGTACATTACCTTTGATATGTGCATTGCAGGCATTGCGCATTACCGGTGAAGTAATTACTACTCCTTATAGTTTTGTGGCTACTACCCATTCCTTGTGGTGGAATGGTATCAAGCCTGTGTTTGTGGATATCGACCCTATTACTTGTAATATTGATCCGGATAAAATAGAGGCTGCCATTACTCCAAAAACTACGGCTATAATGCCTGTCCATGTTTATGGTAAGCCTTGTGATACTGCACGTATTCAGGAAATAGCTGACAAATATGGATTGAAAGTAATTTATGATGCTGCCCATGCTTTCGGAGTAGAAGTGAACAGTAAGTCTATTTTGGAGGCTGGTGATATGTCCACTTTAAGTTTTCACGCTACAAAGGTTTATAATACCATTGAAGGTGGTGCTTTGATATGCAAAGATGAAAAAACGAAAAGGCGTATTGATTATTTGAAGAATTTTGGTTTTGCAGATGAAACTACGATTGTGGCTCCCGGCATAAATGGCAAGATGGATGAAGTGCGTAGTGCTTATGGTTTGCTGAATCTAAAACAGGTAGATGCTGCCATTGAATATCGCCATCGAACAGCTGTAAAATACCGTGAAGCATTACGTGGTGTGGAGGGTATCAGTTTTATGGAAGATATGCCTGGCGTACGTCATAACTATTCCTATTTTCCGATTTTTATTGATGCGGAAAAATATGGAATGACACGTGATGAACTCTATTTCAAGATGAAAGGACAGAATGTGTTGGGACGTCGTTATTTCTATCCTTTGATCAGCGAATTTTCTGCTTATCGCGGACTGGAATCTGCTCAACCCGAAAATTTACCGGTTGCCTCTAAAGTAGCCGATAGTGTGATTTGCTTGCCGATGTATCATAATCTGAATGATTCAGATATCCAAAGAACTTTAGAGTTAATTGTGAGGTAAAAAATGAAACAGAAGAAACTCATGCTTTTAGGAGGTATTCGTTACCTTCTTCCCGTGATAGATGCAGCTCATAAACAAGGCTATTATGTGATTACAGCGGATTATTTGCCCGATAATATTGCACATAGATATAGTGATGAATACGTAAATGTGAGTATTGTTGATAAAGAGGCAGTATTGAAGGTTGCGCGTGAAAAAGAAATAGACGGTATTATGTCGTTCGGTGTTGATCCTGGAGTTGTGGCGGCTTCTTATGTGCAGAACAAAATGTCTCTTCCTTCTTTTGGTCCGTACGAATCTGTAGAGATTCTTCAGAATAAAGATAAGTTCAGAGAGTTTTTAGCTATTCATGGATTTAATGTACCTTGGAGTTTGGCTTTTTCCTCTTTAGAGGATGCTTTGTCGGATCTTGCTATATTTTCTTACCCTCTTATAGTAAAGCCTACAGATTCAGCAGGTTCTAAGGGGGTGACTCGTGTAGATAAAGAAGAGAATTTGAAAGAAGCTTTACTGCATGCTTTTGCCCATTCAATCAAGAATAAAATCATTGTAGAACAGTTTATAGAGAAAAAAGGTTGTTCTTCGGACAGCGATTGTTTTTCAATAGACGGAGAACTTAAGTTTGTCTCATTTTCTGCCCAGCGTTTTGATGAGTATGCGGCAAGTGCATTCGTTCCAGCTGCATACTCATGGCCTTCTACCATGAGTATGCAGCAAGAGTCAGAGCTTAGTCTTGAACTTCAACGATTACTTAACCTGTTGAATATGAATACTTCTGTGTATAATATAGAAACTCGGATTGGTATGGATGGCAAGGCTTATATCATGGAGGTTTCTCCACGTGGAGGAGGTAATCGGCTTTCAGAAGTAATTCGTTATGCTACAGGAGTGGATCTTATTACTGCTGCTGTGTGTGCCTCAGTAGGAGATGCTGTTGGGGAAATAGAGCAAAAACCTTATCAAGGGTATTGGGCGGAAGTTGTACTTCATGCTGATAACGCAGGATGTTTTATGGGACTTGAAATATCAAAAGACCTTTCAGCGGAAATTGTTGAAGAAGATTTGTGGGTAAAGGTTGGAGATGAAGTAGAGAGCTTTGAAGGAGCGAACAATGCTATAGGAATGTTGATTTTGAAATTTGATTCTTTGAAAGAATTGGAACATGCTTTGGCTACACAGCGTCAATGGCTGAAGGTGAATGTGAGATAATGGAAGCAATAGGGGGATACTTTGACTTGGAGTTGCATAAAGGAGAGGAGTATCATAAAGATGCTATTTCACTGAATACAGCTCGTAATTGTTTTGAATATATATTATTAGCTCGTAATTACAAAAAAGTCTATATACCTTATTATACTTGTGAAGTGATGTTGCAACCTTTAGAGAGACATCATATTTCTTACGAGTTTTACTCTATAAATGAGTTGTTGGAACCTGTTGGTATAATAAAACTACTTCCGGAAGAAGCATTTCTTTATACTAATTATTTTGGCTTAAAGCAGAGTTGCGTGGAGAAGTTGGTTGCCGTTTATGGAACACAACTGATTGTAGATAATGCACAAGCATTTTTTGCACCTCGTATAGATGGTATAGACACTTTTTATTCTCCTCGAAAATTTTTAGGAGTATCTGACGGAGGATATTTATACACAGATTGTTTCTTAAAACAAGACATTGCTTGCCATTTTTCTTATATGCGGATGCAGCATTTGTTACAACGGATTGATGAAGGAGCCGAGCAGGGCTATATTTCTTTTAGACATAATGATGATGCTCTTGATAATATTCCAATTTCTAAAATGTCACGATTGACTTGCAGTATTTTATCAGGAATAGATTATGGATATGTAAAAAAGAGACGGATGGCGAATTTCAACATTCTTCATGAGGCTCTATCAAGGAACAATTTATTGAATATAGATTCTTTGGACTTGTTTGAATGTCCTATGGTTTATCCTTATTATGTGGATGATAAAACATTACGTAAAAAATTAATAGATAACAGAATATATATAGCTACATATTGGCCGAATGTTTTGAAATGGTGTTCGAAAGATATGTTGGAATATGAATTGACTAATAATATAATAGCATTGCCTATAGACCAAAGGTATGGGAGTGAGGAAATGGATTATATAATAAAACTTTTAGCTTGATGGGAAATAGTATTTTTTTGAGAGGATTTGAGATAGAAGATGCTCTTCTTATCAATAAGTGGAGAAATGATTCCAAAATCCAGAATTTAGTTTCCACTTCGTTTAAATATGTTTCATTGGAAATTGAAAAGGAGTGGGTTAAATCAAAAATGATGGATAACCGAAAGGATATTTATTTGGCTATCTGTTTGGACGATGATAACCGGAAGATGGTAGGATATGTATCGGTCAACAATATAGATTATGTGAATAGAAGTGCTGATGGTGGGGGGATTGTGATTGGTGACAAACAATACCAAGATGGTGAAATAAAATATGAAGTAGGTGTTAAAATCAGAGAATTGGTTTTTGACCATTTGAATATGAATCGTTTTACCGGTGCTTGTTTGGCTGAACATAAAATATCAAGAATCATGATGGAGGCTTGTGGCTATAAGTTGGAAGGTGTTAAAAGACAGGCTATTTATAAAAATGGCACATATCATGATCAGATGCTTTACTCTTTATTGCGAGAAGAATATTATCAGCTATTAAATGACAATCAATATTCTTTCATGGCTTTTGCAAAACGAATAAAAAAAATTAGAGAAAATATTGATATTAAAAATTGCTCTTATTAGTAGCTTATTATAATGATAACAATAAAACGTTTGAAACAACTTTTAACTTATGGGTGGAAGCATGCAGGACAATTGGCAACTGAAATTGGAGGACATTTAGGATGTCGCTTTCTAATCTTCTTTGATATGATATATTGTTATGAGACTTACAAAATGTGGTCTAATCAATATTTGCAAGAACAGTTTTATTTGAAAACTCCAAAGGAACGTTTGACTATAGGGCAACGATACAGAGAGGAGGGATTAAAGAGAGATGTATGGCAAACTGAGTTTGTTAGAAATTGGAATTTTATTGTAAAATATTCAAATATAAAATACGAACAGTCTGGAAAAAGAGAAAAACGATCTAAGGCATATCAGAAGTTTTATAATACAGGTGAAAATTTATGTGTAGAATCTGATGTAAATTTGAACAGACAGCACTATTTAGATGGGAAAATAAGTATTGGTCGTAATGTCCTATTAGCAAAACATGTGTTTATAGATTATTCAGGAGAAGTAATAATTAGGGATAATGTGCAATTAACGAATGGAGTGATAATAGAAACGCATAATCATGATTTCCATTCCAATTACAAAGAGCCGAAAACTAAAATAACTGTAACACAATTACTTATAGAAGAAGGAGCTGTAATCGGCTCTAGAGCAATAATTCTTTCTTCTTGTCATTATATTGGTAAATATGCAAGAGTGGGTGCGGGTGCTGTGGTTACAAAAGATGTTCCGGATTATGCTGTAGTGGTTGGGATTCCTGCTAAAATTATTAGATTAATGAATGAAGTGTAAAATGATGTTCTTTAAATAGATAACTTATGCTGCAGAGCATTATTGTATATACATCTTTATCTACATTTATGATTTTGTGTGGTATTGTAGCGGCTAATAGGGAGCAGTATAAAGGGACGACTTTTAAATTATCCTTTTTTCATTTAGAGACTCTTCTTCCGTTATTTGCTTTTGCTGTTATTTTTGGATGTAGGTATAATGTAGGCGTCGATTATCCTGCTTATTTGGAGGGGTATCTATATGGTAGTGATAGAGAATTTGAGGTTCTATTCAGTTTAGTGACTAATGGGATGTCTGATTTAGGAATTCATTATGCTTTGTATTTCTTCTTATGGGCATTTATTGAAGTTTTTTTGTTATTTTATACTTTCCGTAAGCAACGTTTTCTTTTTCCGTATATAGCATTTTTTCTTATTTTCGGTTCTTACTATCTTTCTATGATGAATATTATTAGGCAGCAGTTAGCGGCTTGTATATTTCTTTTTTCATTGCAATATATTGATAGTCGAAAATGTATAAAATATTATTTGTGTGTTTTATTGGCTTTTCTTTTTCATAAATCAGCTTTATTATTATTTATTGTTTATCCATTATTTAGCAAAAAGAAGGATTGGTTTCCTCAGCGGAAATTTCAGTTGTTTTTGTATTTAATAGCTGTATATTTGTCTGTAAACTATGATTTAGTTATAAAGTTGATTGCGGCTCCGTTCTCTTTATTTACTACAGCTTTAGGTTATGAGAATTATCTAGAAGGGATTTTATATAATGAGAAATTAAACTCTGTAGCCCAATTTGGAAACAATACAGGTTTAGGTGTTTATGTACAGGTTTATTTATCCTCTGTGATTATTTGGTATAGTAGCCGGATGAAAGAGTATTATAATGATAGTTTCTTTTTGATTTTTTATAGCTTATGGTTTATTCGCATTTTAGCAGACTTTGTGGTAGGCGATTCCATTATTTTAAACCGTCCTTTTGTATATGTTTATAATTTGAAAATAGTAATGCTGGCATATTTTGTTGTTTTTTGTTTGAGGACTAAACAAAAACTACCACAATTAATAGCTCTCTCGTTTATATTAATTCATATCATATTGTTTTTGAATGTATTGTCTAACGGTGAGATAAATACCTCAATGTTTAAGTTTTTTTGGCAAATATAATATGGAAGATAGTAAGTTGATTTATGCTCCAGTTATTATTACGACTTTATGTCGATATGAGCATTTTAAAAGATGTGTGGAGTCTTTGGCGCGCTGTACGGGAGCTGATAAGACCGAATTGTATGTTGGATTGGATGCACCTGTAAAAGAGAACCATAAGGATGGATATCAGAAAATAAATCAATATGTTGATACAATTATTGGGTTCAAAGCTGTCCACGTCTTCCGTCGAGATGTGAATTATGGTCCTGTAAAAAATGATTTGGATTTGAAGAAACAAGTAGAAAAGCGTTTTGACCGATATATAAGTACTGAAGACGATAATGAGTTCTCGCCTAATTTTCTTGTATATATGAATAAGGGGCTTGAACTTTATAAAGATGATCCTAAAGTGTTGGCTATTTGTGGATATTCATATCCTTTCGATCATTGGAAAAATATTCGTGGATATGAATATAATGCTTATCCAATACATGCTTTTTGTGCATGGGGAGTGGGGTGTTGGGTAAAAAAAAGGATATCATCATTTGTAAATTCAGAGTCTGCTTACCAAGTGATACATTCTTGGCGTTTGGTATATAAGATGTTTAGAAAAAAGCAGCATATAACTATTCATCGTTTACTTTTTAGGAATAAAACTGCTTATGGTGATTTGATGATACGTGTTTATTGTGCATTGAACGATGTGTATTGCATATTTCCATCATTATCTAAGGTTAGAAATTATGGTTTTGATGGAAGTGGTTTAAATTGTAAAACAAACTCTTTATATGTAAGACAGGAGATAGATACTCAGCCTTATTTTGAATTTGACAATTTTGAGATTAGAGAATATGAACCATTAAAGAAAATACAAGATAAAGAATATGGAGGAACTTGGATAAATAGGCGAATGTGTGAGGTGGAATATTTGTTTTTTAGAATGTTTGGTGCTAATATTACTGATATTCGTCGATTTTTCCGTAGAAAGATTTGTAAATGAAAACATTGGTTATTATTGGAGCAGGAGGGATGGGGCGTACTATTTATGACATTGCCTGCGAAAGTATAGGTTATGGGACAGAGTTTGAAATTAAGGGGTTTATTGATGATAATCTTTTAGCTCTTGATGGATTTGCAGATTATCCGCCGTTATTGGGATCCATTGTTGACTATATGCCTGAAGAAGAAGATGTTTTTACTTTTTCTATTGGGGGAAACTCCCGGAGAAATTGTATAGAACAATTATTGAATCGTAGTGTGGAATTTATCAATATCATTCATCGAACAGCCCGTATAGGAACGAATGTTGCATTGGGCAATGGGAATATTATTGGTGCGTTTACATCGTTGGGGGCAAATTCTAATATCGGTAATTATAACATGATTCAATCATACACAGTGATAGGTCACGATGCTAAGATTGGTGATTTTAACAGAATAGATACTCATGTTACTTGTGTCGGAGGAATTCAAATAGGAAATGAGACAACAATTCACACTTCTGCGGTCATTAATCATAAAGTGATAGTCGAAGATAATGCCCATGTGGGTGCATGTAGTTTTGTTATTAGAAGAGTTAAAGCTGGTACAACTGTATTCGGTAATCCCGCTAAGAAATTAGTTTAAATATATATAGTTATGGAAATCAAAGATTTTATTGAAAATTTTGCAGAACAGTTTGATGATACAACTGTTGAAATGTTGAGTGCTGAAACTAAGTTTAGAGAACTGGATGAATGGTCTTCATTGATTGCTTTGTCAGTCATTGCAATGGTGGATGAAGTTTATGGGATAACCATAAATGGTGAGGATATTCGTAGTTCTCAAACTATTAGTGATTTGTTTAACAGAATAGCGGATAGGAAATAAATGTATAATCCTTTCTCTTTGAGAGGCAAGACAATACTTGTAACAGGTGCTTCATCTGGTATTGGACGAGCTACCGCTATAGAATGTTCAAGGTTAGGAGCAACTGTAATTTTGACTGGAAGAAATGAAGAGAGACTTGCTGAGACGTTAAATCTATTGGATATTTCAGAAAATAAACATTTTTCTATTGCTGCAGATTTGACTCAACAGGCTAGTATTGCAGAATTAGTTTCTAATTTGCCCCAATTGGATGGTTGTGTAAATAATGCAGGTATAGGGAAAACAACTCCTGTTCAATTTATCTCAGAAAATGATTTAGAGCATATTTTTCATTTGAATTGTTTTGCTCCTATTCTTCTGACCAAAGAATTGGTTCGTAAAAAAAAATTGTATAATTCTTCAAGTTTGGTATTCGTATTATCTATTGCCGGGAATTTCAATATTTTGCCTGGGAATTCTATTTATGGGAGTGCGAAGACGGGTTTATCTGCATTTGTTAAATATGCAGCTTTGGAGTTGGCTGGTAAAGGGATTCGTTGCAACTCAGTCAGTCCGGGAATGATAAATACTCCCTTTATTCAAAATCAGGCATATTCTGAAGAGGACAAGCAAAAGGATATGTCATTCTATCCTTTGAAACGTTACGGAGAACCAAGCGAGGTGGCTCATGCCATCATCTATTTGTTGTCGGATGCCGCATCATGGGTTACCGGAACTAATCTGGTAATCGATGGTGGGCGTAGCTTGAAATGATTGATATGGAAAGATTTTTAGAGAATAAAGTATGTATCATTACCGGTGCTGCACAAGGCATCGGTAAATCGATAGCCGAACGCTTTGCTTCGGACGGTGCCTTGGTTTATGCCTGCGACCGTGCAGAGGGAGTTATGGATGAATGGGCGAAAGTCTGTTCGGAGAAATACGGCACACGCGTGTGTCCTCTGTATTTTGATGTGACCGATGCTGTGGCTGTAAAATCCGCCTTTATGTCTGTATTCAAGCAGGAAGGACGGATTGATGCATTGGTGAACAATGCGGGTGTTGTGTTCAACAAGAAAATCGGCATGATACTTCGTCCGGAGACCGAGCTTATGTTTAGGGTAAATGTCATAGCTGTGATAGACATGGTACAGCTGGTTTCCCGGCTGATGGCCAGGGGACATGGCGGTTCCATTGTGAATATAGCTTCGGTGACAGCCGTACTTGGCTCTCCCGGCCAGTCTGCCTATTCAGCAACCAAGGGGGCGATCATAGCTTTCACCAAGTCTGCTGCCAAGGAACTGGCATCTCAAGGAATCCGTGTGAATGCGGTGGCTCCGGGCATTGTAAAAACAGAGCGTTTTTCCGAACTTTACGAAGAGAGCGGTGAGAAAATAGACAACCGTATCCAGAGAATCGCATTGGGCCGTTTGGGGACTCCCTTGGACGTGGCCAATGCCTGTGCCTTTCTGGCATCAGACCGTTCATCCTATATATCGGGACAGGTATTGGGGGTTGACGGTTGTGCTTCCATTTAAGATAAAAATAAGATGATATTAAGTTTGAACGAGCGACCACAAGAGGTGGTTGCCGCAATAGATGCTTCAGGGACTGTCTTGAAGTACGGGGAGTTGTCGGCATTTTCGGAGAAAATCGGTGCTTTACTTCCTCAGCGTTCCCTGTTGTTCTTGTTGACAGAAAATAATGTTGGTGGGATAGCATGGAGTATTGGTAGCATTAATTCCGGTAATGTCCCCTTGATATTGAACGCTCATATTGAGGAAGGGCTTTTTCATAATTTGTTTGAGATTTACCGTCCTCCTTATGTGTGTGTACCATCATCGATGGCGGACACACTGCAATATGAACCTGTGTATGAGTATTATGGCTATACTTTACTGTGTACCGGAATGGAATCATGTAGGGTACATGATGACTTGTCCCATCTGCTGCCGACTTCCGGCTCTACGGGAAGTCCCAAATTGGTTCGTCATAAATATGAGAATATAGAGGCGGCAGCTCTGAATATCTCCACTTTCTTTGGACTGACCTCCGCTGACCGTCCATTGCTGGTGCTGCCATTGTATTATACAATGGGGCTGTCCGTAGTATTTAGCCACCTATATGTGGGTGCCACTATATTGATAACCCACCAAAGCATGACAGACAAGGCTTTCTGGAGTTTCATGAAGGAGCAGCGGGCCACCAGTTTTACAGGAGTGCCCTACAGCTTTGAGATTTTGAATCTGATGCGTTTCTTCCGTATGGATTTGCCTGATTTGACTTTGCTTACTCAGGGTGGCGGTAAGATGCCTCGCCAGCTGAATCTGAAGTTTGCTGAATATTGCCGTGATACCGGCAAACGCTGGATAGCTACTTACGGCCAGTCTGAAGGTACTGCCCGCATGGCCTATCTTCCTGCTGAATATGCAATATCCAAATGCGGAAGTATAGGTCGGGCAGTTCCCAATGCGGAACTGTCCTTGATAGATAGTGACGGAAATGTGATAGAAGGTTCTCACACGGAAGGTGAAATGTGCTATCGTGGCAGGAATGTGACAATGGGATATGCCCGCAGTCGGGAAGATTTGCTGCTGGGCGATGAACGTAATGGCTTTATGCGTACCGGTGACTTGGCTTACAGGGATGAGGACGGCTGTTATTACATTGTGGGGCGTATGGGACGTTTTTTGAAGCTGTTTGGCATGCGTATCGGTCTGGATGAGTGCGAGCAGATAATCAAAGGGAAATATCCGATAGAATGTGCTTGTGTGGGTACAGACGATAAGATGACCGTCTATTTGACCGATGAAAAATATGCGGTGGCTGTAAAGGAGATACTGGTTGAAAAGACCAAACTGGTAGCCTCGGCTTTTGAGGTAAAAGTGATTGCTGACATACCTAAGAATGAGGCGGGAAAAATATTGTATAGTAAGTTGAATTCATAAAAAAGATAGGAACGATGACAAATATTGGAAAGTATAATGACGCTTTTGTAGAAGTGTTTGGGGTGGATAGTACAGTGTTGAACGACAGTTTTTCAAAAGACAGCGTGGAATCCTGGGATTCTGTTCACCAGTTGAATATAATCGCATTGCTGGAAGAGTCCTTTGACGTGATGTTTGACCCGGAGGATATCATGGAGTTTACTTCCTATGGAAAGGGACGTGAGATATTGAAAAAATACGAAGTTGAACTTTAAGGGTCAAGATAATGGCAAGGTGGGAAATTAAGAATGTCGGCATGAAAGGAGTGGCTATGGCTGTTCCGGAGAATGTGGTAAAAACTTCCGAACTGGGACTTCTTTCCCAAGAGGAAGCTGATGTATTCGACAATACAGTCGGTATAAAAGAAAGGCATATCGCTCCGGACACAATGTGCGCTTCGGATATGTGCCAAGCTGCTGCCGAGAAACTGCTTGAAGAGTTGGGGTGGGAGAAGGACAGTATTGATGTATTGCTGTTTGAATCTGTTACGGGTGATTATCGTACTCCTCCTACTTCCTGCATATTGCAGGACAGGCTTGGGTTGTCGGAAAATTGTTTCTGTATGGATATTCCAATGGGTTGTTGTGGGTGTATGTATGCCATAACGGTTGCCGGTAACCTGTTGACGGCAGGTAATGTAAAACGTGCCTTGTTGCTTGTAGGTGATACGGCTTTGCGGATGGGATCCATGAAAGACAAAAGCCGTGTACCTTTGTTCGGTGACTGCGGTACAGCCATAGCTTTGGAATATGATGAGACTGCCAATGATATTGTTGTTGATTTTCATACTTACGGTAAGGGATATGAAGCTTTGATGACCCCTCACGGTGGTTTCCGCCATCCGGCTACACCTGCTTCCTTTGAATATGAAGATTTTGGCAATGGCATTGTGCGTGCTCCCATCCATACATTGATAAATGGAATGAATGTCTTTTCGTTCGCCATATCCCGTCCTCCTAAATCCGTCGAGGCTTTTTTAGATGATTATAAAATCAATCGTGAAGCGGATATAGACTATTTCTTGATTCATCAGGCGAACAAGATGATTGTGGATCGTATTGTGAAGAAATTGAAGTTGCCCAAAGAGAAGGTTCCTTATAACCTAGAGGAGTTTGGAAACTTGGGTGGAGCTTCTATTCCTTCATTAATGGTGAGCCGCTTGCGTGAACGGCTGATGCAGGAAGAGACTACCTTGTTGATGTCCTCTTTCGGACTTGGATTAAGCTGGGGGACAATGTGGATGAAGACGAAACCTATGGTGATACCTAAAATAGTATTTCTCTAAATAAGAGAAATGTTATTCCATAGCATGAAATAGTATTGTGACTTCAGATTGTTTCTTTTCTTTCTAGGAAGAGATGCATTAACTGAATATGAATTATTTCAATGAGTTTTTGAGTATGTTTCGGAGAATCAGTAGCATAAAGATTATTGTACTTTTTGTGATATTTTGGAAAATTCTTCCATTTGATTCTTATGGTTTTATAGTCTGTAAGAATGAGTTTGGTAGCTTTGTAAATATCTCCTCTGTGCAGAGTGAGTTTGTGAAAAAAGATACGATATATAGGATAACTAAGGATTATGATTTAAGAAATGGTAGTCTTATTATTCCGGAAAGATGTATCTTGGATTTTCAAGGAGGCTCTTTTAGAAATGGAACCATTGTAGGCAATTCTACGGTGATACTGAACAATCCGTCATATAATATATTAGGGAACTGTGTTATTTCCAATTTTAATTTAGAATATCTTGACTTAAGATGGTTTGGAGCTGTTGAAAATGAAGATTGTTCTGAAGCTTTTCAAAATTGTTTAAAATCGTATGATAAAGCTATCCTTACTCCTATAAAGGTAGTGGGCACTTATTATATAAACAAAACAATAAGGTGTAAGAACGGATTGAATATCTGGAATGACACTTTCTCTTCTTATTTTGAAAGTAGTAGATTGGATGCTACAGAGAAAGTAAGACCTGTAGGTACTTTAGTTGTAAAGGAAGGGATTACTGCATTTTATATTGAAAATTTGGGACCTCGTAGAACTACTCCAGCTAGAGAGGCTTTATTTTCTTTTAGAGGAGTGAATTTTTTATCTTCTGGCAGGAAGTCTAATCTTGTGGAATATAGAGTTGGTGGATTTCCGACCACAGGATTTTTATTTCAAAATTTGTGTATAAGAGGATTTGATAAAGCTTTTTATTTTACAGGTGGAGTGGCACCATTGGGTAGTATGGCCGGTAGAGTTCTATTTGATAATGTCGTTTTTGAAGATAATAATTATTCTATATATACTTCTACTAAAGATACTACCATAACTGATATGTCTTTTTCTAATTTAGAAATAACGAGATGTAAGTTTTACAATGGGGGGAGTCTGCATTTACAAGGATTATATGGAAGTAATTGTATAAGACTTAGTTCTTTTGAAAAGATGCATAATCCTATTTATGCTTCTTTAAGAACAAGTCATTTGTCTATAGATAAAGTCTATTTAGAGAATATTACTGGAGATATTGTTGTTGAGTCTGCTTCTAAACAACTGGATTTTGCTTCTGTATTGGAACTGGGAGAGCTTTATGCTATAAATAGCAGTTATACTAATATTCCTTATAATCTAAAATTTAGTAATATCTGTATTACTGATTGGCCAGCATTGTTACCCATAGCTAAAGCTTATTTGAAGAATTGTTCCCTATCTGAAAGAGTATTGGCGGGAAGTAATTATGGACAATTGAAGATTGGAAATATAGCCCTTGATTCAGGAGTGATAAATAATAGAAATAAAACAGGTGTTTGCTGTGTGAAAATACTGCCGTTAGAATCTATAAATGTCATAGGTAAGGTAAAAAATATAATAATGAAAGGGTGTTTTCAATTACCTTCTTCTAATAGAGCAGAGGATGATTTGGTGTCAGTTCCTATGATTAAAATGAATAATAAGTCTGATGCAGCATTAGAATATCAAAGTGGTACGTTGAAGCTTTTACCCAATCAACAATATAATTTATTTTTTTATAAAGGTACTGGCATACTAAAATTGAATTTATTAGATTCAACTAATAATGTGTTAGAATCGATAAGACTTCCCAATAATGAAGGAATGGTTGTGGTAAACATTATACCAGCTGTTTCTATGAATGTATCGAAAGCGGCATTTTCTTATGTAACCTCTATGAGCGTTGAAAGGTATATTTCTACAATAGGTGTATGTAATAGTACAAATATTGTTCCACTAAGTAATTTGATGATATTACCGTCTGATTATTAAAGATATAAGGCTCTTTTCTGTTGTATATCTTTGAATTTTTGGAATGTAATGCCGTACAATAATTGAAGTGTTTAGATAAAAAGATTATGAATATTAGAAGTAAAGCATGGGGAATTTTAGTTGATTCATATCCTCGTTATCTTTGTTGGAGATATGGAATGGATATAGGCAAGCACTGTAGAATTTCATGGAAAGCCCATTTAGACAAATCGATTAATCCTAAAGGTATTCATATTGGAGATAATACTTGGGTGCTTTCTGGTGCTATGATATTGGCACATGATCATTGTAGAAGTTTGAAAGATGAATTATCACGACAATTAATAATTGTACAATAAATTTGAGATTATGAAAAAATTGAGTATGACATATCGTTTTTTGAGGAAGGTAGGACTTAATTACTCAGAAACAGAATATGGAGATATATCATTATATACTGTGATAAAGCGGGTATGTAAAACTTATAAAGATGGGTTCCTTTTGAAATATGGTATGAATTCTTGGCTTTTGTCACCTTTATTACCTCGTAAAATAAGACCTGCCATATTGAGATCTATTGGTTGTAAGGTTGGTAAAGGAGTATTTATAGGTGATAATGTTAAGGTTGATGCAGGTCATGCGGATCTAATTCTTTTAGAAGATCATGTTCATGTTGCTGGTGGTTGTCGTTTATTATGCCATCAAAGAAATTTGTCAAACTATTTTGTGGGAGATGATTATGCAAAGCTTGGATATCGCTTATCTCCAATTCTTTTAAAGAAGGGGTGTTTGATAGGTATGGAGTCTTTTATTTTACCTGGGGTTACGGTAGGCGAAGGAGCAATTATAGGTGCTGGTTCACTAGTAACAAAAGATATTCCTGCTTGGACGATTGCAACAGGAAGACCTGCAAAAGTAGTAAAACAAATACCAGTTCGGAAAGATGAAAATATTGACTTTTGATACCGAGGAGTGGTATATTGAAAAACATTTTAGGGGGGGGAGAAAAGAAAAATATCGGCAGTATGACGAATTGCTGGATTGGATTTTGAATACTCTCGAAAAGAATAATACCAAAGCGACCTTTTTTTGTGTAGGACAATTGGCAGTTGAGTTTCCTGATGTATTAAAAAAAATAGCGAATGCAGGACATGAAATAGGAAGCCATTCAAATAAGCATTTGTGGGTAAATAAAATGACTCGACAAGAATTTGCCGAAGACACACGTATTGCAATAGGAGAGATAGAAAATCTTATAGGGAGGAAAGTAAAAAGTTTCCGTGCCCCTGCATTTTCCATAGGGAAAAACAATGACTGGGCTTTTGATGTATTGGCGGAAAACGGTATAGAATATGATTGCTCTGTATTTCCTGCCAATCGCGATTTTGGGGGATTTCCTCATTTTACCTCATCGGTGCCTGCGTTAATAAAGAAAGGAGTATATACAATAAAGGAATTTCCTATTTGTCCTGCTACGCTAATGGGTAAGAGTATAGCTTTTTCAGGAGGAGGATATTTTAGACTTGTTCCATTATGGTTACAGAAAAACTTTATTGGACGTATGGATTATGTGATGTTTTATTTTCATATTAATGATTTGATAGAGCAAAATTCAAAGTTTATGACTAAGGCAGAATTTGAGGAATACTTTAAAGAAACTGGAACATTAAAAAATCGTATAATCCGTTATGCTAAGGCAAATATAGGTAAGGGAGGGGCTTTGAATAAATTAGAAGTTCTGTTGCAAACTTATGTTTTCTGCAATGTAGGGCAGGCAGCAAAGGAAATAAATTGGAGTAAACAACCGTTAATAGAATTATAGGCTTATGTATAAAAGAGGATTAAAGCGTGGGTTAGACTTTGTAATTGTTTTTATAACTCTGTTGGTTATCTGGCCCATATTACTTCTTCTAATCATTTTCCTCCATTTCACCAATAAGGGTGCCGGTGTCTTCTTTACCCAGGATCGCCCCGGAAAAAATGCCAGAATATTCAAAGCCATAAAGTTTAAGACAATGACAGATGAGCGGGATTCTGAAGGAAACTTGTTGCCGGATGCTGATCGCCTGACAAAGGTTGGGAAAATAGTCCGTTCTCTTTCTATAGATGAATTGCCACAATTAATTAATGTATTAAAGGGGGATATGGCATTGGTTGGCCCCCGTCCTTTACTGCCTAAGTATCTTCCTTTATATTCTGAAGAACAGTTCCGTCGCCATGAAGTCCGTCCGGGAATTACAGGGTGGGCACAGGTAAACGGACGGAATGATATCAGTTGGAAACGTAAGTTTGAACTGGATGTGTGGTACGTGGATCATGTCTCTTTTTGGTTGGATGTGAAAATTGTTTTACTGACCATAAAGAAGGTCTTCGTTAGAGAAGGGATCAATAAGGAAGGTAATGCTACCACTGAGGCTTTCAACG
>ERZ840096.1732-NODE-1732-length-21122-cov-2.692552_pt1 | contig 21122 bp, 10 predicted proteins | sample MGYA00519878_ERZ840096 | MGnify/ENA primary metagenome ERZ840096 (study PRJEB31850, sample SAMEA3708865) | human gut metagenome | biome: human gut; feature: human-associated habitat; material: faeces | place: China | collected 2014 ...
GATGGTCGGCGAAAACTTCCACGGCACCATGAAGGACGTCATGGACATCATCCGCATGGAGAGCGAGGTCGTCCGCAAACATGATCCGGGCCGTCCCGTCGCCGGAATCTGCATCAACCCGATGAATGCGAACCAATACAACCAGTATGTCGGCTACTACCGCAACTACGGCATCGACAAATACATCGACGCGCTGATGCTGCACCCGTACATTCCGGGCGCACAGAGCCCGGACGCTTCCGGCTACGTCGATGTCCTGAACCGGCTCGACCGCGACATCTCCGGCATCGCCGGACGGCGCATCCCGATGTACATCAGCGAAATCGGCTACTCGACCAAGCCGGGGGGCGAAGTCACCGAACTCCAGCAGGCCGCCTACCTCGCCCGCGTCGTTCTGCTGAACCGCCAGATTCCGGGGCTGCAGGCCTGCGTCTGGCACATCGGGCTCTGGAATGAGGCGACCAGCCGCCGCGAACTTGACTTCGGCCTGCTGCGCGGGCATCCGAAGGATTCGAAGGTCCGCGAGCCGAAACCCGGTTTCGCGGCATGGGCGACCGTTTCGCGCATGACCTATGACGCGGAATTCCTGCGGGAGCTGAATATCAGCCGCCAGGTGCGGGTTCTTCTGTTCAACAAGCGCGGAAAGGTCCTGCTCGCAGCCTATTCGCTGACGCCGGACCCCGCGAAGCTCCAGCTGCCGCTGAACCTGCCCGAAGCCGCCGTCACCGAGGTGTGCGGCAAACGCAGCATCGTTCCGCTGAAGGACGGCATTCTTGCCCTGACGCTCACCGAGGCGCCGGTCTATATCGAAGGCGGCGATCTCGACTCCTTCAACACCGACCGTTTCACGGCTGCATTCGAGCCCGAAAACCCGACCGGCAGCGCCGGAACTCCGGTGACTGTGAAGGTCACGCTGCCCGAGGAGCTGGCCGCCGGCAATGTGAAGCTGCGCGTTCCGGCCGGAGAATTCGGCACGCCTGCCGTCACCGGCTCGGGCCGGAACTGGCAGGTGACCGTCAACCCCGAAATCGGGCTTGCCCCGGGGAGGTACGACCTCTTCTTCCGCCTGGAATCCGACGGCCGCAGCCGCTACATCTGGCAGAAAGCGCTTGAAATCGTCCCGCCGATGACGCTCGAAGAGCTCCGCGCCGTTCCGGTGGACGGCGGTCCCGCCGTCGCATTCCGCGCGGCAGCCAACGACGGCAGAAGCAGCAGCGCCGTGCTCGAAATCCTCGAAGACGGCGAACGTGTGCTTGCCATTGCACGAATCCGCGCCGGAGAAACCGGGACGCTGCCGCTCCTGCTGACCCGCTCCGGCCGCAAGGCGAAATACGAGGCGCGTTTCACGCTGCCGGACGGCCGCAGCTGGACCCAGGCGCTGCCGGACGGGCTCGTGCCGGTTTCGATTCCGCGCTTCGACAACGCGCTCGACCAGCCGGTCGAGGCGTGGCCCGCGGGCGGCTGCTATGCGATCGCCGACGGAACCCCGAGCCGCCATGCCGTGCGCGGCGACTTCGACCGGCCGGAGGGAACGCTGCGCCTCGCCTATGACGACACGTATCTCTACTTTGCGATCGACCAGGCCGACGCGGTCTTCAAGACCCGGCCGGGCGCCTCGATCTGGGATGCGGACGGGCTTCAGATCGGCGTCAGCGTCCCGCAGAAGTTCATGATCCGTCCCAACAACGACGGCATTCAGGAGACCGCCTACGCCGAATTCGGCGTCAAGGCCGACAGTGCGAAGCCGGATTCGTGGGTATGGGCCAGCATGAATCTCAACCTGATGCCGCTGAACCAGCCCATTCCGAACATCGTCACGAAAAACCGCCGTGACGGCGACCGCACCTTCTACCGGTTCGCGATTCCGTGGGAAACGCTGAACATCCGGCCTTCCGCCGGAATGCCGCTCGGCATCAGCATTCTCTTCAACGACCGCGACGCGGGCCGCGACCGCCACTGGGTCGAATGGTACGGCGGCATCGCCGACGGCAAAGATCCCTCCCGCTACGGCTCCGCCGTATTGTCGGGGAAATAATAGCCTCCGGCGGCCGGGGGCGCTTCGCCCCCCGTCCCCGCAGCCGACGGTCGGCCCAGACCGGCAAGGTGCCGGCGCCGGGTGCGGTTTTGAATTTTTACGCAGTAAAAATTCAAAACCGGGGTTAGTATCTATCAGTTTATTTGGTCTATCGGCGGAACTCGCCTCCGGGTGCTGCCCGGTCGTGATCCAACGGCGAAACCGTTGGCAGTCGGAGACACTTGTGCGCTACAGCGCCCAGCTACCGGTGCCTGATTGAAAATCAGGCACCGTAGCGCACAAGGTCTGCTGCCCGCAGGGCAAGCAGACCCGCCTGCCTTCAAAACGGCAGGCTCCCCCTGCAACTCGCCTCCGGCGGCCGGGGGGCGCTTCGCGTCAAAAAACACTGGACAAATGCTCCAATCCGCAGTATACTATGCTATCAACGCAAAAAGGAATTGACTCCATGAAAGAGAACTTCGATTCGCTGTTCGATCCCGCGATCATCCGGGATACCATCGCCTTTTACGAAACGCGGGACCGCTGGCAGGAAATTCTGAACTACCGCAAACTGACCGCTGAAACCGGACACGTCGACAACCTTTTCTACGGCGACTCGATCACCGACATCTGGCCGCTGCACGAGTTCTTCCCGAACCACAGTTTGCTGAACCGCGGCATCGGCGGCGACAATGTCCACGGCCTCTACTACCGGCTTCACGACGACGTCTATCCCTATACGCCCAAACGGGTTTTCATCCTGATCGGCATCAACGGCATCGAACAGGAGAAGCAGCTGATCATCGACCGCACCCGCGCGGTGGCGCAGCTGATCAAAGAGCGCGGCAGCGAGGTGTGGCTCGGCAGCATCCTGCCGCTGCGCCACCCGGATGCGTGGGACCGTTTCCAATACCAGTCCAAGATCGTCGAGATCAACGCCGAACAGGCCGAATGGAGCCGGGCCAACCTCGACGGCTATCTCGACTACCACTCGCTGCTGAAGGATGCGGAGGGCCAGCTCGCCGCCGAATACGCCCGGCCCGACGGCACCCACCTGACGTTTGAAGCCTACCGGAAGATGTCGGCGCTGGTCCGGCCGCTGCTGGCCTGACGGTTTTCAGGATAACACCGGCTGCGCCGCGCCGGAATGCCGCAGCGCGGCCGCCAGCTCTCCGGGCTGCTCCGCCGTGAGCCGCAGGACGCTCCGCGCGGAGCAGTCGAGCCGGTCGCCTTCACGGCGCGCCCCGCCCGCCAGCTCCGCAATCCGCACTCCGCCGGGAAGCCCGGCCCGGAACTCGCGGAAACACCACAGGATGCACTCCTTTCCCTGCCGGTACAGCACGCCCCGGTCGCCGCTCAACAGCTCCCGGCTGCCCCGCATGACCGTCTCCGCTTCATTGAACGCCCGCAGCAGCTTTAAATGGTATTCCTGCGGCGGACGCGCCTGCGTTCCCCGGTTGCCGGAGATGCGGAAGCTCAGGCAGTCGAACTCCATATCCCAGTACAGAATCCACATCATCCGGAAGGCCAGCCCCCGGAAGAAGATTTCGTCCGGGTCATAACCGGCGGCGGCGATGCCGTCCGCGTCGAAGGAACAGAGACACTCCGACCACAGCGGCAATGAATCGATCCGGGCCGCCGCCGCCGGGCCGTGGCGGTGGATGCCGAATACGCCGAGATCCTCCGTGCAGTAGTCATATCCGAGCCGCTGCATCTCGCGCATCAGCGTCAGGTGGGCGAAGTACTCCGACTGAATCCGCCCTTCCGGCTCCCGCTCCGGCCGGAACCGTCCCAGCAACCCGGTTTCATCCGCGGTCGCCCCGGTGCGCCCCGCCTCCGGATTCTGGCACCAGTGGAATTTGTCGCTGGAGAGGTTGAAACTGCTGTCGAGGAAAATCCCGCGCAGCCCCAGCTCCTTCGCCGCGTATCCCCACCGCTTCAGCCAGTAGGCGCGCACCGCCGGGTCGCGCAGGTTCAGCACCGCGAACACCGGCGCGTAGTGGTCCGCCTCCAACGCATTCGACGGAGTCCGCACGAAAGGCTCCTTCGCCTGTTCCAGCGCCGCCATGATCGAATCCTCCTCCGGCAGGAAGCGGATGCCCCCCTCGCGGCCGCTGCGCTGACGGAAAAGCCAGGTCAGCGTGGAGAGGGCGGTATTGCCCCACATCTCCACTTTCACGCCCCGGCGCCGCGCTTCGGAGCAGAGCAGTTTGAATTTATCCTCCCCGACGCTTTCGGCGATCCGGTAGTCGACCGTGCAGCACATGTTCGAGACGCCCCACACGTTCATATTGTTCTGGAAATGGTTGGCCAGTCCGATCTTCTTCACTCCCGCCGCCGCCAGCTTCGGCACGCCGGCGCGGGCGTAGCGTTCCATATCGGGATTGCCCCACTCCTCGATCATGCCGTAGGCGGAAACGCGCTCCCGCCGGAAATCCAGTTCGGCATGCAGCGTTTCGTGGACGACCTCCTTCACCGCCTCATAGCGATTGCAGACCTCGTACGGCTCCAGCGCGTCCGGGAAGTGGAGAACCTCAAGCTCCGGAGTGTCGAAACAGCGCGACAGGTCGCCGCACAGTTCATGGCGGTGGCGGATCGCTTCGGAATGCCGCTCCTTTTCAAACAGCGAGCGGATATGTCCCACCCGGTTCGCCCAGGTCACGACCGTTCCCGCCGGACCGGTCGTGAAAGTGAAGCCCTGCAACTCCGTCTGCAAAGGCAGGAACTGGAAGGCGCGGGTGTTTTCGCATTCAGGCAGATACCACTCCGAGGAGTAGAAATCCGACGGCTCCCGGAAACGGGTGATCGACGGCACAAAGCAGCTGCGCATCAGGAACATGTTCCCGGAAGCCCGGCCGCCCGGCTCCCAGCTGGAACAGTCGGTCAATTTGTAGATCGCGTCGGAATCGCTTCGAAACCGGTAGCGGTAACTGAAACCGGCGGCGCGGCAGCCGCCGAATTCGCGCTCCACCGGCTTCAGTTCCAGAATCAGGCGCGTATCCGCCGCCGGCGCGGGGCGGGCGCGATCCGGATTCAGGTTGCGGCGGGGACGCACCGCGTGGGTCATCCACTCCATCAGGTCGGTTTCGCGCCGCTCCGTTCCGAACTCCAGCCGGAAACCGCCGTCCTCCGGCCGTACTTCCTCCAATCGGAAATTGGTGAATTCCACGCCGGAGGGAGTGCGGATCACGAAATACATCGGTTCATCCGGGTTCCGCAATTCAACGCCGCTGCAGCACACCCGGCCGATTCCGGCGAAAACGCCGCCGGCTACGCGCAGTTCGAGCGTAACATCGTTGGCAAGGGTCAGCACCCGGCGCTTTTCCAATACTGTTTCGTCCATAGTGTTCAACCGCTTATTTCAGGATCGCCTTGGTCTCATAGTAGAAACCGGGCTTGATCGTCTCTTCGTTGATGAAGGCCGCCTCGTTGGAACTGAACACCGAGAAATCCGGCCGCAGCGCATTCCGGGAGTTGTCGGGATGACCCATGTACGCACCGGAGTTCATCAGCCCCCAGTAGTCGCAGGCGCTCGCGTCATAGGTGCCGACCGCGCCCTCGGTATTCGTACGCTTCATCCCGTCCACGATGATGCCGGGAGCGCCGGAGCCGTTGGAGTCCTTGCGGTCCAGCTTCGTCAGATCCACATAGATGCACTGGTTGCCGTCGGATGAAGCAAGCCCTTTTCCCTGGTTGAAAACATAGCTCCGGCGCGCCGAAATTTCCCCGAAGCCGACCGCCAGTTCCGGGATCGGGTCCAGCGGGCAGTGGTACAGCTTGCCGCTCTTCGGCGAAACCACCCCGTCCTCCCGTTTCGGCACCACATACGGCAGCAGCGCCCCGCCCCAGCCCCGCATCCAGTAGTCGGTCGGGCTGCTGTACACCGGGAAGAACGGACCGTAATCGGTGATGTACAGTCCCAGCCCGGTGCCGAGCTGTTTCAGGTTGTTGGTGCAGGAAATCTTCTGCGCCCGCGCCCGCGCCTGGTTCAGCGCGGGCAGCAGCATACTCGCCAGAATTGCGATGATCGCTATCACCACGAGCAGCTCAATGAGGGTGAACTGCCTTACGCGACGGTATGCGGGGGGCGTGTCCGCCGCCCCCCGCGCCCCCTGCGTCCGGCAACGGCACTTTGCCGCCCGATCGGGTGCAGGAGCGAAATCCCGGATATCCCGCAGAGAACGATTGTGTGACTTTTTCATCTTTCCATCCCCCTATTCGTTTTCATTCAGCGTGACGGTTTTCAACAATGCTTCCATGACTTTGCGGTCGCTCTTTTCAGGAACTTCCACGATCCAGTTGCCGTTGCCGCCCGGCAGGATCAGGTAACTGAATGCGTGATTTTTCCGGTCGGGGTGCATGGTCGGATCCAGATCGTACACCACCAGCCAGGCCGGAATGCCGCCGAATTCGACCATCGCGGCGTTCCGGCGGTCGGAACGGGCGATCACCGGCAGCAGCGCGGCGGTCTCCTCCGCTCCCCCGGCCACCCGGTACAGCCGGGCGCCGCCGCGCCGGAATCCCTCCCCGTCCCGCTCCCACGAGCCGTCCGGCTTTACCGCGGCGATCCGGCGGGCCTCCGGGGCGAAGTCGGGCAGGAACGCGGTCCGTTCCGGTTTGGCGATATTGCCGCCGGTCTGGCGGAATTCCAATACTCCGGCCACATCGTGGTCCCACTGCGGCCAGACGGCGGCCAGCTTCCCGGCGCGGAGCGCAATCCGCACGCCGTATTCCGGCCGGAATCCGTTCAGCTCCACCGTCCGCCGCCGCCCTGCCTCGGCCGATACCGTCACGGAACCGCCGCCGCGGCGTTCCGGGAATGCCCCCCAGCTGATCTCGGCCTGCCCGGAGACGTTCGGCGTAAAGGCGAGTTCCGCGGAGTCGGGACCGGTGCGCTTCAGTTCCGGCGCCCCCACCAGCGGCCCGGCCTCCTTTTCGCGCACGATCAGGAAGCGCGGATAGTCCACGGTCGGCAGCGGCACGGTCAGCGCGTCGCCGGAGGCGGCCAGCGGTCGGACCGGGAAAGTGCGGTCGAGGATCGGGTCGTAAATTTCCAGCTTCGCGCCAGTGCCGTTCAGGTTGCCGAGCGTCAGGTCGAACCGCTGTTCCGGCATTTCGTAGCGGCGCGGATCGAGCAGGTCAAGCTGCGGATTCCAGCCGTGCAGCAGGTCGCGGGTCACCACGTAAAATCCTACCGCATAACTCGATGCGTCGAGCTGGAACGGCAGGCAGGCGAAATCGTCGTGGTGGAAGCGGTCCGGCGCAGCGGCGGTGCCGTCTCCCCGGAACACCAGACGGGGGCGGTGTTCGACCAGTTTCCGCACGGTCAGGCGGCGGGTGCTCTCCAGCGGTTCCGCGCCGCCCAGCAGACGGTTCAGGTTGGAGGCGGCCGCGATCTGCGGCCCGGCGGCCCGGCGCACCTCGTCGTTCAACTGATAGCGGTTGCGGGCCAGCGCACGGAAATAGGCCTCCGGCAAAATGCTGAACTCATCCTCGCCGTTGCGCACCGCAAAGACGAACAAGGTGTCGATCCCCTTGTGGCAGTAGAACACGAAGCTGCGAACCAGCGCCTTGGCCGCCACCGCCTGCAAGACGGGCTGGAGCCGGGGATCGCCCCGCTTCACGCCGTAGGCTTTTTCCAGAAATTCAGCGAAGGGACGCCGATAGGTGTTGAACTCCGTCTCCCACAACAGCGCCGGCTTGCCAGTGCCGGGATGACTGAAACGGTGGTGGTGCGCCCACGGTCCGGGGAAGGGCTGCATATCGCGGATCATGAATTCGGTCTTGATCCCGAAACACGGGGATTCGGGCAGGGAAAAACGCAGCTCCGGCACGAATCCCTTGCCCGGTTTGCCCTGCGCATCGAGCGGCGGCCGGCGCAACCGGTCGGGATTTTCGGTGGCGGCGCTCAGATAACCGGTGCTGTCGTGCCAGGTGCCGGAGCAGTCGAGATTGGTGTAGTAATGGCGGCTGAAACCGGCCTGCCCCGGCCACATCTCCGAGCCGTTGTCCCACGGCCGCTGGTTCGAGAAGCCGCTGACCACCCGCACACCCGGCAGCCGCATGGCGGGATCGTTCACCAGCTCGATCGTCAGCGGCAGCACGATCTCCGCCTGCACCTCGGCATCGGCGGTGGTCTTGCCGGCGATCGCGTAAGCCGGGTAGCTGCGGAACTTCCGGGCGGGCCGGTAGTAGTTGCGTTCCCACACGAACTGGCTGCCGAAGGAGTATTCGTTCCACACCTCCACATCGAATCCCGCGTCCTCCGGGTCGCCGGAGTCGAGGATATCCCGCACCGCGCAAGTCACATGCTTCACATAGCGGCACCAGCCGTCCACCGTTTCGCGCGCTTCGGGATTCGGCGTGCCGTCCTCCAGCACGTCGCCGGAAAACGGCGCATATTTAAGCTCGGTCAGCTCCGTCTTGCCCGCCGGAACCGCCCTGTTCAGCGGAGCGGAGAGCTGCGCGAGCACCGTGCCGTCCGGCTGCGGGGCCAGCCCGGTGATCAGCGGGAAAGCCACCCACTGCTCCTGATTGTTCAGGCCGGTGCGCCCGGTGCAGAACGGTGCAAAACCGCCCTTCAGCCGCAGTTCGCGCGCTCCCGCCGGGGCGGCGGCGGCCAGTTCGACCGGCACGGTCCGGCGCGGACACGGCCCGCCGGAGTGCGCATTCAGCAGGATCATCGGGCGCAACTTGTACTTCTTCGCCAGCGGCAGCACCAGCTTCAGCCGCTCGACCTCGCGCGCCGAAAGCTGCGATTCGTCGTCGAAGTCGAAATGCCCCCAGCCGATCTCCAGCCGGAAGCTGCGGAATCCCGCCTCGGCGAGCAGCCGCATCGTCGCCTCGTTCTCCGGTGCGGAGAGGTCGCTCCAGTTCACCGCCTGAATCCTGCCGAAACGCGACGCCGGGTGCGTGTCCATGTAGGCCCGCCACGGCGTCAGGTAATAGGAGGTGCAGCCGAACGGTATCTGCTGCTGGAGGCGGTCCTCATAGGGGCCTTTCAGCTCCGCCTGCAGCGTCCTGCCGTCCCACTCCCCGATGCCGGGAGGTGTTTTCGGGCCGGCGGTCACCTTCGGCAGCGCCGCTTTTCCGCCTTTCGCCGCGTCGCGGACCGCAACCTTGCCCACCCGGACCGTCGCCGCTCCGTCGCGCCCGCCGACCGCCCAGCCGGAGCCGATGCGGAACTGCCGGAACGGCAATGCCCCCGCTCCCGCGCTCCGCACCGTTTTTCCGCCCTGCCGCGTGACTTCGACAGCGCCGGAAGCCGGATCGTAATTGATTTGAAATGAACAGGTTTCCCCGACCCGGTAGGCGCCGAAGCGCTCCGGAGCACCGGAGGCGGGATTCCACTGGATGATCCCCTTTTCCGGCCCTTCGCTGACGAAGGTCAACATGCCGATATTCCGCCCCTGATCGCCGAGCAACTGGGCGGAAAGCACCGTTTCCGGGCGGCCGTCGGACGGCGCGCGGTAAGCCGCCACCGTCAGGTCGAAGGCGATCCCGACCCTGCCGAAACTCTCCAGGTTCCACGCACCGAACCACGCGGACACCGCATCCGACGAACTGGCCGGAAACGCCAGCTCCAGAGCGCCCGAAACGATCTGCGCCCCCTGCTCCGGCAATCCGGTCGGCAGATCGATCACTTCACCCGGCACATAACCGGTGCTGCGCGGCGGCTGTGCCGCATCCTCACGGCTGAAATCCACCCGGACCAGTTCAGCCGCCGGCAGCGCCAGCGCACCCGCCAGGACGGCCCCGGACAGCACTTGTCTGTACTTCATCATCGTTCCTCCTTCGGCTCGAATGCAAATTCGATCTCATTGGCATAACAGGGTTTCCAGTCGGGGTGGAAGCTCATTCCGCCCCGGTACGACGCCGAACGGCCCCGGGCGAACTCCACCGGCGCGCCTCCGGCCCGGTTGGCACGGAATGAAAATTTCACCGGCTTGCCCGCATCCATCAGCGCCTTGACCTCCGGCATCTCCGTCCACGGGATCGCCGCCTCGACGATGCGCACACCGTTTTCACTGCGGATCGCCAGTCTGCCGTCTTTGACCGCCCCCTCCCACGCCGCCTTCGGCTGGCGCGGATAGAAGTGCTTGCGCGGCGCATCCGGCACCTCTAGCCGCCAGATTTCGGTGCCGCCGCCGAAGCGGTCCGCCACCTTGTTCAACGCGAACTCCCGGTCGGAGGTGCGGCGGTTGATGAATCCGGCGGGGACGCCGGGACGCCGGTCCAGCATCACCGGGTCGCGGTCCGCCGAAATCGAATTGAAGGCGATCTGGATATTGGAAAAGCCGCCGTCGCTGCCGTCCGGCAGCACCGCCCATTTGCGGTAGCTGAAACGGCGCACCCCCTCCGGCCAGCGGTGAGTCAGGCGCACCCGGTCGTGCCGCTGCACCGCCCCGATGCCGTCGGAGAGCCGCCGCCGGTTTTCGCCGGGCAGGATCCAGCCGGAACTGCCGTAACGGCCACGCCACAACCCGGGGCGCTCCTCATCCACGCCGAGAAAACGCGCGGAGTTGCCGGAGGCCGCCTCCGCCGCGGGGTCGAAAAAGATGCCCGCCAGCCGCCCCGAACCCGGCTCCCAGCGGTGGAAGTTCTGCACTTCCAGCGACACCTTGCCGGAGGCGAGGAAGCGGAAGAAACCGCCCTCCCGGAGCCGCCGCACCGGATGCGCCGCCAGCACCCGGCCGGTCGCGCTGTCCAGCATGCGCACCTCCGCATTCCGGTCCGCCCGGAAGTCGCCGTAGGGGAAATAGGCGGTCACGAGCGTGCCGCGGTCCGCCGGGAGCGTGAAGTCGAAGCGCATCCGGTCCGACTCCGGCCGGATCGCCGAAGAGAGCCGCCGTCCCCCTTCCGGGGCCTCCACGCCTGCCGCCGCCGTCACCGCGCCATTCTCCTGTTCGACGGTCACGGTATAAGTGCGGTCGCGGTCGAGCGAATAGCTGACTTCCGGGTAGAAAAACTGATCGGGGTCGAGGGTCTCGAAGCGGAAGGTGCCGGCATCAGGCTGCGGATCGTTCACCCGGCAGCAGAAATAGAAGTACCGGTCATCCGCCGCCAGCTTCGCCTCCGCCTGCCCGTCGGCGTTCTGACTGGAAAGTTTTTCAAACGGAAGCCACGCCGCCTCCATTTCGGAACGCTCCGGGCCTTCCGCTCCGCTCACCTTCTGCGGCAGCACGCCCGCCCAGTCGGAGAGGTTCCCGTCCACCGCAATGGTTTTACGCGCGATCCGGTTCACCCGCATCGTGTCGCGAAGCTCCGCCGCACCGTCTTTGCCCGCGTCGAAAACGAAACTGCCCGGATACAGGTTGTCCGGGTCGGCGGCTCCCTCCGTGACCTTCACCGCCACCTCGCGGGTTTCAAAGGGCTTCAGCGTCAGTTGCTCCGGGCAGTCGAGCTTCAATCGGCTGACCGAAGCCTTCAGCGTTCCCGTCAGCTCGCGGTTCAGCAGATTGTGTATCTGCAGCCGCAGCACCGCGCCGGGCGTCACCGGGTCGAGGAAGTCATACGCTTTGAGTTCCACCGGAGTCATTCCCTCCAACTGTCCCTGCCGGAGCGCGTTGTCCATCTCGGCAGCTCCTCCGGCGCGCAGCGGCCGCACGAAGTGGCTGACATTGCCGAGGTCGAGCACATATCCGCCGCCCTGCGGCGCGATCTCGTTGCCGTACCGGTCGTACACGGCGTAAGCGCCGGGCGAAGCCGGAAAGCGGAAGGTCACGCCTTCAAAGCCCCACGGCTGTTTCAGCAGCCCTTTCCACTCCGCGATCAGGTTGTCGTCACCGATCCGGAAGAACGGCAGCCGCCGGGCGGCCTCCCGCTTCGCCTCCTCCCACTGCGGCGTGCCGGGTTTGAGCGCGTCAAGCTCTGCGGCACGGCGCGCCTTGCCCCGGACCTCACTCAGGGGCCGGACCGCCGCATACCGACTGTAGTCCGCAAACGAGGAGCCGAGGTCTCCCGCAATCACCACCGTCGCGTCGTCGGCGTTGCCGTCCAGGCCGTGGAACCGGAACGCATAGGGCAGCCCCTCCGGGTACACCAGCCGGTCGAACTCCCGTTCACCGATGAACTTCTGCGCCGCGCCCAGCGCCGCCGCCATCGGGAAGGAGTAGAGCGGCAGCTCGGCCTGCCGCGGACCGGCGGCGGTCATGACTTCGGCCTGCGCCTTGTGGTTCGGCGCGTGGTGTTCGTAGTTGCCGAACGCATAGCCGCAGTAGAACCCCATCGACCGGTCGTAGCCCGCCGCCCGGTTCGCGGCGATCACCATCGCGAGGGTGTCGTCGGCATTGGCGGTCCAGCTCTCGGTATCCCAGATCAGCACCCGGTCGCGGCCGGGGCGGTCGATCCACTGCCGGTACAGCGACGGAGCGGTCAGCCCCTGGTAGTGGATGCTGCAAAAATCGAAGTACGGGGTGAATTCCCCGCTTCCATCCGGAAACAGCTTGTCGAAGGTGTTGCTCGACGAGTCGCAGCCGCCGACCAGCACCCGGTTGCCGGAAGCCTGTTCGGCGGCGCGGGTCGCTTCGCCCATGATCCGGTACAGCTCCCGGTAGCGCACCATATCCGCGCCCCATCCGGCGATCGACAGTCCTTCCCACGGCTCGTTCCACAGCTTGATCCCGTTCACCGGACCGCGCGGCCAGCCGTACTCCCGCACGATCGCTCCGACGAACCGGCGGAAATCTTCGTCATATTCCGGATGCCACGCATAATCCGCCTTGCCCTCCGGCACCATCTCATCGTTCTCCAGCAGGTGGGGCCGGACCACTCCCATCGGAAAACCGGTCGTGCCCGCGCCGATCTCCAGCACACCGACGATATGGTGTTTTTTCATCTTCGCGCACAGCTCGCGCAGTTCCCGCTCCTGCTGTTCGCGCTGCGGCGTGCCTTCGGGGTTGTACGGCACGCCAAAGCGGACCGCGCTCAAGCCGAGCCGCTCCATCACCTCGGGGTCGAACAGTTCCACCGCCTGCCGCGGGAACCGTCCCGGCCTTGCTTCGTTGCGTACCGAGCGGGCGAAGGAGCACACCAGACGCCGCCCGTGCTCCTTCCCGAGATCGAGCAGCAGCGCATAGCCGCCGAACCTCTCCGGCAGCGGCAGCGCCGGCTTCAGGTCCGCAAAGCCGCCGGCAGGCAGCTCCAGCCTGACCGGAATCCGCCGTTCCTCCCCGAGCCGCTCCGCCGTGGAGTGCCAGCAATTTCCCGGATACTGCCGGTTCCCCCACGGAACCAGCACCCACTCCCCGGTGAGATTCAGCGCTTTCGCGCCGGTATTGCGCACCTGCACCGTAATCTCCGGCTGCTCTCCCGGAAAAAACAGATTGCCGGGCCGGTTGGTCGCCAGCAGGGTCGCGCTGAAATCGAAGTCGCGGCGCTCCCGGTCCAGCCCCAGCACCTGATAGTATCCGGCGGCGGAGGCTTCGACCGTCAGCGGGCCGCCGGGCAGCTCGCCGGCGCCAAGCATCGCACAGGCCGCGACAACTCCCGCCGCCGCCGGAATCTTCCCTTTTCGTTTCATGGAACATCCTTTCCTCTGGAGTCGGCATTTTGATTCCCTGCTATAATTATACTCCATACCGGAATCCGAACCAATATCCGAATGTATATTTTTCATATCCGATCGTAATATGACAGTATCTATATGGAGCCGACCTTTCCCGAAATATCCGAAATTTGTCGTTTTCGGTATCTTTTTTATATGGATTGTATGATTACGGTATTGAAATTCCGGAAAAAGACGGTATCTTCCGTTACAGGACAATCATTCTGGAGAGATCATGAAAACCGGAGAACAGACCATTTCCCTCCCCCCCCGGGCCCGGGTGATCCACTATCTGCGGCAGGCGCTGGCGGCGGGCGTTTTCGCGCCGGGCGACCAGCTTCCCTCCGAGCAGGAGCTGTGCCGTCAGGTGAGGGTTTCGCGCACCACGGTGCGGGCCGCGCTGCAGACGCTCGAAGCGGAACATTTCCTGAACTGCGAGGGTCGGCGGCGCTTCATCAGCGCCGCCCATGCCGGCTCTCCCCGGAAATCGACGCTCTTCACTGAAACCGTCGCGGTCCTCGACGACGAGGTCTACCCGGAGGACGAGGCGAGCTGCTGGGGCGAGTGGGAGGTGTTCTACCACCTGAACCGCGAGGCGGTCCGCCGGAACTGCCACACTTTCAGCTTCAAAACCGGCGACTTCACCCCTGCCAAAGCGGAGCATCTGGTGCGCGAGCATCCGCTCGGGTTGATCCTGCTCCACCAGAACCGGACTCCCTCCGAAGCGATCCGGCGGCTGCTCGACGGCTGCCGTTCCGCCGGAATTCCGCTGGTCCGGTATGAGTCCGATACGCCGGAGTGTCCGGGAGCGGACGTGATCGCCTCCGACCACCGGCAGGGATGTGCGGAGTTGACCCGCTGGCTGATCGGGCAGGGCAAAAAGCGCATCCTGCGTTACTGGCGGCTGAACTCCCTTGATCCGGCCCGTCCCAACTGGCTGGTCCAGCGTGATCTGGGATATGAGGACGCGATGCGCGAGGCCGGGCTGGAACCGCTGCCCGCAGTGGAATACACCTACTACGATCAGGACCGGACGCCGACCCGGCGGGACTTCGACTGCCGGGTTTACGAGGCGACGGGGCGGCTTTATGAGTATCAGGCGCTTCACGGCAGGGTCGACGCGGTCGTCTGCGCTTCCGACGGCGTCACCTTTTCCGTCGCCGCCGCCTGCCGGAAGCTCGGGCTGAAGCCCAACCGCGACCTCTGGATCGCCGGCTACGACAACAACTATTACAACTGCCCCGACCGCATGTTCGAGGAAACGCTGCCGCTTGTGACGGCGGACAAAAACAACCGCCGGCTCGGCCTCGCCCTCTTCGAGCAGCTGCAGCGCCGTCGCGAGCGCGGCGGCGACGGCAGGGCGGAGCGGCTGCTGCTGCCCCAGGAACTGGTCTTTCCCCGCTCCCTTCAACAGGAAGTTTAGCCGATGGAAGTTCTCTTTGCCCAGACCGTCGCGATTCCGGAATTCACGGCTGTCGCGGTGCGCCGGCTGCGGCAGCCCGGCACTCCGCAGCGCATCGTCGCCCAGCCGGGCACATTCCGTTTCTTCCTGACCGGCGGCGAAATCGAATTCTTCCTGCCGGAAAGCCGCGATCCGGTGCCGCTCACCCGCCGGATGATCCTGATGCTCCGCCCGGAAGAGGAGGCGCTCTATTCTTCATCCTCCCCCCGCCCCGTGCCGTATTTGCGGCTCGAACTGACCGTGAAGCAGCCGGACCGGACGGAACCTCCGCCGCGTCTGGCGGTGTTCCGGTACGCCCATCCCGTTTTCGGCGTCGCGGACCGGCTCGACGAGGCCCTGGCCAATCCGGGCCCCTGTTCCGCCGCGCTCGCCCGGCTGCTGGCGCAGGAGTTCTGGCTCTATCTGCACGAGCAGCGCACCGGAACCGGCGGCGCCGATCCCCGGCTCGACCGCATGCTCCGCTATCTGGAGGAACGGCTGCTCGAACACCCGACCCGGCAGCAGCTGGCCCGGGAATTCAACCTCTCGCCCCAGCAGGTGAATTTGCTCTTCCGCCGGAATCTCGGCATCTCGCCCGGCGAATACGTTCAGCGGCAATTGATCCGCTCCGCCCGCCAGTTGTTGCGCACCGGGAAGCTCAGCGTCAAGGAGACCTCCGCCCGTCTCGGCTTCGCGAATCCCTTCTATTTTTCCCGCATCTTCAAGAAGATCACCGGCCACGCCCCCTCCGAAAACTGACCCATGCGCAACCGGGATTTCGCCTTCGGCGGGCAAGGTGCGGAATCCCGGCTGCCTATGGCGACCGCTCAGGCCTGTTCGAGACAGGAAGCGCGGCACCACTCGCGCACCGGCTGCAACCGGTGGATGAAGAAGCGGACGATGGAGCCTACGATCAACGCGGCGATGATCGTCCCCTCCCGGAAGCCGACTACAGTCTGACAACAGGCCAGCGACAGGATCACCGCCATCGTGACCATGCCGGAGTCGAATACGGTTTTGATGATGCCGAACTCCTTTTTGAGCTTCGCCGCGATGGCGCGCACCAGGCCTTCGCCGGGGATGTAGATCGCCTCCGCCACCACCTGCAGCGCGATGCCGAAGCCGAGCGTGACACATCCGGCCAGCAGCAGCGCGATCCGGGCGGGATACGCTTCGACCGTAAGCCCGGAGAGCAGGAACATCACCAGGTCGATCACGCAGCTGAACAGCAGCGTGACCGGAATCTGGAGGTACTGCGCCGGCGTGAACTCTTTTTTCAGCAGCAGCAGCTGGCCGAAGATCAGCGCCAGGTTGAATACGAAAGTGAAAGTGCCGAAGGAAAACGAAAAGATTTCGCACAACACATAGGGCAGACTGGAAATCGGCGGCGTGCCGAGTCCCGCCTTGGTGATCAGGCTGATGCTGAAGCCGGTCGTGGCCACCCCGCACAGAAATACCGCATAACGCCGTACAATCGAATTGCTGAACATGAGAAATACCGTTGGTTACCGTGACAAATCCTGTTAATATACCATGAATCGGCCCGGTTATCAAGGAATACGCCGCTTGAAACCGGCGGGAAACGGGGATAAAGTATCCGCAGGGAGGATTTTTCACATGCCGCGCAGAAAAGACCGGCCCGTCCGGCACAGCTATCACTACGAGGGAAATTATCCGGAAGCCTCGATCCGGCGCACCGACTGCCGGAACCTGCTGGAAGCCGGGCCGCTCCCCTTCTATCCGTTCACGGTGGAGGAGACGAGGCGGAGCAACCGGTTTCTGTTCCGGGAAGAGTTCTGCCGCTATATGATCATTTCGCTGGTGCTGGACGGGAAATTGCTCTATAAGCACGATGGCCGCAATTTCCTGCTGGCTCCGGGAATGGTGCTGGTGATTCCGGCCGGAACCAGCTATTCATTCGATACGTTCACCACCGGCGGTTACCGGAAGCTGGTGGTGGAACTGGCCGGACCGCACCTGGATTCGATCTGCACCACACTGGGGTTCGACCGCATGATGATGTTCTGCCCGGAGGACACCGCGCCGCTGCTTGCGACGATCCGGCAATTGGAAGAACTGCTCGGACAGCAGGCCAGAGCGACCATGCCGGACCTGCTGGCGGCGGGCTACAAACTGCTGCTTCAACTGGCCGGGGAACTGCGCGGCAGCCGGAAAAACTCCCCGCTGCTTGCCCAGGCGCAGCAGAAGCTGGAGAGCGCGCTGGACCGGCCGCTGGCGATGGAACAGGTCGCGGCGGAGCTGGGGATGAGCCTGACCAATCTCAACCGGATTTTCCGGCAGGAACTCCACACCTCCCCGCTGAAATACCGCAACACCTGCCGCATCGAGCTGGCCCGCGAACTGCTCCAGCACAGCACGCTCTCGATCAAGGAAATCGCCGCGAAAGCAGGTTACTGCAACCAGTTTTATTTCACGCAGGAGTTCCGGCGCTGCACCGCCCAGACTCCGACCGAATTCCGGCGCGAATACCGGGCCGCCGTCCCGCAATCCATTCACCAGTAACGAGTTAATCCGTGCAGGAGCTTGCCGGAGCGTTTATCTGTATGATTTATGGTCGATTTCCATATATCTTTTTTCATGGAACTGTTGTATTTTCGTCGCTTTTCCATCATAATAAAAGAGAAAGCGAAGTGATCCGCGGCGTTGATGCTGAAGCGCGGCCAGCCGCATGGTACAAGCGTTTTCCATATACGGGAAGAAAGGAAGGTTATTGTGAAGCAATGGAGCATCGTTGCGGCCGTACTGGCTGCGGCCGAACTGTTCGGGGCGGGCGGCGTCCTGTCCATGAACGGAACCGGCAACCTGCTGCGCCGGGAAGGGCTAGGAAAATTTGAATGGGTCTTTGTGCGCAAAGGCTGGAGCGGCACTTTCCGGATGAATGTGAAAAATTTCATCGCCCGGACCGCTTCCGCAACGGAGGTCGCCGGAGAATGGCGGGTCGCCGGCGGAGTGCTCGACAGCCGGCTCACCCTGAAGCCGGAGGGGGAGGGCAAATTCCGTTTCAGCAGCTCTTTCACGGCGGCGAAACCGGTGGAGGCCGCGATGCTGGCGCTGACGCTGGCGCTGCCCGCCTCGGCCGGAGGCGGAGAAGTGGAGGTAGACGGCAGACAAGTGGCGCTTCCGCCGGAATTCAAGTCGCTGGTGGTATTTGAGAGCCGTGCGGTCACACCGCGCACCTTCCGTTTTCAGGATGGCGACAGCCAGATCACGGTGAGCGGGGAGTTCGGCATCCGTATTCAGGATGACCGCAAATACAAGCAGAATTCCTATTCCATCCGCTTCTATCCGGCCGTCTCCGAGGGGGCGATCACCCATTCGGAACTGACGCTGGATTTCGAGGTGCGCAAGCCGGTATCCGAACCGGTCGATCTCCGGGCGGCGGCCAATATGGGATTCCGGGACGGACAGGCCGACGACGGCAAAGGCGGCTGGACCGACCAGGGACCGCGGAACGATCTCGCCGCCATGACGACCGGGATGCAGACGCTGGCGGGCATCCGGTATGACGTGATCGATCCGGCGGAGAACTCGGGACGCAGCTGCATTGTGCTGGCCGATCCGAAATTCCGCCGCTATCCGGCCTCCGCGCCGGTGCAACTGAGGGGAAAGGCGCCGGGAGAGTGGCTCTATTTGCTGCACGCATCGGCGTGGACGCCGAAATTTTCCGAACCGGTCGGCGAGATTGCGGTGGAGTACGCCGACGGGACGGTCCAGAGGATTCCGGTGCTTTCAGGGCGGGACTGCGGCAACTGGTGGCGTCCCGCCGCGTTGGAGAACGGAGCGGTCGCATTCAGCGCCGACAGCAACGGCGAACGGGTGGGACTGTATTCGTCCGGTTTCCGGCTGGCCGGCCGCGAACCGCGCCGGATCACCTTCACGCCCGCTCCCCATACCGTCTGGATGATTGCCGGAGTATCGTTCGCCGACCGGCGTGTGCTGCAGACCCAGCCGGCGCCCTGCATCATCCGGCCCGGAGAGCGCTGGACGGAGCTGAAAACCGGCAGCACCATCCGCAAGGGATCGCCGCTGGACCTCTCCGGCCGGCTCGACGCTCCGGCGGGCAAATACGGGCGGGTGGTGAACCGGAACGGGAAGTTCGCTTTTGAACGCAAGCCCGGCGAGCGCGTCCGCTTTCTCGGCGTGAACATCTGCCACCAGCACTGTTTCGTGCCGCATGAGACGGCGGACGCGATCGTGGAACGGATCACCCGGCTCGGCTATAATTCGGTGCGTTTCCACCATATCGACCGGCGCATTCTGGACACGAAGGCGAACGACACCTTCACCTTTGATCCAGAAAGACTCGATCAGTTTTTCTACCTCTACGCCAAATGCAGAGCGGCGGGCCTTTACATCTGCATCGACCTCTATTCGATGCGGCCGGTCAAGCCGGGCGACGGCATCGCGGAACTTCCGGCCAGCCACGGCGGCTCCGAAATCAAGACATTGATTCCGCTGAGCGCCGGAGCGATGGATTCGTGGAAACGCTACGCGCAAAAGCTGATGACGCTACGCAATCCCTACACCGGCCTGACCATGACCGAGGACCCGGCGCTCTATTCGCTGAATCTGGTGAACGAGGCCGCACTGCCGGCAAGCTGGAACCGCTATCCGGCGCTGATCCCCGTCGTGGAGTCGTGCTATGCGGAACATCTCCGGGAAAACGGCGCTTACACGCCGGAGCGGGCGGCGGAGCGCGGGCCGGAGTTCTTCCGGTTCCTGGTGGAAAAGGAGGCGGCGGCACTGGAGGAAATGCTTCGGTTCGTGAAAAAAGAGATCGGTTACCGCGGGCTGGTCACCAATTACAATTTCAACGAGTGGAGCTATCTGCTGCCGCTGCGCGACAAGCTGGATTTCGTGGACAACCACTCCTATCAGGACCACCCGACCTATCCGCAGAACCAGTGGCGGCTGCCCGCCGTATTCCGGCAGGGATCTTCGCTGGAGGAGTGGGGACGCACTCCCGGCTTTCTCGCGCCGAGCCGTGAATTCGGGAAACCCTACACGATCACCGAGATGCAGTTCTGCAACCCGAACATCTACCGCGCCGAAGCCGGAACCGTGTTCGCCGCCGTCGCCGGCCTGCAGGATTACGATGGTTATTACCGGTTCAGTTACGCCGATTCCTTCGACTGGCGGCCGCCGCAATACTTCGCGCTGGACAACGAACCGGTGTCGCAACTGACCGAGAAGATGCTCTACTTCCTGTTCGGCCGGGGGGATGTCGCTCCGGCGCGAGAGGCGGTCGCGCTGGGCTGGGACGATTCGGTACTCACCGGCCTGCGCAATCTCTCCTCCGGTTTTCCCGCCGATGTGTACAAACTCGCTCTGTACGGCCGGATCGGCAACCTCAAAACCGGGAAAGCCGTCCCGGGCGTGACCGTTCTTCCCGGCGGGACGGAGTGGGAACGGGGATTGCCCGCCGGATTCCGGAAAGCGTTGGCGGCCATCCGTTCCGGCGGCAGGCTGGTCAGCTCCACCGGCGAGGTCGAAGTCGAACCGGCAAAACGGCGCATCCGGATCGTGACTCCGAAATCCGAGGCTTTCACGCTCGAACAGGGGGATATCGCCGGAAACGCGGCGGCGGTCAACGGTGCGGACCGTTTCCAGACCATTTCACTGCACGCGCTGGACGACCGGCCATTGACGGAAAGCTCCAGCATCCTGCTGCTGCACGTCACGAATACCGCCGCGGCCGGCATGCGCTTCCACGATGAATCGCGCCGGATGCTCGAAGACTGGGGCAGACTGCCGCTGCTGGTCGAAACCGGCCGCGCCGGAATCACGCTGCGCCACCGACACAGCGGCGACCTGAAAATCGAAATGCTCGCATGGGACGGCGCCGTGACCGGGGAACTTCCCGCGACCGCTGCGGACGGAACACTCCGGTTCACCGTGAACACCGCCGCCGGCGTGATGGCCTATCACATCAGCCTCAGGGAGGACGGGAAATGAAATTCTTCGCAGCGAACCATCGAAATTCCGGGATTTCGTTTTCTGTCCCAAGCGCAAAATCCCGGTATTGCAGCCGTTTCACCCTTATTGAGCTGCTCATTGTGATTGCAATCATAGCGATCCTGGCGGCGATGCTGCTGCCGGCG
>ERZ840096.1734-NODE-1734-length-21101-cov-4.215480_pt1 | contig 21101 bp, 20 predicted proteins | sample MGYA00519878_ERZ840096 | MGnify/ENA primary metagenome ERZ840096 (study PRJEB31850, sample SAMEA3708865) | human gut metagenome | biome: human gut; feature: human-associated habitat; material: faeces | place: China | collected 2014 ...
ATCCGGGAGAATCTGAAGATCACGGATCTGCAGGACCGGGCCCGGGTGGTGGCGGGGGACTCCATGGAGTTTCTGCGGTCACTGCGGGAGCGGTTTGACATCGTGTTTCTGGACCCTCCCTATGAGGCGGGGCTGCTGGAGCCCGCCGTCGCCCATCTGACAGCGTTTGACATTCTCAATCCCCATGGTATAATTGTGGCAGAACACCCGGCGGACCGGAGCCTTCCGGCGCCTGCGGCGCCCTACCGGGTGCGCCGCACCTACCGTTACGGCAGGATCGCCCTGACGCTGATCCGCCGGGGCGGAGACCGAGAAAACGAGGAATGACCCCCATGAGAACAGCGATTTGCTCCGGCTCTTTCGACCCCATCACCCTGGGGCATTTGGATATCATCCGGCGGGCGGCTGCCTGCTTTGACCGGGTCTGTGTCTGTGTCAGCCCCAACGCTGAAAAGCGAAACCAGATGTTCACACCGGAGCAGAAGCTCCAGCTGGTGCGGACGGCGGTGGCGGACCTGCCCAATGTGGAGGCGGAGCTGTGGCCGGGCCTGCTGGCGGATTTCGCGGTGCGGCACCATGCCTCCGCCATCGTCCGGGGCGTGCGCAACACCACGGACTTTGACGTGGAATATCAGATGGCTCTCATCAACCGGGGGATCCATCCGGAGCTGGAAACGCTGCTGCTGCCTGCCAGCGCGGCATATCAGCACTTCAGCTCCTCCATGGCTCGGGAGATGATCCGCTATCACCAGCCGCTTGAAAACTATTTGCCCGCGTCCATCGTGCCTCTGGTGCGGGAGATGACGGAAAAGAAGGAAGGATGAGTCCCATGGCAAATGATGTGAACCGTTTGATCGATATGCTGTACGAGCGGATCGAGGACGCCAAGTCCCCGGCCCTGAAACCCAATATGAGCATGGTGGACCGGGACGAGCTGCTGGATCTGCTGGACGAGCTGCGGGCCCAGCTGCCGGTGGAGATCAAGCGCGCCCAGGAGCTGCTCTCCGCCCGGGACAAGTTTGTGGAGGATGCCAAGCGGGACGTGGACCGGATGATGCGTCAGGCGGAGCTGGATGCCAAGACCAAGGTGTCCGACAGCGAGGTACTCTATGCGGCCAAGGAGAAGGCCCGCCAGATGGTGGCCCGGGCGGAGGAGCGCTGCCGCCAGTTGTACCAGGTGACCAATGAGTATGCCGAGGACGCCCTGGCCCGCACGGAGGAGGCGGTGCAGATGGCGCTGGATGAGGTGAAGCAGCAGCGGGTGCGATTCCGCAGTGCCTCCGCTGCCAAAATGCAGGAGCAGCGGGACAAGCTGGACGGCAGGACTCTGCCCCAGGAGGATGGCGGCGAGGAGTGATGCCGCAGGTCAACCGTAATCTTAAAAATTTGTGAAAAACGCCAAAGGATTTGGCGAAACTTTTTTGGAATACTCTAGATGTTGCGGAGAAAATGAAAAAAAGCACCCCATGGCACAAGTTCTTGCGTCATGGGGTGTTTTTTATTTTACGTAAACTTGTCGAAGAGATGTCGAACATCTGTTTTAAAATGGCGATTTTGGCCGAAAAATGCCATAATTTGGCGTTCTTAGCGGCGGTTTTCCCGGAAAAAACTGCTTGCAATCCCGGCCAATTTCGCTTATACTCAGAGCATGTGGTGGGGAAAAGTGGGTAAAAGTAGAGACTAAGTGCCAAAGAGACCCCATCCAGACCCAAAAAACGCGGGAAAGGGGGGATCAACCGTGGCCAGGCTGTTGGGAAAATCCAACAACAGCATCGACTCCAAGGGCCGTCTGGTGATCCCCTCCGCCATGCGGGAGGCCCTGGGCGACACGTTCTACATTACCATCGGCGCGGAGCACTGCCTGACCATTTACCCTCAGGCCAAGTGGGACCAGATGTCCGAGGAGATGGACGACCTCTCCTATACAGAGGCCCGGGCGCTGACGCTGCTGTACGCCAACGCCGTCCAGTGTGAGCCGGACGCCCAGGGGCGGGTGCTGATCCCTGCCAGCCTTCGGGCCCACGCGGGACTGAAAAAGACCGCCACCATCGTGGGATTGAATTCCTTCGCCGAGATCTGGGACGAGAAGACCTGGACGGAGCGGGAGCAGCGGATGCTGGAGAGCGACGATATGGCCGCGGCCATGGACGCCCTGGCCCGTGTCCGGCGCAGCCGCGGGTGAGTGCCGATGGAATACACGCACAAGCCTGTTCTGCTGGACGCCTGCATCCAAGCACTGAACATCCGCCCCGATGGGATCTATGTGGACGGCACCCTGGGACGAGCCGGACACTCTCGGGAGATCGCCGGGCGGCTGACCACCGGGCGGCTCATCTGCATCGACCGGGACCAGGCCGCCATCGACGCGGCGCAGGACCGTCTGGCCCCCTGGCTGGATCGGGTGACGCTGATCCACAGCAACTTTTCGGAATTGAAGGAGGTCCTGTCCCGGTGCGGTGTCAGCGGCGCCGACGGGATGCTCTTTGACTTGGGCGTGTCCTCTCCCCAGCTGGACGACGCCTCACGGGGCTTCTCCTATATGCAGGACGCCCCGCTGGACATGCGGATGGACACCTCCGCCCCCCTGAGCGCCGCGGACATCGTGAACACCTGGAGCCAGGAGGAGCTGCGGCGCATCCTGTTTGAATACGGCGAGGAGCGGTACGCCCCCGCCATCGCGAGAGCCATCGTCCGGGCGCGGGAGACCGCGCCTGTGAAGACCACCCTGGAGCTGGTGGAGATCATCAAGAGCGCCATGCCTCCCGCAGCTCTGCGGGAGAAGCAGCACCCGGCCAAGCGGAGCTTTCAGGCCATCCGGATCGCGGTCAACGGCGAACTGGATGCCCTGCCCCCCATGCTGCGGGCGGCGGTGGACGGGCTGAACCCCGGCGGTCGCCTGGCCGTCATCACCTTCCACTCTCTGGAGGACCGGATCGTCAAGCGGACGCTGGCGGAGCTGGCCCGGGGATGCGTCTGCCCGCCGGAGTTTCCGGTGTGCGTGTGCGGCAAAAAGCCCCAGGTGCGGCTGGTGACCCGCAAGCCCGTCACGGCGGGCGGCGCGGAGCTGGAGGAGAATCCAAGGGCCCGCAGCGCCAAGCTGCGGGTGGCGGAAAAGTGCGGCTTTGACCTTTGACCACACCGGGACCATCCGGTGTTAATGTGTGTGAGAACGGCTCCGTGCCGGTATGGCGGAGCAAAAGGAGGGACCTTCTTTGGCAGCAGCGCGGGAACTGCGGTACAACAGCCGCAGCGCGGTATATGGGGACTTGGCGTACGACCTGGACCGGGAAGTCCGGGAGCGCGCTCTTCGGCACGCCGGAGAGGCTCCCCGTCACCAGACGGCGGTAGAGGCCGTCCCCAAGGCGAAGCCCCGGGTGCGGAGCCTCTCCAAGGCGCAGGTGCGCCAGCGGCAGAAGGTGTCCGTCCTCTCCGTTTTGGGCGTGGGCGCGGCCATCGGCCTTGCAGTGATGGTGCTGATGGGCTACATCCAGCTGACGATCATCTCCGACGAGGTGGTGTCCCTCCAGAACCAGCTGGAGGAGCTGCAGACGGAGAACGTCACACTCACCGCCCAGCACGAGCAGATGTTTGACCTGGCCACCGTGAAAGAGGTGGCGGAGGCGGCGGGCATGAGCAAGCCCAGCAGCAGCCAGATCTATTACATCGATCTGTCGGAGGGCGACAGTGCCGTGGTCTATCAGCAGGAGGAGTCCAATCTGCTCAGCCGTTTGCTGACCTCGCTGAACCACGGGATCTACGCCGTGGTGGAATATTTCGAGTGACGGCCGCACTATAATGAAGCGAACGGTGGGGAGTAAGAAGGGGGCCTTCTTACTCCTTGCTTTGGTATTGCGTATGGACGGGGGAAGCGGCCCCGGCGTTCCGAAAGGAGAACAGGCATGACGGACAGACCCAGAAGAAAGAGCGACGCCGCCCGCCGGGCGAACCAGGTAATCCGGGGCAGGACGATGCTCATCATGCTGCTGTTGGGTGTGGCCTCCTTCACAGTGCTGTTTTGGAAGCTGTACGATCTGCAGATCAACCGGCACGACGAACTGAAGGCCGAGGCGGTGGGCCAGCAGACCGACAGCATGGTCATCAGCGCCTCCCGGGGGACGATCTACGACAAAAACGGCGAGATCATGGCCATCTCCTACTCCACGGAGACAGTCTTGCTGGATCCCGGTGGCGTCCAGGACTTTGTAGAGTCCCAGGAGCAGAAGATCCAGGATGCGGCCGAGGAGGCTGCCGAGAAGGGAGCGCCTTACACGGCGCCGGAGGTGCTGGACCAGGCGTATATCGCCCGGGGCCTCAGCCGCATTCTGGATGTGGAGGAGGAGACCATCCTGGAGCACCTGGAGAACACCGCCAACCGATACTGGGAGGTCAAAAAGAAGGTAGACCAGGACGTGGCCGACGAGGTCCGCCGGTTCATCAACGGAGAGATCGACGATGAGGGGAACCAGCTTACCACGGTGGACGAGGACGGCAACACCGTTCTCATCTCTACCGGCGGGCGGCCCACCCGGCTCCAAGGCATCTCCCTGACGCCGGACACCAAGCGGCTGTATCCCTTCGGCTCTCTGGCAGGCAATGTGATAGGGTTCGTCAATGCCAACAATATGGGCGCCTACGGGCTGGAGGCGTCCTATGATGACGTGCTCAGCGGCAGCACTGGACTGACCATCACGCCTACCAACGTAAACGGCACGCCGTTGTTGTTCAGCGGCGGCGAGCAGATGTTTGATGCGGAGAATGGCAGCAGCTTGGTGCTGACTCTGGACACCAACGTCCAGTACGCCCTGGAAAAGGGCCTGGAGAGTATGCTGGATAAGTACGACGCGGCCAACGGCGGCACCGGCATCGTCATGGACGTGAACACCGGCGGCATTGTGGCCATGGCCTCCTATCCCAACTATGATCCGGGAGACTTTTCCACCATCTATACTGAGGGACTTCAGGCGGAATTGGATGCCGCTCTGGCGGAGATCCAGCAGAACCGCAGCACCTACGAGACGGAGGAGGCGTACAATCAGGCGCTGGCGAATGCCCGGGCCACCATCCAGTTCAAGCAGTGGCGGAACAAGTGCTATCAGGACACCTACGAGCCCGGCTCCACCTTCAAGCCCATCACGCTGGCCACGGCCCTGGAGGAGGGCGTGGTGAACATGAACACCACCTTCACCTGCACCGGCTCCATCCACGTGGAGGGCTGGGGAAAGCCCATCAACTGCTCCAAGCGGGCCGGCCACGGCACCCAGACCCTGAAGGTGGCTACCGGCAACTCCTGCAACCCGGCCTTCGTCACCATGGGCCTGAAGATCGGCACGGAGGCATACTACCGCTATCTGAAGTCCTTCGGCCTCATGGAGACCACCGGTATCGACCTGCCTGCGGAGGCGGAAGGCATCTTTGCCAATGAGGACAGCTTCAACTCCAACGTGGTTTCCCTGGCGGCCTACTCCTTCGGACAGACCTTCAACGTCACGCCCCTGGAGCTGATCCGGGCCCAGGCAGCCACCATCAACGGCGGCTATCTGTATACCCCCTATCTGGTAGAACAGGTGCTGGACGACGAGGGCAACATCCTCAGTCAGCACGAGACCACAGCGGTGCGGCAGGTCATCAGTGAGGAGACCTCCGCCAAGGTGCGGGAGTGCCTGGAGTGGGTGGTGTCCGACGGCGGCGGCCGCAACGGACAGGTGACGGGCTACCGCATCGGCGGCAAGACCGGCACTGCGGATAAAACCGGCACCAAGGACGTGGTGGTGTCCTTTATGTGCTTCGCCCCGGCGGACGACCCACAGTACATCATGCTGCTGACCATGGACACCCCCAGCCGCACGACCGGCACCGCCGTGTTCGGCGGCACCATGGTGGCCCCGGTGGCCAGCCAGATCATGAGCGAGATCCTGCCTCTGCTGGGCGTTGAGCCGGATTACACCGCCGAGGAGCTGGTGGGCGCTGACACCACGGTTCCCAATGTGGTGGGACAGACCAGGGAGGCCGCTGAAGATCGGCTGGCTGACCTGGGCTTCACCTTCCGCACTGTGGGGGACGGGGACACGGTCACCGACCAGACCCCCGCCGGCGGCGCCATCGTGCCGGGAAATGCCTCCATCATCCTCTACCTGGGGCAGGAGAAGCCGGACACCCCCTGCACCGTGCCCAATGTGGTGGGGAAGAGCGCCTCAGAGGCCAACAAGGCCATCACCAACGCCGGACTTATCATGAAGGTCACCGGTACCACCACAGCCAGCTCCGGCAATGTCTACGCCATTACCCAGTCTCTCCCTGCGGGCACGGAGGTGGCGGCGGGCACGGTGGTGACCGTCCAGTTCGGCGACAACTCTGTCCTGGATTGAGAAAGCAGGTTCTGCATGGTTTTTGGCACCTTCCTCCGTATACTTTGCAAATCCCCTTGTTTATAATGAGGGACGGCAAACTGCTGCCAGACTGAACAAAAGGGGTGTGCATACAATGCATTTGAAAACGCTGCTGGCAGGGCTCTCCCTGCGGTCCGCCACCGCGGACATGGAGACGGAGATCACCCGTATCAGCTATGATTCCCGGACCACGGCACCCGGGGACGTCTTCGTGGCCATGACCGGCTTTGCCACCGACGGCCACGCCTATATCGGAAAGGCCGTGGCGGCGGGAGCCGCCGCGGTGGTGTGTGAGCGACCGCCGGAGGACAGCTCCGTGCCCTATGTCCTGGTGGAGAACTCCCGCCGGGCCCTGGCGGTGATGGCCGCCAACTATTACGGCCATCCGGCAGACAGCATGACCATGGTGGCCGTCACCGGCACCAACGGCAAGACCACCACCACCTATCTGCTCAAGGCCATCCTGGAACAGGAGCTGGGGGCCAAGGTGGGCCTGATCGGCACCAACCAGGATCTGATCGGCGACGAGGTGGTGCCCACTGAGCGTACCACACCGGAGTCCCTGGAGCTCCAAGAGCTGTTTGCCCGGATGCGCTCCGCCGGCTGCACCCATGTGGTGATGGAGGCATCCTCCCACGCTCTGGCGCTGGATCGGGTGTACGGTATCCACTACGCGGTGGGCATTTTCACCAACCTGACCCAGGACCACCTGGATTTCCACAAGACCATGGAAGCCTACTGCGACGCCAAGGCCATCCTGTTCCAGAACTGCGACGTGGGCGTCTGCAACGCCGACGATCCCTGGACAGAGCGGCTGCTGCAAAACGCCGCATGTCGGCAGTACTTCTATGCAGAGCACGCCGCGGCAGACCTGCGGGCGGAGCATATCACCCTTGCGGCGGACCACATCGCCTTCGATGCGGTGACAAAGGATAGCCGCACGCCCATCAAAGTTGGCATTCCCGGCGGGTTTATGGTATATAATACGCTGGATGTGCTGGGTGCGGCTCTGGCTCTGGGCGTTCCTCTGGAAAAGAGCGCCCGGGTGCTGGCTGCAGTTCCCCATGTGAAGGGGCGGGTGGAAGTGGTCCCCACACCGGGAAAGGACTACACGGTCCTGATCGACTACTCCCACACGCCGGATAGTCTGGAGAATATTCTTCGCACCGTGAAGGGCTTTGCCAAGGGACGCACCGTGGCCCTGTTCGGCTGCGGCGGCGACCGGGACCGGACCAAGCGGCCTATTATGGGCAGCGTGGCGGCGGAGCTGGCGGACTTTGTGGTGGTGACCTCCGACAACCCCCGGACCGAGGACCCGGAGGCCATCATCGCCGACATCCTGCCGGGCCTGGAGGGCAGCGGCACCCCCTACCAGGTGATCTGCGACCGGGTGGAGGCCATCCACTGGGCGATGGACCACGCGCAGCCCGGCGATGTGATCGCCCTGTGCGGCAAGGGCCACGAGACCTACCAGGAAGTGAACCACGAGAAGCACCACATGGACGAACGGGAGATCGTGGCGGAGCACTTGGCGGGGAAGTGACCGCCGGGCGTCCGGCGTCAAGCGGTTTGCCGCAGGCAAACCCTTGAAATCGGCTGAATTCACTTCGGGCGATTTGAGTCAAATGCGGGGTCCCCACAAAATCGGAGATTTTGTGGGGCGTGAACCACGAGAAGCACCACATGGACGAACGGGAGATCGTGGCGGAGCACTTGGCGGGGAAGTGACCGCCGGGCGTCCGGCGTCAAGCGGTTTGCCGCAGGCAAACCCTTGAAATCGGCTGAATTCACTTCGGGCGGTCCGCGTGAAATGCGGCGGTCAGCCGTGGGCGGCGCCGCATGGACAATGGGATACGGCGGGACATCCGGCGGAGGATCGGCCGCCGGAGAACCGCTGGAATCAGGAACGTACCAAAGGGCCGGGGCTGTGCCCGGCGAAGGAGAGGGAGACGGATATATGACACTTTCTTTGATCGCGGCGGCCGTCAGCTTTGTGCTGACGCTGCTCATCGGCAGATTTCTCATCCCGGAGCTGCGCAAGCTGAAGGCCGGCCAGGAGATCCGGGAGGACGGACCCACGTGGCACAAGTCCAAGGCCGGCACGCCCACCATGGGCGGCATCATGTTCATCCTGGGTGCGGGCGTCACCGTGTTCATCCTGGGTTGGAGCTTCATGCTGGAGGGGGTGTTCTGGCACCTCTACGTGTATCTCTTCGCCCTGATCTTCGGCCTGATCGGCTTTGTGGACGACTACCGCAAGGTCCGCCAGCACCAGAACGAGGGACTGACGGCCCGGCAGAAGTTCATCCTTCAGCTGGCGGCGGCGGTGGTGTTCCTGGTGCTGATGCGGTACGAGGGCCTGCTGACCAACGACCTGTATATCCCCTTCCTGAACATGAGCTTTACCATCAACTGGATCGTGTATCTGATCTTCGCCGCCTTCGTCATCGTGGGCTGCGTCAACGCTGTGAATCTGACCGACGGCATCGACGGGCTGGCTGCCAGCGTCACCTTTGTGGTGATGGCGTTCTTCACCGTAGCCGGCGTCCTCTGGAGCACCTACGGCATCCAGGCTCTGTTCCCGGCGGCTATGGCGGGAGGGCTGGCAGCCTTCTTCGTCTATAACCACCACCCCGCCAAGGTGTTCATGGGGGACACCGGCAGCCTGTTTCTGGGCGGCGCAGTGGCAGCCCTGGCCTTTGTGTTCGATATGCCCCTGGTGTTGATCCCCGTAGGCATCATCTACATTCTGGAGACGCTGTCCGATATTATCCAGGTGGGTTACTTCAAGCTGACCCACGGCAAGCGGTTCTTCAAGATGGCCCCCCTGCACCACCACCTGGAGCTCTCCGGCTGGAGTGAGGCAAAGCTGGTGGCGGTATTCTCCCTGGTGACGCTGGCGGGCTGCGTCCTGGCCTATCTGGGCGTCCAGGGACGATTCTGAGCACTCTGCGCCGGCCCGCTGCGGAGCGCGGCAAGATCCACAGACCCCGAGAGGAGGGAAGCAGTATGGTACGGCAGAAAAAAGCCCCGGCGGCCCGCCGGCGACCCATGAGTCGGGAAGAGGCCCTGGCCCGGCAGGAGCGCCAGCAGCGCCGGCGGGAGCTGGAGCAGGAGAGCCGGGAATTGGCCAAGGGGCCCATTGACCTGCCCTTCTTCATCCTGGTGATGCTGTTGACCGGCGTGGGCCTGGTGATGCTGCTGTCCGCCAGCTTCCCCTCCGCCTATTACGAGACGGACGGCCAGAACCCCATGTCCTACTTTATCCGCCAGGGCGTGTTCGCCATCATGGGCGTGGCGGCCATGCTCTTCATTGGCAAGATCAACTATCAGCGGTTCCGCGGTCTTGCAAAGCCGCTGCTGTATCTGGCCGTCATTCTGCTGATCCTGGTGATTGTTCCGGGCAACCCCTTGGCCATTACCCGGAACAACGCCACCCGCTGGCTGGGCATTCCAGGTACTTCGCTGCAGTTCCAGCCCTCGGAGATCGCAAAGCTGGCGGTGGTGATCTATTTTGCCGACAGCATCTCCAAGAAAAAGGACCGTATGCAGACGTTCCGCTACGGCATCGCCCCCTATGCGGTGCTGCTGATTGTCTTGGCAGCCCTGGTGGGCATCGAGCCCCACCTCTCCGGCGCCATCCTCATCATGGGCGCCGGCGCGGTGATGATGCTGGTGGGCGGCATCCACTGGAGATGGGTGGGGCTGGCTATGGGTGCAGCCGGACTGCTGCTGTATCTGGTGCTGGGCGTGATCGGCTACAACGCCTCCCGCATCGAGATGTGGCACAACCCCTGGCTGGATCCCCAGGGAGCCGGTTACCAGCTGCGCCAGAGCCTCATCACCATCGGCTCCGGCGGGCTGTGGGGCGTGGGCCTGGGGAAGAGCCGCCAGAAGTTTCTCTATCTGCCGGAGGAGCACAACGATTTCATCTTCGCCATCGTCTGCGAGGAGCTGGGCCTGATTGGCGCCACCGTTATCATGCTGCTGTTCGCGGCGCTGATTCTCCGGGGCTTCTGGATCGCCCTCCATGCCCGGGACCGGTTCGGCAGCCTGATGGTGGTGGGCGTCATGACCCTGGTGGGCCTTCAGACCTTTTTGAACATCGGCGTGGTGACGGGCCTGCTGCCCACCACCGGCATCTCCCTGCCGTTTTTCAGCTATGGCGGCACGGCGCTGTCCATCCAGCTGGCGGAGATGGGCATCGTCCTGTCGGTATCCCGGCAGATGAAGCCTACAAAGGCGGGGTAGTACGACCCAGATAGGAGTTAAGAGATAAAAGATAAGAGATAAAGGCGGAATCTCAAAATGTCCGGCTGTGCCGGACACCGAATCTCTTCTCCCTTCACTTTTATCTCATATCTTTCGATTGGAGTGCAGCAAAGTGGAAGCATCATTGAAGAAGGTGATCTTCACCTGCGGCGGCACGGCCGGGCACGTGAACCCGGCTATCGCGCTGGCCCAGCTGATGCGCGAAAAGGACCCGGAGACAGAATTTTTGTTCGTGGGAGCGGAGCGGGGACTGGAGAAGGACCTGATCCCCAAGGCGGGATACGACTTCCGCACCGTCCACATCTCCAGCTTCCACCGGTCCTTCAAGCCTCGGGAGATCCGGCACAACCTGGTCTCTGTGGGGAACCTCCTTCGGGCGCCCGGAGAGGCCCGGGCCATTCTGCGGCAGTTCCGGCCGGACGTGGTCATCGGAACGGGGGGATACGCCAGCTTCCCTATGGTGAAGGCCGCTGCCAAGGCGGGGATCCCCACGGCCGTTCACGAGTCCAACATGGTGCCCGGCCTCACCACGGAGATGCTGGAGCCCTTCGCGGACCGGATCATGGTGGGGTTTGAGGCCTGCCGGGAGCACTACCGCCACCCGGAGAAGGTGATCGTCACCGGTACGCCGGTGCGGCGGGACTTCTTCCATCTGACGAAGGCAGAGGCCAAGCGCCGCCTGGGCGTGGAAGACGGCCGGCCCCTGCTTGTGTCCTTCTGGGGGTCCCTGGGGGCCTCGGGCATGAACCGGCAGATGGCGGACTTCCTGGCGCTGGAGGCGGCCAAGGAACCTTTCCACCACATCCACGGCGCCGGAAAGGATGGCTATCCGGTGTTGCTGAAGCTGCTGCAGGAGAAGGGGGTGGACCTGGCGGACCACCCGGCGCTGCAGGTGCGGGAGTACATCTATGATATGGCCGCCGTCATGCGGGCGGCGGATCTGGTGCTCTGCCGGGCGGGGGCCTCCACCATCAGCGAGCTGACGGCACTGGGGGTCCCGGCGCTGATCGTGCCGTCCCCCTATGTCACCAACAACCACCAGGAAAAAAACGCGAGGGTCCTGGAAAACGCCGGCGGTGCCGCGGTGCTGCTGGAGAAGGACTGCTCCGGTCAGGCGCTGTTCCAGGCGGCCTGCGGCATCCTTCATGACGGAGCGCGCCGGGCCTCCATGGAGCGGGCCATGTCCGCCCTGGGAATCCGGGACGCCACAGAGCGAATTTATCAAACCGTGCTGGAAATCTGCCAGTAACCACGAAACCCCGCCGGCCATAGGATGGACTGTTGAACCATTCTGGATTCGGAGGGGAACGGATATGAGCCAGCTTTTGTCGGTGCGAGGCGGCCGCCGCCTGGAGGGAGAGGTCACGATCCAGGGGGCCAAGAACAGCGTCCTGCCCATTCTGGCGGCCACGCTGTTGGCAAGGGGGCAGGTGGCGCTGCTGGGCTGCCCCCGGCTGCGGGATGTGGACGCCTCCATCCGCATCCTGCGGCATCTGGGCTGCGACGCCCATTGGGAGGCGGATGCCCTGGCGGTGGACACCACCGCCCTGCGCCGCTGTGAGATTTCGGATGTACTCATGCGGGAGATGCGCTCCTCCGCCATTTTCCTGGGGGCGATCCTGGCCCGGTGCGGGCAGGCGGACCTGAGCTACCCCGGCGGGTGCGAGCTGGGCCCCCGGCCTATCGACCTCCACCTTGCGGGCCTGCGGGACCTGGGGGCGGAGATCCGGGAGGAGGGCGGCTTCCTCCACTGCCGGGCGGACCGGCTGCGGGGCCGGGAAGTGGTGCTGCGGATGCCATCCGTGGGGGCCACGGAGAATCTGATGCTGGCCGCCTGCGGGGCGGAGGGCGTCACGGTGATCTCCAACGCCGCCCGGGAGCCGGAGGTGGTGGACCTGCAGAACTTCCTGAACGCCTGCGGGGCTCGGGTGTCCGGGGCGGGGAGCTCCGCCGTGTCCATAGAGGGCGGGCAGGACCTCCACGGCTGTACGTACCGGGTCATGCCGGATCGGATCGCGGCGGCTACTTACCTCTGCGCGGCGGCCTCTGCCGGCGGGGACATCTATCTCCGGGGCGCGGAGGAGGGGCACCTGTCCACAGTCACCGCCGCCCTGCGGGAGGCGGGCTGCACGGTCACGGCAGACAGCGGAGGCATCCGGGCTCTGTGCCGGGAGCGGCTGCGGGCCGTGGGGCCGGTGCAGACGGCGCCCTACCCCGGCTTTCCAACGGACGCGCAGGCGGTGCTGATGGCGGCACTGCTGCGCAGCCGAGGCGCCACGGTATTTGAGGAGAACATCTTTGAAAACCGCTATCGCCATGTGGACGAACTGATCCGCATGGGGGCCAGCATCCGGGTATCCGGCCGGGTGGCGGTGGTCACGGGTGTGGAGCGGCTTCACAGCGCGCCAGTGCGGTGTACGGATCTGCGGGGCGGGGCGGCCCTGTGCGTGGCGGCTCTGGCGGCGGAGGGGGAGACCCGTGTCTCCCAGATCTGCCACATCGACCGGGGCTACGAAGACCTGGCCCGGGACCTGCGGGCTCTGGGGGCGGACGCGGTGCGCGTGGAAGAGACAGAAAACGGGTAGGAGAGACGACATGGCCAGACGCAGACATTCCAACCGGCGGCGCAGGAGGGGAAACTTCGGCTTCCTCTATAAGCTGCTGTCCGTGCTGGTGATCTGCGCGGCCGTGGTGATGGCCCTGACGCTGTTCTTCCGGGTGGACACCATCGAGGTCACGGGGACTGAGCGGTACACCGAAAAGGACGTGATCGAGGCCAGCGGTATCCAGCTGGGCGACAACCTCTTTCTGCTGAACAAGTACGAGGCCGCCCGCAGCATCGCGGAGCAACTGCCCTACATCGACATTGAGGACATCCGCATCCGGCGGGAGCTGCCGGACACTCTGCTGATCGATGTGGCGGAGTGCGGTACACCCCTGGCGGTGATCCAGGACGGCAGCGCCTGGCTGCTGAGTCCCAAGGGCAAGATCGTGGAGCAGCTGCCGGCGTCTCAAGCTGGGGACTATGCGGTGATCGACGGCTGTGAGCTGCTGGCCCCCTCGGTGGGCACGGACATCGCCCTGTCCACAGAGTTCGCCAATCAGCAGACCAGTCTGCTGGCGCTGCTGGCGGCGCTGGACGCCGCGGGCCTGACGGACCGGGTGGATGCCATCCACCTGGACGATCTGTCCCGGCTGACCATGGACTACGCCGGCCGCTTTTCTGTGGAGATGGAGTACAACGCGGACTATGACCGGATGCTGCAGATCCTGGAGGCGGGAATCAGCAAGCTGGAGAGTAACCAGACAGGCAGCATCCGCCTGGACCTGAATCCGCCGATCCTCACGCTGGACTGAGAGTGGCGGATTTGGCAGAAGATTGCCGAGACAGGGGGGACGGACCGCCGCCCCTCCTTTTTCCGGACAAAAATCTGAGGGAAAAGCCCGATGGACTCTTGACCAGAGGGCGAAAGTGTCATACAATAAACTAAATGTTATGAGATACAGGATATTGTGAATCCAAAGGGACGATCCTCCCTTTTTACACAAACGATAGTAGGAGGCACCACTATATGGCATTTGGATTGGAGACCGGTCCCGATACCGTTGTCAATATCAAGGTCATCGGCGTGGGCGGCGGCGGCAACAATGTGGTCAACCGCATGGTCCGCAGCGGCACCAAGGGCGTGGACTTTGTGGCGGTCAATACCGACAAGCAGGCGCTGAACGTATCCAGCGCCACCTATAAGATCCAGATCGGCGAAAAGCTGACCCACGGTCAGGGCGCCGGCTCCGATCCCGAGGTGGGCCGCAAGTCCGCTGAGGAGAGCCGGAACCAGGTCGCCAAGGCGCTGGAGGACACCGATATGGTGTTCATCACCGCCGGCATGGGCGGCGGCACCGGCACCGGCGGCGCACCCATTGTGGCGGAGATCGCCAAGGAGATGGATATTCTCACCGTGGCCGTGGTCACCAAGCCCTTTGGCTTTGAGGGCCGCCGCCGGATGCAGCAGGCGGAAAGCGGCATTGCCGAGCTGAAGGATAAGGTGGACTCTCTGGTCATTATCCCCAACGAGCGGCTGAAGCACGCCACGGATCAGAAGATCACCTTTGCCAACGCCTTTGAGATCGCCGACGATGTGCTGCGTCAGGCAGTGCAGTCCATTTCCGACCTGATTCGCGACACCGGCTTCATCAATCTGGACTTTGCCGACGTGACGGCCATTATGAAGAACGCAGGTATGGCTCACATGGGCGTGGGCCGGGCTGCCGGCAAGGGCAAGGCCGAGGAAGCCGCCCGTATGGCCATTTCCAGCCCCCTGCTGGAGACTTCTATCGAGGGGGCCAAGGGCGTCCTCATCAACGTCACCGGCTCTATGGACATCGGTCTGGAGGAAGTGGAGCAGGCCGCCTCTCTGGTGCAGCAGGCCGTCCATCCCGACGCCCTCACCATCTTCGGTGCCACCTTCGACGAAACTATGGACGACGAGATCCGTGTCACCGTTATCGCCACCGGCTTTGACAAGAACCCAGCTGACGAGCTGCCTAAGATCGGCACATTTGCAAAGCCTCCCGTTCAGTTGGAGGGTCAGGAGAAGGATGAGCAGCCCAAGGCACCCTTTGCACCCATTGAGCCCATTGCTCCGGCAGAGGAAAAGCCCGCAGAGCCGGAGGCAGATCCCTTCGATGACATTTTCAAAATTTTCAATCGCCGGGATTGAGTGGAATTTTTAAATTGAAGCTTCTACCAGCAGACGCAGGAATTTCCTGCGTCTGCTTTTTTGCGCTTATGCTTAAAGCATCATCGTGATCCGGCTGGCGCTGCTGCCGCTTTTTGTCGGGAGTTGCCGCGCCTGCAGCGGACAAGATAACCGTGTCCGCAGAAAATGCGGCACAAATCTGCGGCGGCACGACAGAATTTCAATACAAATAGGAATATAGGACGAAAAATTAACGATTTGTTTTGAAAAAATGCCGTACCGGCCGCGAAAGGAGTGATGGACTTGCATGGAACCATACAAAAAGGACTGCGTTACGGCGCGGCGCTGGTACTGGCCATGGCGCTGTGCGCCACCGCCGCCCTGGCCGCCGGAACGGAGGGGAAACGGCTGGTGCCGGTGGGACACACCGTAGGGGTGAAGCTGTTTGCCCGGGGCGTGGTGGTGGTAAAGCTGCCGGAGGGCGGTACTCCGGCCCGGACCTGCGGCCTGAAAACCGGCGACGTGATCGTGGAGTGCGGCGGCGAGGCCGTGACCTCCACGGAGCAGTTCCAATCCCTGCTGCAAAAAAACGGAACGGACGCCACGGCACTGGAGATCAAGCGGCAGGGCAGCCCTTTGACCCTCTCTGTGGAGCCGGAACGGAATGAACAGGGCATCTGCTGCATCGGCGCGTGGATCCGGGACAGCATGGCGGGCATCGGCACCGTGACCTATTACGATCCCGCGACCGGCGCTTTCGGCGCGCTGGGACACGGGATCACCGACGGCGATACCATGGCTCTGATGCCCTTCGGCAGCGGCTCCATCCTGCCCTCCACCGTGAAGGCGGTGAAGAAGGGGAGCAGCGGCAGTGCCGGGGAGCTGCGGGGCAATTTTGACCTGTCCGGCGACCTTGGCCCTCTGCGCGCCAATACCGACTGCGGCATTTTCGGCACGTTTCCGGCGGACTGCACCCTTGCAGCGGGCGAGGCTCTGCCGGTGGGCGATGCCGTGGAGGGACCGGCAACGATCCGGGCCAATGTGTCCGGGGACGAGGTGCGGGAGTATGCCGTTGAAATTTTGAAACGGCTCCCAAACGCCTCTGACGGCCGGGAAATGGTGATCTCCGTCACGGACCCGGACCTGATCGCCGCCACCGGCGGGATCGTGCAAGGCATGAGCGGCAGTCCCATTCTTCAAAACGGAAAGCTGGTGGGAGCCGTGACCCATGTGCTGCTTTCCGACGCAACAAAAGGATATGGAATTTCCATGGAAACTATGCTGAACGCAGGCGAAAACGTGTAGAAAAACAAAATGACGAGGCGGGGAGAAATCGTTTCTCCCCGCCCTGTTCCTTTTTGGCATGGAGGCTCCCACAAACCAGAGGTCAAGCGTCCCGCTCAAAGACAAGATCCAAGTCCGTTATCTTTCCGTAATTGTTGATATTTGTGGGGATGTACCCGACATAACGATAGCCCCTTGCGGCGTATTCGTCGATAATGGCCCGGTGCGCCTCCGATCCTGCGCCCACAAATTTCCCAATGTGAATGTTGACGTACTCGTATGCTTTCACTGTTCACTCCTCCTTTGGTACGCATATCCGCACAGGCGGGTTTTCTCTAAAAGGTTTCTGTTTCCGCACGATTCACTGTGTCAGAGAGTTGTTTCGAGCGGAAATGTGCTGACTTATCCGCCGATGGAGCGACTTAAAAACGGGACAGCTTATCGTTCAGCTTCGTGTAGATCCGCTCCTGGAACCACGGCTCGCTGGAGGCGGCCACAGCGTCCGCCGGAGAGAACCAGCCCACCCGGCTGTTCTCGTCGGGCTTGGGACGGATGGCGGCGGAGGGGTCCGCCTCTAAGAGGTAGGTGACGTTGAGATGGAGGTGGGAGGAAACGTACCGGCCGTGCTTTTCGTGGCCGTCCACCGTCAGGATTTCCAGAGAATACAAGTCCTCGGACACGGGGCGGACCTCCGTGAGACCGCTTTCCTCCCGGACCTCCCGCAGCGCCACGGCCAGCAGATCCCGGTCTCCGTCGGCGTGGCCGCCCAGCCAAGCCCAGGAGTCATAGAGCCTGTGATAGGCCATCAGGACCTGCTTCCGGTCCGGGCTGACCACCCAGGCGGAAGCGGTAAAATGGGCGGCGGTATTGGCTCTGGTGTACAGATCCTCGTGGCTGTCAAGACGGCGGAGCAGTTCTTCCCGGTCCCGTTCCTCCTGCTCGTTCCACGGGCGGTAGGCGATGAGCTGTTGACGCAGAAGCTCCATAATGATCCCTCCGAAAAAAGCGTACAGCGGGAGAGTATCCGCTGTCGGATACGGTAGTTGCAGTCGACGAAAATATTTTTATATCCGGAAAAAGCGACAAAATATTTCTTGGGCTTATCATACCATATTTTGTGGAAGAAGAAAAGAACCACCACAAAAAAAGAAGACAGGCTGGACAGATTTCACCATATTCTGTGAAAAACAAGAACAAAAGAACGCGGAAAGTGCTGGAAAATAGGCTGTCTCGTGAAAAATGTCGAACGATTGTTGGAAAATTTAGCTGTGATTCATTGAAAAAGTTAGGAGAACGTGCTATTTTAAATAAAACGCGACTTGAAACCGTTAAAACCGTCGCAAATTTGGGAAAAAGGGAGTGCATTATGGATCAACGTAAGACGGTATTGCTGGCAGACGCCGGCGAGGAATTTCGCACGCTGCTGTGGGAAGAAATGGAAAAGACAGGCGAGTTTTCTGTGGAGATCGCGCGGGATGGAAATGAGATTCTGAAGCGGGTAAAGGAACGAATGCCGGACCTTCTGGTTATGGATGTGATGCTGCCGGGCATGGACGGCATCAGCGTGCTGCGGCAACTGCAGAAGCAGGGAGACGCCCCTATGACCATTCTGGTCTCCGGCTTTGTCTCCGACCGGATGCTGGCGGAAGCCTCAGAACTGGGGGCGGCGTATTTTCTGCCAAAGCCTTTTGAAACGGCCGCACTGCTGGATAAGATGCGGGGCTTGTTTCTCAAAGCGCCCCAGGAGAGCTTACCCAGTCTGAAAACCATGGTGACTTCCGTGATCCATGAGATCGGCGTCCCTGCTCACATCAAGGGCTATCAGTATCTGCGGGAGGCCATCATGATCACGGTGCGGGATATGGATGTCATCAACGCGGTGACGAAGGTTCTCTATCCTGAAGTGGCCAAGCGGTTCGCCACAACGCCTTCCCGGGTGGAGCGGGCCATCCGCCACGCCATCGAGGTAGCCTGGGACCGGGGCGATTTGGAGACCTTGCAAAAATATTTCGGATATACAGTTAGTGTTTCCAAAGGTAAACCTACCAATTCGGAGTTCATCGCCATGATTGCGGACCGGCTGACACTGGAGCAGAAAAACGGAAAAGCCTGGCAGGATTGACGTCTCCGGTTCCGATGTTTGCAGAAAATTGGAAATCGGGCTTGGCAGAGAGAAAAAATTGTGTTATTCTGTTTTCCAAACGAATAAGGAAAGAAGGAAACACAATATGACATATACATTCCAGCCCCGGGGCGTCTGCTCCCGGGCCATGACGGTAGAGGTGGACGATCAGGGCGTGATCCGTGATCTCCAGGTGGTAGGCGGCTGCAACGGCAACCTCCAAGGTATTTCTGCGCTGGTGAAGGGCATGAAGGCAGAGGAGGCCATTGCCCGTCTGAAGGGCATCAACTGCGGCGGCAGAGGTACCTCCTGCCCCGACCAGTTTGCCCGCGGACTGGAAGCGGCCATGGCGCAGAAGTAAGCACCCATTTGTGACCGCATAGGAACCGGAACGGCTTTTGCCGTTCCGGTTTTTCTTTATTGCTGACGAGGGGAAGCACCTGCCGTCCACAGTCCGCATAGAATGGGCCAGCGAAACAGAATCGCGGACCGAACGCAACAGGGGATGATGAACGATGGCTTATTCCGACCGGGAGCTGCTGGCGCGGCTGATCCAATGCGAGGCGGGCGGGGAAGGGGATACGGGAATGAAGGCGGTGGCCGGCGTGGTGATGAACCGGGTCCACGCCCGGGGCGGGGAATACGCCCGGGTGGGCCGGGGCAGCATCCGCAACATCATTTTCCAGCCCTACCAGTTCGTGTGCGCCTCCGAAACGGAACGGGGCACCTACAACCCCCAGAATATTTTCAATATGCGGCCGGAGCAGATCCACTTCGACATTGCCGACTGGGCCATCGCGGGGAACCGCATTCCCGATGTGGCAGAGTCTCTGTGGTTTTACAATCCCTTCGGCCCTCAGTGCCGGAGCAGGTTCCCCTCCGAGGTGGGCTACTGGCAGACCCGCATTGGAGATCATTGCTTTTATAATCCAACGGATGCCTATTATAGAACTTGAGAGGTGTTTTTATGCAGCGTTTCAATACTTACCAGACAGCGCCGGTCCCGTCCGGCGGGAGCGACTGGCAGGCGGAGATCAATGGCGGCGGACAAACGGAGGCAAGGAGCGTCGGTGATGCGCGCTCCTGGCAGTCACCGGAGGGATCGGAGTACGTCACCCTGCCCGGTGGACAGATGATGCCCATGGGCAATATGCCGGGGATGCGGACAGATCTGCCAGAGAACGTGATCCAGAACCCCCTCAGCGTGGAGGAGGCCCACAACGGCTCCATCAAGGCCATGCTGGCCAGAAATGAGGGAAACTATGTAGTGGCTACGTTTCTGGTGGGGACGCAGGGAACGGTTTCCTGGGAGGGAATCCTCTATGATGTGGGCAACGACTTCATCACCATTTACCAGCCGGGGCGGGAGCGGTATATCGTGACGGATATTTACGCCTTGAAGTATATCGAATTTTACGATACCCGCCGCCGAGAGCAGTGCGAGGCTATGCTGAAGCAGAACGGCCTTTGGAACCAGAGGTAAAAGTTTACAGAAGGGGATTGCGGAGAAAAAAGCACTGTGATACAATCAAATACTGTCGATAAAGTGGTAAATTCTCCGCGACGGAAAGGAAGAGTGTGCGCGGGAAACCCAAGAAGGGTGTCCTGCGCCATTGAAATCCTAAGTTTTCAGAACTTTTATAAAGTTCTGAAAACTTGCTCAGCGGGGCGAAAAGACTTTTTCGACACGCTGACAATCAGCACGATCAACAAATGAGGAGGAATCCCAATGGATTTTGAAAAGCTGTCCGCAGAGAGGTACTCTCTCCGGAAATTTGATACCCGCCCTGTGGAGCAGGAGAAGCTGGATCTGATCCTGGAGGCAGGCCGCAACGCTCCCACCGCCCACAACAAGCAGCCCCAGCGGATCTTCGTGTTCCGCAGCCCTGAGGCTCTGGAAAAGGCAGACGCCTGCATGGACTGCCACTTTCACGCCCCTGTGGTCATTGGCGTGGGGTATGACCCCAAGGAGTCCTGGCACCGGGAGCATGACGGCAAGGACCATGGCGAGATCGACGCCTCCATCGCTGTGACCCAGATGATGCTGCAGGCGGCGGATCTGGGCCTTGGCACTACCTATGTGGGTATGTTCCGGCCGGTGGACCTGGTCAAGACCTTCCCGGAGATGGAGGGTCTGGAGATGATCGCCATGCTGCCTCTGGGGTATCCCGCGGAGGGCGCCCATCCCGCCAAGCTCCACGGACTGCGCAAGCCCATGGAGGAACTGGTGAAGTACCTGTAACCCCTAAGAAAACACCGAGGCTTTCAAGAAAGCCTCGGTGTTGAGTCTGTCAATAAAGTAGCAGATTCTCCGCAACGGAAAGGAAGGGTGTGCGC
>ERZ840096.1737-NODE-1737-length-21075-cov-7.889724_pt1 | contig 21075 bp, 17 predicted proteins | sample MGYA00519878_ERZ840096 | MGnify/ENA primary metagenome ERZ840096 (study PRJEB31850, sample SAMEA3708865) | human gut metagenome | biome: human gut; feature: human-associated habitat; material: faeces | place: China | collected 2014 ...
GGCGCTCCTTTATCCCGTTCTACTACGGCGGCGCGCTCAACCAGACGAGCGTTATGTGGTCGCTCGCGTGGGGTCTTGTGATGCTGCGCGTCGCGGAAAGCAAAAAGATCACGTCCGGCGCAGTGCGGGTGCTGCTCATTCTGCTTATCTGCCTTGTGAGCTTTCCGAGCGACTGGAGCTGCATTGCCTCGCTCTGCGTCATGGCGTTCGGCACGAACCGCGGCGATCTCAAAAAACAGAGCTTCTGGCTTCTTTTCTATGTCGCGCTCTATGCGGTCGTATATTTCTTTGCCATCGACCGCGTGTACGGCATTTTGCAGATGGGCGTTGCGCTCTCGCTGCCGGTTTTGCGGCTCTATAACGGGCAGCGCGGCAAAAATCCCGCCGTGAACCGGTTTATGAAATGGTTCTTCTATCTCTATTACCCCGCGCATCTGCTCCTTATCGGTCTGCTGATCCACGTCTGATCGGGGGACTATAAAAAAGAGAGTTTGGGAGGTATTTACGATGGATATAAACGCGCTTTACCGGCTGTGGCTGGAAAAGGCTGCCGGACACCCGGCGCTCCGCGAGGAGCTGGAAGCCATCCGCGGCGACGATGCCGCCATCGAGGACCGGTTTTACCGTGAGCTGGAATTCGGCACCGGCGGACTGCGCGGCGTGCTCGGCGCAGGCACGAACCGCATGAACGTTTTCACCGTCGGCAAGGCCACGCAGGGCTATGCCAATTATCTCAAGGCGCATTTTGCCGCCCCCTCCGTCGCCATCGCTTATGACAGCCGCATCAACTCCCGGCTCTTTGCCGAGACCACGGCGGGTGTTTTTGCCGCAAACGGCATTCGCGTGCACATTTATCCCCGCCTGATGCCGACACCCTCGCTCTCTTTCGCGGTGCGCGATCTTCGCTCTTGCGGCGGCGTTGTCATCACGGCAAGCCACAACCCCGCCAAATATAACGGCTACAAGGTCTACGGCGCGGACGGCTGCCAGATCACAACGGAGGCCGCCGCAGCCATTCAGCAGGAGATCGACCGTATTGATCCCTTCGCGGATGTCCATACTCTCGATTTTGCCAAAGGGCTCGCTTCCGGCGTCATTGCCTATATCGGCGAGGACACCGTGGAGCGGTATCTCGCCGCGGTATCGACAGCGTCGCTCCTGCCGGAGGACGTTTCGCGCAGCGCCTCCATCGTATACACGCCGCTCAACGGGACAGGCATTTCCTGCGTGCCGCGCTGCCTTCGCGCCCACGGCTTTACAAACATCTCCATCCCGCCGGAGCAGGCGGAGCCGGACGGAACTTTCCCGACGTGCCCCTACCCCAACCCGGAGATCCGCGAGGCGCTCTCCGTCGGGCTGCGTCTGGCGGAGGAAACGGGCAGCGAGCTGCTGCTCGCCACGGACCCGGACTGCGACCGCGTCGGCGCGGCGGTGAAGACTGCCGCGGGCTGCCGGCTCATCACCGGCAACGAAATGGGCGTGCTGCTGCTCGACTTTGTCTGCCGGATGCGCCAGGCAAACGGCACGATGCCGGAGCGCCCCGTGGCGGTAAAAACCATCGTGACGACGCCAATGGCAGAGAAGATCGCCGCGCATTACGGCGTGGAGCTGCGGAACGTGCTGACCGGGTTCAAATTCATCGGCGAGCAGATCGGGCTTCTTGAAAAAGACGGCGAGGCCGATCGCTATATTTTCGGCTTTGAGGAGAGCTACGGCTATCTGAGCGGCAGCTTTGTGCGCGATAAGGACGCGGTGAATGCCTCGCTTCTCATCTGCGAGATGTTCGTCTGGTACAAATCGCAGGGCAAAACGCTCGCGGACGCGCTCGAAGCGCTGTACGCGCAATACGGCTTTTTTGAGGCGAAGCTCCTGTCCTTCACGTTTGAGGGCTCGGCAGGCTTCGCGCATATGACGGAGCTGCTTGATTCTCTCCGTGTTTCTCCGCCGGAAGAGCTGGCGGGTGAAGCCGTGCGGCAGGTCATCGACTACGACCGGGACGAAACAGGGCTTCCGCGCTCCAATGTGCTGCGCTTTATATTCGGTGGCGGCGAAGTCGTTGTGCGTCCCTCCGGCACGGAGCCGAAGCTCAAGATCTATCTCACCGCCGCCCGGGAAAGCCGGGAGAAAAGCCGAGCCATGTTAAATTTGCTTGAGTGGCAGCTTACCGATTGGGCAAAATAAAAGGAGTGTCTATGGCAACATCCAAAGAGTACATAGAATTTGTCTGCGAACAGCTTGACGGGATCGAGAACGTCACCTATAAGAAAATGTTCGGCGAATATATGGTGTACGTAAACGCCAAACCGATCCTTCTCGTGTGCGACAATACCGTCATGGTGAAAAAAGCGCCGGAGCTCGCCTCTCTTATGGAAGGCGCGCCCGACGGCATTCCCTATGAGGGCGCCAAGGTGCATTATATTCTCGACATCGAAAACCGGGAACTCGTCCGCAGCGTGATTGCAGTTCTGGAGCCGATCACGCCGCTGCCGAAAAAACGCGCCAAAAAGAAAGCCGAATAATTGCAGAAATCGCCCCGCGGCCGACGAGCCGCGGGGCGATCTTCGTTTAACAAGGATTTTACAAAAAAACCGTAGCGCATTTAACATTCGTTCTGCTACGCTGATTTTGTAAATCAAAGATCAGGAAAAGGATAATTTATGGACATTTTTGACACGCTTACGATGCTCGGCGGCCTGGCGCTGTTCCTCTTCGGCATGAGTCTGATGGGGCAGGCGCTCGAACGGCGCGCCGGCGGAAAGCTCCGCTCCCTGCTCGACAGAATGACCGGAAAGCCCATCGCCGGTTTTCTCACCGGTCTCGGCGTGACCGCCGTGATCCAGAGCTCTTCCGCAACGACCGTTATGGTCGTCGGCTTTGTAAACTCCGGACTGATGACGCTGCGCCAGTCGATCAGCGTCATTATGGGCGCAAACGTCGGCACGACCGTGACGGCGTGGCTTTTGAGTCTCGGCGACATTGACGGCACGAGCGTGCTCGTCCGCCTCCTCAAGCCGACCTCCTTTACCCCGATCCTCGCCGTGATCGGCATCGTCCTTTATCTTTTCTGCAAAAGCAGCCGCAAAAAGGATTCCGGCGTCATCCTGCTCGGCTTCGCCACACTGATGTTCGGCATGGAGACGATGAGCGGCGCGGTATCGGGGCTGCGCAATGACCCGGTGTTCGTTAATCTCTTCCTTGCGTTCAAAAACCCGCTGCTCGGCGTGGTGGCCGGTGCGGTGCTCACGGGCATCATCCAGTCAAGCTCGGCTTCGGTCGGCATTTTGCAGGCGCTCTCCGCCACCGGCGCGGTGAGCTACGCCGCAGCGATCCCCATCATCATGGGCCAGAACATCGGCACGACCGTGACGGCGCTCCTCTCCTCCATCGGCACGAACAAAAACGCGCGCCGCGCCGCCGTGGTGCATCTGATGTTCAACGTCATCGGCGTCGTCGTCCTGCTTTCGGTGTTTACGGCAGTGCGCGCAGCGCTCGCCCCGGCGCTGCTCGACGAGGCCGCGACCCGCTCCGGCATCGCCATTGCCCATTCGGCCTTCAACCTTCTCTGCACCGCCATGCTCCTGCCCGCCGGGGGTCTGCTTGAAAAGCTCGCCATCCGGATCGTGCCGGACAGCGGCGAGAAGGAACAGCGCGTGGAGCTGGACGAGCGCCTGCTCGCAACACCGGTGCTGGCGCTCTCCCGGAGCCGCGCCGTTGCCGCAGACATGGCCGAGCATGCCGTGCGCGCACTGAAGGATTCCCTCACCGCGATCGACAGCTGCTCCCCCGCTCTCGCCGAGAGGATCCGGCAGGATGAGGAGCTGTGCGACCATTACGAGGACATTCTCAGCACCTATCTCGTAAAGCTCAGCGCCGAGCAGATGGGCACCGCGGAAAGCGAAGAGGCCGCCGCGCTTTTGAAATCCATCGGCGATTTTGAGCGCATCTCCGACCACGCCGTCAACACGCTCGAATCCGCCGAGGAGCTGCGCGGCAAGAATCTCACATTCTCTCCGAGCGCCGTCGCCGAATTTTCGGTGCTCTCCGGGGCGGTCAGCGAAATTCTCGATCTTTCCCTTGCGTGCTTCGAGAAGAACGACAGCGCCATCGCCGCCGAGGTCGAGCCGCTCGAGCAGGTCATCGATCAGCTCAAGGAATCGATGCGCACGCGCCACATCCGGCGTCTGCAGCAGGGCGGGTGCAGCATTGAGCTCGGCTTCATTCTCTCCGATCTTCTCACCGGTCTCGAGCGCACGTCCGACCACTGCTCCAATATTGCCGGGTGCGTCATCGACACGGCGCAGCACAATCTCAACCTTCACGAGTCGCTGCGCGCCACGCGTCTCGAGAGCTCCGACTTCATCCGCGAATTTAACCGCTACGCCCGCAAATACGCGCTTCCCGCGTCCGCGGCGGCCACAGACTGACTTTGTACTTTCTCTTGCTCCGGCAGCGTCGTTTTGTCCTTGTGACGACGGCGCTGCTTCTTTTTCGCGGATATTCGACGGGTTTCCCTTGCATTTATTCCTACCTTAATGGTATACTTATAATTAATATGTTTCCGAAGGAAGTGGTTCCCATCGCTATCACAAGTGCCAGTCTGCCCGCCAAACGGCGGATCCTCACCGTATGCGTAAAGCTGTTTCTGGAAAAGGGCTACAAGAGAACGACCGTCGCCGAAATCGTGCAGAAGGCGGATGTTTCCAACAGCACGTTCCAGAATATTTTCCGCGCCAAGGACGGCGTGCTCACCGAGCTCGTCGAGTTCATGTTCGACAACCAGTTCGGCATGGCCCGGCGCATTACCGACGCGGACCTTCCGCCGGTATTCGTCTATGCCGTGGAGACCGCCATCCAGCTCACGCTCACGGAGCTCAACGAGAACCTGCGTGAGATCTACATCGAAGCCTACACGCAGAACGAAGCCTCGGAGTACATCTTCCGCCAGACGGCGAAGGAGCTGCACGCCATTTTCGGCTCCTACCATCCCGAAATGACCGAGCGCGATTTTTATATCATGGAGCTCGGCTCGGCAGGCATCATGCGCGGGTACATGGCGCATCCCTGCTCGGAGGACTTCCCGCTTGAGGAAAAGCTCGACGCCTTCTTCCGGCTGAGTCTGGGCGGCTACGGCGTCCCGGCGGAGGAGATCGAGCGTGTCGTGCAGAAGATCCGCTCGCTCGACATCCGCGCCATTGCGCAGGGCGTCATGCAGCAGCTCTTCCACGCGCTGGAAATGCGCTACGCCTTTACTCTCGGCACATCCGAGACCGGCAATTAAGGTTCATAGGATACTATAATGCCGCCGGCATATCGCGATTTGCGATACGCCGGCGGTTTGTTACCAGCGGATATTCAGCTCCTGCTTGGCCGATTCGAGCCAGAGCGCCGAGGAGCGTCCGTCCGCGTCGAGACTGACTCCGACGGAGCATCCGCCGAGCCACGTTCCGTCGGAGCGCTTTATATACTCCGCGTAGCCGTAATTTGCCGTGTCATCGGAAACAAGACCAACGAGCCAGACGTGCGTATTGCCGTCCGTGTCCGTGTAGTCATAGCGGAACGCCTTCGTCTGCGAGAGCTCGCCGGTGATGTCGATCGACTCGTTATTGACGATGAAGATCATCCTGCCGCCGCGCTGCACGACCGGCGGCGTCAGATTTTCCGTGTGGAGACGCACCTCGTTGTAGCTTTCGCCGTTTTCGTCAATGCCGGTCGTGACCTCCATGTTATTCCCCCAGCCGAAAACATGGCCGAGGATCAGTCCGCCGCGGGCATACGCTGTCACGGCAAGGCCGAGCGCCAACACCGTGCAAGCGCAGACGAGCACGAGCCGCCGTCTCGGGCGGAAGGTTTTCCGCTCCGCCCCTTTTTCCGCCGTCAGCGAAACGGTATCCGGCGCGTGCAGCGCGCCGAACGCCTGTTTATAAAGTTCTCCGTTATTCATCCGTCCAAACCTCCTGTAACGCTTCTTTCAGCAGTCTGCGCCCCCGGGAAAGGCGCACCTTTACGTTTGCTTCCGTAATGCGCAGTATCCCGGCGATCTCCCGCACCGAGTAATCCTCATAGTAAAAGAGATGGATCACAATCCGGTACTTTTCCGGCAGCTTCATGACCTTTTCAAACAGGTCGCCCGCCTCCGGCGACGGAAAGGCGAGCGTTTCCGCATAATCCTCCAGCGGTACGCCCCTGCGCCGCCAGAAGGACATCGTCACATTTTTCGCCTTGTTGATCGCCACACGGAGCAGCCATGCGCGGATATGCTGCTCGTCGGCAAACTGCGTGTTTGTCGTGTGGTAACGGATAAACGTATCCTGAACAACGTCCTCCGCATCCGCAGCGTTCGCGCAGACATTGAACGCCGCGGAAAAAAGACGGTTCTTATACTTTTCCACGACCACGCTTGTCTCTGTTTTCATGCATGATTCCTCTTTCTGAAAGGCCCTTCATCAATAAAACAATCGAAGCATGCCAAAGGTTACAAACGGATTATACAGCAAATGCCCCGAAGAGGATTCTTCGGGGCATTTAGTTTACATAATTATTCTTCAGCCTTTGAGTCCGCCGGCCTGCAATCCGGAGACGAAGTATTTCTGGCAGAGGATGAACACAATGAGCACCGGCACAAGGCTCGCCACGGACATGGCGAACACATAGCCCCACTGTGTGAACTGGTGCTGGCCGAAAAAGCCGGAGATGGCAATGGGAAGCGTGCGCTTGGCATTATCGTTGATGACGGTCATGGCCCAGGTAAATTCCTCCCACGCGGTGAGGAAGTTGAAGATGCTCACCGACGCGATGGCAGGGCTGGCGAGCGGCAGTATGATGCGGAAGAACACCGTGAACACGCTCCCGCCGTCGGCATACGCCGCCTCGTCAAACTCCCGCGGGATGCTCTCGATGTAGCTTTTGATCATAAACGTGGAAAACGGGATGACCCACGCGACATAGAACGGGATGAGCCCCGCGAGGCTGTTCGTGATGCCGAAAAACGACGCGAGCTGAAACTGCGGGATGATGAGCGTCGTGCCGGGGATGATCATCATGCCGATGACGAGCGCGAAAAGGAGCTTTTTTCCCGGAAACTCAAACCGCGCAAGACAGTACGCGAGCGCCGAGGCGATGATCGCCGCAAGGACGATCGTAATGACTGCCACGACGACGCTGTTGATGAAATTGAGATAGAATTTCTCCTGCGCGAAGATGTACCGGTAGTTTTCCAGCGTGATCTCGCTGAGCTTCGGGAAAAAGTGCGGCGGGAACTCATAGAGCGCGCCGTTCGGCCGGAGCGACGTGGAGAGCATGTAGATCATCGGCATGACCGACACCGCGCCGCCCAGAAGAAGGAGGATATACCGGAGTACAAGACTCCAGCGGTTTTTTCTGCTTTTCATGTCTCTCCCCTCCTTCAGTTATTTTGGCGCTTCATGGCGCGGAACTGCAAAAACGCCAGAATCATCAGCGTGACAGCCACGATGAAGCTCAGCGCCGCGGCGTAGCCGAATTCGCCGGTGCTGAACGCCTTATAGTACATCCACGTGAGCACCGTGTCCGTCTGGTGCATGGGCTTGCCGTCGGTGATCATTTTGATGGACGTGAACACGTTGAAGCCGCCGATCGTGAGCATGACGAGCGCGAAGAGGATCGTCGGGCGGATGCTCGGGAGCGTGATGTACCAGAACTTTTTCCATCCGGTGCAGCCGTCCACGTCCGCCGCTTCGTAAAGCTCCGCCGGCACGGACTGGAGCGCCGCGAGAAACACCACAAGGTTCCAGCCCACGCCCTTCCAAATGCCGAGCAGCATGGCGACCGTGAGCCCGCCCCAGCGGGTATTCAGCCACGGGACATAATCCTTCGTCAGGTGCAGCACGTTGCAGAGGAAATAGTTGAGCATGCCCTCGGTGTTGAATATGTACCGGAATACGAGCGAAACAATGACCCACGATGTGATGACCGGGATATAGTAGATGACCCGGAACGTCACCTGAAAGCGCGGGATGGAGTGGATGAGCACCGCCGCGAGAAGGCCGAGCGCCATCTGCCCCGGCACGGTGACGAGCGTATAGATGAGCGTATTTTCAAAGGCGATGAAAAACGTCTCATCGCTCAGTACCGCCTTATAGTTCTCAAACCCGGCAAAGCTCTTTTGAAATACCGACCCGAGATCCCAGCGCAGAAAGCTCATAACGAAGAGCTTTACGATCGGATAGACCGTAAAGAGCGCGAAAACGATGATCCCCGGCACGAGCAGCGCCGCGAACTGGGCTTTATTTCTGCCGGAACGCAGCATCATGGCCATCCCTCCCCTGCGGAATACGGTCGCCCCGCCGCCAGACGCGGCGGGGCATGATAAAACTGTTGCGGAATACGAAGGATTATGCTAAATTTAGGCAAGCAGGCCGTCGATCGTGACCGCCAGCGCGTCGAGCGTTTCCTTCACATCCGCGCCGTTGACGAGGATCTTCGTCATGGCGGTCGTGAGCTCGTTGTCGATCTCGGACCACGAAGCGACCGCGGGGCGGGCCTTCGCCGTGGTGATGGCCTCAAGGAACGGAGCGAAGGAAGCATTCTTCACGGTTTCGCTCTCGAGCGCCGTCTTGTTCACGGGGATCTGGCCGCACTTGGCCATCTCTTCCTCGGCAAACGGGCTCGTCATAAACTGCATGAACTTCCACGCGGCGTCCTTGTGGGAGCCGTTAAACATTGCGATATCCTCGCCGCCGAGCACGGAGATCGATCCGGCTTCCCCGGCGGGCAGCTGGCAGTTGCCGTAAGCCATGTCGGGATAGGCGCCCGCAAGCTCCGCGGTCTTCCACGGGCCTTCGAGAAGGAAGATATACCGGCCGGTGCCGAAGCCGTCGGTCATCGGGATATCACCGCTGTTGTAGCCGGAAAGCTCGCCGTTCTTCGCCATATCCGCGAGCATCTGCACGGCAGCAATCGTCTTTTCGCTGTTGATGTAGCCGCTGGCCTTGGTATTGTCCTCGTTCGTGATCTCGCCGCCGTTCGACCAGATGTACGGCAGGACGTTCCAACCGGCGAGCGCGGGCTCATTGAGACCCCAAACCGTCTGTCCGGCGCTGTTCTTCCCGGAGACTGCCGCGACGGCTTTCACAAATTCGTCCATCGTCGCGGGAACGGCGACGCCAGCCTCTTCGAGAGCCTTTTCGTTATAGAAGAGGATCTTCGTATTGGTGTTGAGCGCCATTGCGTAGTAGTGTCCGGAGACGAAGCCGGTGCTCATGGCGCTCTCCAGCAGATCGGCGGTGACGGAATCAAAATCGGCCATTTCCTCGTCGAGCGCGGTGAGAATGCCCATCTTCTGGAATTCGGGCACCCACGCGATATCCAGACGCGCCACATCCGGCAGCGTGTTGGACTGCGCGCTGATGAGGATCTTATCATGGAGGTCCGCCCACTCGTGCGAGACGGCGTTGACCTTGATCCCGGGATTCTCTTCCTCAAATTGGGGGATGAGAACATTCATAAGAGTTTCGTTCTCCGCCGACTGGGCGCTGTAGTGATGCCAGAAGTTGATCGTAACGGGTTCGGTTTCTGCGCTGCCTGCCGCCGGTTTTCCGGTGGTCTCCGCCGGCGGAACGGGGCTGGTGCTCGGCGCTTCGTTCGATCCGCACGCAGTGAATGCCGCTAACATCATTGCTGCGAGAAGGAGAAGCGCCAGCATTTTCATGGTAGACTTCTTCATTTTCGTCCCTTCGCTTTCTTCTGATATATTTCCGCGGAGCACGGCGCAAGATCAACGGTGATCCCGCCGCTTTCCGAGGATACAGGTTTTCTGCCGCTGATGCGGGGCGTCCACGTCCCCTCGGCGGCGATTTTCGTTTTCACCGGCTCGCTCCCGGCGTTGAGGACGACAAGGCTTTCGTCCTCGCCGCACGTCCGGCGAAAGGCGTACACGTTGGAGGCATCGTCGCAAAGGCACGTGCGGAAGTCCCCGCGGAGGAGGGACGGCGACTCCCGCCGTATGCCGATGAGTTTCCTGTAAAGGGCGAGAAGCTCTTTATCCTGCTTCTCCTCGTCCCACTCCATGGCGAGACGGCAGTCCGGGTCGTTGCCGCCGGAGAGCCCGACCTCGTCGCCGTAGAACACCGCGGGGCAGCCGGGGAACGTCATCTGCAGCGCAGCGGCAAGCGCGTGCCGCCGCTTGTCGCGGCAGAGCCAGCGGAAGCGCTCGGTATCGTGGCTGTCGAGCGGGTTATAGAGCCGCAGCGCCGTTTCCCACGGATAGAGCGAGAGCATCCGGTTGAGCCGGTGATCGAGCTCCGCGGGCGATATCCGATCCTTTGCGAGCCAGTCCGCGGCGGCGTCCCGGAAAAGGTAGTTCATCGCGCTGTCGAGCCGGTCGGGGGCGAGCAGCCGGTGCGCGTCCGCCCACGTTTCGCCGAGCAGGAGCGCTTCCGGGTTTTCCTTTTTGATCGCGTCGGAGAAATGCTCCCAGAACTGCGTGGGCGCTTCGTCCGCCACATCCAGCCGCCAGCCGTCGATGTGAAAGTTGCGTATCCAGTACTTGCCGACCGTGATGAAATAATCTCTCGCTCCGGCGTCCGCCAGATTGATTTTCGGCATCCATTTGTAGTGGCCGACGCAGTCGTAATTTTCCAGCTTTTCGTTCACCGGGAAGCTCTGCGGGAAAAACCAGGAGGCATAGCCGGAGCTTTCGCCGTTTCGCACCACATCCTGAAACGGCGGCCAGTAGTACCCGCAGTGGTTGAATACGCCGTCGAGCAGCACCCGCAGCCCGAGTTTGTGGGCGTTGCGGACAAGCTCCGCGAGATCGTCCTTCGTGCCGAAGGCGGGGTCGATGTCGAAATAATCCTCGGTGTCGTACTTGTGGTTGGACGGCGCTTTGAATATGGGCGTGAGATACAGGCACGTTGCGCCAAGATCGCGGATGTACCCGAGCTTTTCGATGATACCGCGAAGATCGCCGCCCTGGAAATTTTCCCGCGTCGGCGGCGCGCCCCAGCGCTCCGCGCCGGGCGGATCGTTTGACGCCTCGCCGTTTCGGAAGCGTTCGGGGAAGATCTGGTAATACACCTGTTCCGATGCCCAGTCCGGCGCGCGGTACGCATCCGTCGGGTTCGGCCAGAGGAATTCAAAAAAGTTTTCCCCGTCGTCCGGCGCCGAAAAGCCGTTTTTGCCGAGCCGGACGGTCTCGCCGCCGCTTCGGAAGAGCAGGGCATAGCGCGTGTAGGCGGAGATGCCGTCCGTTTGGATAACCGCCCGGTAATGATCGAGATACGCATCGCGCAGCTCCCGCTTCACGGGTATGCGGCAGCTCGACCGCTCCGTTTCATACCGCGGCCACCAGACGAGCGTGACGCTATCCATGTCACCCCGCGCGGCGCTCAGCGAGACGGTCAGCTCGTTTCTGCCGCGGGGGTATATGTGGTCTTCGGTGTTGCGAAATCGGATCGCCGCAAGATTCAACGGCAGCGCCTCCCCTCTTTATTTTTTCATGGTGGAGCCGCGCTCGATCACCTTCGTCGTGATCTGCGACCGGCTCGCGCCGAAATCGGGCTTTTCCATCTGCCGGAACAGCGTTTCGGCGGCGATCCGCCCGAGTTCAAACGTATCGACATCCACCGCGGAGATCGGAAGCTCCGCCAATTCCGTGACCTCGGTATTGTCAAAGCACAATATGCCGAGCCCTTCGGGAACGCGGATGCCGAGCTCTCTCGCGCCGCGCAGCGCGGCGAGCGCCATTTTATCGTCGCAGCAGATCACGGCATCGGGCGCAGCGGCGCTCGTAAAGAGCGTTTTGAGATAGAGCTTCGTTTCATCGAATGCCGCAGCGGGGCTGACACGGTAGACCGGATCGGGCGTCAATCCGGCGCGGGCAAGCTCCGCGCGGTAGCCATCGAGACGGTCGCGCGTGAAAAGCTCCTTATCCCCGCGCGTGAGAAAGCCGATGCGCCGGTAGCCCTTGCCGAGAAGATACCGCACGGAGGCCGCGCCCGCCTGTTCGTTGGAGATATCCACCCAGCTCAGACGGCTGCCCGCATTCTTTACACGCCCAAGGACAACGAACGGAAAGGACATCTCCTCCACGAGCTTTACGATCGAGCTCTGGAGCAGCGACACGGGAAGCACAAGACCGTCGATCTTCTTGCTCAATATCAGCTTTTCGAGCGAGCCCATACCGCCGCGCTCGTCGTTCGCGCTCGTGATGATGAAGTTGTAGCCCTTTCGGTGCGCCGCCGTTTCAATGCCGAAAACGGTGTTGTTGAAAAAGCGGTTGGCGTAGGAGCGCGTGTCGGAAACGTTGACGGCGATGGCGATCGCGCGGGCGCTGCCACTGGCAAAGCTGCGGGCAATATCGTTGGGGACGTATTTCAGTTCCTCCATCGCGCGGTAGATACGCTCGGTCGTTTCCCCGGAGATCGGCGCGGATTTGTTGATGACGCGCGACACCGTAGACGCCGAAACACCGGCCAGCTTCGCCACATCCCGTATGGTAGCAGACATGGTTCGCCCTCCTTCCCGCATTTATGCAACCGTTTGCATATCTGGCCGCAAAGCGCCCTTTTTCCGCCGGAATACGATGGTATATCTCCGGAAATTCAAAGAGAAAAGGTCATGCAACCGTGTGCATTCTCATGCTATCACAGGGGCAAAAGAGCGTCAACGCTGTTGCATGAATGTTGCACGCGGCCCAAAAGGTTCGGCAGTTCCGCTAATTTTTCCGCCGTATTTTATGGCAATCCGCCATCTACCGGATACGCAAAGCGGCAGAGCCATGGATGCCATGGCTCTGCCGCTTTTATGTGCTGCGGAATCCTGTTCTTATAAATACCGGCCGGTGATGCTGTTTTCGTCGGCACGGATCTCCTGCGGCGTTCCGACCGCCACGATGCGTCCGCCCGCGTCACCGCCACCGGGCCCCATGTCAATAACATAGTCCGCGTTGCGGATCACATCGAGATCGTGCTCGATGACGATAACGGTCGCGCCGTTATCAAGCAGCGCCTGAAAAACGCCGAGCAGCACCCGCACGTCGAGCGGGTGCAGACCGATGGACGGTTCGTCGAACACGAAAACGGAATCCGTCTGCGTTTTGCCGATCTCGCTGGCCAGCTTCAGCCGCTGCGCCTCGCCGCCGGAGAGACTGGGCGTTTCCTCGCCCAGCGTGAGATAGCCAAGACCCAGCTGCCGGAGAATTCCCAGCTTCTGGCGGACGGCTTTTCGGTCTTTGCAAAATTCCATGGCGCTGTTCACGTCCATGTCCATGAGCTCCGGCAGAGAAGCGCTCGCCCCCGCCTTGTTCGTGAGCTTTACATCGTAGGCCTTGCGGGCATACCGTGAGCCGCGGCAGTCCGGGCACGGGATATTTACGTCCGGCAGGAATTGAACGTCCAGACTGACAACGCCCGTTCCGTCGCATCCGGGGCAGCGCAGGGCACCGGTATTGTAGGAAAAATCGCTTGCCTTATAGCCGCGCTCCTTTGCGTCGGCAGACTGCGCGTATATTCTGCGCAGCTCGTCGTGTATGCCCGCGTAGGTGGCAACTGTGGAGCGGACGTTGATCCCGATGGGCGCGGCATCGATGAGTTTGATGTGCGCGATGCCCTCCGCATCGATGGCGCGGATGTGCTCCGGCAGCGTCTTGCCGCCGATGTGCGCATCCAGCGCGGGGACGAGGCTCTCCAGCACCATCGTTGTCTTGCCGGAGCCGGATACGCCGGTGACAACGGTGAGCCGCCCCTTGGGGATACGCACCTCCAGCGGCTTCACGGTATGGATCTGTGCGGTCGAAAGATGAATGGCGCCGTTGGCAAAGAGCTCTTCTTTCCCCGCGCAGCGCCGCAGCCTTGTTTCCGCCGCTCCGGAGAGGAACGGCCCGATCTGGGAGACGGGATTTTCTTTGATCGCGGGGATCGTCCCCTCGGCAATGACATAGCCGCCCTTCGCGCCGGCCTCGGGCCCCATTTCGACGATCCAGTCCGCTTCCTTCAAAATCTGCGTGTCGTGGTCCACGAGGATCACGGAGTTTCCGTCCGCAACGAGATCGTGCATCACGCCGGTCAGCCCCACGATGTTCGAGGGATGCAGCCCGATGGACGGCTCGTCCAGCACATACAAAACGCCGGTCGTGCGGTTGCGCACGGCGCGGGCCAGCTGCATCCGCTGCCGCTCACCGGTGGAGAGCGTAGACGCCGAGCGATCCAGCGTCAGATAGCCAAGCCCCAGATCCATCAGCCGCTTTGCCGTGCTCTCGAACGCTTCGCAGATGCTCTCCGCCATGGGCCGCATCTCCTCCGGCAGACTGCCGGGGACGTTCTGCACCCAGTTTATAAGCTCAGAGAGCGTCATGGCGCAGGCTTCGTCCAGAGAGATGCCCCGCAGCCTCGGCGCGCGGGCGGCAGCGGAAAGGCGCGTGCCGCCGCAGTCCGGGCAGACGCTCTCTTTCAGAAACTTCTCCACGCGCTTCATGCCCTTTTCGTCCTTTACCTTGGAAAGGGCATTTTCCACGGTGTAGACGGCGTTGAAATACGTGAAATCCAGATCGCCGGCCTGTCCGGTGTTTTTATTATGGTAGAAGATGTGCTTCTTCTCCGCCGGGCCGTGGAACACGATGTCCTTTTCTTTTTCCGTCAGCTCCCGGAACGGCACGTCCGTGCGCACGCCCATTTCGCGGCAGATGTCCGTCATCAGCGACCACATCAGGCTGTTCCACGGGGCGACCGCGCCCTCGTCGATGGTAAGAGACTCGTCCGGCACGAGCGATGCCATGTTCACAGCATGCACCGTTCCCGTGCCGCCGCATCTCTGGCAGGCTCCCTGCGAATTGAACGCCAGTTCCTCGGCGGACGGTGCGTAAAAATGCGCGCCGCACTCCGGGCAGACGAGCTCCTTGCCCGCGGCGACGAGCAGAGAGGGCGGTACATAGTGTCCGTTCGGGCAGCGGTGGCTGGCAAGACGGGAATACATGAGCCGCAGGCTGTTCAAAAGCTCCGTCCCTGTGCCGAAGGTGCTGCGGATGCCCGGCACGCCGGGGCGCTGATGCAGCGCCAGTGCCGCGGGAACATACAAAACCTCATCCACGCTGGCTTTGGACGCCTGCGTCATGCGGCGGCGGGTGTAGGTGGAGAGCGCCTCGAGATATCGGCGGGAGCCCTCCGCATACAGCACGCCGAGCGAGAGCGACGACTTGCCGGACCCGGACACGCCCGCAATGCCGACGATCTTCCCGAGCGGGATGTCAACGTCAATATTCTTGAGATTATGGACTTTCGCCCCGCGGATCAGCATTTTATCGATCATAGTTTTTACTCCGGTTTTATGCTTTTTCTGTTTCTTTTGGGATTTCGGCAAACTCTTCTCAAAAAAGCTGCCGCTTGTCATTGTACCATGACGCCGCCGGAAAGAACAGGCACTTTTTATCGAAAGAGTTTCTCCCCCTCCTGCCGCCTGTTTTCCGGGAAAGACCCGCGTGTTGGAATTGTTAATTTTTAAAAACACCTCTTGCAATCTGCATGTATCCTGCTAAAATATGCGTAGCTTGCTACATAAATCAGGAGGTGAGGAGTTGGTCACGTTTGGCCGCGTTTTCCGCAGTCTGGACTGTGCACTGAGACGGCGCATGGACCAGGCTCTTTCGGGGATGGATCTGACCTTTTCGCAGGGGCACATCATGGGGTATCTTGCTCACTGCGATACGCCGCCCTGCGCCAAGGACATTGAAGACCGGTTTCATTTAAGCCACCCCACCGTATCCGGGCTGCTGTCCCGTCTGGAAAAGAAGGAATTCATCGCCCTGCGGGAGGATCCCGACGACCGGCGGCGAAAACTGGTTTACATTTTACCCAAAGGCCGGCAGTGCAATGAGACCATGGCTGCCGTGATACAAAACGGCGATAAGAAGCTTCTGGAGGGCTTCACTCCGGAGGAAACGGCGCAGTTCCTGAATTTTCTTTTTCGGGCACTGCACAATGTGTCTCCGGATTTTGATCCGAAAAAGGAGGAATCGCAAGAATGATAAAGCGTTTCGCCCAGTGCCTGCGCGAGTATAAGTGGACGGCACTGGTCAGCCCCGTCTGTATGATCGGCGAGGTCGCCATGGAGGTAACGATCCCTCTGGTCATGGCAGATCTCTATGACTACGGCATCGCCATGAGCAATATGGCCGTTGTCTGGCAGAAGGCCCTGCAGCTGCTGCTGTGCGCGCTGGCGTCCCTGCTTTTCGGCTGCCTGTCCGCAGACTATGCGTCCAAGGCCGCCACCGGCTTTGCGAGGAATCTGCGCCACGACATGTATTACCGTGTGCAGGATTTCAGCTTTTCCAACATCGACAAGTTCTCTTCGGCCTCGATCGTCACAAGGCTGACCTCCGATGTTGCCACCATTCAGATGGCATTCCAGATGATGATCCGCATGGCCATCCGCTGCCCGATGATGCTCATTCTCGCAACGGTATCCTCCCTGCGCATCAGCCCGAAGCTCAGCACCGTATACTTCATCGCCATCCCGCTTCTGGCGCTTGTATTGCTGGGCATCATTCCTCTGGTTTTCAGGATCTTCGACCGGGTATTCAAGACCTATGACCGGCTGAACACCGTTGTGCAGGAAAATGTTCACGGCATCCGGGTCGTCAAGAGCTTTGTACGAGAGGACAAGGAAATCAGCAAATTCGAGGCCATTTCCAAGGCCATCTACGATGATTTCTGCAAAGCGGAGCACATTCTGGCAGTCAACGCTCCGGCCATGCAGATTTGCGTATATTCCTGCATTCTGGTCATCTCCTGGGTAGGCGCCAAGATGGTGGTAGCCTCCGGCAACAACGCGGCGCTGGGACTGACTACCGGCGAGCTCAGCTCCATGTTTACCTATACCACCCAGATCCTCAGCAGTCTGATGATGCTTTCCATGGTTTTCGTTATGGTCACCATGGCGCAGGCCCCTCTGCGCCGCTGCTATGAGATCCTGACGGAGAAACCGGATCTGACGTCTCCCGAAAACGCCGTCCGCGATGTGCCCGACGGCTCCATCGACTTTGAAAATGTCTCCTTCCGCTACTCGCAGAAGGCCAAACGGCCCGCGCTGCAGGACGTGGATCTGCACACCCCCAGCGGCTCCACCGTCGGCATACTGGGCGCTACCGGTTCCTCCAAGAGCACGCTGGTGCAGCTGATCCCCAGATTGTACGATGCGACCGAGGGAAGCGTCCGGGTCGGCGGCATAGACGTAAAGGATTACGATCTGGAGGTCCTCCGGGACAACGTGGCTATGGTTTTGCAGAAGAACACGCTGTTCTCCGGCTCCATCAAGGAAAATCTGCGCTGGGGCAATGCCGACGCCACGGACGAGGAACTGGTTCACGCCTGCAAGCTGGCCTGCGCCGATGAATTCATCACCGGCTTCCCTGACGGCTACGATACCCATATCGAGCAGGGCGGCAGCAACGTTTCCGGCGGTCAGAAGCAGCGCCTGTGCATCGCCCGCGCTCTGCTGAAAAAGCCGAAGATCCTGATCCTGGACGATTCCACCTCTGCCGTGGATACGCACACGGACGCCATGATCCGCAAGGCCTTTAAGGAAGAGATCCCCGGAACGACCAAGCTGATCATTGCACAGCGGATATCCTCCATTCAGGATTCGGATATCATCATCGTTATGGAAAACGGTCACGTCGCCTGCGTCGGTGACCACGAGACCCTGATGAAAAACTCTGAATTCTATCGGGGCATCTATAAATCGCAGCAGAAAGGAAGTGAGGACTGATGGCAGGTCCCGGCAGAATGCGCGGCGACGGCCGCAAGGCAGCCAATCCCGGAAAAACCCTTTTGCGGCTGCTCAGCTATATGAAAAAATACATCCCGCTGCTGGTTTTCGTCTTTCTGTGCATCATCGCCACATCGGTAGCGCAGGCACAGGGCAGCCGTGCCCTTGGCCCTCTGGTCGATGACTATATCCTGCCCATGGTGGCAAACGGCTCCACGGATTTCGGCCCGCTGAAAGCCTATCTTGTGAAGCTCGGCTGCATTTTCGGCTTCGGTATTCTCGGCACCTTCCTCTTCAACTATCTGATGGTCGGCGTTACCCAGGGCGTTCAAAAGACCATCCGGGACGACCTCTTCGCCAAGATGCAGCGTCTCCCCCTGCGCTACTTTGACAGCCACGCCGCCGGAGACATCATGTCGCGCTATACCAGCGACATCGACACGCTGCGGCAGGTGATCTCCCAGTCCATTCCGCAGTGCGTGTCCTCCGCCGTGACGCTGGTGGTCGTGCTGTGGAATCTGATCGACACCTCCTGGATTTTGACGCTCGTCATGTTCTTTACCGTGGGGCTGATCATCTATGTGACCAAAGTGCTGGCAGGCAAGTCCGCAGGCTTTTTCATCGGCCAGCAGCGGGCTCTGGGCACGGTAAACGGTTATATCGAAGAGATGATATCCGGCCAGAAGGTCGTCAAGATCTTCAACCACGAGGAAGTATGCAAGGAAGATTTTGATAAGCTCAACGAGGAGCTTCGGGTCAACGCCTACAGCGCCGGAAAATTTTCCAATATGCTCGGCCCCATCAACAACAATCTTGGCTATGTGCAGTATGCGGTGCTGGCAGTCGTCGGCGGGCTGCTGTGCGTTTCGTCCGGCAGCTCTCTGCTGACGCTGGGCAATCTGATGGCCTTCATGGTGCTCTCGCGCAGCTTTAATATGCCCATTTCCCAGATCTCCAACCAGATCAACGCCATCGTCATGGCCCTGGCGGGCGCCGAGCGCATCTTCGCTCTGATGGATGAGGAGCCCGAGCAGGATGAAGGCTATGTGACGCTTGTCAACGCCCATGTGGATCCGGACGGAACGATCCATGAATGCCCCGAACACACCGGTCACTGGGCCTGGAAATATCCCCATCGGACGGACGGCACCGTGACCTACACGGAGCTGAAGGGCGACATCACCATGGAGGATGTGGATTTTGGCTATGTGCCGGGCAAGACCGTGCTGCATGACGTGACGCTATATGCCCATCCCGGGCAGAAGATCGCCTTTGTGGGCGCTACCGGCGCGGGCAAGACCACGATCACAAACCTCATCAACCGGTTTTACGACATTGCCGACGGCAAGATCCGCTACGACGGCATCAACGTCAACAAGATTGCCAAGCCCGATCTGCGGCATTCCCTCGGGATCGTGCTTCAGGAGACCAATCTGTTCACCGGCACGGTCATGGATAACATTCGCTACGGCAAACTGGATGCCACCGACGAAGAGTGCATCCGGGCCGCCAAGCTCGCCAATGCGGACGATTTTATAACCCGTCTGCCCGACGGCTACAACACCATGCTGACGGCAAACGGCGGCAGCCTTTCCCAGGGGCAGCGGCAGCTGATCGCCATCGCCCGTGCAGCCGTGGCCGATCCCCCCGTCATGATCCTGGACGAGGCCACTTCCTCCATCGACACCCATACGGAAGCTCTGGTGCAGGCCGGCATGGATGCTTTGATGAAGGAGCGCACGGTGTTCGTTATCGCCCATCGGCTGTCCACGGTCCGCAACTCCGACTGCATCATGGTCCTCGACCACGGCCGCATCATTGAGCGCGGCACCCACGATGACCTGATCGCCCAGCGAGGCACCTATTATCAGCTCTATACGGGCGCCTTCGAGCTGGACTGATCTCCGAAAGGCTGTCCTGTCGGAGCCGGAGCAGGCGATCCGTGCGGCAGATGCAGTAAAAATTAATAGGACTGTCGCTTTACTGTGTCAGTCCTATTTTTCGACTTCCTATATCCGCCCGGCGGCGCGATTCCGGAAAGGAAAGACCATAAGCCAAAAACAGAAAACGGAGGAAAAGCCAATGGCAAATAACACGGCTGCGGTTTTCACCCGGCATTATGACTCTCCGATGGGCCGCATCCTGCTCGCGGCGGACGAGATCGGTCTGCGGGGCCTGTGGTTTGACGGCCAAAAGTACTTTGCCCGCGATCTGCCGGAAAAACGCATCGAGCAGGAAACGCACGCCATTGCCGAGGCCAGGCGCTGGCTCGACGTATACTTTACCGGCAAAGAACCGGACTTTCTGCCGCCGCTGCACCCCATCGGCTCGGCGTTCCGCCAGGCCGTATGGACAATGCTTCTGCAGATCCCCTACGGGCAGACCACGACCTACGGCGAGATCGCGCGGCAGCTGGCCGGGACGGCGGGTTTTTCGCGGATGTCCGCGCAGGCCGTCGGCGGCGCCGTCGGGCATAACGAAATATCGATCATCATTCCCTGCCACCGCGTTGTCGGCACAAGCGGCAGTCTGACCGGGTACGCCGGAGGAATCGAAAGAAAAGTGAAGCTGCTGGAACTGGAACGGGCCGATATGACGCATCTCTTCGCGCCGAAGAAAGGAACGGCACTGTGATCGGGCCGTAATGCAGCAGGCCTTCGCCGCAGTGACACACTCCGCCGAAAATTTGTGGTGCGCATTTTCTCTCCGTTGTGGTACAATAGGCGCATCGAAACAAAACGGAGAACACCATGACGAGGATACTTTTTATTTGCCACGGCAAGATATCTTCTGAACTCCAAAAGCATTGATTTTACAGGGTTTTCGTGAAAATGAAGCAAGAATTTACTACCAGTTTACTACTTTTGAAATTTGAGTTATTTGCCTCCACACGATAGAGAAAAACTTAACATAGAAAGCAAAAGGGATGCTGTTTTTTTGATGATACAGCATCCCTTTTTCCATATACACGCCATGGGTGATCCTGTGGCGTTTTTTCATACCCATTTTGAAAGGAGAAGGATAATGAATTTGAATGAAGATGAAAAGAGAATGGTCTATCAGATTGAAAGTACCAATCAGGTGGCTGCTCTGAATGAGATTTATATGACCTGGCGCTATGCAACAAACCAGGCCATGAAGGATACGGCGGAAAGCCTTTTGAGAAAGCTCCGCCCGCTCTCCGATAAAGAGTGCATGGATGTGATCCGGGAGGTACAGCAGAATTATCGTCTCCCCGGCAAGGCAAGGACGATCGGGGAAATGCTGGCAGAGGCCAGACAGCAATCCGGGGCGCAGAAGTTATCTGGCCATGACATTATGGCTTTGGAGCGTTTCGAC
>ERZ840096.1748-NODE-1748-length-20931-cov-11.857923_pt1 | contig 20931 bp, 20 predicted proteins | sample MGYA00519878_ERZ840096 | MGnify/ENA primary metagenome ERZ840096 (study PRJEB31850, sample SAMEA3708865) | human gut metagenome | biome: human gut; feature: human-associated habitat; material: faeces | place: China | collected 2014 ...
GTCGCTGACGCTGCGCCCGGAGCTGGCGCCAGGGCAAAGCGGCCTGGCGGTGCATCTGGCAACGAAATAAACCTCAACGCGATAGCCCATCCGGGTTATCGCGTTCATTAATATGACAATTTGTGAGCCTCCACGCATTAACGGTATCCCGTCGCACGAAGCCACCTCTCATATTGATAGCGATCAAGAATAATCATACCGTCTGGTCGGTATGATTCCGGCCATGAATATGGAAGCCCAGCATCGTAAAAAAGATCCCGTCCGTCTCCACCGTCAGTTGCTTGAATCGGCAGCGATGATTGCCGGCCGGGATGGTATCGCCGCCCTGTCGCTTAACGCCGTCGCCCGCGAGGCTGGCGTGAGCAAAGGTGGCCTCCTGCATCACTTTCCCAATAAGCAGGCGCTGATTTTCGCCCTGTTCGCCCGGCTGCTGGCGATCATGGAAAAGGCGATTAGCGAACTGATGGCCGCCGATAACATCGCTTACGGGCGCTTTACCCGCGCCTATTTGCGCTATCTGTCCAACCCGGAGCTGACGGACACTCACGAAAGCCGCCAGTTGATGGTGCTGTCGCTGGCGATGCCGGACGAGCCGGTGCTGCGAAAATGCTGGCGCGACTGGATGCTGGATCACCTGGCGCAGGGCGATGCGCTGGATAACGGCCCGACCGGCACGCTGGTACGCTACGCCGCCGACGGCATCTGGTTATCGGAACTGACCGAAGGGCGCACCATGAGCAGTGAACACCGCCAGTCGCTGGTGAACGATCTGACCAAAATGACGCTTCCCGCGTGAAGCGAATAGAGTGAGGCCGCGATGCGCTACAACATCAATGCCCGTCTCATTTATGATGCAACGGACGGCACGCTTACCCTGCCCGGCAGCGATGAACCGGATAGCCAGCTATCCATCACCGCCAGCGCGCTACTCTATTTTTTTCTCCGCCATACTGGCGTCGTCAGTCGCGATGAAGTGTTGAAAAAAGTCTGGGATGATAATGGCTTAACCTCTTCCAACAGCAACCTCAATCAATACCTGAGCATGCTGCGTAAAACCTTCCGCCACTACGATATCGATAACATTATCGTCACTGTATCGCGCGGCATGCTGCAGCTGAATCAGGATCTGAGCATTGAACTGCTCGATGCCGGGCCGGCGCTTACCGAGGGTGCTAATCCACCCCAGAGAGCTGTTGAAACCGTCCCTCCGGCGGCGACAACGCCGCCCACCGATTCGCCACATGCGCGCGGAATGTGCTGGTATCTGGCCGGCGGCTGTCTGCTGATCATCGCCCTGCTGCTGGTGGCATTCACTTTTGCCGGTACCCACGTCGCCCGACCGATCAATCTGACGCTGATGAACCACAGCCAGTGCGAACTGCTGGCCAGCGATGAAATGCTGCGTTCGGTTTCCGCCACGGCCTACGGTAAGAATTTCGATGAGGTGCGTCAGCGGCTGAAGCTCGGCTGCAAGCCGGGGGAGCGTTTCGTTTTCTTCTACGGCGACCGGCTGGAGACTAACGGCCTGGGCCGGGTATTTCTCGCCCACTGCGCGATGCGCGAGGACAACCCGTTTAGCTATTGCGATAACTACTTTTACTACTCCTGGAAGCCGCAATGAAACTCGCGCCCCGCACCTTTTTCGCCCTTTCCGCTCTGACGTTTGTCGCCGCCGCCGGTTTTAGCGTCTGGCGCCTGCTGCCAGATGCCAACGATGGCGTGATGAGCTGCTCCACCAAAGCGATCATGCGTTTTGAAAACATGGAAAAAGAGAATGTGAACGGCAATATCCATTTTAACTTTGCCGCTAACGGCAACGGTTCGATGGTGGTGGAAGGCTATACCGATTCTGCCGCCGGCTGGCTCTACCTGCAGCGCTACGTCAAATTCAGCTACACCAGCCAACGCATCTCGGCAACCGAACGCCACTACCGCATCAAAAAGTGGGAATCCAGCGCCTCATCCATCGACGAATCGCCGAATGTCATCTTCGACTACTTCATGCGCGAAATGTCCGACAGCCATGACGGTCTGTTCCTCAACGCGCAAAAGCTTAACGACAAAGCTATCCTGCTGAGCTCTATCAACTCGCCGCTCTACATCTGCACGCTGAAGTCCGGCAGCACGCTTAACTAACCCGTCCCCCCTGAACCGCCGCGAGGAAAATGCGCCCTCGCTCACGCTCCATTATTGCCCCCTCTTTCCACGATGCTAAAAGCGCACGTTTTGCATTTAGCTTCGTCGCCAAAACATGAGCATACCCACAATTATCACGTGCCTATATTACTAACCGCTGGCAAGTAATTAGCATCTTATTAACATTCATCTCCCACCGATAAATAGCCTAAAAAAGCGCCATATCATCATAAAAATCAATACGCATAAAACAGAACGAAAAGATAAATAGAAGCCTGGATAAGGCTAAATCACAGAGTAAAAACCTAAAATATTCTTCTACGCGGATTTAAATTTCACTTCCCTCCCCATTCCCTATAGTGAACTCCGAACGCCGCTTCCGCGTGTTGATGCCGTTACGCGGACGGTTTTCCCGAATCACAAAACCTGTTCTGGAGGAGATCACGATGGGTGATGCATTGGGGCTTATCGAAACCAAAGGTCTGGTGGCCTGTATTGAAGCAGCGGACTCGATGTGTAAAGCCGCCAACGTCGAACTGATCGGCTATGAAAACGTCGGCTCCGGCCTGGTCACCGTGATGGTGAAGGGCGACGTCGGCGCGGTAAAAGCGGCGGTGGATTCCGGTGTGGAATCCGCGCAGCGCATCGGCGAAGTGGTGACCTCGTTGGTCATCGCTCGCCCGCATAACGACATCAACAAAATCGTCATTAAACACAAGGCCTGAAGGCCAGGAGAACGCAAATGGGTGATGCATTAGGTCTGATTGAAACCAAAGGTCTGGTGGCCTGCATTGAAGCGGCGGATGCGATGTGTAAAGCCGCCAACGTCGAGCTTATCGGCTATGAAAACGTTGGCTCCGGCCTGGTCACCGCGATGGTGAAAGGCGACGTCGGGGCGGTGAAAGCGGCGGTGGATTCCGGCGTGGAATCGGCGCAGCGCATCGGCGAAGTGGTGACCTCGCTGGTTATCGCCCGTCCGCACAACGACATCAACAAAATCGTCTCGCATTACAAAATTGCGGACTAACGGAGAAACCTGATGAAAGAAGCGCTTGGTCTTATCGAAACCAAAGGTCTGGTGGCCTGTATTGAAGCCGCGGATGCGATGTGTAAAGCCGCCAACGTCGAATTGATTGGCTATGAAAACGTCGGCTCCGGCCTGGTCACCGCGATGGTGAAAGGCGACGTCGGCGCGGTCAACGCAGCGGTCGACTCCGGCGTGGAAGCGGCGAAACGCATCGGCGAAGTCGTCAGCTCTCGCGTCATTGCGCGTCCACATAACGACATCGAAAAAATCGCGGCGCAGCACAAAGCATGACCTGACAGGGCGCGCCCCGTCTCCACTCTTTTCGTCTGATGAAGGATAGACTCATGATTGAACTGGATAACGATTTGCAGTCCCGGCAGAACGCGCGGGAACTGGTGCGCAACGCCAAAAAGGCGCAGGCGATTCTGGCCGCCTTTTCGCAGCAGCAAATCGACGCCATCGTGAAAAACGTGGCCCAGGAAGCAGCGCACCACGCCGAAGCGCTGGCGAAAATGGCCGCGGAAGAGACTGGTTTTGGCAACTGGCAGGACAAAGTGCTGAAAAACCGCTTCGCCTCGCTGCGCGTCTACGACGCCATCAAAGATATGAAGACCGTTGGCATCATTCATGACGACCCGGTAAAAAAAGTGATGGACGTGGGCGTGCCGCTGGGCGTGATTTGCGCGCTGGTCCCCTCAACGAACCCAACCTCCACGGTTATCTACAAAGCGCTGATCGCCCTCAAGGCCGGCAACGCCATTATCTTCTCCCCGCATCCGGGCGCGCGTCAGTGCAGCTGGAAGGCGATTGAAATCGTCAAACGCGCGGCGGAAGCGGCCGGTGCGCCGGAGGGCTGCGTCGACGGCATCACCCAGCTGACGCTCGAAGCCACCTCTGAGCTGATGCACAGCAAAGACGTGTCGCTGATCCTCGCCACCGGCGGCGAAGGCATGGTGCGTGCGGCCTATGCGTCCGGCACCCCAACCATCAGCGGCGGCCCGGGCAACGGCCCGGCGTTTATCGAACGCAGCGCCGATATCCACCACGCGGTGAAAGATATCATCACCAGCAAAACCTTCGATAATGGGGTGATCTGCGCCTCCGAGCAGTCGATCATCGTCGAAGGCTGCATTTACGACGAGGTTCACCGCGAGCTGGAAGCGCAGGGCGCTTACTTCATGAATGAAGATGAAGCGGCGAAAATGGCGGCGCTGCTGCTGCGCCCGAACGGCACCATCAACCCGAAAGTGGTCGGCAAAACCGCGCTGTACCTCAGCCAGATGGCAGGCTTCTGTGTTCCGGCCAGCACCAAAGTGCTGATCGCCGAACAGACCACCGTGTCGCCGAAAAACCCCTACTCGCGTGAAAAACTGTGCCCGGTGCTCGGCCTGTACGTGGCAGAGGACTGGAAAGCCGCCTGCCACCGCGTGGTGGAGCTGCTGACCAACGAAGGACTCGGCCATACGCTGGTGATCCACACCCGTAATCAGGACGTCATCCGCCAGTTCAGCCTCGAAAAACCAGTTAACCGTATTCTGATTAATACCCCAGCGGCACTCGGCGGTATCGGCGCGACCACTAACATCTCCCCGGCGCTGACCCTCGGCTGCGGCGCGGTCGGCGGCGGCTCCAGCTCCGACAACGTCGGCCCGATGAACCTGCTCAATATCCGCAAAGTCGGCTACGGCGTGCGGTCGATTGACGAGCTTCGCGCTCCGGGCAGCCGCCCTGAGCCGCAGCCGACCATCGTCTCTCCGGCGAGCGATCCGCAGCGCAGCATTCTTGATGACGTGCGTTTTAACGCCCCGGCCAACGCCGCGCCAGCGCGATCCGCAGGCAGCGATGACCGTTTCGCCAGCGCAGGCGCCGCCAGCATGGAAGGCGAAATCAACGAGCAAAACGTGGAACGCGTTATCCGCCAGGTGCTGGAGCGCCTTGCTAAGTAACGCACTGATATAAGGCGATAAAACGATGATTCTCGCAAAGGTAACCGGCCATGTCGTCGCTACGCAGAAATGCGATGAGCTGCGCGGCAGCAACCTGCTGTTGGTCACCCGACTGGATGACAATCAGCAGCCGATGAAGGACCAGACCTGGGTCGCCGTCGATAACGTCGGCGCCGGCATGCACGACATCGTGCTGGCGGAAGAGTACTTCGCGCTCAATAAAGAGCGCTACAAAGCGATGTCGGTGGTCGCCATTGTCGAGAACGTGTTTCGGGACGCCTAACAGGAGTGAATAGCCCAATGAGTGAATTTTTACTGAAACCGCGGATTTGCTTCGGTCAGGACGCCCTCTCGGTGCTGAACGAACTCTCCGCCCGCAGCGTACTGCTGGTGACCGATCAAGCGATGGTCAAGTTTGGCCTCGCCGAGCGCGTCACCGCCCTGCTGCGCCAGCGCGGGATCGCCTGGCAGATGTGGGACGACGTGGTGGCCGATCCGGATATCGCCACCGTGGTGCGCGGCATGAAGCTGATGGATAACCACTATCCGGATCTGGTTATCGCGCTCGGCGGCGGTTCGGTAATCGATGCCGCCAAAGCGGTTATTTTCTCCCTGGCGCAAACCCGTCCGCAGGCTAACCGGCCGCGTCCATGCTTTGTCGCCATCCCCACCACCAGCGGTACCGGTTCGGAAGTCACCGCCTTTTCGGTGGTGAAAGCCAACGCGGAGAAGCTGGTGCTGGTGGATGCGTCGCTGCTGCCGGATATCGCCATTCTTGACCCGGCGCTGGTGGCTACGGTGCCGCCGGCAATTACCGCCGACACCGGCATGGACGTGCTGTGTCACGCCCTTGAGGCCTACGTCTCCCGCGCCGCCAGCGACTTTTCCGACGCGCTGGCGGAGAAAGTGGTGCAGCAGGTATTTCGCTATCTGCCGACCTGCTGGCGCAGCGGCGACAACCTGCTGGCGCGCGAAAAGATGCACAACGCCTCCTGCATGGCGGGCATGGCCTTCACCAATGCCTCGCTGGGGATAACCCACAGCCTGGCACACGCCCTCGGCGGCGTCTTCCGCGTGCCTCATGGCCGCGCCAACGCCCTGCTGATGGCGCACGTCGTCGCCTGGAATGCCGATGTCGACGGCCAGTGCGACACCCTCGCGGCGCATAAATATGCCCGTCTGGCGTATCTGCTGGATCTGCCTGCCGCCTCGCCGCGCCAGGGCGTCGCCAGCCTGCTGGTCGCCATTCAGGCGTTAAAAGAAGAGATGAGCCTGCCCGCCGGCATTAGCGATACCGGCATTGAGGCGGCTGAATTCGACCGTCGTTTGCCGGAGATGGTTGGCCAGGCGCTGCGCGACAGCTGTACGCCAACCAACCCACGTACGCCGGACGCTAACGCGTTAACCGAGCTTTATCGCCGGGCGTGGCATGGACAATAGCATCGCCCGGCGGCGCTCCGCTTGCGCGGGCCTACGGGTAACAGATAACCGGGTGATCGCTGAGTTATTTGTAGGCCGGGTAAGGCGTCAGCCGCCACCTGGCAGGAATACGGACACTGTATCCACAACCGGGTTGTCATCAGCCGCGGAAAAAGAACATCTGGAGAATACTTCATGGCACACTACAACTTAACGCCGCGCGTCAAAGTGCTGGCAGACCGTTTACTCGCCCAGAAAAGCACGCTGTGCACCGAGCATGCCACCACGCTGAACGCCCTGGATGGCGATATCGCGGGCGTTCCCGCCGCCGTTAAACCAGCGCGCCGTTTCTATGAACTGATGCGCCAGCTGCCGCTGACCATCAGCGCCGACGAACTGATCGTCGGCAACCAGACCCCTAAACCGCACGGGGCGATTTTCCATGACGAAAACGCGCCCCGTCGCCCATCGGCTTTCCAGTTCCTCAACCTCAACAACGATCTGGATTCACCGGATTACAAACTGGTGGTCGAAAAAGGGGTGCTGGCGATTAAGCACCAGCTGGAAGAGAAAACCCGCGCCCTCGGCAGCGCGGTCAGCCGCAGCGGCATGGATGAAGTCAACGGCTGTCGCGCCGCCATCTACGCCTGCGACGCCCTGCTGGCGCTGGCGCAAAATCTGGCCAACAGCGCCGAACAGCTGGCGGCCGCGGAAACCAATGCTTATCGCAAAGCCGAGCTGCTCGATAGCGCGGCCATTCTGCACCACGTGCCGGCCCATCCGGCGCGTAATTTCAAAGAAGCCTGCCAGGCGTTCTATCTGTTCCAGCTGGCGCTCCAGCTGGATAACGGCAGCTATGCGGTTAACCCGCAAGGGGCGGATATCGCGCTGCTGCCTTACTTCCAGCGCGATATCAACAGCGGCGCGCTGAATACCCAGCAGGCGTATGAGATCGTGGAGTGCCTGTGGTTCAAGCTGGCGGAACTGAGCGAAGTCCGCGCCGCCTGCGCCATTGACGGCTATCCGATGCTCGACGCCATGCTGCACGGCGCGGCTTTTGACAACGCCGAAGTGAACGAACTCTCGGCGATGTTTATCAGCGCCCAGCGCAACCTCAGCGCGCTGAATCTGCCGGTACGTCTGTTTAGCGGAGTACAGCAGGTCAACCACGCGCCGTTCGCCGCCTGCGCCGACACGCCGGTGATGGAAGGCTTAACCCCGCGTATGCAACGCCTGCGTAACCACTACCTGACGGTGCGCCCGAGCGTCTCTATCTATCGCGCGCTGGCCTTTACCGAAGTGGTGAAAGCCAACCCGGGCATGCCGACCATTCTGTTGCGGGCGAAAGCCTTCCGCCACGCCTGCGAAACCGCGCCGATTCTGATTCAGGACGATGAGCTGATCGTCGGCCATCCGTGCGGCAAGCCGCGCGCGGGCGCCTTCTCGCCGGACATCGCCTGGCGCTGGGTGCGCGACGAGCTCGACACCATGAGCACCCGCCCGCAGGATCCGTTTGAGATCAGCGAAGCGGATAAAAAAACCATTCGCGAAGAGATCGTCCCGTTCTGGGAAGGCCGTTCGCTGGACGAGATTTGCGAAGCGCAATACCGTGAGGCCGGCGTCTGGGCCTTCAGCGGCGAGACCTTCGTCAGCGACCTCTCCTATCACCAGATTAACGGCGGCGGCGATACCTGTCCGGGCTACGACGTGCTGCTATTCACCAAAGGGATGAACGGCATTAAAGCCGATGCCGAAGCGCATCTGGCCAGCCTGAGCATGGAAAACCCGGAAGATATCGACCGTATCTACTACTACAAAGCGGCGATTGAAACCTGTGAAGGAGTAGTCAACTACGCCCGTCGCATCGCCGCCCACGCCCGCGAACTGGCGGCTAAAGAGCAAAACGCCCAGCGCCGCGCCGAGCTGCTGACCATCGCCGAGGTCAACGAAAACGTGCCGGCCAATCCGCCGAAGACCTTGCAGGAAGCGCTGCAGAGTATCTGGACCGTCGAATCACTGTTTGAAATCGAAGAGAACCAGACCGGGCTGTCGCTGGGGCGCGTCGACCAGTACTGCTACCCGATGTTCGAAGCCGATATCCGCGAAGGCCGCCTGACCCACGACACCGCGCTGGAACTGCTGCAGGCGTTCATCATCAAATGTGCCGAACTGATGTGGATGTCGAGCGAGCTGGGAGCGAAATATTTCGCAGGTTATCAGCCGTTTATCAACCTCACCGTTGGCGGCCAGAAACGTAGCGGCGGCGATGCCTGTAACGATCTGACCTATCTGATTATGGACGCCGTGCGCTTCGTGAAGGTTTACCAGCCGTCGCTGGCCTGCCGTATCCACAACCAGTCGCCGCAGAAATACATGGAAAAAATCGTCGACGTGGTGAAAGCGGGGATGGGCTTCCCGGCCTGCCACTTCGATGACTCCCACATCAAGATGATGCTGCGCAAAGGCTTCGATTTTGAAGACGCCCGCGATTACTGCCTGATGGGCTGCGTTGAACCGCAAAAATCCGGGCGCATCTACCAGTGGACCTCCACTGGCTACACCCAGTGGCCTATCGCTATCGAGTTCGTGCTCAACCGCGGGCGGATGGTGCTGTTCGATAGCTATCAGGGGCTGGATACCGGCGACCTGCGCGACCTGCGCACCTTCGACGAATTCGACGCGGCGGTGAAACAGCAGATCGCCCATATCGTGCGCCTGTCAGCCATCGGCACCGTCATCAGCCAGCGCGTCCACCGCGATGTGGCGCCGAAGCCGCTGATGTCGCTGCTGGTCGAAGGCTGCATGGAGAGCGGCAAAGATGTCGCCGCCGGCGGCGCGATGGTCAACCACGGTCCGGGGCTGATTTTCTCCGGTCTGGCGACCTACGTCGACTCGATGGCGGCGATCCGCAAGCTGGTGTTCGAAGAGAAGAAATACACCCTTGAGCAGATCCGCGATGCGCTGCTGGCGAACTTTGAAGGTTACGAAGCGCTGCGCCGCGACTGCCTGAACGCGCCGAAATACGGTAACGACGATAACTACGTCGACCAGTACGCGCTGGATATTACCGAATGGACCGAGAAAGAGTGCCGTAAGTACAAGATGCTCTACTCGACCCTCAGCCATGGCACCCTGTCTATCTCCAACAACACGCCCATCGGCGAGCTGACCAACGCCACGCCGAACGGCCGCCTGGCGTGGATGCCGCTCTCCGACGGCATCAGCCCAACCCAGGGCGCGGATAAACAAGGTCCGACGGCGATTATCAAGTCGGTCAGCAAGATGAACGTGGAAACCATGAACATCGGCATGGTGCACAACTTCAAGTTCCTCAAAGGGCTGCTGGATACCCCGGAGGGGCGCCATGGACTGATTACCTTGCTGCGTACCGCCTCGATTCTCGGCAATGGCCAGATGCAGTTCAGCTATGTCGATAACGAAGTGCTGAAGAAAGCGCAGCAGGAGCCGGAGAAATACCGCGACCTGATCGTCCGCGTCGCCGGCTATAGCGCCTACTTCGTCGAGCTGTGCAAAGAGGTCCAGGACGAGATCATCAGCCGTACGGTGATTGAGAAGTTCTAGCTCTCTTGAAGAGAATTAAATGAGCTGTATTTGAGAAATAACCGGAAGTTCTCCGTCCCGTAACGGGACGGAGCGGGAGGCAAGCGTGATCGCAAAACAAGAATTAACGGGCCGAATTTTCAATATCCAGAAATATTCGATCTATGACGGCGATGGCATTCGCACGCTGGTGTTTTTTAAGGGCTGCAACATTCGCTGCCCGTGGTGCGCCAACCCGGAAGGGCTGAACAGCCAGTTCCAGGTGATGTTCTCGCACGACAAATGCATTAACTGCGGCGACTGCGTCAGCGTCTGTCCGGCGGGTATTCATTATCGGGCGGAAGAGAATGGCGAAATGAAGCACTTCGTCGACCGCAATAAAGACTGCATCGGCTGCCGCAAATGCGAAGAGATTTGCACCCAGAACGCGCTGGACATTATGGGCAAGGACGTCACCGTCAGCGAGCTGATGGAGATCATCATGCAGGACTACGACTTCTATATCTCCTCCGGCGGCGGCGTCACCATCGGCGGCGGCGAGATGAGCCTGCAGACCGATTTTGCCGTCGCCTTATTTCGCGAATGCAAAAAGATGATGATTAACACCGCCGTCGAAACCCAAGGTACCACCCCGCTTGCCAACTACCAGAAGCTGGCGCCGGTCACCGACACCTTCTTATTCGACATAAAGCAGATTAACAGCGAACACCACAAGGCGATGCTCGGCATCGGTAACGAAGGGATCCGCCGCAATCTCGAATGGCTGGTGGATTCCGGCGCCAACGTCATTGTGCGTATGCCGCTCATTCGCGGCTACAACGACTCATTCGACGCCATTACCGGCGCCATTGATTACGTACAGAAGCTGGCGAAGCGTGGAAATATCCGCCGCATCGACATGCTGCCGTACCACCAGTTGGGACGCAAAAAGTACGAACGCCTGGATATGCCCTACCCGATTACCCAGGACCCGTCTTATTCACCGGACGAACTGGACCGGCTGGAAACCTTCTTCCGGCAATTTGATTTTGATATTCGCTTAGTCCGCCATTAACAGGAGCCGACCATGAAAAGTTTAGGCGTAATTGAAACGCGAGGATGGGTCGCCGCCATTCAGGCCGTCGACGCCGCCTGTAAAGCTGCGGGAGTGACCTGCATTGGCTATCGTAAACCAGGCTCCGGGCTGGTGAGCGTCTGCTTTGAAGGGGAGATCAGCGCCATTCACACCGCCATTGAACGCGGCGTGGCGGTGGCAGGCGCCGAGCACACCGTGAAGTCATTGGTGATTGCCCGCCCGGAGCGCTGCGTGGTTGAAGCGTTAAGCAACCTCAAAGGCAACCCGCCGCCTGCGAAAAAAGCGGCCGAACAGGTGGTTATCCCCGCCCCGGAACCCATCGTCCCCCCTGCCGCCCCGAACGAAACGGAAGATAAACATCCGGCGCTGAAGAAAGGGAAGAAGTCATGATCGACACCCTGGTTCGCGAAAAAATCGCCGCTCGCCTGAGCGCAACGGCGCCGGCGATCCCGGTGGGGATCTCCAACCGCCACGTCCATCTCGCGCAACAGGACGTCGAGGCGTTGTTCGGCAAAGGCTACAGCCTGACGCCGTTTAAACCGCTGCGCCAGCCGGGGCAGTTCGCCGCCCAGGAGTGCGTGACCGTTGTCGGACCGAAAGGCTCGCTGACCAACGTCCGTGTCCTCGGGCCGACCCGCCCGCTATCGCAACTGGAAGTATCGCGCGCCGACTGTTTCACGCTCGGGATTAAGGCGCCGGTTCGTGAGTCCGGCCAGCTGGAGAATGCCGGTAGCGCGCTGCTGATTGGCCCCGCAGGCCACGTTGAACTCCATTCGCAGGTGATCTGCGCCTGGCGGCATATTCATATGTCGCCGCAGGATGCGCGCCAGCTCAACGTCAGCAATGGCCAGAAGGTCAGTGTGCGCAGCAATGGCGAGCGCCAGCTGACTTTCGACGAAGTGGTGGTGCGGGTGCGCGATGACTTCGCGCTGGAGTTTCACATCGACACCGAAGAAGCCAATGCCGCCGGGTTGAAAAACGGCGCGCAGGTGACGCTCATCGGCTAACGGAGGCTCGCCATGACCGACGAACAGATTGAAGGTTTAGTTACGCGGATTTTGCAGCGCCTGCGCCCGCCGGTACTGGTGATGGTGACCGCCGCTGACGGCTATCGCGCGGCGATCCGCCAGCGCCTGGCGGGCTGCGGCTACCCGCTGCGCCTCGCGCTGGAGGAGGGTCTCGCCGACGCCACCGCGTGGCGAGAGGTGGGCGAGATTATCCCGTCATCGACCTGGCAGGATCTCCTGCCGTCAGCGCCGTGGCGGGCGGTACTGCTACCGTTTCTCGATTATCCGCAAGCCTCGGATCTGCTGAACGGCACCCTGCGCAATCCGGTCTCCCGCTGCGCGCACGAGGCGCTGCTGGCGGGTATTCCGGTGCTGGCGCTGCGCTACCACTGCGATCCGCACAGCGAGCTCAACCGGCTGCGCGGCGCGCAGGCCGGCAGCGCCTACGCCGGACATCTGCAGACCACGCTGGCCCGTCTGGAAGCCTGCGGCGTCTTCCTCGGCACCATTAATGAGCTGCTGGCGAAGCTGGACGCGCCCACCGCGCCTGCCGCCGTCAACAGCGAACCGCGCCGTTATCTTACCGTCACAGACGTGGTGAATAATCCGGCGCTGGCGGCGGCCCCGCGCGCTCAGCTGACCGATGCGGCCATTGATTACTTAAAAAACAGAAAGATATGACCTTACCCAACTATGAACCTGGAGCTTAACGATGTCCTCGAAAACAAAATGCTGGTTATGGATGCTGCTGGTTATCCTCTCCGAAACCTCGGCAACCTCGACGTTAAAAATGTTCGGTAGCAGTGAAGGCGGCAGCAAAATGCTGCTGCTCGGGCTGCTGATTGCGCTTTACTGCACCTGCTATTACTCGCTCTCAAGGGCGGTGAAAGATATCCCGGTCGGCCTGGCGTACGCCACCTGGTCCGGCACCGGCATTTTGGTGGTCTCGACGCTGGGAATGGCATTCTACGGCCAGCACCCGGATACCGCCGCCATCATCGGCATGGCGGTGATCGCCAGCGGCATCGTTATCATGAACCTGTTCTCGAAGATGGGTTCCGAAGCGAGCGAAGAGGACGCGCCCGCCGCGCCAGCCGCCGCCATGGATAAGAACATCGCTAACTAACAGGAAAGGAACACCCTATGTTTAATCTCGGATTTTTATGGCTGGCGCTGTCTATCGGCTCCGAAATCACCGGCACCTCGATGATCAAAAAAACCAACGGCTTCAGCAAGCTGGCCCCTTCGGTGCTGGTGGTCTGCGCCTACGGCCTGTGCTACTTCGCCCTCACCCGCGCGATGAGCACCATCCCGGTGGGCGTGGCCTACTCGCTGTGGTGCGGCTTCGGTATCGTCGGCGTCACCATCTGCTCCATGATCCTCTATAAGCAGAAACCGGATCTGGCGGCCATTATCGCCATGGCGCTGATTATCTCCGGCGGCGTGATCATGAACGTCTTCTCGACCATGTAATACAAGGCGTGTTTACCCCGCCGTGATTTCGTGGCAGGATAAAAAGATGAACAGAAACGCGATCGTGACCTATCCCCGCCGTTGGTGGCTGCCTGCATAACAGGCGGCACGATACACGTTTCCATGTTCAAAGCCGCCGGAAGGCGGCTTTGGTGTTTTCAGGACGTCTTTCGGCTGAACAGTCTGATAAGGAGTCCCTGATGAACCATCCACAAACCATCCTCACCGGCGACCGCCCGACCGGCCAACTTCATCTTGGCCACTACGTCGGCTCGCTGCGCCAGCGCGTCGCGCTGCAGCATAACCACCAGCAATTTATCCTGATCGCCGACCTGCAAGGGCTCACGGACAACGGCAGCAATCCGCAAAAAATCAGCCACCATATCCTCGAAGTCATGGCCGATTATCTGGCCGTCGGCATCGACCCCAGGCTCACCACTATTTGCCTGCAGTCCGCCCTGCCGGCGCTGGCGGAGCTCAGCGCGCTGTATATGAATATCGTCACCGTCGCCCGCGTAGAACGTAATCCGACGGTCAAAAATGAGATTGCCCAGAAAGGATTCGCCCGCTCGCTGCCGGTGGGTTTTCTCGCCTATCCGATTAGCCAGGCGGCCGATATCACCGCGTTCAAGGCCGAACTGGTGCCGGTGGGCGACGATCAGCTACCGATGATTGAGCAGACCAACGAGATCGTCCACAAGATGAATAGCCTCACCGGCGAGCCGGTGCTGCGCCACTGCAAGGCGCTACTCAGCGAAGTGAGTCGCCTGCCGGGCGTCGATGGCAACGCCAAAATGTCGAAATCGCTGGGCAATACGCTGACGTTATCGGCCACAGAGGAGGAGATCCACCACGCGGTCAGCGCGATGTATACCGACCCGACGCACCTGAGAGTCAGCGATCCGGGGCATGTCGAGGGCAACGTGGTGTTTACCTATCTCGATGCATTCCACAGCGATAAGGCGCGGGTGGCAGAGATGAAAGCCCACTATCAGCGCGGCGGGCTGGGCGATCGCCAGTGTAAGAATGAGCTGGAGACCTGCTTGCAGACGCTACTGGCGCCGATCCGCGAACGCAGGGCCACTTTTATTCAGGATAAAGGGATGCTGCTGGAGCTGCTGCGCCAGGGCAGCGAACGCGCCCACCACCTCACACAGCAGACGCTGCATGAGGTGAAGCGTGGGCTGGGTCTGCCGGTGCTGTTCTGAGATGGTGAAATACTCCCTGTGCGGATAATTTTGTTAACACGCCGACAAGACCCTGTCTTTCGTATGGACAATATCGCCCCGGCTGTTACTATCGCGTTAACGGTAGCTCTCACTATGCGTGTTTCATTAAGGCCAGGATCGCTGATGATGACCACATAAGTAGCCCAGCGAGCGGCTGCGCATCGGCGCGGCAGAGCGCGGCGTCAGCGGCCCTCCCTCCACTTTTTCGTCCTTCGCAAGAAGGACGCTCCGCCCGCCGGAGGAAACACGCGCACCACTCAGCACAGGGAATCAAGCGAGTCGCGTATGGACAAAATAAAGAAACGTTGGGCAGGGTATTTTGTCGGCTTACTGGTGGTGCTCGCCGCCGCCGCATGGTGGCTGCTGCGCCCGCCGGGACTCCCGGCGGGGTTTGCCAGCAGCAACGGCCGAATCGAAGCCACCGAAGTCGATATTGCCAGTAAAATCGCCGGGCGTATCGACACCATTCTGGTCAAAGAGGGTCAGTTCGTGCACCAGGGAGAGGTGCTGGCGAGAATGGATACCCGGGTACTGAACGAGCAGCGTCTTGAAGCCGCCGCGCAAATCAAGGAAGCGGAAAGCGCGGTCCTGGCCGCCAGAGCCTTGCTCGATCAGCGACAAAGTGAAATGCGCGCCAGCGAAGCGGTAGTGAAGCAGCGCCAGGCGGAGCTGGATTCCACGGCGAAACGCCATGTTCGCTCCAACGCCCTCTCCCAGCGTGGCGCCGTCTCCGCCCAGCAGCTGGATGACGATCGCGCGGCCGCAGAGAGCGCCCGCGCGGCGCTGGAATCGGCGAAAGCCCAGGTCTCCGCCGCCCGCGCCGCCATCGAAGCTGCCCGCACCAGCATTATTCAGGCGCAAACCCGCGTCGAAGCCTCCCAGGCGACCGAGCGGCGGATCCTCGCCGATATTGACGATAGCGAGCTGAAAGCCCCTCGCGACGGCCGCATTCAGTATCGCGTCGCTGAGCCAGGCGAAGTCCTGGCCGCCGGTGGCCGGGTACTGAACATGGTCGATCTCGCCGATGTCTATATGACCTTCTTTCTGCCCACCGAACAGGCAGGTCTGCTGGCGCTCGGCAGCGAAGCGCGCTTGGTCCTTGATGCCGCGCCGGATCTGGTGATCCCGGCCAATATCAGCTTTGTCGCCAGCGTCGCCCAGTTCACGCCGAAAACGGTCGAGACCAGCGACGAGCGCCTTAAGCTAATGTTCCGCGTCAAAGCGCGTATCCCGCCGGAGCTGCTGGCGCAGCACCTGGAGTATGTCAAAACCGGCCTGCCCGGTATGGCTTACGTACGGCTGGATAAACAACAACCCTGGCCTGAAGCCCTGGCGGTGAGGTTGCCGCAATGAAACTAACGCCGCAGGATACCTCGCCCCCCGTCGCCCTGCTGGAACACGTTGGTCAGCAGTTTGGCGCCACCATCGCGCTGCGCGATATCAGTCTGGCGATCCCGGCACGGCGTATGGTTGGCCTGATTGGCCCGGACGGCGTCGGCAAATCGAGCCTGCTTTCGCTGATCGCCGGGGCGCGGACCATCGAGCAGGGGAACGTGATGGTGCTTGGCGGCGATATGCGCGATGTGCATCACCGCCGCGAGGTGTGTCCGAAAATCGCGTGGATGCCGCAGGGGCTGGGGAAAAACCTCTATCACACTCTCTCGGTGTATGAAAATGTAGACTTCTTCGCCCGCCTGTTCGGCCACGATAAAGCCGAGCGCGAACTGCGCATCAACGAGCTGCTGCAGAGTACCGGGCTGGCGCCGTTTCGCGATCGCCCCGCCGGAAAACTCTCCGGTGGGATGAAGCAAAAGCTCGGCCTGTGCTGCGCGCTGATCCACGATCCGCAGCTGCTGATCCTTGATGAACCGACCACCGGCGTCGATCCCCTCTCCCGGGCGCAGTTCTGGGAGCTTATCGACAGTATTCGCCAGCGCCAGCCGGCGATGAGCGTGCTGGTGGCCACCGCCTACATGGAAGAGGCCGAGCGATTTGACTGGCTGGTGGCGATGAACGCCGGCGAGGTGCTGGCGACCGGCAGCGCCGCAGAGCTCAAAGCCCAGACCGGCAGCCAGATCCTGGAGCAGGCGTTTATCGCCCTGCTGCCAGAAGCACAGCGTCAGGCGCATAGGGCGGTAGTTTTCCCACCGCGCGGCAGCCGTGAGGAAGAGATCGCCATCGAAGCGCGCGGCCTGACCATGCGCTTTGGCAACTTTGTTGCCGTCGACCACGTTAATTTCCGCATCGCCCGCGGTGAAATCTTCGGCTTCCTCGGCTCCAACGGCTGCGGCAAATCCACCACCATGAAGATGCTCACCGGCCTGCTGCCCGCCAGCGAAGGTGAAGCCTGGCTGTTCGGCCAGCCGGTCGACCCGAAGGATATCGCCACCCGCCAGCGGGTGGGTTATATGTCGCAGGCCTTCTCGCTCTATAGCGAACTGACCGTCCGGCAAAACCTCGAGCTGCACGCCCGCCTGTTCCATATTCCGGACGGCGAAATCCCCGGCCGGGTGGCGGAAATGTGCGAGCGCTTTATGCTGACCGAGGTTGAAGACGCGCTTCCCGCCGATCTGCCGCTGGGGATCCGTCAGCGCCTGTCGTTAGCGGTGGCGGTCATCCATCGCCCGGAGATGCTGATCCTCGACGAGCCGACCTCCGGCGTCGACCCGGTGGCGCGGGATATGTTCTGGCAGCTGATGGTAGACCTCGCGCGGCAGGATCAGGTGACCATTTTTATCTCCACCCACTTTATGAATGAGGCGGAACGCTGCGATCGTATCTCCCTGATGCACGCCGGCAAAGTGCTGGCCAGCGATACGCCGCAGGCGCTGGTCGAGCAGCGCGGTTCAAACAGCCTGGAAGAGGCGTTTATCGCCTGGCTTAAAGAGGCCCAGCCGTCCTCTCCAGTACCAGAAGAACCCACGTCTGCTGTGGCATCGCATTCCGGACATACGGCTCCACGGCAGGCCTTCAGTCTTCGCCGGCTGTTTAGCTATAGCCGCCGCGAGGCGCTGGAGCTGCGCCGCGATCCGGTACGATCGACGCTGGCGCTGCTGGGGACGGTGATCCTGATGTTTATCATGGGGTATGGGATCAGCATGGACGTTGAGGATCTGCGCTTTGCCGTCCTCGACCGCGATCAAACCCTCAGCAGCCAGGGCTGGTCGCAGAACATAGCCGGTTCACGCTACTTTATCGAGCAGGCGCCGCTGCACAGCTATGACGAACTGGACCGCCGGATGCGCGACGGCGAGCTGGCGGTGGCAATAGAGATCCCGCCGAACTTTGGTCGCGATATCGCCCGCGGCACGCCGGTGCAAATCGGCGTGTGGGTGGACGGCGCGATGCCCAACCGCGCGGAAACCGTGCGCGGCTACGTACAGGCGATGCATCTGGCCTGGCTGCAGGAGATGGCCGGCCGGCAGAGCAGCCCGCAGCGCGATACCTCGCTCATCTCCATCGAGACCCGCTATCGCTACAATCCAGATGTGAAGAGCCTGCCGGCCATCGTCCCGGCGGTGATCCCGCTGCTGCTGATGATGATCCCGGCGATGCTCAGCGCCCTGAGCGTAGTGCGTGAGAAAGAGCTCGGATCGATTATCAACTTGTACGTGACGCCAACCACCCGCAGCGAATTCCTGCTCGGCAAGCAGCTGCCTTACATCGTACTGGGGATGTTTAACTTCTTCCTGCTGTGCGCGCTGTCGGTCTTTGTCTTTGGCGTCGCGCATAAGGGGAGTTTCCTGACGCTGACCCTGGCGGCGCTGCTGTATGTCACCATCGCCACTGGTCTGGGGCTGCTGATCTCAACCTTTATGAAGAGCCAAATCGCCGCTATTTTCGGTACCGCGATTATTACGCTGATCCCGGCAACCCAGTTTTCCGGAATGATCGATCCGGTGGCCTCGCTGGAAGGTCCCGGGCGCTGGATTGGGCAAATCTACCCGACCAGCCACTTCCTGACTATCGCCCGCGGGACCTTTTCCAAAGCGCTGAATATTAGCGATTTGTGGGGCTCATTCATTCCGCTACTGATTGCGGTGCCGCTGGTGCTCGGGTTGAGCGTGCTGCTGCTGAAGAAACAGGAGGGATGATGCGCGGATTACGCAATATTTATAATCTTGGCGTCAAAGAACTGCGCAGCCTGCTCGGTGATAAAGCGATGCTGGCGCTGATCGTGTTTGCGTTTACCGTGTCGGTGTACTCCTCGGCCACGGTGATGCCCGGTTCGCTGCACCTGGCGCCGATCGCGGTTGCTGATATGGATAAATCCCAGCTCTCCTCACGCATTATTAACGCTTTTTACCGTCCCTGGTTTCTTGAGCCGGAGCTGATCACCGCTGATGAGATGGACGCCGGGCTGGATGCCGGGCGCTACACGTTCGCCATCAACATCCCGCCTAACTTCCAGCGCGATGTACTGGCCGGTCGGCAGCCGGAAATCCAGGTCAACGTCGACGCCACGCGCATGAGTCAGGCCTTTACCGGCAACGGTTACATCCAGAATATTATCACCGGCGAAGTAAACAGTTTTATCGCCCGCTATCGGGATAACAGCGTGCTGCCGGTAGAGCTGGCGGTCAGGATGCGTTTTAATCCTAACCTTGAGCAGGAGCGCTTTGGCGCGGTGATGGCGATCATCAACAATATCACCATGCTGGCCATTGTCCTCACCGGTTCGGCGCTGATCCGCGAGCGGGAACATGGCACCATTGAGCATCTGCTGGTGATGCCGGTCACGCCGTTTGAAATCATGATGGCCAAGATCTGGTCAATGGGTCTGGTGGTGCTGGTGGTCTCCGGGCTGTCGCTGGTGCTGATGGTACAGGGGATTTTGCAGGTGCCCATTGAAGGGTCGATTCCCCTGTTTATGCTGGGGGTGGCGCTCAGCCTGTTCGCCACGACCTCAATCGGCATTTTTATGGGCACCCTCGCCCGCTCGATGCCGCAGCTGGGGCTGCTGATGATCCTGGTCTTACTGCCGCTGCAGATGCTCTCCGGCGGATCCACGCCGCGAGAAAGTATGCCGCAGCTGGTACAGGATATTATGTTGACCATGCCGACCACCCACTTCGTCAGCCTGGCGCAGGCGATATTGTATCGAGGCGCCAGCTTCGCCATCGTCTGGCCGCAGTTCTTAACCTTGCTGGCTATCGGCGGAGTGTTCTTTACTATCGCGTTGCTGCGTTTTCGTAAGACTATCGGTGAGATGGCATAAAGGCTTAAGAAGGGCCGTCGACTTGCGGCGGCCGAATGGTTTATTTATGGCGATTCATAAAGCGACGTAAACCCCAGGTGAAGGCCATCGCCATACTGAAGAGAATGAACAGCAATACCACCCAGCTGATGGAGATGCGCAGCAGCGTGCCGGGGGTCATAAACGGCTGCAGGTAGACGGTGAAGGACTGGGCGGGTGATTTTCCCAGCAGTTCATAAACGTTATCGGTGAGCCACACGCCGACCCGGCAGAACAACCAGATAATCGCAGGCCAGCAGAGCAGCACCAGAAAGGTAAAGCGCTCCTGAATGTAAGTGAAGAGCTGGCGCAATGGCGACCAGTTAAGCAGGATTTTCATTTCTATTCTCATTTGCCAGCCGAGAACCAGCATATGTCTCGCAAGGTATTTCGGGCAGCATCCATACAGGCAATCATCCCCCTTTGTATATCAAATTTGCTGCCATATAAACCAGATCAAGTTAACAAAGTGTTAATGATAAAGCTCATTTAGACAAAAACAGGGAAGAAGCATACCGTTCGCCACAATACATCCGGAAGCGAAGTATCCAGTCACGGAAATATTTTTTCTGAAGCGTAAACGCGTTATTTTGTGGGAGGAAGAGACCGCATCATTATTTTACCGGGGCACAATATAATGGCGCTGAAATAAAGAGATAATATTAATCGTAGCTGCTGATAATTATTTTCCGACTTGTATCATCCGGTAAATTCACTATCCGGTTGACCATGCCACAAGCATTCGTCACGCTATTTTGCGAAGCAATAAAGGCGGTGCTGCGCACTTTGTCCGGGGTACGGTTTTGTAGCCCCGGTAAGCGC